>Ga0209415_10004647_pt1 | contig 25073 bp, 27 predicted proteins | sample PeaSoiSIISIP2007_FD_187696 | JGI IMG/M metagenome (GOLD analysis project Ga0209415, IMG submission 187696) | Peat soil microbial communities from Weissenstadt, Germany - SII-SIP-2007 (SPAdes) (version 2) | ecosystem: Environmental > Terrestrial > Soil > Wetlands > Peat | place: Germany... | reverse complement strand
GAAAAGAAGGCTGCCGCTTAGAAAATAGGGCTTAAACTCAGAGCGGAACCTGTCCGGAAATCATTGACACGTTCCGCTTCAACACCACCGCTCAATCACCGGACTGCCTTGACCGGCGCTTTCCTCCGCTACCACTCTACGCTCCGGTGCGCCGAACTGCGCTCCGGAGCGATTAGGGGCCCTCTTCCGGCCGCGCGCGAGGCTATCGTTGCGGCTGCCACGGTTCAGAGCTTACCGACCTCCTCGAGGATCGCTCGTACCGTCTTAAGCGACAGCACGAGCGTCAGCGGCGTATCCTCAAGCCGCAGCGCTCCATAACCCTCATACCATTCGGCCGCCCGCGCGTTTTTGGCATCGATCACCATCATGATGCCGCCGCTTTCATCCGCGACACGCAGGCAGCGTTTTCCAGCGGCGAGCAAGAGCTGGCCGCCAAGGCCTCGCCCCTGAAGATCCTTGTCCGTGGCGAGCCGCGCGAGCAGGAAGCCGCCCGCGGCGTGACGGGGCTGGCCCTTCCTCAATGCGTCCGGCAATCGGTCATAGGCCAGCGACGATGGCGCAAGGCTGTAGAAGCCGAGTACCTGCGCCGGGTTCGCATCGTCAATCGCACAGAACGTTTTGGCGCTACCGTTTTCGTGATTCTGGCGGGCGTGTTTCTGGAAAAATCCGTTTAGATCGGCATCACCGCAATCGAAACTCTTCCGATCATGCGATTTGCTGATCGGCTCTTCATGCCAATCGGGAAGTCTCATATCGTCTTCGGCAGGGCCTTGGCCGCGGCGCGGAGCCTGTCATTTGGCCGCGGCGGGTTTTCCAGCAGGTCCATAACACGTATCCAGTCACGCTCGGAGAAGGTGATGCGTTCGGCCTCGGCAATGACGGCATCGGCTTCACGAAGCGCTGCCTGCGTCACAAAATTTGTCAGATCGGCATGCTTAAGCGCCGCCGCGCGCGCGATCCGCGATTTTACCTCCGGCGAAACCCGCAGGCTCATCCTCTTGTTGTCATCAATGGCGGCGCGGGGCATGGCGGCTTCCTCTCGAAATTCTACACGTTTAAAGTAACATCACTCCGTCGATTCCGTCAATTGTGTGTCTTCAAGGTGTACGAGAAGACGGCTTCACCAAATCGTTCGTGTTGCAGACGGTCGGCGGGATCTCTCGACTCTGTCCTGAACGTTCAACACCATCGCTCCATCACCGGACTGCCTTGGCCGGCGCCTTCCTCCGCTAACAAATTAAGTCCCTGATTTCGTTGAGAGATCGGGGGGTGTTTTGGTGGGGCCGTTGTGTTTTGCCAAAGACTTTTCGTCTTCGTTTTGCAGGGTCTCTCCATCCCGCAACATCTGCGCCATTTCACGCTGCCCGCGGTTTCACCTCGCGCTCAATGACCGCACCACGGTCACCAGCCGTGATCGCCAGATCGTAAGCACTCTGAAGGTTCAACCAAAACCGTGCGCTCGTCCCGAAGAAACGCGCCAGACGCAAGGCTGTCTCGGCGGTTACGCTCCGCCGGCCAAGGACGATGTCATTGAGCCGTGTCCGTGGCACTTGGAGGGCCGCTGCAAGGGCATAGACGCTCATGCCAAGCGGGGCCAGGAATTCGTGCTTCAGAATGTCGCCCGGACGCACCGGGGTGAGCGGCGGTATTGCGGTATCAATGACCTCGGAAAGGTCGACACGACCAGCATCGAGGTCTTCGCGGCGAACCGTCATGATACGGGTCCTTTCAATGATAGTCGCAGAATTCAACATCATGGGCATCGCCATCTTGCCAAACGAAGCAGATGCGCCATTGGTCATTGACGCGGATGCTGTGCTGGCCGGCCCGGTCGCCTTTCAGGGCTTCCAGGCTGTTGGATGGTGGAACCCGAAGGTCTTCCAGTTGGGTTGCTTGATCGATCATCGCCAATTTGCGCTGTGTTCTCGCTACCAAATCTGCCGGAGTTCCCTTCGGCGTCTTCCCCAGGAACATCGCAGATGTGCGTTTATCGGCGAAGGTCTTGATCATCGGCGTAATGTAGGCCGTTACGGACGTAACGTCAATCGGTACGAAATGTAATGACGACGCAACGGCTGTTCGTGACGGATTTCTGGCCTTGGAGCAACGGCGCAAGGCGGAGTCGTGCCGCGCCCATAGCGTTCAACACCACCGCTCAATCACCGAACTGCCTTGGCCGGCGCCTTCCTCCGCTACCATAAAAAACCCCTGTCAGGTCAAGTGCGTGGCAGGGGTTTCTGTTTTGTTTCGCACACTCGACCGGGAAAGCACTTTCGGAGTTTTTCGTCATTTTTCGAGCAGCGCGCCGGCGCTTTCACGCGCTTGTTGTTGGGCACGCGTCGAACATTCGATCCAGGTTCGATTTACCCGGTGGACCACGTAAACGAGTAGCTGGTGCTGCGTCCGCCGCCCGGGTTCCGGACCAGCAGTCCCCGCTGGATCAGGTCCGCGATGTCGCGTTGCGCCGTATCCTGCGAACATCTGCAGATATTGGCCCATTTCCGGGCCGTCAGGTTTCCCTCGAACCCTTCGAGCAGTTTATCTAAGATCTTCCGCTGTCGGGGTGAGATGGTCGGCTGGGCGGCTTGCGCCTGCCAGAACTTTGCCTTGGCGACCACCTTCCGGCTTAAGGTGTCCGCCACGTCGATGGCGCGCACGTAACAGCCGACGAACCAATTCAGCCATACCGTGATGTCGATGTCGGCTTTCTGAGTCTCCTCCAGGACGTCATAGTAGCGTCCCTTCTCGCGTTCGATTTCACCCGACATCGAGTAAAATCGCTGTCCCGTGCGCTCCATTTGTGCGACCGCGAGATCGGCGATAGCGCGTGCTACGCGCCCGTTTCCGTCGTCGAACGGATGAATTGTGACAAACCATAGGTGCGCCAACCCGGCTCTCAGCAACCCGTCCATGTCGTTGCCGCCGAGGTTGAACCAGTCCAAGAAGTCAGCCATTTCTGCAACCACCCGATCCGCCGGTGGCGCCTCGTAATGAACTTTCGGGCGTGGCGAATACGGATTCGATATCACCTTCATCGCCCCCTGGCGGTCGGTGCGCCACTGACCGATATCGATTTTCTCACGTCCGGAATAGCCGGTCGGGAACAGCGCAGCGTGCCACCCGAAAATCCGTTCCACGGTGAGCGGTTCGGAATAATTTTTTGTCGCATCCAGAAGCATGTCGACGACACCGTCGATCTTGCGATCCGAAGGTGCCAATCCGCCGCTCGGGATGCCGAGCCGTCGCGCGATGGACGATCGGACGCTCGGGATGCCGAGCCGTCGCGCGATGGACGATCGGACGCTCCCCGGATTGAGTATCTCGCCTTCGATGGCGCTTGTTTTGATCGCATCCTCGGATGTTGCCGTCAGTTCGGCTTCGAGGCGGGCTTCGAACCCCGCTGCCGCCATCACCCCCAAAAACTGCCCCTGGCGGAAGCGCGCCGCTGACACCGCAGGCAATAGGATGGCGTCATTCCACCGGAATTTGGGCCAATCAGGGAGTTGCCAAATGTACGCCATCTATAATCACCGCTCTTTTGCGGCGATTATAGACACCAATCACCGCATCCGCCAAACGTGTTCACCGCATAGATGCGGTGAATGTGACGATTAATCGCCGCAAATCGATCGACGCGGCCCTGATTGTCCTTCCGGCGTTCGAAATTCGCCACGGGCAACGTGGCAATATTCACCTCAACACCACCGCTCAATCACCGGACTGTCTTGGCCGGCTCTTTCCTCCGCTACCAACGAAAACCCCTGTCGAGTCAAAAACTTGGCGGGGGTTTCTCTTTTTGTTCTGCGGGTCTGAAAGCTGTTTTTCGATTCCGCAGTTTTCCACCATTTTCCACGCATTCCAAAAATTCCATGCCGCAAGAATGCCGCAAGAGTGTTCTTGAGATGTTCATCCCAGCAGGGAGCGCTCGATGGCACGCGTGATCATTTTTTCGGACATTTCGTCAGTCCACAGATGCCCATAACGGTCCTGTGTGAACTGAATGCTGGCGTGACCGGCCCAACTGGATCTGCTTTGCGGGGGCTCCCTGTTCGATCCACAAGCTGCATGCAACATGCCGAAGCGTGTGGAGGGCAAACCAGGGCGAAACAGTCCGCCTGTCTCCGTCGTGTATGGAAATGGCTCTGGCCGGTCTTTGCGGGCTATTGCCGATGACTTGAGTCATGATGGTGTCCGCCTATCCCATGCCGGCATCAGGAAGATCATTGCGTCGGCCGTCCGAGACGACTTGGGTGAGCGTGAGATCGATCATCCTCCGGCTTATTACCGGAAATATTTCCATGATTGTTACCGGTTGCGAAACTCGCTATAATTACCGGTAACGAGGGGATTTCGGTGTCGAATATCCAAAAATCGGGCAAGGACCGCGTGAGAGAAACCCGAGACCGGTACCGCCAAGCCGGTTTTAAGCGGGTTGAGGTCTATGTTCGTGCCGATCAGGTCGAGATGGTAAAAGCTTATGCTGCGGACTTGCGGGAGCGTTCGGATTCCGAAATCCGACTCAAGGTTTCCAAGCTGTTGGAAAAGGCTTTCGATAAATTCCGGGCCAGTTGTCTCGACAATATCTCCATCGACCCGAAAACTGCTTCGCTTGCCGATGCGCAAGTGGTTGCCGCTGCGCTGATGCATCGGGGAAATGCCGAGGCATTCAAACGTGGCCGCGAGATCCGGGATTTACTTCGCTAATGCCGCTGACTCCGCTTCAACGCATCGTCATCGAACTATTGCGTCCCTTTCGGTCGCCTCATGACTTCGTGGGGGGAGGCGCCGCCCTCAATCAGCGTTGGCCTCGCCTGTCCGACGACATGGACATTTTCCATGACCGGCGCCATGGTGTGGGCACTTACCGGCAAAGACGGAACTCAGGCGCCACCGGAGATATTGCGGAATCTGCGGACCAACCTGTTCGGATATGGCGAACAGGAAATCGAGGCGGTGCGCGTGGAAGAGGGGTTTCAACTGTCTTGGCGGGTTCTCGCACCTCCCCCCATTGTATGGATAATGGGGCAGAGTCGATTGTTGACGCGGATTGTGTCGCCAGTCGCAAGGGATGGACCTGCCGACGCTTTACGAGCTAAAGTTTCGCAGACGGTGAACCGTCCGTCTCCAGCAGGCAGAAGTCATGGCTCTTCTTGACCAACTTCAGCACCAGCGCCAGATCATCGGCGAAACCGCCGTACGACACGGTGCGGTCAGGCTGCGCCTGTTCGGGTCCGTGGCGCGCGGCGAGGAGCGGACGGACAGCAACACTGCCGCAAGGAATTCGGTTGTCATTCCAACCCAGGAGTTTCCATGGCCCCGAACCGTTCGCAGGCCAAGCATGCCAAGGCGTTACGCCGCAAGAAACAGATGGCCGAGCGGAGCCGGCAGTTGTCCACCGGGGCGTCGTCTTCCAACGCGGAACGGGCGCGCCGTGCGGCAGCAGCGCCGCTGCATTGCTGCCTTGTCCAGGACGGGCTGTTCGAACGCGGCAACGGCATGGCCGTGCTTGCCCGCCAGATCGGATTCGGCGCGGTGACGGTCGCAGTCTTTCTGCTCGACGTTTTCTGCCTGGGAATCAAGGATGTGTTCCTGCGCGAGATGGAAACGGCGGATCTCGACGCATTCTTGGAGCAAATGGGGTGGACCAGCCCGTTCAGCCCTGTCGAGCCGGCCTATGTCCGCAAGCTTCTGGGAGACTTGGTGCATTATGCAGGTTCTTTGGGGTTCGAACCTCCGGGCGAATTCCGGGCAGCCGAATTGCTATTCGGCGACGCCCGTGCCATGGACTGCGCCACATCCTTCGAATTCGGCGACGGCGGGATGCCGCATTACATTCCCGGACCGTCGGACACCCCGAGCCAGATTCGGCAGCGCCTTAAGCGGTTGAGCGCCAAATTGGGCGCCGACGGGTTTCTTTTCAGCGAGGCCCCGGACGACGATACCGACCTCGATTTCGATGACATGGATGTTGAGGTGGTCGATGATGGCGACGATTCGGACGTCTACGACCCCGCCGTTGCGCCCGATGCAGCCGACTGGCTGACGCTCGATGAGCAAGAGCGTCTCTATTTCGTCGAGGCCTATCACCGCCGTGCCGGGATTTTGCTTCCGACACCCACCGGCCATGCCGCTTGGCATGTCGCCGTCGAAAACCAGATTGCCGCCGACGATCCGCCGGCCACCCAGCGGGCATTGACGCGTCTCATAGCGGAAGGACTGGATCGCCACCAAGCGATCCATGCCATTGCGTGGGTTTTGACCGATCTGCTGCAGCAAAGCCTCGCCGCGAGTACCGACTTTTCCAATGTCGCATACGAGGTCGCTCTGGACGCACTTACCGAAAGCGTGTGGCGCGCTGCCTGCCAGGACGACGAGGGCGATTAAGGGCTAAAGGGTCCGAGGCCCGTCTGTTGTGACGTCCGTTCGTCCATACCTTTCACGCTGCCCGCGGTTTCACCTCGCGCTCAATGACGGCACCACGGTCACCAGCCGTGATCGCCAGATCGCAAGCACTCTGAAGGTTCAATCAAAACCGTGCGCTCGTCCCGAAAAAACGCGCCAGCTTCAGAATGTCGCCCGGACGCACCGGGGTGAGCGGAGGTATTGCGGTATCAATGACCTCGATTGATTTCGGGCGTTTTGCCGGGGGCGGCATGTTACCAGACCGAACGCCGATCTGTTACTTTGCCCATCATTCCCTTCTGGCCTTGCGTCAGGATTGCCACCGCCGGGCGGTGAGGGCACGATGGAGGCTGCCCCTTCGTCCTTGCGGAGATTGTCATGCCTAGATTCGTGAAGGTGAAAGATACGTCTGGAAATACGGTTTTTCTGAACCCCGATCATGTCATCAGCGTTACGCAAAGTGGTCAATTCGCTGACATTCTGCTGCCGGGGACTGCTGTCGTTACCGTTGAGGCAACCGCAGAGCAAATTGTCAGGTATCTCGATCCTGACGAGGCCGGGAGCCGATAACCCGGCTAAGGTCGATACGACGGCTATACGATCACTTGTGTCAGTGCGAACGATCGCGTATAGTCCATGTAGATACATGGAGGTCGTATGCGGACTCAAATCGCTCGATGGGGCAACAGCCTAGCGGTTCGGTTGCCCCGGCAAATCGCGGAAGCTGCAGGGCTTGGGGAGGGAACGGCGGTTGAGGTGGAACTCGTCGATGGTGTCGTGCGGGTCGTGCCGAGCCGGCCATCTTATTCGTTAGCCGAATTGCTTGCCGGTATCACGCCGGAAAACATTCCCGAGAGCTTTGACGATCGGCCCCAAGGGCGGGAGTTGCTGTAATGGCAGCGCCAAGCCGCGGCGATCTTGTTTGGATCGACTTTGACCCCCAGGCCGGTCATGAACAAGCGGGGCGGCGTCCTGCGCTGGTGTTGAGTCCGCGGGCTTACCACCAGGTGGCGCCATTCGCCATCGTGTGTCCGATTACGTCTTCGGTGAAGGGCTATCCTTTCGAGGTTGTTCTGCCGGCGGGATTGGCTGTGTCTGGCGCAGTGCTCGCTGATCAGGTCAAGAGCATCGATCGTCGGTCGCGGAGGATCGAACCGGCCGGAAAGGCGCCCGACGCCGTGGTGGATGAGGTGTTGGCCAAGATTCTACCATTGCTGACGATCGCGACGACAATGCCCAATTAGGGTCGACGTCGAGTCTTCCCAAAATCGTACGCCAAGGTCGCCCGGCGTCCGAAATCCGCCGCGTATTACGGTGGGGATATCCGGTTATTGATCAGCAGGCCGATATCGGCCTCGGTGAACAAGATGCGCATGCGGCTGATCTGCCGTAAAGAACGACGATCTCGCGGATGCGTGGTCGGCCTATTTGCGCGGTTGTGTGGGTCTATACCTCAGTAAGAACATCTGCACGGTTTCGTCGATCACAATGTCGGGGGGGGCTGACAAACTGTCTTGGTTGAAAACCCGCGGCCACAAGGTCGGTCCGTTGAGCAGGCCGAGGAACTGCTGGGCCGCCAATAACGGATGGGGGCAGTCAAGCAGGCCCAGGGAGGCCAGATGAGACAGGTAGCGCGCAAACCGATCCAGATAAGGTTTCAGGACGGAATCGAAGGCGGTGACGATCCAAGGGAACTGCCGGGCGTCGGCGAGCGCCATCCGAAGCAACCCGACAAACTCGGGCGGCGCCTGGAAAGCCAGAACCGCCCCGCCGATGAGGCGCAGCACGTCCTCGGCATCGCCTTGGGTTTCAATCCCGGGGGGAAGGGCGCTGCCAAGTTGCGTTGAGACTCTGGATAGCATTTCGCGGAGGATCTCCTCCTTGCTGGCGAACTGATTGTAGAGCGTGCGCCGCGCCACGCCGGCTTCCTCTGCCAACTCGTCCATGCTGACGCCGCCGAAGCCGTGTTTCAGGAACAAGCGCTCGGCGGCGGCGACGATGGCTTCGTGCGAATGTCTCCGTGGGGCCGGTGGGTTTTCCGTCGTTGTGAGATGTCTCATCGAAACGCCATTGAATTGCACTATGAAGTGCAATATAGTACACGTGTTAGTGCAGCGCAAGGCTGTTTCGGCAGCCCGGCGCGCCTCGTGAAACCGAAGGTGTCATCAATGTCCCACTATCGCGTTGCCGTGATCGTTCTCATGGTTGCAAGCCTTGCCGGCTGCGGCGATCCCGAGCCGCCCGCGCCCCAAGTCCGGCCCGTCCGTGCCGTAACCGTGGCGCGCCGAGCCGAGGGGGAGTCGGTCTCTCTCACGGGTCAAATTCAGGCGCAGAATCAGGCCAGCCTTGCCTTTCGTCTGGACGGGCGCCTCATCGAGCGGCGCGTCAATGTGGGCGACGTCGTAAAGCCCGGACAGGTCATCGGCCGGCTCGATCCGCAGATTCCGCAGAATAACCTTCGTCAAGCGCAGGCCAATCTGTCTGCGGCGCAAGGGCAACTGCTGCAAGCCCGGAACAGTTTCGAACGGCAACAGAATCTCCTCAAGGATGGCTTCACGCCCCGTTCGCAATTCGATCAGGCGCAGCAGGCTCTCCAGACTGCCGTGGCTCAGGTCAATTCGGCCCAAGCGCAGCTTCATACAGCTCAGGAACAGTTGGGTTACACCGAGCTGCTGGCTGATTCGGCCGGTGCGGTCACCGCCGTCGGCGCGGAATCGGGCGAGGTCGTTTCGGCAGGACGAATGATCGTAAAGGTGGCGCGTCAGGGAGGCCGCGATGCCGTCTTCGATGTGCCGGCCCAGGCTTTCCGAATGGTTTCTCCTGACGTCGTGGTGGATATCGCCATGACCGATGATCCGAAGATCAAGACGACGGGGCACGTCCGGGAGATCGCGCCACAAGCAGATCCAACCACGCGGACGTTTCAGGTCAAGGTCGGCCTCATCGATCCTCCTGACACCATGAGACTGGGAGCCACGGTTTCCGGCCGTGTCACGCTGACCGTGCCAGCGGGGATGGCGCTTCCGGCCAGCGCCCTCACCGAAGCAAACGGCCACCCGGCGATGTGGGTCGTAAACCCCCAGACCCAAACCGTGTCCCTGCGTAACGTCGATGTCCTTCGTTATGATCCGGCAAGCGTCGTGGTTTCGCAGGGATTGGAAACCGGTGAAACGGTGGTCACCGCCGGCGTGCAGATGCTGCGCCCCGGGCAGAAAGTGCGCCTGCTGGGAGAGGCTCCATGAAGAGCTTCAACCTTTCTGAATGGGCGATCAAACACCGCTCGCTCATCACCTATTTCATGGTGGTGGTCATGATCGCGGGTGTCGGATCCTATTTTGGGCTCGGCCGCAATGAAGATCCGACCTTCACGATCAAGACCATGGTCGTCCAGACCCAATGGCCCGGGGCCACCGTCACCGACACGCTTCAGCAAGTCACCGAACGGATCGAACGCAAACTGCAGGAAACGCCTGGCCTCGATTACCTCCGCAGCTACACGACTGCGGGGCAGTCGACCATTTTCGTCACTCTGAAAGGGTCTACGCCCGCCGCCAAAGTGCCGGACATTTGGTATCAGATCCGCAAGAAGGTGGGCGATATCCATAACATTCTGCCGCAAGGCGTCGTCGGTCCTGGATTCAACGACGAGTTTGGCGACACCTTCGGCATTGTCTATGGTTTCACCGCCGATGGGTTCACGCACCGCGAGCTGAAAGACTACGTCGACACCGTACGGTCACGGCTGCTGCAAGTGCCGGACGTGTCGAAGATCGAAATTCTTGGGGCCCAGGACGAGCGGATCTACGTCGAGTTCTCGACGGAACATCTCGCCGGGCTCGGCATCGACCGTTCTGCGCTCATCGCCGCATTGCAGGCTCAGAACGCGGTTGCGCCGGCAGGTGTGGTGCAGACGGGAGATGAAAAGATCCTTGTGCGGGTGAGCGGCGCCTTCCGCTCGGAAAAGGACATTCTGGCGGTCAATTTCATGGCGGGCGGGCGGATCATTCCCTTGCGCGACATCGCACAGGTGACCCGCGGGCCGGCCGATCCGCCCCAGCCGAAGTTCCGCGTCAATGGCAAGGAGGCCATCGGACTGGCCATCTCGATGCGGGACGGCGGCAACGTGCTGGCTTTGGGACGCAACATCGAACATGCCATGGCCGAGATTACCGCGGACTTGCCCGTCGGCATCGAGCCAACGTTGATAGCCGCGCAGCCGGCCACCGTTGAGCATGCGGTCGATGATTTCATGGAGGCGTTGTGGGAAGCCATCGCCATCGTTCTTGCCGTCAGTTTCGTCAGCCTCGGTTGGCGAGCGGGCAGTGTGGTGGCGCTTTCCATTCCGCTGGTCCTCGCCATGGTGTTCGTGACGATGAACGTCTTCGCCATCGATCTGCAGCGGGTGTCGCTCGGCGCCCTTATCATCGCTCTCGGGCTTCTCGTCGACGATGCGATGATCACGGTCGAGACGATGATCAGCCGGTTGGAACGTGGGGACACCAAGGAACGCGCCGCCACCTTCGCCTATACCTCGACGGCTTTTCCGATGCTGACCGGTACATTGGTGACGGTGGCCGGCTTCGTCCCCATCGGCTTTGCGAAAAGCATGGCCGGTGAATACACCTTCTCCATCTTCGCCGTCGTCGCCATCGCGTTGATCGCGTCGTGGTTCGTCGCCGTGATATTCGCTCCCTTGCTTGGGGTCTGGGTTCTCAAGCTCCCCAAGACCGTTCATTCCGGCGAGCCGGGCCCAATCATGCGCCTTTTCCGACGTGTACTACGGTCGGCCATGCGGATGCGCTGGCTCACCATCTCGCTTACTTTGGCCGTGTTCGCTCTGTCGCTCCTGGGCATGCGTTTCGTTCCTCAGCAATTTTTCCCATCCTCGGACCGTCCCGAATTGCTGGTTGACCTGAAACTGCCGCAGAACGCGTCAATCCAGGCGACACGGGACCTTTCGGCCAAGCTGGAGAAGCTGCTGGCGGACGATCACGATGTGGAACGGTGGAGCACCTACGTCGGGCAGGGTGCCATCAGGTTTTATCTGCCGATGGATCTGCAGCTTCCCAACGATTACTTCTCCCAACTCGTGGTGGTCACCAAAGGCTTGGCGCAGCGCGGGCTGGTCAAGGCGAGGCTGGAGCAGGCGTTGGAGACGGAGTTTCCGAACGTCGTGGGCCGTGTCTATCCCTTGGAGCTCGGTCCTCCGGTCGGGTGGCCTTTGCAGTATCGGGTGAGTGGCCCCGATCCTGGCCAAGTAAGGGAAATAGCATACAAAACCGCGCAAATCATGGCGTCGCACGCCTCTGTCCAGAAGGTCAACTACGACTGGATCGAACCGGCGCGTATGGTAAAAATACGCGTCGATCAGGATCAGGCCCGGCTTCTTGGCGTGAGCTCGCAGGATTTGGCGCAGACCGTCAATTCCGTTGTGACCGGCACGACGGTCACCCAAATGCGAGACTGGATCTATCTGATCGACGTGGTGGCGAGGGCGACGCCTGAGCAACGCATGTCGCTGTCGACCATCCGGACATTGCAAATCCCGTTGCCGAACGGTCAAACCGTTCCTCTAAGCCAACTCGCCACCGTCGAGTACGGCCAGGAATATCCGCTCATCTGGCGCCGGGACCGTACGCCGACGCTGACCGTTCAAGCCGATGTGATGCCGGAGACTTTGCCAGCCACGGTCGTTCATGCGTTGGCGCCGAATTTCGGCGAACTGAATGCCAGCCTGCCGGCCGGTTATCGCGTAACCGTCGGTGGAACGGTGGAGGAGAGCAGCAAGGCGGAAGGGTCCGTTATCGCCGTCGTGCCACTGATGCTTTTCCTGATGTTGACGATCCTCATGATCCAGTTGCAAGGCTTCAACCGGCTGTTTCTCGTGCTTAGCGTCGCGCCGCTTGGCGTCATCGGCGTGGTCGTCGCTCTCCTTGCCTCGGGCAAGCCGCTCGGTTTCGTGGCGATTTTGGGTGTGTTGGCTCTCATCGGCATGATCGCCCGCAATTCGGTCATCCTCATCGACCAGATCGAAACAGAGAAGTCGCATGGTCGTCACCCTTGGGATGCGGTCATCGAAGCGACGGCGCATCGTTTCCGTCCCATCCTGCTCACAGCGGCAGCGGCGATTCTCGGCATGATCCCCATCGCTCCGACGATTTTTTGGGGGCCGATGGCCTATGCGATCATGGGCGGGTTGGCAGTGGCGACGCTGCTGACTCTGGTGTTCCTCCCGGCGCTCTACGTCACCTGGTTCGGCATTTCCTGCCCGGCAGATGATCGTCCAATGGTCGCTACGGGGGTCTCCGACGCCAAAGATTGACAAAAATGTCAGTTGGGTGCGCGGTGAGGGCACGTCGTCCAGCTGAATCAGTGTCTATCTCAATGACGGAGGGGGCGATTCAGACATTAGGTCGAAGCGGATCTCCGCCTCGACCTAATGTCAACGCGATCTAGGACGCTTCCGTGTCAAACGCGGGATGAAATTGCACCGCTCCACTCGGGAAGACACCATCGAAGGAGAGGGCGAGGAAGACTTCGGCAGGGATGCCGGCGAGACGAAGTTCGGGGCGGGCCGTGAACCCGAACCGCCCATAAAACGCCGGATCACCCACCAGGACGCAACCGCGAGCGTCCCGTTCCCGTATCCGCTCGAGTCCCGTGCGCATCAATGCCTGCCCGACGCCTTTTCGTTGCCGATCGGGACGAACGGCGAGGGGGCCGATTCCGTACCAATCGCAGGTTCTCCCGTCGATCGTAACCGGCGAGAAGGCGACATGTCCCACGACATCGTTCTCGACGGCCACCAGTGAAAGCGTCAATGCTCCGGCGGCGCTGAGGCCATCGACAATGGCGACTTCGGTCTGATGGCTGTAGGGCATCGTCTTGAAGGCATCGGTGATGATTTGGCGGATAACTTGCCGATCGTTCTGTCGTTCATTTCGAATAATCAATTCTGTTTTCCTTTCTCGGCCGCGCGTCGTTTGGCGAGGGCTTGCGAGACGCGTTATCGATTGTCGGCTTGGGGGCGCACGACGCCGCGCCCCATCCGCGAGATGCGATAGGGACCGCCGTCACGCGATGCGACGAGACGCTTCCGTCGTAATGTCATGAAGACGTCCAGCGTACAGTCGCTCAGCAGCGAGCCGTCGCGCGTGACGCAATCGACACGGGAAATCCGGGTGCGGGAAGAATGTTCGTGGCGGATGAAACCGCCCTGGGCCAGCACGTGCAGGACGCGCTGCTCCCCTCTGGAAAGATTCATGTTGGAGACCTGTGCAAGAAGCCACAATAAAAGACCCCGGAATGCGCGCCTCGGCCGCTATTCCAGGTCAGTTCTGCATGATGTCCCGCATCCGCGAGGCATCAGCAGGTGGCCGCAATCTCCAACATCCAAACTCCGAAACGATATCTGGCAGGCATAGATCCTGTCTAATTCGGGCTTATAGAACCGCGTTCTCGCCCCTGTCAAGGGACGTGCCTTTTGTCGCCTGTCAGCGTCGTTCCAATCTCCCGACCTTTCTTTCGATATTGGGCAGGAATATCGTCAGCAGGCCGAACAGGGGCAGGAACGAACAAATGTGATAGACGAAATCAATCCCTTGCCCGTCGGCTATCACACCGAGCATCGCCGCGCCGATGCCTCCGATGCCGAAGGCGAAGCCGAAAAACACTCCGGCAATCATGCCGACCCGTCCCGGGACCAGTTCCTGGGCGAAGACCAGAATGGCGGAGAAGGCCGAGGCCAGCACCAGACCGATCGGCACGGTGAGCACGGCCGTCCACAATAGGTTGGCGTAAGGCAGAGCCAGGGTAAAGGGCAGCACGCCCAGGATCGAACCCCAGATGACGTATTTTCGGCCGAACCGGTCGCCGATCGGACCGCCGAGCACCGTTCCCGCGGCGACGGAGGCAAGAAAGACGAACAACAGCAGCTGGGAGTCGTGGATCGAAACGCCGAACTTGTGGATCAGATAGAAGGTGTAATAGCTCGATAGGCTTGCCAAGTAGATATACTTCGAAAACACCAGGGCCCCCAAGACCAGCAGCGCCAGGATGATCCGGGGACGGGGTAGCCCCACGGAAACCTGGGACGCCGCTCGCTTGGCCTCGGTGATCCGATGGTGGGAATACCAGTTGCCGACCGGCCAGAGCACGATCATGGCCAGGAAGGACGCCAGCGAGAACCAGGCGATGCGCGACTGTCCCTGCGACCCCACAAGAAAGGCGGCAAGCAGTGGTCCCAGCGCCGAGCCGAAATTGCCGCCGACTTGAAACAGCGACTGGGCCAATCCGTATCGTCCGCCCGAAGCCATACGCGCGACGCGCGACGATTCGGGATGGAACACCGACGAGCCGACGCCGACCAGCCCGGCCGCCACCAGCAGAAGCCCATACTGATGGGCAAAGGCCAACAGGATCAGGCCGATAAGGGTGAAGCTCATGCCGATCGAAAGAGAATAAGGCTGGGGGCGTCGGTCGGTGTAGAGGCCGATCAGCGGCTGGAGCAGCGAGGCGGTCACCTGGAACGTCAGCGTCAACAGTCCGATTTGTCGAAAATCGAGGCCGTAGTTCTCTTTGAGCATCGGATAAAGCGCCGCCAGCATCGACTGCATCATGTCGTTCAGAAGATGGCAGAAGCTGACCGCCGCGATGACGGTAAAGACGGTGTTGTTCGCCGCTGCGGATTGAGTCCCTGCGATGGGCTGGCCGCTGGCCGTGCCTTCGGTCACGAACGGTCTCCTTAATCTAGAGTGATCGCAGGATAATCGATTCGGGAGCGGCCCGCTTTCGTGATATGGTCTTAACCTTCTTCAAGTGGGCCAGAGATGACCGTCACCGGCGACTATTTTCTTCCATCGGGCGGAAGCCGGCCGAACAAGTCCGGCGCCCCCGGAATTGACGAGCCTCATGCCTGGCGGGTCGAATGGCTGGAGCGGGCCAGGGGGCCGGTCGTGCCTCTGGGAACCGAGTATCCGGCCGAGTATGTGGTTCCGCGCCATCGTCACAGCAAGGCTCAAATTCTCTACGCGGTGGCTGGCGTGCTCATGGTCTCGACCGATGACGGACGGTGGCTGGTTCCGCTCAACCACGCCCTCTTGGTGCCGGCCGGTGTCGAGCACGCGGTGACCATGTGGGGTCCGGTCAGCATGCGTTCGATCTATGTCGTCCCCGCTGCCGTTGCTGGCTTGCCGGGGTCTTGCCGGGTGCTCGGTCTCTCCGAACTGATGCGATGCCTGATCGCCGAGGCGGTGAAAATCGCTTCTGATGACCCGCCGACCAACAGGGGCGATCTGATCATGGCCCTGATCATTGAGGAAATTTTCCGCCTTCCGGAAAGACCGTTGGGGCTGCCCCTGCCGGCCGAACCGCGGCTTGCGGCGCTGTGCCGGGCGTTCCTCGACAAGCCTTCGCCGCGGACGACCATCGACGACTGGGCGGACACCATGGCGATGAGCCGTCGCGCCTTCACCCGGGCCTTCCGTCGCGAAACCGGTCTCAGCCTGTCGGCCTGGCGCCAGCAGGCCAGCCTGTTCGCCGCTCTGCCGCGGCTGACCGGCGGTGAATCGGTCACCAATGTGGCTCTTGACCTCGGTTACGAAACCGCGTCGGCGTTCACCACCATGTTCAAACGCATGTTGGGCGCACCGCCCAGCCGATACTTGCGCGACGCGTCACGATGACATGTCCTGACGCGTCGGAGAGGACGGTCCGAACGGAAGTTGGCGGGCGAAGCGTCAGTCGTCTTCCTGATGTGCGGGAGGCTCCGCGACAGTGTTTGCCCCGGCGACGGATGGTTCGGGATTCTTGGTCTCGTCGCTGAAGCGAAACCGGCCATGCAGCACGCAGCCCTTGCGACCGGGATCGCATTGCAATCCGTTCAAACGCTGACATACGCCCATGATCTCATGAGGACATCCCCAACCACTCATCCGGCGATCCCTATCTTCGGCGGCGTCTGATGTGCCGCTCGCCGCTCTCCGATTCCGGGCTTGAGGGACAAGCCGAGTTTGAGGCTTTCGGCGATACGCTCGGCCTTTGCCGATAAGCGGGCGGCGACTGCGACGACGAAGACATCCGTCACCGTTTCATGCCAGAGGGCCAGCCAACGATCGAAGAAAACGGGTTCGATCGGAAGCGCCATATGAGCCGCCATCGGCGTGCCCTTGTAGCGGCCGGTGGTGAGCATGACCGACGACCAGAAGGAACAGAGTTTGTCCAGATGGCCGTCCCAATCCGCGATGGCGCTATCAAACACTGGGCCAATCGTCGGATCCCGTCGGACCTTGGCGTAGAAACGATCGACGAGCATGGCGATCGTGGCCTCGGTGATGTTTTCGGAAGGCGTCATGCGTTGAACTGCGGAAACAGGATGTTGTTCTCCAGATGAATATGATCCATGAGATCGTCCGAAAGTTTGCGGAGGCCGACGTAGAGGGCGCGCCAGGTGCCGCAGGCGTCGGCGGGCGGCTCGAAGTCGTTGGCGAGGACGCTCAGAGCATCCAGGCGCTCGCCATGTTCCGTGTGTTCGTGGCGCATCATGCCGATGGGGTGGCCGATCATCGGATTGCCGCCACGCCGCATCATCGGGAACAGGATCTGCTCTTCCTTCTGCATATGGGCGCACAGTTCGTCCGTCATCTCCGCCAATGCGGCGGCGAGTCCGACCGGCACCTCGGGGCGGGCCGCGTGAACATGCTCGACACGCTGCGCGAGCAAGACCAATTCCGGAAGTTCTCGGCGATGGACGTCGTGGTAGCGTTCCACAATGCGTTCGATCAGCGCTTCGGGCTCCTCGGGGATCGCTTGCTTCGATGCCACCAGAGCCGCCAGTTCATTTTCCACGCTCTTCAAATCGAGATTTTTCCGTTTCGTCGCTTCGGCGAGCGAGATGGCCCCGCCGCAACAGAAATCCAGCTTGTGCCGGCGAAAGATGGCGGTGGCGCCGGGCAGGGTTGTCGCGATCTCGCCCAAAGTTCGTGCGGCGAGGCCGGAATTTCCGTCAAGACTGTCGTGCATGCTCTTTCTCCCGAAGGCGGTTCGTCAGGGGCGATGGACGCCTTTTCGCGGCGAAGGTCGATTAAATAGGTATATTTAATACCACTTACTTTGACTCTCTAATTTGGTATAGTCAATACCAAATTAGAGGATCTCATGCGTCTGCTGACAGCCACCGATTTTGCTTTGCGTGCCCTGATGCGGCTTGCCGCGGAACCCGAACGCCATCTCAATACCGAGGAATTGGCGGCGGACCTGGCGATTTCGCGGAATCATCTGCAAAAGGTGGTGCAGCATCTGGCCGATGCCGGTTTTGTGCGAACCCTGCGGGGCGCCAAGGGTGGCGTGACGCTGGGGCGTCCGGCCGGCGAAATCCGGATCGGCGCCGTGGTGCGCTGGTTCGAGCGGGAGCAGGGCGTGGTCGAGTGCTTTCGTCCCGACGGCGGACAGTGCGTTCTCGATCCTCGCTGCCGACTCAAGGGAATGTTGGCCGGAGCGCGCGAAGCCTTTCTCCGTCATCTCGATCAATTCACTCTGGCCGACTGCGCAAGCGGGTTTCCGGCGGACTGGTGAGCTGTTGGCGTCTACCAGGCGGCGCATTTGATCGAGGATCGGGCTTAGGCGCTGCCCGCTCTTTTGTGCTCTCCGCTGATCGCGACGCCTTTGACGGCGGATTCATCTCTTCTTGATTTGCGTCAAGGCCACGACGCCCGCCGGAGTGCTTTGATGCCATCGTCTGGCCTGGATTCGACTCGACCGGATAATCAATCGAACAGGAAATGCGCATGGAGCATCAGGACGACGCCGTCGGATGGGGGGCGCTCGACAGCCTGCCGGGCAATCCCCTGATATGGATCCTGATCATCAGCGAATTGTTGGTATTTGGCGCCTTCTTCGCCGGATTCTCGGTCATGCGCGCCCTGCATCCGATGGCCTTCGCCGCCTCTCAGGCGCATCTCAACCGAATGACCGGCGGCATCAATACCATGATCCTGCTGTCCAGCGGCGCTTGCGCCGCCATGGCGCTCAGGGCGCGTGCCGAAGAGGGGGTGCGCAGATGTCGTTTCTGGCTGGCCGGCGCCGGCGGTCTGGGGGTGGCCTTCCTGTTGGTCAAAGGCTACGAATATGCCGACGAGGCCGCGCAAGGAATGAGCATCGATACCGACAGCTTCTTCACCTTGTTCTATCTGATGACCGGTTTCCATGCCCTCCATGTCATCCTCGGCCTGATCATCCTGACCATCGTTTCCTGGCGTTGCCAGCAGGACGATATCGAAACGGGAACAGCTTTTTGGCACATGGTCGATCTCATCTGGGTTCTGCTTTATCCCATCGTCTATCTGATCCGGTGACATATGACGCCTGACCTGTCGACCCTTCCTTCCCGAAGGCATCTCTGGCTCTGTTGGGTCATTCTGATGAGTATGACGGGCGTTTCCCTCGTGGCCGGCGATCCAACCGATGACCGCCGGTTGCCGTTCCTCGGGGTGGTCATCCTGCTTGTCGCGGCGGCCATAAAGGCTCGGCAGATCTTGTGGGTGTTTCTCAATCTGCGGCAATCGACAACGACCTGGAAGGCGACTCTTGCCGCTTTCCTCGCCGTCATTATCGTCATCGTGCTGGGATGCGCCGGCGTCAGCGCTTTGGCGAGATGAGCGTTCTTCTTGACGGCGCTTCTCACCAGCCGAAAGACGCTCGTGTTAGGAACTGACCAGATGCCGATAGAGGGACGGCAAGGCGGACGGCAGGCGGGCGATATGATTGATGATGGCATAACCGCCGCGACCGAAGAGGGTCGGAAAATAATCCTGCGCCTGACGGTCGATGGTGACGCCGAATAAGGCGATGCCGGCCCGGCGCGCTTCCTGCACGGCCCGCCGCGTATCTTCGATACCGTAACGTCCCTCGTAATGGTCGATGTCGTTCGGCTTGCCGTCGGTCAGCACGATGATCAGGCGATGGCGATTGGGCCGTTCGTCCAGGCGCGTGACGGCATGGCGCAAGGCGGCCCCGATCCTTGTGTAGAAGCCCGGTTTCAACGCCGCGATGCGGCGGGTGATCTGAGCGGAAAAGGGCTCGTCAAAATCTTTGACGCTTTCGATGCGCACCCAATCGCGTCTGCGGGAGGTGAAGGTCAGGATGGCGTGGTCGTCGCCGCAGGCGGCGAGGCCGTTCGCCAGCACGGTCAGGGCTTCCTTCTCGACGTCGAGGATGCGGCGATTGTCGATCCATCCGTCGGTCGACAAGGAGACGTCGACCAACAGCAGGACCGCCAGGTCCCGGGCTTGCCGGCGTGACGCCTGATAGATGCGGTCGGAGCCGACACCGCTGGCCTCGAGATCCGAACGCGCCCGGATCAGCGCTTCCAGGTCGAGTTCCTGGCCGTCCAATTGACCCCGCAGGATCTCATGGCGCGGACGCAAGGCTTCGAACTGACGCCGCACCTGACGGATTCTCCGATGCGTCTCCGGGCCCGGTTGCCACGTCTCGCCCGCTTCGGAGGCCGTCGTGCAGATCACCCGGCAATGATCGGGGAGATAGGCTTTTTTCCGGTAATGCCATTCGGGATAGGTGAGCGGAGCCGCCAGCGCTTCCGCCTCCACCGCTTCCGGCGGCAAATCGAGATTGAAGGCGAGGCGTGTCGCCGGCTTTTTCCGATGCGCCGAAAGGCCAATCTCCTCGGCGTCGTCGAGGGCCTTCTTGGCGCTTTCCTCGTCGTCGTCGTCCACCGCACGGTTGATGTTGAGCGATTCGATCAGCGTCAGGATCTTTTCAAATCGATTGAGGATCAAACTGTCCTTGCGCTCGGGCTGGTCGGCGGCCCGTCGTTGGGCCTTGCGAGTCCTGCCATCCTGCGCGTCGGCCGTCCCCGACCCCGCGGACTCGTCCGGATCCGGCCGCGCTTCGCCTGGGGCGACGTCGATCGCGTCGCCCCACAATGGCACCGGGAGAAACGTTTTGTATCGGGTGGGAGCCGCCTGTTGGCAGGCGCTCGGTCCCGCGACGACCGGCCAAAAGAGGCCGCCATCCGCGCCATCGCCCAGCATATGGCGGACCGCCTTTTCCACTTCGGCTTCGACCGGCGGAAGATCGCGGCGAGGGCGTAGCGCGGCCAGAGCGGTCCGCAAGGCGTCGAGGGAGGCTTTGATCCCCGGGCAAGCGGCAACCGTCCGTCGGCTGGTCTGATGGGCCTGGCGGAGAAACTGGAGATCACCATGCAAAGGATCGGAGGGTATTCCAGGCTCACGCAAGGGAAGATGGGCGAAGAAGGCGGCCAGCCAAAAATAGAGGGAGCGATTAAGTTCGGCCGACGGCAGCAGATCGAAAGCCGGGGGGAGAGTAAGGGCCTGTCCGTCGCGATGCGCTCGCTCCAGGCGTTCGGCGTCGCTGCCCAACCGTTGGCGCCAGGACAGACGGTGAGCGGACGAACCGGCCTGGCCGCCGGCCAAAACCACACCGGCGTCGCCGCCGAGGCCGCGAAAGAACACCGGCAAAGGTCCTTTGAGAGACTCGAGCGTTACGGCGGCGTCGGGAAAGCTTTGCCAGGACGTCGTTCCACCGACCAGGCGATGCCAGCGTTTGCCGACCTGCTCCTCGAGTTCCAGGAAACCGGTCATCGCTCGATTATCCGAGGACGACCCGGGCCAGGGCGACGAGACCCTGCTTCACATCGGGGTCGTCCGTCAGAGGGTCGATCAGACAACACATCACGGCGTCTTCCAACCCAACGCCGTCGGCCATCAAACTGGCGCAATAGACCAGCAGACGAGTCGAAACCCCTTCCTCCAGATCATGTCCTTTCAAGTCGCGAAGGCGTCGCGCCAAGGCTACCAGGGTTCGGCAACGCTCGGGCGCCAGGCCGCTTTCGCCGGCTACCACCTGAACTTCGGTGTCTGCCGGGGGGAAATCGAATTCGATGGCGACGAAGCGTTGGCGGGTCGAGGGTTTCAGCGCTTTGAGCAGTGTCTGATAGCCAGGATTGTAGGAGACGACCAACATGAAGCCGTCCGGCGCCCGCAAGGTCTCGCCGGTTCGTTCCAGTGGCAGGATGCGCCGGTCGTCGGTCAGCGGATGAAGGACCACGGTGACATCCTTGCGGGCTTCGACCACCTCGTCCAGATAACAGATTCCGCCTTCGCGCACGGCGCGCGTCAGCGGACCGTCCGACCACACGGTATCGCCACCTTGGAGCAGAAATCGTCCGGTCAGATCGGCGGCGGTCAGGTCGTCATGACAGGCGACGGTGAACAGCGATCGCCCCAGTCGCGCCGCCATATGGGCGACGAATCGTGTTTTACCGCAACCGGTCGGCCCTTTCAGCAGCAACGGCAAGCGCCGCCGATAAGCGTGCTCGAATAAGGCGCATTCATTGCCGGTGGGCAAATAGAACGGAATGGCGGGCGCCAAATCGGTTACCGCGAACGGTCTGGTCATGAAGACAGCTCCTTTGGTACGCCCGTCTCCCCGTTGGGGAAACGGGCTTTCGGGGGCCTATTCCGCCGCCTGCAGGCCGATCCGGCGGGCTTTTGCCTCACGTCCCGGCAGCAGAACGGATGCGATGAACATGAGAACGCTCAAGGCCACCACCCCACCGGCGCCCAGCCGCATCCAATAGAACAGGCCCAACTGCTCCTGCACTTCCATGTAGGTCATGCCGAGCACCCGTTCGAGATGGGTCTGCACCACGCCGGCGAAGGTCAGGGCGAAGGTCATGAAGGCGACGCCCGAGGTCATTAACCAGAAACTCCACATGTTGAGGATCTGGTTGTAGGGCGCGCGTTTGAGCAATTGCGGCATGGCATAGGTGATCATCGCCAGATTGACCATCGCATAGGCTCCGAAGAAAGCCAGATGCGCATGCGCCGCGGTGACCTGGGTGCCATGCGAATATTCGTTGATCGGCGCCAGCGTATGCATGAAGCCCCAGACCCCGGCTCCGAAGAAGGCCATCACCGAACATCCCAGCGACCACAGCAAGGCGGCCTTGTTGGGATGATCGCGTCCTCCTTTGTAGACCATGGTGAAGGTGAAGATCACCATGGCGAAGAAGGGCAGAATTTCCAACGCCGAGAAGACGCTGCCGATCCACTGCCAATAGGCCGGCAAGCCAATCCAGTAGTAATGATGGCCGGTGCCCAGGATGCCGGAAAACAGCGCCAGACCGACGATCACATAGAGCCATTTCTCGATCACTTCGCGATCGACGCCGGTCAGCTTGATCATCAGAAAGGCGAGAATCGCCGCCATCACCAGTTCCCAAACCCCTTCGACCCATAAGTGTACCACCCACCACCAGAACATCTTGTCGAGCACGATGCTGGTCGGATTGTAGAAGGCGAACAGAAAGAACACCGCGATGCCCCAAAGGCCCAGCAGCAGGATGTTGCTGATCACCGTCTTGCGGCCCTTCAGCACGGTCATCGAGCAGTTGTAGAGAAAGATCAGGGCGACGACGACGATGCCCAGCTTGATATACATCGGCTGCTCGAGATAGGAGCGGCCGTCGTAATAACCGAACAGATAGCCGACCACGGCGGCGACGGCGGCGCCGAAAAACAGCCAGAACTGCAATTTGGCCAGGAACGGACTATGCAGTTCGGTTTCGGCTTCTTCGGGCAGCAGATAATAGGTCGCGCCGAAAAAGCCCATCAGCAACCAGATGATCAGCGCGTTGGTATGGATCATCCGGACGACGCTGAACGGCAGGAAGTCGGGCAATGCGGTGGGAACGACATAAAGGGTCGCCCCCAACAGGCCGAAGACGATTTGCAAGGCGAACAGCACCATGGCGCCGGTGAAATAAAGTCGAGCGACGTTTTGCGATTCGTATTTCATGTCCTGTCTTTCCCTCTCGGCTCAGCCTTTCGGCGGCCAGTTCTGGGTATTGATGGTGCTGGCGTGGCGCAGGAATTCGACCAGATCATCGAGTTCCGTTTCGCTCAGATCGAAATGCGGCATCTGGTGACGCCCTTCGACTCTGGTCGGCTGCGACTTGATCCAGTCTTTCAGACGGTCGCGCGCGCCATCGGGATCTTCCAAGCCACCATAGCGTTGCCAGACATGGCCGAGTTCGGGGGCAAAGCGCGCCCCTTCGCCAAAGAGGGTGTGACAGTCGAAGCAGGCGTGGCGTTCCCAGATTCGCTTGCCATGCGCAACGGCCGGCGTGATCGGATCCGTCTCCGAGACGGTGGTGGCGTAGTGGAAACTCTGCGCGACCAATCCGACGAAGATGACGAAGAAGAACAGGGAGCCGCCGTAGAAGATGTTTCGCGCTGCCGATTTTGTCAGATGTTCGGCCATCGATTGGGGTCCTCTCGTGCAGGAAAGCGGCTTTAGGTTAGAGCGACGGGTCAGCCGATGGCCTTGCTTTTCGTCAAGGTTGTCGTGAATATCATAGAAATTTTATCAACAATTAGGGTTATCAACTTAAACGCGCTAACGTTCTCATAACTTTCCTAATTCAAGCATAATATGCGAATATTATTCAAGAAACATAATAACCTGTGGTTATCATATATTTGATTGAAGGGGCCTTTTTTGGGGGGGCGGCGAATATGAAATAGATTTTATGTGGTATTAAGGCGCGGCGGGCGTTGCCACCTCGCCCATCTAGAGCGCGATGGCTTTAGCCGCCCGTCACGCTCATGGGACGACGCACAGCCGGACCGCCATTGCGCTCGATCACAAAATCGTGACCTTTCGGCTTTCGGTCGATGGCGAGGTCGATGGATTGCTCCAGCAACTGATCCGATTCGCTGCTTCTGAGCGGCTGCTTAAGATCGATGGCGTCCTCCCGGCCCAGGCATAAAAACAGCTTGCCCGAGCAGGTGATGCGGACGCGGTTGCAGCTTTCGCAGAAATTGTGCGACATCGGGGTGATGAAGCCGAGACGCTGTCCGGTCTCGGCCACCTCCACATAGTGGGCGGGGCCGCCGGAGCGGTAATCGGTCGCTTTGAGCGTCCAATTTCGTTCGAGGCGGGCGCGCACCTCCGAAAGGGGCAGATATTGGTCCGCACGGTCGGCGTGGATCTCGCCCAGAGGCATCGTTTCGATCAGGCTGAGGTCGAACGCGTGCCGTCCGCACCATTCCACCAAGCGGTCGAATTCGTCTTCGTTGACGTCTTTCAGCGCCACGGCATTGATTTTCACGGCCAGCCCGGCCGCTTTGGCGGTCATGATGCCGGTCACCACCTGATCCAGGCGGCCCGAGCGGGTGATGCCCTGGAACCGCACGGGGTCGAGTGTGTCGAGCGAGACATTGATGCGCCTGATGCCGGCGGTGGCCAGAGCCTCGGCATGTCGGGCCAAATGCGTGCCGTTGGTGGTCAAGGTCAGTTCGTCGAGAGAGCCATCCGCGACGAGGTCTCCCATACCGGCGATCAAGGTCATGATGTTGCGTCTGACCAAAGGTTCGCCGCCCGTCAAACGGATCTTGCGGACCCCCTTGCGGACGAAGGCCCGGCACAGCCGGTCCAACTCCTCGATCGTCAGAACGTCGGCCTTGGGCAGAAAGCGGGTGTCCTCATGCATACAGTAGACGCAGCGCAGATCGCAGCGATCGGTCACGGAGACGCGAAGATAGGTCATCTTGCGGCCTAGTGTCGCGTCGCAGTGATTATGACTCTTTGAACGAGGGCGTCGGATAGGATTTGGCCATCTTCAGGCGGGCCTG
>Ga0209415_10004645_pt1 | contig 25075 bp, 21 predicted proteins | sample PeaSoiSIISIP2007_FD_187696 | JGI IMG/M metagenome (GOLD analysis project Ga0209415, IMG submission 187696) | Peat soil microbial communities from Weissenstadt, Germany - SII-SIP-2007 (SPAdes) (version 2) | ecosystem: Environmental > Terrestrial > Soil > Wetlands > Peat | place: Germany... | reverse complement strand
CTTCCGCGAAGAGACCGAGACCGATCTGTTCGGCGAGCAATCGGTGCTATGCGGCGGGCTTACGGAGCTCATCCGCGCCGGCTATGAGACGCTGGTCGCGGCGGGCTACGCGCCTGAGATGGCGTATTTCGAGTGCGTGCACGAGGTCAAGCTGATCGTTGATCTGATCTACGAGGGCGGCATCGCCAACATGCGCTACTCGATCAGCAATACCGCCGAGTACGGCGATATGACGCGCGGCCCGCAGGTGATCGGACCGCAGGTGCGCGAGACCATGAAGCGGCTGCTCGGCGACATCCAATCCGGCAAGTTCGCCAACGAATGGATCGACGAGTACCGCAAGGGGCTCAAGAACTTTCGCCGCATGCGCGAGGAAGCCGCTCGCCATCCGCTGGAAAAGGTCGGCGGCGAGCTGCGCGCATTCATGCCCTGGCTGCAGAGCGAACGCCTGGTCGATCGCTCGCGCAACTGAGCCGGCGCTTGGACCAGCTCGCCGGCATCGAGGGGCCGCGCGCGGCCACGCCCTTGCTCAAGGGCCTGGCCGCACGGCTCGGAATCGCAAGCGAGGGCGCGCTGCTGGTGCTGATTCCGCTGGCCGCCGCGGCCTTCGCGATCGCGCTCGGCCTCGACGGGCTGACGATCATCCTGCTCATCGCCACACTCGCGATCGCGATGTTCTTCCGCGATCCTGAGCGCTCCCCCGCAGCGACCGAAGGCGTGGTGCTGTCGGCCGCCGATGGCCGCGTCTGCGACATCGGCGAGGGCGCTCCGCCGGGACTTGCGGATGGAAACTTCCAGCGCGTTTCGGTCTTCATGTCGCCGCTCGACGTGCATGTGAATCGGGCGCCGGTCGGCGGCGAAGTGCTGAGCGTGACTCACACCCCGGGCGAATTCCGCGCCGCCTACAGCGACGTTGCGAGCCAGCACAACGAGCGCACCCTGGTCGTGATTCGCGACGCGGCGGACCGCCGCCACGCTTTCATCCAGGTCGCGGGCTACCTCGCGCGGCGTATCGTATGCCGGGTGCGGCCGCGCGACCAGGTCTATCCGGGCGCGCGGGTCGGCCTTATCATGTTTGGCAGCCGCCTCGATCATTTCGTGCCGATGGATTACCGGCTGACGGTCGCGGTCGGCGACCGGGTTCGCGCCGGTGAGAGCGTGATTGGAGAGCTTGTGCGATGAACAGTCGATACCGCAGCAATCCGCGGGCGCGCGCCGCGCGTCTGCGCCTCATCTCGGAGCTGCGCGATCGGCGCGAGCGGGTGGTGGCGCCGCTCAAGCGCGGAATCTTCCTGGTCCCGGTGACCATCACCTCGCTTGGACTGCTGGCCGGCTTCTACTCGCTGATCTCCGCGATCAACGGTCATTTCGTCCGCGCCGCGGTGTTGATCGCGATCGCCTTTATCTGCGACGGGCTCGACGGCCGGGTGGCGCGCCTGTCGCGCACCTCGAGCCTGTTCGGGGTCGAGTACGACAGTCTCTCGGACGTGGTCGCCTTCGGCGTCGCGCCGGCGGTGCTGGCCTATACCTGGGCGCTCAGGCCGCTGAAGCTGGGCGGCGTGATTATCGCCGGCCTTTACGTGGTGTTCGCCGCTTTTCGGCTGGCGCGTTTCAACGTCCAGACCGGCAGCGTCGACAAGCGCCGCTTCGTCGGATTACCGGTGCCGGGCGCCGCCGCGATGATCGCCGGGCTGGTCTTCGGCTACCATTACTTCTATTTCGATGCGCCGCAGATGCTGGTGGCGGTGGTCGCGCCGGTGACCGCCGCGCTCGGCGTCCTGATGATCTCGCGGGTGCCCTATCCGAGTTTCAAATCGATCGACTTCTACCATCGCGCGCCGCTCGCCGTGACCGCGGGCGTGACGGTCGTGCTGACCTGCCTGATCGCGGTGCCCCAGATAACCGCCTGCGTGCTCGCGACCGCCTACGTGCTATCAGGTCCCTTCCTGATGCTGGCGGGCGAGCGGATGACGACGCGGATTCCCGTCTTGCGGCCGAAGGACGAGGATAATCAGAAAGCGCGCGAGACCAGCCCGCTCGGCAGCCGGCAGAGCTAGCGCGCGCCCGTCCCTTTAGCGCCGATAGTATCGCCCGTAGTAACGCGGCGACGACGGCGACGCCGAATAGGTCGCGCTTTGAGGGTTACACCCGACCGCGTTTAGCGCGATGATGCAGGAGTCGGGTCCCGACCTCGATGCGCCGCCGCATCCGAGTGCAAAGACCGCGACGAGCGCCAGAATCAGACTGAGAATCGCGCGGTTCATATCGCTATCGATATCGATAGGGCCACCCGTAGTAGCGCGGCGGCTGAGAGTAACTGCTGCCGAATCGCGGACCGCAAACCTCAACTCCGAGGGCTTGCTGGCAGCTCAGCCGTCCCGACCTCGATGCGCCGCCGCATCCGAGTGCAAAGACCGCGATGAGCGCTAGCATCAGACTGAGAATCGCGCGGTTCATATCTCTATCGATATCGATAGGGCCGCCCGTAGCGTGGCGCGCTGAACGGCGCGTAATTCGCGCCGCCAACCCGGCACGTCGTATTCAGGGCGCTTACGAAGTATTCCTGCCGGCCAGAGTCGCTGTCCCCGCATCCGGCCAGGAGCAGCATAATGGACAGCGCTAGAATCGCGCCTGCGGCGATGCTTCGCTTCAACGACTCCCCCTCTCGGAGCGCAACGGATTATGCGGCGCTTGGCGGGCCGTCAACAGGCGCATAGCACCAAAGCCGCATCTTATCGTCAAGCGCGAGTGTTAAAGCGATGCGATGACTCTCGCGCGCCGTTATCGTAATCTTAACGGCCAGGCTGACGCCCGTGAGGGGGCGTGCGGGAGCATCGATGGGGATAGACACGGACTGTTTCTGGCGGTTTTCCTTCTGATCTCGAGTTCAAGCGTATCGGCCGCGTCCCTGGTGATTCACGGCGCGGTCGTCAGCAGCAAGTTCCCGATTTCAGGAGCGTCCGTTTCGCTCTATGCGGCCGGAACCACCGGCTACGGCGAGGGCGCCACTCTATTGGCCGGCCCGGTGGTGACCAAGGCGAGCGGCGCCTTCGTCTTCAAGCTTCCGGGCGGATGCCCCTCGGCGGACGCGCTGGTCTATGTGACGGCGCAGGGCGGCAAGCCGGCCAAATTCGCGAAGGCGGCGCGCAATCCGGCGATCTTCATGGTCGCGATGCTGGGTGCGTGCGCCTCAATCCCGACCGCGATCAAAGTTGATGAGGTGACGACGGTAGCGACGGCTTACGGGCTGGCGCAGTTTTTCGGCGCGGGCTCCCCCTATCCGATCGGTGCGCCCGCCTCCAACGCGATCGGAATCGCCAATGCGGCCGCAACCGTAAGCAATCTGGCCGACCCCAAGACCGGCAAGACCCCCGCCAAGCCGCCCAAGACCGCGACGCTGCCGCTCGCCAAGGTTAATACGCTGGCGGATATCCTCGCCTCCTGCGTCGCCTCGAATCCATCCACCTCGGCTTGCAATGCGATGCTCGTCGCCGCGACGCCGAACGCCGGTCCCGCACCGGTCGATACGCTCGGCGCGATGCTCGATATAGCGCACAATCCCTGGGACAACCCCGCGGGATTGTTTGCGCTCGCCGGGAGCAAGCCGCCTTACAAACCTGTGCTCGCCGGCGCACCGCAGCAGTGGGCGCTAATCGCGAGTTTCGCCGGCGGCGGGCTCTCGGGCAACAATTCCAAGCTGACCGGGAGCGTTGGCTGCGAATCGGCGGCGCGCTCGCGAGGTCTCGCGATCGACGCCCTCGGGAATATCTGGACCGGCGATAAAGGCGGCCCGGACGATTTCGGAATCGTAAAGCTCAGTCCCAGCGGCGCGCCGCTGTCGGCGACCACCGGTATCAAAGGCGGTCTCGGCCACGCTCCGGCCTGCCTGGCGATCGATGGCGCGCAGAATATGTGGTTTGCCGAGGTTTCTGACGACCCCACCGATGAAGAGGACCTGGTCCGCAAAATCCCGCTGGACAATCCACCCTGCGTCCTGCCGGGTGCGCCGTGTACATTCTTTTTCGGCACGCCGGCGATCGACCAGCCGCTCGACGTGGCGATCGACTCGACCGGCAACGCCTGGGTGGCGAATTTCGGGCGCGCGATCAATTCCGATGCGGGTTCGCTCACGGAGTTGCCCGCACTCAGCAACTTCACGGGCGGCGGCCTGAATCAGCCGCTCGACGTCGCCGCCGACGGCAGCGACAACCTCTGGATCGTGAATAGCGGATGCTCGGGCGGAGGCTGCGTGGCCCAGGGCGCGCCGAATATCGCGGAATTCCAGTCCAACGGCACTCCAGTTTCGCTCGGCAGCGGGTTTCTCGTCGCCGACCTCCCTGCGCCGGTCAATCTCGCGATCGGCCTTGACGGTCACCTCTGGGTCACCGACGCGGGCTCGATGTCGAAAGCCTCGAGCGTCGTCGAGCTCGATTCATCCGGCATGGAGCTGAGCAGTTTCACCGGCGGCGGCGCGACCGGCGCAGCCGTCAACGTCGCGGTGGACGGCGCCGGGCGGGTCTGGGCGACCAGCACGAGCGGCGGCTGCACGGGGTCCGCGGGCGATGTAATCGAGCTCGATTCCGACGGCTCGGCGCTCGCCACTTGCTCGGCGTTTGCCGACCCCGTAATCAAGTCGCCCGAAGCCGGCGTGGCAATCGATCAATCCGGCGACGTATGGACGGCCGATGACGGCGCGTGCAGCGTGATCGAGATCATCGGCGCGGCGACGCCGACCAAAACCCCGCTGCAGGGCGTGCCGGCGTTACCCTAGCCCGGCTCAACCAGCGCCTTGACTGTCGCCGGCGGCGGTCCGTAGAATAATGATTAATATGCGGTCGACCTGGCAGACAACGCTCCTTATCCTGGGCCTTAGTGGGGCCTGCGCCGAGGGCGTCGTCAAGCCGGTCTGACCGCTTGAAACTTCGATACGAACGCCCCGGGCCGTGGGCCGAACAAGCCGCCCGGGGCGTTTTCTTTTTGGCGCGCTTGTGAATTCCACGGTCATGGGGGTTCCGACGAGGGAGGAAATGTGATGCCCGATCCAAACCCCGCGGCGCAAGCGCCCGACTACGTCCGGATCTTCGATACCACGCTGCGCGATGGCGAGCAGTCGCCGGGCGCGACGATGAACGTCGAGGAAAAGGTCGCCATCGCCCGCCAGCTCGAACGCCTCAATGTCGATGTGATTGAAGCGGGCTTCGCCGCCTCGTCGCCGGGCGATTTCGAGTCGGTGCAGCGGGTCGCCCAGGCGGTGAGCGCGCCGATCGTGCTGAGCCTTGCGCGGACCCGCGAAGAGGATGTCGATCAGGCGCTACGGGCGGTCGAGAAGTCCGCGCGGCCCGGAATCCATATCTTCATCGCGACCTCGGAAATCCATCTCCGGCATAAGCTCAACATGACCCGCGAGGATGTGCTCGAAGCCGCCACCTGGGCGGTGGCGCACGCCAAGCAGCATCTCGATTACGTCGAATTCTCGGCCGAAGACGCCTCGCGCAGCGAATGGAGCTATCTCGCGATGGTCTGCGCGGAGGTGATTCGCGCCGGCGCGCGGGTGATCAACCTGCCCGATACCACCGGCCATGCGATTCCCGAAGAGTTCGGCCGGATGTTCGCCTATATGCGCGAGCACGTGCCCGGCGCCGACCGCGTCATCTGGAGCGCCCACTGCCATAACGACCTCGGCCTCGCGGTCGCAAACTCGCTCGCAGCGGTGCTCAACGGCGCGCGCCAGATCGAATGCACGGTCAACGGCATCGGCGAGCGCGCCGGAAATACCTCGCTGGAGGAGGTCGTGATGGCGATGCGGACGCGCCACGACCTGATGGGCGTCGAGTCGCGCGTCAACACCCGCCAGATCTATCCCGCCTCGCGCCTGCTCGCGCAGATCATCGGGCAGCCGGTGCCGCCGAACAAGCCGATCGTCGGCGACAACGCCTTCGCGCACGAGGCCGGGATTCATCAGGACGGCGTGCTCAAGTACAAGCTCACGTATGAAATCATGCAGCCCGAGGACATCGGGATTCCGTCGAACAAGCTGGTGCTGGGCAAGCATTCGGGACGCCACGCGTTCGTCAACCGGCTGACGGAGCTGGGCGTCGACGCGGGCGCGATCGACGTCAACAAGGCGTTCGGCGATTTCAAGGCGCTGTGCGACAAGAAGAAGATCGTGTACGACGACGACATCCTTGCCCTGGTCCAGGAAGAGACCCGGCATAGTACGGAGTGGTTCGAACTGGTCGACCTGCGCGTCACCTCCGCCTCCGGCGCCGCGCCGCATGCCGAAGTCACGATGCGCGTGCAGGGTGAGCCGCGCTCGGCGGATGCGACCGGTGACGGCGTGGTCGACGCCACCTTCAAGGCGATCCTCAAGATCGCGGGAATCGCGCCGGTGCTCGAGCGTTACGCGGTCAAGTCGATTACCGGCGGCACCGACGCGCTCGGCGAGGTGAGCTGCCTGGTGCGCAGCGACGGGATGACCGTCGCCGGACAGGGTGCGCATAGCGACATCGTGATGGCCAGCGCGCTCGCGCTCGTCAATGCTCTCAATCGCCTCAAGCTGCGCGAGCGCCGCGCATCGGGACCGGCCGCGCCCGGATCGCGCTGAAGATCGCAGAGCTGAAGCGCTCAGGGCTTGCCCTGAAATCACGGTTGGGCTAAACGCTAGGCTCTAACTATGAGAGCGGCGCTGGACGTGTCCTTTCTTTCCTCATTCGATCCAGTCTGGCCCTGCACGGTTCACTCGTGCATGCGCCCGCGCGGGCGCGGCTCGAAAGCCGTGGCGCACTGAGGTATCGCTTCGCAGACAGGCTCGGCAAATCAATCTCTCTCCGGTTCGTAAATGGCGTACAAAATTCTGGTGCTGAAGGGTGACGGTATCGGGCCCGAGGTGGTCGGCGAGGCCTTGCAGGTGCTTAAGGTCGTGGCGCGGCGCTCGGCCCTCGATCTCGAGTTCGAGGAGGCACTGGTCGGCGGCCATGCGATCGATACGCACGGCACTCCGCTCACCGACGAGGTGCTGGCGCAGGCCCAGGCGAGCGACGCGGTGCTGCTCGGCGCGGTCGGCGGCCCGAAATGGGACAACACCCGCGGCGACAAGCGTCCCGAGCAGGCGCTGCTCGGACTGCGCAAGGGGCTTGGACTGTTCGCCAATCTCCGGCCGGTGAAGACCCTCAAAGAGCTGATTCCGGCCTCGCCCCTGCGCTCGGAGATCATCAGCGGCGTCGATTTCATCGTGCTGCGCGAGCTGACCGGGGGCATCTACTTCGGCAAGCCGAGCGAGCGGCGCGAGACCAAGGGTGGCCGCGAAGCGGTCGATACCTGCTTCTACACCGAGGAGGAGATGCGGCGCATCATCCGCTTCGGCTTCGAGCTCGCCCGCGATCGCCGCCAGCATCTGACCTCGGTCGACAAGGCCAACATCCTGGCGACTTCGCGCCTGTGGCGGGAGGTCGCGATGGAAGTCGCCGCCGAGTACAAGGAAGTCACGCTCGAGCATCAACTGGTCGATTCGATGGCGATGCATCTGATCCGGCGCCCGCGCGATTTCGACGTAATCGTGACCGAGAACATGTTCGGCGACATCCTGACCGACGAGGCTTCGGTACTCGCCGGCTCGATGGGGATGCTGCCCTCGGCGTCGCTCGGCGAGGAGCTCAACAGCGCGGGCTTCAGAATTGGGATGTACGAACCGATCCATGGCACGGCGCCGGATATCGCCGGCCGCGACGAGGCTAATCCGCTCGCTGCGATTCTGTCGGCCGCGATGCTGCTGGAGCATTCGCTCGGCATGCGCGCCGAGGCCGAGCTGATCGTGAACGCGGTTGAGGCGGTGTTGCGTGAAGGCTATCGCACCAAGGATATCCAGGCCGGCGCGCCGGGCGCCAAGCTGGTCGGATGCAAGGCGATGGGCCGGCTGATTCGCGAACGTACCGAAAGCCAGGAATCGGACACCTGATGGACGCGGCGTCCGGCCGCGATCTCAGGATTGCCGTGGTCGGCGCCACCGGCGTGGCCGGCGGTCAGATCGCCGAGCTGCTTGCGCAGCGAAATTTCCCCGCTGCCGAGATCAGGCTCTTTGCTTCCGAACATGGCGCGGCCGAAACCATAGCGCTCGGGGAAGAAGATCGGCCGGTCGCCGAGCTTGCCAGCCCCGCCGATCTCGCCGGCTTCGACCTGGCCTTCCTAGCCGTCCCGCCCTCGCTCGCCGCCGAGATCGTTCGCGCGCATCCCGGTCCAATTTTGATCGATCTGAGCGCCGCCGGGCGGAGCGCCGCGAACGTCCTGCTGGGCGCGCCGGGTTTCGCCTCGCGCGAGCGCCTGCGCGCGGTTGCGCCCGGCGATGTGGTCGCGATACCCCATCCGTCGGCCTATGCGCTCGCGACCGTTCTGAGAGCGCTCGGCGCGAGCCCCGCGTTCGTCGCGGCGACCCTGATGCTGGGCGTGAGCACCGGCGGCAAGGACGAGATCGACAAGCTGATGGAAGAGTCGGTCGACCTGCTCAACGCGCGGCTCGATGTGGCCGACGACGAGCAGCAGCGCGCGTTCAATATCTATCCGGCCGACGACGAACCGGAGATTATCGGCGCGCTGACGTCACAGGTCGAAGCGATGCTGGGCGCCGCGCTGCGGCTGGTGATGCGCGTGGTACGGGTGCCGATCTTTTACGGCACCGCGCTCTCGATCGCGATTCCGACCGCCTCGGAAAGCGAAGCGTGGATCGAGCGGCTGCGCGAGGCTCCGGGCGTGACGCTGATCGAGGACGAGATGCCGCCAAGCGTCATCGACTCGGCCGGTCAGGAAGCGGTCGTGGTGAGCCTCTATCGCAATCCGCACGGCGTGGCGCTGTGGTGCGTGATCGATAGCGCCCGCCTCGCCGCGCTTTGCGCGCTCTGGGTCGCTGAGAATCTCTCCCTCGCCGTCCCAAATCACGCCTAGCGGCGATGCAGGTAAGGCTCACGCTGGAATACGACGGCACGGGCTATGCCGGCTGGCAGCTTCAGCGCGATCAGGATTCGATCCAGGGGCGGCTCGAGGCGGCGCTGACGAAGATCTTCGCGACGCCGGTCCGGGTCCGCGGCGCGGGCCGGACCGATGCGGGGGTTCACGCGCTCGGCCAGGTGGCGGCGGCGCGAATTCCGCGCCCCTTCGATGCGGCCGAGCTCAAGCGCGCGCTTAACGCCCAGCTGCCGCCGGATATCGTGGTGCTCGACAGCGCCATCGTCGACGACGGCTTCGATCCGCGCCGCGCCGCCATCCGGCGCGCCTACGAGTACCGGATTGTGAATCGGCCCCGCCGCTCGGCGTTCGATTATCGCCATGCCTGGCTGGTTATCGAACCGCTCGATATCGAAGCGCTTGACGCCGCGGCGGCGAGGTTTGTCGGCGAGCACGATTTCGCCGCTTTCCGCAACGTCGGCTCGGAGGAACGGAGCACGCGCCGGTGCGTCTATGTCAGCCAATGGGAGCGTATCGGCGAGCGTTTGATCTATCGCGTCGAGGCAGTGAGCTTTCTGCGCCATATGGTGAGAACGATGGTCGGCGCGATGATCGAAATCGGGCGGGGCCGCGCGCAACCCGCATGGATCGAACAGTTGCTCGCCAGCCGCGACCGCGCCCGCGCGCTGGCGCCGGCCCCCGCCGCCGGACTGTTTCTGACCGCGGTACGTTACCCCGAGCCGCCCCGATGAACGCGAAGTCCGCGCCCTGTTCATTTTTTTGCATCGCGAGAGCCAAAAACCCTTGTGCCACGCTTGAAAAATGCTCGCCACTCGTTCAAGCTGTCCTTGAACGTTGATAAAACCTCAGCGGCAAGGAGGAGGATGATGACGCAGACGCAGGTCGCAGGCCATCTGTCTGAGAAGGTGGGGATTACGCGCAAGCAGGCTAAATCGGCGATCGAGGAACTTACGAGCCTGGTAGTTCGCGAACTGAAACGCGAAGGCTCGCTGCGCCTCGCCGGACTCGGTGTGTTTCGCAAGCGCAAGAGCAAGGCGCGGGTCGGACGCAATCCCGCAACGGGCGAGCCGATCAAGATTCCCGCGCGTACGCGTTTGCGCTTTACCGCGGCGAAAGCTCTGAAAGACGCGGTGCTCGGCGCCCGCTAATCCATACCGCGATGGCGCCAGGGACACGCCGTCGCGCAAACGCTTCGACAAATCAAACATCCGATGCGGCGTCGTGTCTGACGGCGCCGCGCGGATGACCTAGCGCTTCTTTTCCGAATCGCCCCGATGCGCGGCGCGTTGCGCCTTTACGCGCGAGAGGTAGTCGCGGATGCGCGCCTCGTAGCCGCGCTCGGAAGGCTCGTAGTAGCTCCGACCGCGCAGCTCTTGCGGCAGATAATCCTGCTCGACGATCGCATCCTGGTAGTTGTGCGGGTATAGGTAGCCCTCGCCGTAGCCGAGCCCGCGCATCAACGGAGTCGGCGCGTTGCGGACATGCATCGGGACGGGCAATGCGCCGAGCTTGCGTGCATCTTCACCCGCCGCGAGCATCGCACGGTACGACGCGTTCGACTTCGGCGCGCCCGCCAGGTAGGTGACGCCCTGCGCGAGCGGGATGACCCCTTCGGGCATGCCGACGAATTCGAGCGCGTCTTTCACGGCGATCGCCACCTGGAGCGCGCGCGGGTCGGCATTGCCGATATCCTCAGCCGCGAAGATCACCATCCGGCGCGCGATGAACAGCGGCTCCTCGCCCGCCTCCACCATCCGCATCATCCAGTAGAGCGCCGCGTCGGCGTCGCTGCCGCGCAAGCTCTTGATGAACGCCGAGATGACGTTGTAATGCTCTTCGCCGCTGCGATCGTAGAGCAAGGTCCTCTGCTGCCCCGCTTCGCGGACGTACTCGCCGGTGATTACGCCGCTGCGGACCTGGCGGGCGAGCTCGGCGGCGATTTCCAGCGTATTGAGCGCGCGCCGCGCATCGCCCGCGGCCAGAGCGAGCAGCTCGCTCATGGCAGCGTCGTCGCATCGGAGTTCGAGCGCGCCGAGTCCCCGCTCGCTATCGCTCAGCGCGCGGCCGACGAGCGCCGCGATCTCCTCGGGCGCGAGCGGCTTCAACACCAGGACCTGCATCCGTGAGAGCAGCGGCGCGATCACTTCGAACGACGGGTTTTCGGTGGTCGCCCCGATCAGCGTCAGGAGCCCGCTCTCGACGTGCGGCAAACAGGCGTCCTGCTGCGCGCGGTTCCAGCGGTGAATCTCGTCGATGAACAGCACCATGCGCCGGCCGACGGTCGCTTCGCGGCGCGCGAGGTCGGCAATCTCGCGCAACTCGGCAACCCCGGAGGAGACCGCGGCGATCGATCTGAAGACCGCGCCGGATTGGCGGGCGAGCAGAATCGCGAGCGTGGTCTTGCCGGTGCCGGGCGGCCCCCACAGGATCATCGAGTGCAGCGTCCGCGCCGCGACCAACTGGCTCAAGAGCTTGCCCGAACCCAGCAGATGCTGCTGGCCGACGACCTCATCGAGCGATCGGGGACGCATCCGATCGGCCAGCGGATGGCCGGCCGAGACCTGCGCCCGGAACAGGCTCTCCTCCTGGGCCGCTTCCTTGCGCCGCGCCATACTCAATTGTTATCACAGCCCGGCTCGTATCGCAGGTTGCGCCGGTGCGCCGGTTGCGCACGCGAGCCCGCCTGACTAGCGTTGATGCGCTCGTCGCTTCCGCGCCCCAAAATGCCAATGCTCCCGCAGTTGCTCAACGGATTCCGGATGCTCGACCTGACCGACGACCAGGGCGCGATGTGCGGGAAGATCTTCGCCGACCTCGGCGCCGAGGTAATCAAGCTCGAGCCGCCCGGCGGATGCCCGACGCGGCGGATTCCGCCGTTCCTCGACGGCGAAGCGGGCGAGGATCGGAGCCTCTACTTTCTCGCTCATCAAGCCGGAAAACTTTCAGCCACGGCAAATCTGGATTCGCCCGAAGGACGCGCGGTCGTGCGCGAGCTCGCGGCCAAGGCGGATTTTATCGTTGAATCGTTTCCGGTCGGCTACCTGAATTCGATCGGGCTCGGTTACGACGCGCTTGCCGAATCGAATCCGCGGCTGATCTATGCCGCGATCACGCCGTTCGGCGAGGACGGGCCGGCGCGCGGCTACAAGGCCCGCGAGGTCGTGACCTGGGCCGCCGGCGGAATGATGTTCCTGATGGGCGAGCCGGGCCGCCCGCCGCTCCAGATGAGCCTGGCTCAGGCGGGACTGCACGCGGGCGCGGAGGCGGCGGTGGCGTCGCTGCTGGCGCATTTTGCGCGCCAGAGCGACGGCCACGGCCAGCGGATCGTGATCAACATGCAGGCCTGCATCGTCTGGACCCTGATGAACGAGCAGGCGATGCCGATCATGCATGGCGACTACCTGCGCCGCCAGGGCGTCTACCTCGGCTCGCCGAAGTTGCGCCGCAAGTTCGTCTTCCGATGCAAGGACGGTTTCGTTGCGATGATGATCACCGGCGGCGCGATCGGCGCGGGCTCGACGCGCCGGCTGGTCGAATGGATGGACGAAAAGGGCTTCGCCGCCGACTGGATGAAGAGTCAGGATTGGTCGGCGTGGACGCCCGCAATCTTTATGGCGTTGAACGAGCGCGATCTGCGCGAAAACGCCGAGATGGAGAGTACCGTCGAACGCTTTTTCGCCACCATGGGCAAGCATGAGCTCTACGCGGAGGGCGCCCGGCGCGGCGTACTGATCGGCCCGGTGATGTCGGCGGCGGATACCGCGGCCGACGAGCAGCTCGCCTCGCGCGGGTTCTTCGCCGACGTCGATCATCCGGCGCTCGGCCGTACGCTCCGCAGGCCGGGGGCGTTCGCAAAGTTCAGCCGCACGCCGCTTGAGGCCCCGCGTCCCGCCCCGCGCCTGGGCGAGCATAACGAGCTGGTTTACGGCCGCATCCTGGGCTATCCGCCCGAGCGGATCGCGCGCTTGCGCGCCGCGGGCGCGATTTGAGGGCGAAGACCGGAAGGATTCCGATGAGACGCTACGCGCTCGAGGGAGTTCACGTGCTCGATTTCGCCTGGGTCGGGGTCGGGCCGATTACCACCAAGTATCTCGCGGACAACGGCGCCGACGTGATTCGGATTGAATCGGCGGCGCGCATCGACGTGCTGCGCGTCTCGCCGCCGTGGCAGGACGGCCAGCCGTCAGGCATCGACTCGAGCCAGTTCTTCGCCAGTTACAACACCTCCAAGAAATCGATTGCGCTCGATCTGAGCAAGCCGCGCGCGCGGGAGATAGCACTCAGGCTGCTGCCCTGGGCCGACCTCGTGGCCGAGAGCTTCACGCCCAAGGTGATGCGCAACTGGCAGCTCGATTACGAGCATCTGAGCGCCCTCAAGCCGGACCTCGTGATGCTCTCGACGTGTCTGCAGGGACAGACCGGGCCGCGCGCCGGGTTCGCAGGTTTCGGCCAGTTGCTTTCGGCACTGTCCGGCTTCTACCACATCTCGGGTTATTCGCCGGACGAAATCTCGCCGCCTTACGGAGCCTATACCGATTACGTCGCGCCGCGATTTGCCGCCTGCGCGGTGCTGGCCGCGCTCGATTACAAGCGCCGCACCGGAATCGGCCAGCATATCGACCTCGCGCAATACGAAGCGGGATTGCAGTTCCTGGCCCCCGCGCTGCTCGATTACTTCACCTCCGGGCGGGTGCTGGACGCGAGCGGGAATCGCTCCGATCGCTATGCTCCGAACGGGGCCTATCGATGCCGCGACGAAGACGGGAACGAAAGCTGGATTGCGATCGCCGTCGCGGACGATCGCGAATGGGCGGCGATGCTGGCAGTGCTCGGCGCCGCGCCGGAGCCGCGCTTCGCGACGATGGCCGATCGGTTCGAGCGGCGCGACGGGCTGGATGAATTCATCGGGCAACTGACGCGCGATCACGGCGCCGAGGAGCTGACCGCCGCGCTCCAGGCAGCCGGTGTCGCCGCGTATCCGGTGCAGAGCTGCCTCGACCTGCATCGCGACGAAAACCTGCGCGCCTTCGACTTCTGGCACTGGCTGGATCATAAAGAGATGGGGCCGTCGCCGTACGAGGGCCTGCAGCATCGGATGAGCCGCACGCCGGGCGCGCTCCGAGCTGCGGCGCCGACGCTGGGGCAGCATAGCGACGAGATCCTGGGCGGGATGCTGGGCTTCAGCAGCGGCGAGATCGCGGAGCTCAAGCGCGAACGGATCGTTTATTGAATTACGAACTCGTAATCGCATTGCGATACTTGAGAGCGCGCCGCAAAGAGGCGTTCATCTCGATCACCACGCTCTTCACCGCGCTGGGCGTGATGCTCGGCGTCGCCGCGCTGACGATTACGCTCTCGGTGATGGGCGGCCTCGAGGCGAGTCTCCGCGACCGGGTGCTGGCGGTCACGCCGCAGATCGAAATCCAGAGCTACGGCGGCGCGATCACCAATTACGCCGCGCTGGTCAGCCGCGCGCGCAGCGTCGGCGGCGTAACCGCGGCCGATCCCTTCCTGGTCGGACAGGCGATGCTCAGCTCGGCGGGCGGCGTGAGCGGCGTGATCGTGCGCGGAATCGACGCGGCCAGCCCGGGGATGATCGCGAAGCTCGGCGGCTATATCCGGGCGGGCAGTCTCGCGAGTCTCGCGCAAAGCGGCGCGGGGGGCGCCGGCGCGCAGGCTTCGATAGCCCTCGGCGCGACGTTGGCCGAGCGCCTGAAGGTAAAAGTCGGCGACCCGGTGCGGGTGGTCGCGCCGATCGTTTCAGGCGCGCAGTTGACGACCCGCGCGGCGCAATTCAAAGTCGGCGCGATTTTCGAATCCGGCGTCGATTTCGTCGACCGCGAGCTGGTCTTCATGGGCCTCGCGGCGGCGCAAAATTTCTTCGGACGGCCGGGCCAGGCCGACGGCATCGAGCTTCATCTCGCCAGCCTGGACGCCACGGCGCAGGTCACGAGCGTGCTACGGCGGGACCTCGGACAGCATTATGCGGTGCGCAACTGGATTGACTTCAATCACGCCGCCTCGGCCGGCTTCGCCCTGCTCCGGTGGGTTTACTCGGCCGTGCTGCTGTTGCTGATCGGGGTCGCGGCGTTCAACCTGATCGCCACGCTGATCATGGTGGTGATGGAGAAGCGCAAGGACATCGCGGTGCTGATGACCATGGGCGCGAGCCGCCCGGCGATAAGGCTGGTATTCGTGCTGAAGGGGCTGATCGTCGGCGCGGTGGGCACCGCGGCCGGCCTGATACTGAGCGCGCTCGGATGCTTCGCGCTGGCCCGCTACCACTTCATCCACATCCCCAAGGCCGTCTACGGGATCTCGACCGTGCCGGTGGCCGCCACGCCGCTGAACTTCGTGATGGTCGCGATCGCTTCGCTCGCGCTCTGCCTGCTGGCGACGGTCTACCCGGCGCGCCAAGCCTCGCGCGAGACGCCGGCCGAAGTGCTGCGCTAGGCCTCGCGCCGCGCAGCGGGGAGCCTATCGATCGGTCGGCTCGGAATTATTGCGGCCCAGCGTCGACGCTGATTTCGGTTTGCGAATCACCAGCGTCTCATGACCGCGCACTTTGATGGTGCGGGCCGATTGCGACTGGAAACTTCCCCCGCCGCTCTCTTCGGCCGAGCGATGCCGGCCGCCGGTATGCCGCCGCCGCCGCCAGTTGCTCAGCTCTTCGGAGAGCTTGGAAGCGACCGACTGATCCCGGTCCGCGGTTTCAGCTTCGGCGTCCTCGCGGTCGGTGTCTTGGGGTGGTTCCTGCGGATTCATCTCGTCCTGCCTCCGTTAAACGTAACCTTGTCCTCCTATCTATAAAGTTGAAGATCGTCAAAATTACTGGAATGTGAATTCACGATTGCGCCGTGTCAGGATGCGCTGCGATCTCGGATGCTGAAGATGTGTCTGTCCTACGTCGGCTCCGCCGCCGCAACCATCAAGCGGCGTATGGAAATTCGGTTGGCTCTCGATTCGATCTAATCGATGTGGCTCTTGGATGCCGGCTTTGCGGCCGGCCTGGAATTGGAATTCAGAAGATCAAATCACCCGTCTATGCGAACAGGCTCTGCATCCGCATCGCGAGACCCATGTCGCCGGCGATGCGCAGCTTGCCGGTCATGAAGGCGACCTGGCCGTTGAGCTTGCCATTGACCAGATCGAGGTAGTCCGGCGCAGTCATCGAAATCGTGATGTTCGGCGAGGCGTGCGCCCCTTCCTTCACCTGGCATTGCTGGTCGGCGATGATCACGTGCCACTTGCCGCCGCCGTCGCCCGAAAGATCGAACTGATAGACGGCGTTAAGCCCCTTGGAGGCGTCCTTGTTGAAGCGGGCCGGCATCATTTCGAATGCCTGCTTACACGAGGTGGGCGCATCTGCCATTTAGAGTGGAGCCTCCTGAGAGGACGAAGCCGATATGCAGCACCATATAAACGCCGCGGCAAAAGCTTGTCAATAGCGGTCGCGCTGCCTGCGCGGCGGCGCCATCGCAAGCGCGCGGCGGACCTGCTTAAAAACCGAACACGCTGCCGGGCGCGACCCGGATCAGATTGGTGCGCACTTTGACCGGCGCGGCGCCTTCAGCGATCGTGACCGCGCGTTCGCGATCCAGATCGCTGCTCACCTGGCCATCGAGGAACGCATCCTTGCCGATCACCTTGACGGTCACGCCGGTGAGCCCCGCGCCCTGGAGCTGGCGCATGATGGCATCCTGCTGTTGCTGCCATTCGCCGGTGCTGGTCTTGAGGTTATCGATCACGTCGTTGACGCCGCTGACGCCGCGCACGCTGTTGACTGCCAGCCGCCGCGCCTTGTCGTCGAACACCATGCCGTAGAGCGTCACCACGCCGCCATTGGTATAGGCCTTGGCGCGCCGGGTCCGCGGATCGGCGCGCAAGCGATCCTGCACGCGCTCGAGCAGCGTCGGCGTCGGCGGCCGCGAGGCGACGCGCGTCCGATGATGCCGCGGTTTCGGCGGCGCCGCTTCCGTCACGGGCGCGGGCGGGGGCGGCAACGGCGGCGGTACGGCGGCCACCTCGGCCGGGGTCGCCGCAGCGGTCGGCGATGCTGACGAGAGCGCGTACTCCGGCGGTTCGCTCGGACTCAGGCCCGCCAGCTTGGTGCTCAGCGCCGACTCGGTCGAGGCGGCTTCCGCCCCGGCATGAGCAAAGATGATCGGCAGATCGGCTTCGGTCGAACCAGTGCTGGGCCCGAAATCCCAGTTCGCAACCGAGTTCAACACTTCGGCATCGAGACTCGGATTGGGCGCGGTCGAGGTCTTGATCGACGAGGCGACAACCTTGCCGCCGGAATCGATCGAAACATGGACCATCATTCCGTCATACGCGGTGCTGTCGATGTCGAGCGCATGATTATAGGAATCGAGCAGCGCCGGCCGGTTGACGTCGAAGACTTTCTCGATCGCGTCGCGATTCCGTTCCGGAGCGGCTGCGGCGGGACCGCTCACCTGCGTCGGGATGGTGCTCGCGAGGATCACCTGCGCCGCGGCGCTTATCGCAGCCGGAGTGGCCGCGCTGGTCGGCGAGGCCTGCGCGACGGGCGGAGGCGAGGATTTCGTCAGATGCAACGCGAGCCATGCGCCGCCGACCAACGCCACCAGGGCTGCGATCGTATAACCGATCAGTCCGAGCCAACCGTGCGAGCCTTCCGGCACCGCTTCCGCGCCGTCCGGCCGCTCGTCCGAAAAGGTATGCTCGACGCGGGCGGTGCCGATGGGCTGCTGGGTTGGTACGCGCATCGAAGCCGAGGGCGTCGGGCGAGCCGGTTCAGGCGTTGGCGCAGCCGAAGCGTCGAGACGCGCGCCGCAGAAGTTACAAATGATCTCGCCCGGCGCGGCCTTGCCGCCGCATACCGGGCATTCGATTCGCTGTTCCTGCTGCGCGCCGCCGGCTTGCGACCCCGGCAGATCTTCGACCCGCGTGGTCGGAGCGCCGCCGGCGGGAACCAGCGCGGTGCCGTCGTCCGCGCAGAATCGCTCCGCGTCAGGATAGGTCTTGTTGCATTGCGGGCAACGCTTCATCTTCGAGCCCTGCCGATGAGATTTTAACCGCCTGAATGATAGCGTTTACGGGGCGCGCGAGGCCACCGGCAACGCCGGGCGGTCAGGCTTTCGCGAGCAGGCCGTCGTGCAGGCGCTCGAGTTCGCTGAGCGCGTCGGCGGCCTTGCGCGAGGTGTTCAGGATTATGCGATCGACGCCCATCGCGCCAAGTTCGCGCACCTGCGCGGGAGCGAGCGGCTCGGAGAACCTCGGGTTGACGGTGATTTCCAATGGACGCGAACGATTCGCCGCGCGTTCCTGCGCCCGCAGCCGCGCGATAGTCTCGCTGGTCTGCGCGAGGCTCATCATGATGCCGTACCATCCGTCGCCGATCTGCGCCGCGCGGCGCAACGAGGGCTCGGTGTCGCCACCTAGTACGATCGGCGGATGGGGCTTCTGGAGCGGTTTTGGGGCGAATCGGATGCCGCCGGCTCTGACGGTGCGACCCTCGTAGACCGGCGCGGGGCTGGTCCAGAGCTCCTTGATGAGGGCGACATACTCGCGCGTGCGCCGCGCCCGTCCCTCGAACTCCGTCCCGATCGCCTCGAATTCTTCTCGCAACCATCCGATGCCGATACCGAAGATCAGGCGGCCGCCGGAGAGCACGTCGAGGCTGGCCGTCGCCTTGGCGACCGCAAACGGATTGCGCAGCGGCAGCACCAGCACGCCCGTCGCGAGCCGGATGCGGCTGGTGACGCCGGCGATGAACGCCAGCGCCAGTAGCGGATCGTGAAACGGGGTCTCCGGCGGCGCCGGCATCCTGCCCGACGTCGAGTACGGGTAAGGCGAGCGATACTCGACCGGGAGCACGATATGATCGGGAATCCAGAGCGACTCGAAGCCGAGCTCCTCGGCGCGCCGCGCGGTCGCGACTACATCCGGCGACGCAACCTGGTAGAGAAAGGTCGCGAATTTCATCAGCTACCTCGCTCAGTGCGCGGGCTCCCCTTCGAGCCGGAAGCCGATTCGCACTTCGACCTGGAATTGCGGCTCGCCGTTGGAATGCACCGCGCCGCGAATCTCCTTGACCTCGAACCAGTCGATATTTCTGATCGTCTGGCGCGCCTTCATAATCGCATTGCGGACCGCCTGCTGGATGCTCTCCTCCGAGACTCCCACCACCTCGATAATCTTGTAGGTGTTGTTCGGCATCGTCCTTCTCCTAAGAAAAATTTCCGCTCCGGGCGCGGTTTCAGCCGTTTTCGTCGGAATCCGGAAAAATTACGGCCAGCATCGCCGGGTCGCTCACCGCCCGCATATCGAGCTGAAAGACACCCTCGCTGATCCTACCGATCACGGGCGGCCGGGCGCGCCGGAAGCGCGCGGCGATCGCATCCGGCGAGAGCGCGGGATGCGTGATGACGAGCGCCCGGCTGGGAAGCTCATGCGTGGGCAGCGAACCTGAGCCGATCTCCGAGGTCGACGGTACGACGTCGATCGCGAAGCCAGGGCCGAGCCGCGCGGCGATTATCGAGCGCGCCTCGAGCGCCAGCCGATCGAGTGCCTCGAGCGTGCGCGTCAGCAGGCGCATCGTGGGTATCGCGCCGGCAATCGAGCTCGAGCGCAGGTAAATTCTGAGCGTCGCCGAGAGCGCCGCCAGCGTCAGCTTGTCGCATCGGAGCGCGCGCTTGAGCGGATGCGCCTTCAGGCGCTCAACCAGCGCGCGGCGCCCGACGATGATCCCGGCCTGCGGACCGCCGAGCAGCTTGTCGCCTGAAAACGTCACCAGCCCGGCGCCCGCCGCGACGCTTTCGGCGGCCAGCGGCTCGCGTGGCAAGCCGAACGCGGACAGATCGGCCAGCGCGCCCGAGCCGAGATCCTCGACCACCTCGATGCCGCGTTCGCGGCCGATCGCGACCAATTCCGCCAGCGTGACCTCACTGGTGAAGCCGACCACGCGATAGTTCGACGGATGCACCTTCATCAGGAGCGCGGTCTCGGGGCCGATCGCGGCCTCGAAGTCGCGCGGATGGGTGCGATTGGTGGTGCCGACCTCGCGCAGGCGCGCGCCGCTCTGCGTCATCACCTCGGGGATTCGGAAGGAGCCGCCGATTTCGATCAGCTCGCCGCGCGAGACCACCACTTCGCGGCCCGCCGCGAGCGCGCTCAGCGCGAGCAGGACCGCCGCCGCATTGTTGTTGACCACGGTGGCGGCCTCGGCGCCGGTGAGCGCGCACAATTCATCCTCGACGATCGCATCGCGATCGCCGCGCGTGCCGCCGGCGAGGTCGTATTCGAGATTCACCGGCGTGCGCGCCGCCTGCACGACGGCTGTGATCGCCTCTTCGGCGAGCAACGCGCGTCCGAGGTTGGTGTGCAGCACGACGCCGGTCGCGTTGACCAGCGGCCTCAGCGCCGGCTGGTCGGCGGCAAAGGCGGTGCGCACCTCCGCGGTCACGTGCGCCAGCATCCCGGCGCGATCTCCCGGCAGGTCGGCATCGCGCGCGGCAATCGCGGCGCGGATCGCATCCTGCGCGCGGCGCACCAGCAGCTTGAGGTAGCCGCGGCTCAGTTGATGGCCGTCGAGCTCGCGCTCGGCCGCAGCGATACATTCATCGATGGGCGGCAGCAGCCGCAGCCGCGCGCCAGCTCGCGCGCTCTCGCCCGCTGCGTTCTCGCGCCGTTTTGCCCGGATCGCCACGCCGACTGATTATCGGAAAGCGCACCGCGCGAACGCAAGCGGCGGTTACGCGGGTTGGGATGCCGATTCGATGTTGAGGATCCGATGCTTGCTGAGCAGCAGAAACGCGCCGCCCAGCCCGATCGCGGCGCAGATGACGGTCGCGACCGCGGGGCCGAGGTGCGAGCCGGTGAAGCCGACCTCGAGCGCACCGAAGGGAGAAAGCCCGATGAACGAGACGGTGTAGATACTCATCACGCGGCCGCGCAGCTCGTCGGCGACGAACAACTGGAGCATCGTGTTGGTCGAGGCCTGGTAGCTCAACTGCCCCGCGCCGCTGAACATCTGCGCCACCAGCGAGAGCGGGAACGAACGCGAGACGCCGAACACCGCGGTCGCGACCGACATCGTGAACAGGCCTACGATCAACTGGCGCCGCAGGTGCCTCGGATCGTGCGAATAGGAAGCCACGCCGACCGCTCCCAGCACCGCGCCGAAACCCTGCGCCGCGAGCAGAAAGCCATAGGCCTTGGCGCCCTGATGGAGCACGTGGGCCGCGAAGTAGGGAATCAGCACCGAATACTGCATCGAGAAGCCGGCCGAGATCGCCAGCACCAGGAACAAATAGAAGGTGGGCCCATGATGCCACGCGTAGCCGAGTCCCTCGCGCAGCCGCGCGAGCATCACGTTCCCGAAGCGCGCCGGCTCGCGCCGCGGCACATCCATCGCGAGCAGGCTCGCAATCACGGCGATGTAGCTGAGGCCGTTTAAGAAGAAGCAGCCCGCGATGCCGCTCACCACGATCAGCACCCCGGCGACCGCAGGGCCGACGGCGCGCGCGCCGTTGAAAGCCATCGAATTGAGCGCGATCGCGTTGGGCAGGTCTTCGCGCCCGACCATCTCGACGATGAACGCCTGCCGGCCGGGCATGTCGAACGAACTGACGAACCCGTTGAGCGTCGCCAGCGCGATTACATACTCGACTCGCACGACGTTGGTATAAGTCAGGGCCGCGAGCGTGAAGGCGCTCAGCATCATGATGGATTGCGTGCAGATGATCAGCCGGCGGCGATCAACCTGGTCGACGATCACCCCGGCGAACAGCGCGACCATCAGGATCGGCAGATAACCCACGAACGACACCACGCCCAGCATCAGGGGCGAGTTGGTGAGCTTAAGCACCAGCCAGCCCTGGGCGACGATCTGCATCCAGGTGCCGATCAGCGAGATCAGTTGGCCGCCGAAGAAAAGCCGGAAGCTGCGATACTGCAGGGCCCGGAAGGCGCCGGCCCGCGTGGGAATGGGGATGGATGGGCTTGCCGCCTCGGCGGAGGCGGCATCGGTTTCTACTGCGTGCTCGATGATTGTCGCTCGCCGACTGAAGTGCGATCCATTCTGGCAGAGCGGATTGCGTTAGGCGAGGCGCGGGCGATGCTCGACGACCTCGAAGCCGGCGCGCTCGATCATCGCGCGCGTCGCCGCGTAGCCCAGGCCGGGCGTGGTTAGGTAGCCGTTGACGAAAATCGAGTTGACGGCGTTGAAGAGCTCGGGCTGGCGCGCGCCGAGATTGAGCTCGCGTCCGCCGGCCGCGCGGACCTCGCTCTTCGGGTTGAGCAGGCGGAACAGGCAAGCCGCCTTGAGGCAGCGCTCGGGCGTAAGCTGGCGCGCCGCTTCGAGCGGGGTGCCTTTGATGGGATGCAGAAAATTGAGCGGCACCGAATCGATCGCGAGGCGGCGGGTCGCGTAGGCGAGATCGATCAGGTCGTCGTCCTCCTCGCCCATCCCGATGATCCCGCCCGAGCAGGTGCTGAGACCGGCGGCGCGGACATGCTCGATGGTCGCGACGCGATCATCCCAGGTGTGCGTGCTGCAGATGCGCGGGTAGAAGCGGCGGCTAGTGTTGAGATTATGATTTATCCATCCCGCGCCCGCTTCCTTCAACGCATCCGCCTGCGCGCGATCCATCAGGCCTAGCGAGAGGCAGAGCTCGAGGCCCGGCAGCTCGGCGCGAATCCGTTCGCAGGCTTCGCCCAGATGCTCGATATCGCGGGCGGCCGGGCCGCGCATGCTGCAGACCATGCAATAGCGCTGGGCGCCGGTTTCGGCCGCGGCGCGCGCGCCCTCGACCAACTTCGCGACGTTTTGCAGCTTGTAGACCGGGATGTCTGCCTTCGAAAGCCGCGACTGCGAGCAATAGTGGCAATCCTCGGGGCAGATGCCGCTCTGGGCGTTGCGCAGGATGCAAATCTTCACCCGGCGTCCGAACGCGGCCTCACGCACCCGCAGCGTCGCGGCGAGCAAATCAGCGAGGCGATCATCGGGACAGGCGAGGATCGCGCGGGCTGTGTCGCGCGGCAGCTCCGCGCCGGCGAGCACATCGGCGACAAGTTGGTCGAGGTCGAGCGTTTCGAATCGGCTCATGATCGGGCGGCTCGCAGATCCTTCGACGGCGGCCGCGGAGACAGAATTACGGGCTCGATCCCGCTTAAGCAAGTGCTCCATAAGCCGGCAGGCGGGCCGGGTGTCTGCCCGCGCGAGGGGCTTTTGCGAAATTTTCGGGACGTTATAGAATCACAGCAGCGGGGACCTCGGCCGAAGAATGGATTCGGCGTTGCCCGGCAACTGGATCCGATGTTTGGCGAAATCAACCCGCCCGCGAAAGCCAAAGCCCCGTTCATTTCAGTTGAAGCTGCGCTCGAAGAGATCCGGCGCGGCCGGATGGTCATCCTGATGGATGACGAGGAGCGCGAAAACGAAGGCGATCTCTGCATGGCGGCCGAAAAGGTGACCGCCGAGGCCATCAATTTCATGGCCAAGCACGGGCGCGGATTGATCTGCCTGCCGATGTCCTCGGAGCGCGCCGACCAGCTCGGCTTGAACCCGATGGTCGCCAACAACCAGGCGCCGCTCGGCACCGCCTTCACGATCTCGATCACCGCCAAGGGCGCCTCTGGCTCCGGGGTTTCGGCCCACGCACGCGCCATCACGATCATGCAGGCGGTGCGCGAGGAGGCTCGCTCCACCGATTTCGTGCGCCCCGGCCACGTCTATCCCCTGCGCGCGCGCGACGGGGGCGTGCTGGTACGCACCGGGCAGACCGAGGGCGCGGTCGATCTCGCGCGGCTGGCGGGGCTCAACCCGGCCGGCGTGATCTGCGAGATTCTGAAGGAAGACGGCTCCATGGCGCGGCGCGACGACCTGGTGCAGTTCGCCCGCACCCACAAGCTCAAGATCGTGACCGTCGCCGACATTATCGAGCATCGGCTGCGCAATGAAACGATGGTGGTGCGGATCGCGGAGGCGCGCCTGCCGACCGCGCACGGCGAGTTCCGCGCCCTGGTCTACCGCAACCGCGTCGATATGACCGAGCACCTGGTGCTGGTGATGGGCACGGTCGATCCGGCCCGCCCCATCCTGGTCCGGGCGCATCGCGAATACCTGCCCGGCGACGTTTTCGGCTATGCCTCGCGCGATACGCGCAGCCTGCTCAAGGTTGCGATGGAACGCGTGGCGGCGGCCGGCGACGGCGTCATCCTCTACCTCAAGCGCGAAGCCAACGCGATCGCGGCGGAACTCAACGGCAACGGGCAGCGCCGCCTCGCCGTCAGCACCCATCTGAACCAGCCCCCGGTCGACTTTCGCGAATACGGAATCGGGGCGCAAATTCTGCGCGATGTCGGAGTGCGCAAGATGATCCTGATGTCCGACAGCGCGCCGCGCCTGGCTAATCTAACCGGCTACGGACTCGAGGTCGTCGATCATATCCCGCTGCTGGTCGAGCCGGCCTCGGCGGCCTCGAATGGCAGCTAGCCAACCCGTCATCGGGAATTTTCCGGGAACGTTTTTGTACCGCTTCCGAATTTGAATCATCAAGATGTCCCAGATGCGTTTTGCGATCGAGCAGGCTCCGGGTCGCCGGCATAGGATCAGCAGGAACCGTCACGCGCGCTCCGCGGCCGTGATCGCGGTGCTGGTCAGCCTCGTGCTGCAGCTCGGCCTAGCCGGTTTTCCGGCCGCGATCGCCACGACGCCCGAGGTCGTCTCGATCGATAACCTGAGCCTCGATCGGCCGCTTCAGGCCGGGCGCACGAGCATCCTTATCGTGACGCTGGGAATTCTCGACGGATGGCATATCAATTCGAATCACCCGTTGTCGGAGGATTTCATCCCGACCCGCGCCGCGCTGAGCCCTCCACCGCTCGTCGCGGTGGGCGAGCCCGCTTACCCGACGCCGGAGATTGTGAGCCTGGGCTTCTCAACCAGCGAGAAATTCTCGGTCTTCACCGGCATCGCGCAAGTCAAAATCCCGGTCACGCCGGTGGCTGGCTTTCAGAGCCAAGCCGCGGAGCCGGGCACGCTCAAGATCGATTATCAGGCCTGCAACAACAACGAATGCCTGCGGCCGGTCTCGATCAGTAAGGACATCGATTTTGCCGCTCTGGCGGGTGGCGG
>Ga0209415_10004644_pt1 | contig 25075 bp, 19 predicted proteins | sample PeaSoiSIISIP2007_FD_187696 | JGI IMG/M metagenome (GOLD analysis project Ga0209415, IMG submission 187696) | Peat soil microbial communities from Weissenstadt, Germany - SII-SIP-2007 (SPAdes) (version 2) | ecosystem: Environmental > Terrestrial > Soil > Wetlands > Peat | place: Germany... | reverse complement strand
CCTCAGCATGTTTGGCTCGCTGGATACTGGACATGGCGCGACAACAGGTACGAGTGGATGGCCGGACATTGGGAGCTGCCCCCGGGTTCAAGTTCGGCGTGGGTGGGCCCGCGCTGGGAGCAGCAGGGCAATGCCTATAGGTTCTACGAGGGCTACTGGAATTGAATCCTGCCATGCCCGATTCTCCCAATTCCAATCCGGCGAAGACGGCGGAGCCGGCTGCCAGTTCCGCCAAACCCGTGTCTCGTGATACGCGCCCCGCGGATGTAGTCGTCCATGGCCCGAGCTGGGCGAAAAACCCCGTCTTTGCTATAGCACTCTGTGTGCTCTCCGCCGTCCTCTTGGTCGTCGTGCTCGTATTCTGGAGCAAACTGGGCGACCGCGACAACACCATCGTGCAGAATAAGAACCGGCTTGATCAGGCCCAAGCAGCGGTGCTCGTGCTCCAGACGCAAGTGGCCGAGGCCAAGGGCAGCGTGGCCCGGATTCAGAAACGAATGGATGAAGCAAAGGCTGAATCGAGTCAGCACCAGGTCGAATTGGACAAGGTCAAAGCTGGCGACGTCGAACTCCAAACGGATTTGGACAAGACCAGGACTGTATCCACCGACTTCCAGACGCAGATGGAGAATGCCAAGATTGTCTCAATCAAACATCAGGGGGAGGTGGAGATCGCCGAGACCCAAACAAGCGTGATGCAGGCTCAGTTGAAGAATGCGACCTCTGACACGATTCGGCTGCAGGCGCAATTGGACGAATCCAGAGCCCTGGCGACCGATCTACAGGCGAAACTGGTGGCGGCCGAAGAAATGATCGCCAGGCTGCAAAAGCTGACGGCGAAGACTTAGCCTCGGGCCTCGCGACAAATGGCGGCGGAGCGACCGCCCTCATCGCCGGTATCTTGCGGCGCGTTTGCCGGCCCCGGCAATTGTCGCGACACCGGCGCGACTTCCTTTTCGACGCACCGTCTCCCATCCGAGGGCCGCCGCCATTGCCTTCATGTTGCGTGCACCGAATTGTCCCCTTTTGGAGACGGCTAGCCCGCCAGCCGCGTGGCCAACCCTCTGAACGCCCAGGGCGCGGGGCGACGAGCCCTTTTCGGCGTCGTCGACATTGAACGGGGCTGGGTTGTGCGGCCGTACGGAACGAGACCGGATTCAGTGGAGATGTTTCGTCGGCTGCGGAGGGGAATACCCCATAGCTGGCGCCGCGAATTCGCGATACAATCGAGGCGTGAAATATCGCGGCCTTGATCAAGTCCTGCTCCTTTCACAATTGAAGCGTTTCGTGGCCGAGATGTTCAGGCTCGATATTCTGGTGCCTGACAACATTTCAGACGACGCGCCACTCAACGACGGCACATTTGACCTCGACTCTCTTGACAAGCTTGAACTTGCCATCTGCATCGAAGAAGAGTTCGGAGTCGCGGTTCGTAGCGAAGAGGAGTCGCGCATCGCATTCAATAGCATTGCCAGTCTGGCCGACTTCATCCACGTCCAAACGCGGATTGGACAAGCGCGTCAGCTTTCTGCGGCCGGGACCCCTGCCAGTGGTATCCTGGGCTGGCTTCCGGCCGGCACCCTTGCCCGAAAGTCCATCGCGTAGGTTGTCCGACAATGGCTAAAGACGGCATGGCCTTCGCGATGGCGGTGGTTGGAATCATTTGCTGGGGCATCTGTTTTGGATGGATGTATCGGATTTCGGCGAAACAGAATCGTCTCCTCGACAAGCTTGGCGAGCAGGGCAAGCGCATCGAGAAGCTATCTCGGATCGAGCACGACCTCATCAAGGAGGTCCATCCGCAGGTCAGCGAGATCAAGGATGGGATGAACGAGATGATCGCGGCGGTGAAGGAAAACACAGAAGGGCAGGGCAAGGGATCGCGCCGCTGAACATAGTTGGCCCCTGGCCGCAAAAAGGGTGGGGCCGGCCGGAGGGACGTCAGCTACATCCGCTTGAGGACTCGTACGGTACCAACCCGATCTTGACCGCGGAGCGTGTTGCGCGCTCGCCGGGAGGCCGTCGCCGAACGACCGGATCAATCTTAGGAAAGCCGCGGGACTCGCTGAAGCAGCTTGCCTGGCGAGATTGGCTACTTGCCGCAAAGGCTCAGGAGCACCCGGCTAGTAGACCGACGCCGGCCGTGATGCCAATGACTGGTATGGTTTCGCCCGCATAGCCCGATCGGTGAATTCGGCACCGGCGACAAGCTTCTTCCTGGCGCCCGAGCAGAGACCCGCGATGCGCTCCTGGGAGGCGTCGAAACGGGCGCGCAATGCACCGACGGCGTCTTCGGTGTGTTCAGACACGGAATCCCCCAACCATCCTTCCGGCCTCCCCGACCAGCGCGTGAGAATGGTTGGGGGATTCCTTGGGTGTCTGCGCATGAGCATTGGCCGTGCTATCAATTTTCATGCGAATATCATCTGAGGGTTGCCGGAATAGGTCTAACCGACATGCTGGCGCCTCTTAGCGCACAAGGATAAGGCGATGATTGGCGCGAGGACAAGTGACGTTGAGTGCCCCCGCTGCCGTGCCGGCGACTCAAGATTGGGTCTGCCTGGAGACGTGATGCCGCGCGTGGTTTGCGGCGCCCGACGCAAGTTGCGCGGCGAACATCCGGCGTGAGGCTGCGGTGGCTAAAGCCGCCTGATTGCTCACGCCGTGCAACATCAAAGGCTCTACAATGTTGAGTGAGGACTTCTTGTCCGAGGGACGATTCTTGGTTTTTGAATGCATGACAGGTTGAAGAGATTCCTTCGCCATGGATGTGGCGCCGCGTCAACGCACGAAACGGTCTCCTGCCACCCAAAGGCAGTTGCGCCGCTTAGAGGTTGAATCGCATCCATTGCGCGCCTTTCCCTGTGTCATTCTCATTCGATTTAGCGCCACGTGCGTATTGAGCGAGCTTGGCGCCGGGATCCGCGCAGTTCCAAGAGACTGGAGGGTATCATATTGGAGGGAACGCCATGTCGGATTCAACGTGTTGATCGTGGAATGAGTATCCCGCATGGTAGCCCGGAAACCGGCGTGGCGCCATGGGGTCTTAAAGGGTCTTAGACAACTTTCTCATTCAAGGCGAAATGGGAGCGGCACCAGCGTTTGGATTAGCGACGGCCATGGTGGCCGATACTCGGCTTCACCCCTGTCCGTCCAGGCAGCCCTTCTGAGGCAGTTTCTCGGGGGAGGCGAAGACCCCATAGAAGCGGCGCCAACTAAGTGTTATTGTGCAGCTATGAATCTACTACTCCTCATAATCGTATTACTTCTCTTGTTTGGCGGCGGCGGCTTTTACTTTGGAGGGCCTGTCATCGGTGGCGGCGGGCTTGGCCTAGTCCTGTTGATATGCCTGATCGTCTTTTTGATGGGTGGATTTCGCGCGAAGACTTGACGGGAAAGAGAACTGCAAACGGTTTGGGCAGAGGCTCAACAGCCTTGTCAGATAGAGTTGACTGGCTGAGGACATCTCCCAATTCGCCTCATTCGTCCCACCTCGACATCAAAGTTGCCTGAATTGGCGCTCGGGACAGGGCTTGAATACGCATGCCTTTGGGAGTGGCATTTTCGGCCATCGCATCTCCCTCTGCTAAGTGGTGTTGCCTATGAGGCGCCGGACGGGGTTGCGAGCGGATACGAAGAATCATCCGGCTGATTCTTTCGGGCAGAGGTCGTCCGGACCCTCAAGGTAGCAGCTCGAATTTCCGGCATTACGTCAGGGGAATGCGCAACTCGATATGCGTGCCGGCGCGGCGATTGGAATCGATCTTGAGGGAGCCGCCAACATAGGTCGCCCGTTCGCGCATGCTGAGCAGACCAAGGCCGCCTATTCGCTTTCGCCGGGCAGGGTGAGAATCCGGGTCGAAGCCCACGCCGTCGTCATTTATCACCATTTGAACGAAGGAGTCCTGCTGTTTGAATAATACCGTCACATGGCGTGCGCGCGCATGTTTCTCCACGTTTCGCAATGACTCCTGGAAAATGCGGTAGAGCGCCAACTCGATTTCGGCGGGCATCCTCGCTGTCAACCCTGCGCAGGTCAACCTGACCAGCAGGCCTGTTCGGTTCGCGAACTCCGTTCTTGCGGCGCGGAGCACGGCGCCGAGACCAATGTTACCCAATAAGCTTGGCCCAAGATTGGTCGAGATGCGCTCCACTTCATCGGCGGTCTTCCCGAGCATGTCGCGGAGCTTTATCGCCTCCCGTTTCGAGGAACCATTGCGCCCAGGAAGGTTATCCGCAAGCGCCTGGCTTCGAAAAACGACAGCGCAGAGCAGCTGGGTAATGTTGTCGTGCAGCTCGAAGGCCACGCGGCCGCGCTCCTCCTCTTGTGCTTGCACCACGCGGCGCGTCAAGGCCCGAAGCAATTCCTCATTTCGCCGGGCGTCCGTCATGTCGGTCACCACAACGCCGAAGGGAGCGTGCTTGAAGCCATTCCTTGGAAGCGGACGGATGGAGATCTGCGCGGGCATTCTTGATCCGTCGCCGGCAATGATTATCACTTGGATCTTGGCACCGGAACCGTCGGCCTGCTTCAGGAACCGTCGAAACATTGTCTGGTCTTCGGTGGAGAGAAAGCGTCTAAAGGAACTGCCTATCACCTGCTCCAGCGGGTGTTTGACCATTCGGGCGAAACACTTGTTGGCGTAAAGAATCGTCTTGTCGGGCGTCATCTCCAGGGCCCCTTCGTTCATGAACTCGATGAGCATACGGTAGGCGTGCTCGGCACCTTCCAAGGTGAACACCTGGTTGCCCTGCTTGCCGGCGACCATCACCGCATCCACTTCTCCGCTGCGAATGGCGCGGAGCGTCTCCTCGGCTTCAGCCAAGCGCACGCGGAGCTCGGCGGTTTCGGGGGACGCCTCGGAGACGGAGGAGTTTCGACTCCTGGCGGTGTTCAAGGGGCGGCCTTGCTTCTCGACCCCAAATCCAAGCCGACAAACAGGCCGGTTGTGTTCGAGAGGTTGCCGATAAGCCGGCGCACCGGTCGCGGGAATTCTCTGACAAGCGTGGGGGTCGCAACGATCTGGCCGTTGCGCGCCAAGATTGGCTGCTGATAGACGTCAATCACCTCCAGGTCGAAGTTGCCATTGAGTTCGCTCGCGCACAGTTGCCGGGCGCGCAGAATGGCCTGCCGTGATCTGTCGGTGGCTCCAGCCACGTACAGTCGCAGGACGTATTTGCCCGTGGGGCGGGCCACCAGGGCCTCTTCAAAGGCCCTGGTCGTGCGGTTAATCTTGTTCTTCTTCAGGGTATTCCTCCCGGTTAGCCGGCGGGACGCAGATTCAACCCGACAAGCACGCGTTCCGTGTCGGACAGGTCGCCAATGATTTTTCGCACGGGCTTCGGTAGCTTGCGCACGAGCGTGGGGATGGCCAGTATCTGATCGCCGCCGGAAAGTTTGGGCTTCTCCAACAAATCAATCACCTCGATGGTATAGCGGCCGCTGAGGTGATTTTCACAAATCTTCTTCAAGTTCGAGAGTGCCACCAGTGATTTGGGCGTCTGGCCGGCCACGTAAAGGCGCAGGCGCCAGATTTTGGGTACCCGGGAGTGGACGCCCAGCGCCCGTCGTTTCACCTCGTTGGCCTTCATCATCTTCTGTGCTTCGAATTGGGATCGACCGGCGTGCCGTTTGCTGCGGAGGCATCGGCATGGCGGAGGCGACCCAATTCGGTCCGCTGGTTGGTCAGCAAACGCGTTTGGGTTCCGACCTGTCTTTCAATCCGCCGAAGCTCTTCGGCGTTAGATAAACACTCGGAGTGCAACCCGCCGATTTGTCGTTCAAGCGCCTCTCGTCTGAACTCCAGCTCGCGTTTGTCTCGCGCCGCCTTCTGCTGGCTGACCAGCACTTCGGCCTTCTCTCGTGCGGATTGAGCCATTCGCGCAGAGCCGGTCAAGACGCCGCTTGGCCCGATGTAAGCGTCAACGAGGTCAATGCCCCGGTTCGAAATAAGGAATTCGCGGATTTGGTTCGAGTGCGCCATTCCCCGCGCCTTAATCACGTAGAGCACACGATTGCGTTCGCCATTTCCTTCGAGGTCCTGCAGCAGCATCCAGGAGTCCATGAGCGAGGACATGGCGATTTCGCTTTGCTGCAGCGCGTGCCCGCCGTGGGTCAGGCTGGTGAAGAGCGACGTGACCTGTCCGCCCTTCAAGTAGTCTATCAGCCGGGTGACCATTCCCTTGGTTTCGTAGTCGGTGCCCGCGACCATCAGGCTGGTAATCGGGTCCATGATGACGACGGCGGGCTGAAATGCGGCAATCTCCTTGAACATCGTCGCCAGATGCATTTCCAGGCCGTAGAGTGTGGGCCGCGCCGCGCAAAACCGCAGCAGGCCGCCCTTCACCAATGGCTCCAGGCGCAGCCCGATGGAATGCATGTTTCGGATGATCTGGTCGGGCGACTCCTCGAACGAGAAGAAGAGCACGCGCTCCCCGCGCTGGGCCGCGGCCTGGGCGAAGCAGGCGGCCGTGATAGTCTTGCCGGTGCCAGGCGTGCCCGTGAGCAGGATGCTGCTGCCGCGAAAGAATCCTCGACCGCCCAGCATCGCGTCCAACCGCGGTATTCCGGTGGAAACCCGCGCGCTCGACACCTTGTGGTTCAGCCCGAGAGAGGTGATGGGCAACACGCTTAGGCCATCGGCGTCGATGAGAAATGGAAACTCGTTGGTGCCGTGCAGCGAACCGCGGTATTTTACCACGCGCATGAGCCGCGTGGCAATCTGGTCATTGACCCGGTGATCGAGCAGGATGACGCAGTCGGAGACGTATTCCTCCAGCCCGTGGCGTGTAAGCTGTTCGCGCCCGCGCTCGGCCGTGATAACGGACGTCACCCCTTTGGCTTTGAGCCAGCGGAAAAGCCGGCGCAATTCGGCGCGCAGGATCGCCTCGTTTGGCAGGCCGGCGAACAGTGCCTCAAGTGTGTCCAGGACTACGCGCTTGGCGCCGATGGAATCAATCGCGAGATTCAGCCGTACGAACAAACCTTCGAGGTCGTATTCACCGGTTTCCTGGATTTCGCTGCGCTCGATGTAGACGTGTTCGAGCACGATTTTCTTTTGCTTCACCAGGCCCGCCAGATCAAATCCCAGCGACGCGACGTTGACCTTCAACTCCACGTCCGTCTCTTCAAAGGAGACGAACACGCCCGCCTCGCCGAACTCTTTCGCGCCGCGCACGAGAAATTCCGAAGCGAATAGCGTCTTGCCGCAACCCGCGCCGCCGCACACGAGCGTGGCCCGCCCACGCGGCAATCCGCCGCCGGTGATCTCGTCGAGACCGTGGATGCCCGTTGGGCATTTTTGCAAACGAGAGGCGCCGATCGAGGCCTTGGTGCCATTGATTTTCATCGGACGGCATCTTCCCATCAAAGCGGTTTTGGAAAAACCACAAATTCGCCTGGGCTTATGGGGTGTTCACCTACCGCTGACAGCAGAACGCACCATTTTCTTCGCTCAAATAAGGGCGCACAATTCCGCTAAAATGAAACCGGCATTCCCTGGAAACCGTGTCCCTAAAGCCTCTCGGCCTTTCCGTCGGACTTGGGAATCAAATGGCGCTGGCGCGGCCCGCCATCGGTGAACCTGGTCCAGCCGGCTTCGAAATCGATCGCAAGCTGTTGGTTGCCGAACCGGATAAGTCTTGAGTGGTCGGTCAACGGTGGGAATTGAAGTCTGAAGAAAAGAACATAATGCAGAGTCCTTCTTCCCGTTGGCAGACCTGGATGGCGAGGCAAACACGCCCGCGCCCGGGGGAGCCGCCGCTGCGCGCCGAGTTGTTCAGCGCCGAGCAACTCGAACGCCACGCGCGCACGCTGGCCGCGGAGCACCGGGTCGTCACTCAGCGCAGCTCCAACCGCCTGCTGGCCCGGTTGGACAGCAACGAGCAGAACCTCCGGGCCTTCAACCGCTCGACCCTCGCCGTGGGTTCAAGTCGTCGCATCACTCCCGCCGCCGAATGGCTTCTGGACAATTTCTACCTGATCGAGGAGCAGATCCAGATGTCCCGGCGGCACCTGCCCCGGGGTTACAGCCGGGAGTTGCCCCGCCTCCTGAACGGCCCCTGTGCCGGACTACCGCGCGTCTACGACATTGTGCTCGAATTGATCTCGCACGTTGACGCACAGGTTGATGTGGAGCCGCTCAGCACCTTCATAGCCGCCTACCAAACGGTCGCTTCCCTGAAGCTGGGCGAGTTGTGGGCCATTCCCATTATGTTGCGCCTGGGGTTGATTGAGAATCTCCAGCGCGTCACGACCCGGCTGACAATCGCCCGGGAGGAGCGCGATCTAGCCGACCTTTGGGTGGATCGTTTGCAAGACATGGCCGAGACGAACCCATCCCACCTTGTGGTCGTGGTGGCAGACATGGCGAAGTCCGATCTTGCCCTCTCCAGTTCGTTCGTCGCCGAGTTCAGCCGGCGCCTGTCTCGGCAAAGCCCGGTTCTGCACCTCGCGCGCAGCTGGCTCGAGCAGCGCCTCGCGGAAGACGGGCTGTCGATCGAGCAGCTCGTCCAGCTGGAGAGCCAAGGCCAGGCGGTCGACCAGGTTTCCGTAAGCCACAGCATAGCCAGCCTTCGACGCCTGAGCGCCACCGATTGGAAGGATTTCGTGGAGGCCCTTAGTCTGGTCGACCAAACTCTGCGATCCGACCCGGCCGAAGTCTACCGCGCGATGGATTTTTCGACCCGAGACAGCTACCGTCATTCGGTTGAGTTTCTTGCTCGGCACAGCCAGCTCCCTGAGGCGGAGGTGGCGCGGCGCGCCATCGAGCTTGCCGCGGAGAGCGCCCGCCAGAATGGCCGCGGAGACCGAACCGCCCATGTCGGCTTCTATCTCGTTGACAAGGGGCGGTCCGCGCTCGGTCGCAGTGTGAGGGTGCGGTGGCCCTGGAGGACGTTCATTGAACGAAGCGTGCGTCGCTTTCCGCTGACGTTCTATGTGGGCGGCATCGGGGTCCTTACTTTGTGCGCCACCCTGGGATTCATGCGGCAGCTCCCGACGCTCGAAATGCCGGGGTGGAAGCCGATCTTCTTCACCCTGGTCCTCGGCCTTTGCGCCAGCCAGCTCTCCGTGGCGTTTATAAACTGGCTCTCCACGCTGCTTATGAACCCGCGCCGGCTCCCGCGCCTGGATTTTTCCAATGGCATTGCGCCCGACTGTCGCACGATGGTTGTCGTCCCCACGATGCTCACGAGCCAGGAGGGCGTTAACCGCCTCATAGAGACCCTGGAGATTCACTGCCTCTCGAATCGCGACAAGAACCTTCACTTTGCCCTGCTGACTGATTTTCGCGACGCTCCGAATGAGGTCCTGGCGGAAGACGAGCCTCTGCTGCGGCAGGCGAAGGCCGGAATCCAGATGCTGAACCGAAAGTATCTGTCCGACGCGTCGGATCTCTTCTTCCTGCTCCACCGCCCGCGCCGGTGGAACGCCGGGGAGGGACTGTGGATGGGTTACGAGCGCAAGCGCGGAAAGCTCGAGGAGCTTAACGGCCTTCTGCGGGGCGGCAGCCGCGACCGGTTCTCCGAGATCGTCGGGGAGACGACCATATTGCCGACCATCAAGTATGTCATCACGCTCGACACCGACACCCAGCTTCCGCGCGATGCCGCCCGTCAGCTCGTCGGAACGATTGCCCATCCTTTGAACCGCCCGGTATTCGACGCCACGCGCGGGATTGTCACCGAAGGCTACGGCATTCTTCAGCCGCGCATAGGCGTGAGCCTGCCGAGCGCCCGACGGTCATGGTTCGCCCTGCTTTTTGCGGGCGACCCGGGCATTGATCCCTACACGCGGGAGGTTTCCGACGTGTATCAGGACGTCTTCCAGGAGGGCTCATTCATTGGAAAGGGGATCTACGACGTGGACGCCTTCCAGCGGGCCATGAACGGACGCTTCCCGGAGAATACCATCCTCAGCCACGACCTCCTGGAGGCGTGCCATGCCCGGTCCGCCCTCGTAAGCGACGTGGAATTCTACGAGGGACATCCTTCCCGCTACAACGTGGACATCGACCGGCGCCACCGCTGGATACGCGGCGATTGGCAGATCACGCAATGGCTCCTGCCGCGGGTTCCCGGATCCGACGCCCGGCGCGTGGCCAATCCGCTATCCGCGCTGTCCCAGTGGAAGATTTTCGACAACCTCAGGCGCAGCCTTGTCCCGGTCGCCCTGATGCTCCTGTTGCTGGGCAGCTGGCTGCTATTCCCCGAACTCGGCGCCTTCGGTTCACTGCTAGTCCTTGCGATAGTCATGCTCCCCGGGTTTCTGGCAGCGCTGGCCAGCGGGTTTCGCAAATCGGCCGACCTGCCCTGGGCGATGCATGTGCGAGGAGTTGCAGGGTCGTGCGGGCGCCAGCTCGGCCAGATCTTCCTCACTCTTGCATTTCTGCCCTACGATGCGTTCATCAGCCTGGACGCCGTCGGAAGGACGCTGCTGCGCCAGCTGGTGACGCACAGGCGCCTCCTCGAATGGCAGACGTCGAACGATTCCGAACAGGCGATCCGCGCGGACCTCGCGGGCTATCTTGCCTCCATGTGGATCGCGCCCGCCGTCGCCTTGCTGACGGGATTCCTGCTGGTATTGCTGCAGCCGCAGCAGTGGCCCCTTGCTCTGCCAATCCTCGGCGCCTGGCTGGCGGCTCCGTGGATCGCTTGGTGGATCAGCAAACCCATTGAGGCCGCCGCGCCAAACCTGGCGGCGGACCAGCTGGCCTTCCTCAGGCTCACCGCCCGCAAGACCTGGCATTTCTTCGAGACCTTTGTCTCCGCGCAGGAGAACTGGCTGCCGCCGGACAATTTTCAGGAGATTCCCACACCGACAATCGCCTCGCGAACCTCTCCCACGAATATGGGCCTGGCGCTGCTCGCCAACCTGGCAGCCAGGGATTTTGGATATCTTTCGGCGGGCGGGCTCATCCGGCGCACGCACGAAACCCTGGCCACGATGGAACGCCTTGAGCGGTACCGGGGTCACTTCTACAATTGGTATGAAACCCGCACGCTCCAACCGCTCCCTCCTCTCTACGTATCGAGCGTGGACAGCGGCAATCTCGCGGGGCATCTGCTCACGCACAGTTCCGGGCTTAGAGAGCTTCCCGACGAGAGGATATTCACTCCTCAGGTGTTCGCCGGTTTGCGCGACACAGTGGCTGTCCTGAGTGATTTGGCCCGCAAGAACTCGGCGTTGGCGAAGCTTGGGGCCGAACTGGAGAGGGCACCTTCCACGCTGCGCGCCGCATTTGCCCTGTTGGAAAGCGTCACGATCCAAGCGGCCGGGATCGCCGGGTCGGTGGCAAACGAGGGTGAAGAGTTCAAGGCGTGGGCCCAGACGCTTAAGCGCAACTGCGATGAGCATCTGGAGGAACTGCGGTTCCTCGCTCCTTGGCTGGACCTGCCGTGTGCCCGGCGCTTCCCCCGACTCGATGACGAGCCAGCTTCTTCCCCGCCTGCCGGTGACAGCGGTCGGGGTCCCATCGCGGCGGTGGCCACGAGGCTGGAAACGAAGCTCGCCCAGCTCGATCAGGCACCCACCTTGCGTGAAATCTCGGCGTTGGATCAACCGCTCAGTCCGCCGGCTGAAGAAGGCACTGACCCGCCCGAGCTCTCGCGCTGCCTGCGCGAGGCGGCCGAACGCGCCCGGCAGCGCCTGCTCGCAGTGGAAACGCTTGCCGCGCAAGGCGACAAACTGGCCAAAATGGATTTTGCCTTCTTGTTCGACCGGGAGAGGGATCTTTTTTCCACAGGGTTCAACGTTGGCGAGCGCCGTTGCGACCCGGGTTTCTATGACCTGCTGGCTTCGGAAGCCCGGTTGTGCAGCTTCGTCGCCATCGCGCTGGGGCAGGTTCCTCAAGACCACTGGTTCTCGCTGGGCCGTCTGCTTGTCGCTTCAGGGTCCGGGCCGGTGCTCATCTCGTGGAGCGGCACGATGTTCGAATACCTGATGCCGCTGCTGGTCATGCCCAATTACGAGAACACTCTGCTCGATCAAACGTACCACGCGGCGGTGCGCCAACAGATCGAATATGGGCAATCGCGGGCTGTGCCGTGGGGAATCTCCGAATCGGGCTACAACAGGACCGACGTTCATCAGAGCTACCAATACCGCGCCTTCGGCGTGCCGGGGCTGGGATTGAAGCGGGGATTGGCCGAGGATCTGGTGATCGCGCCCTATGCCACCGCCATTGCGCTGATGGTTGCTCCGGTTGAGGCCTGTGAGAACCTCCAACGGCTTGCATCCGAAGGTCGCGCCGGCGCCTATGGTTTCTACGAGGCCGTGGACTACACGGAGGCGCGCCTGCCGCCGGGCGAAACGAGTGCCACCATCCGGTCATTCATGGCGCATCACCAGGGGATGAGCTTGCTGGCCCTTGCGAATCTGCTGCGGGATTACCCGATGCAAAGGCGCTTCATGTCCTGCGCGTTGCTCAAGGCGGCAGACTTGCTGTTGCAGGAGCGGATCCCCAGGGCGGCTGCCAGCGCGTTCGAGGGGGACAAAGTCTCGGAGGCAACGCGGACGCCCTCCGGCGAAGGCGAAAGCGCGATGCGTGTCTGCACGAACCCAGCCTCCCCGGCGCCGGAGGTTCACCTCCTGTCCAACGGTCGATACCACGTCGTCATCAGCAGCTCCGGCGGCGGGTACAGCCGCTGGCGCGACCTGGCGGTCACCCGGTGGCGAGAGGACGCCACGCGCGATTGCTGGGGAGCCTTTGTATACCTGCGCGACCTGGCGACAGGGGACTTTTGGTCCGCGGCGTATCAACCCACGCTGCGCGCGACGAAGAGCTACGAGGCGATCTTCACACAGGCGCGCGCCGAATTCAGGCAAAGCTATGGCGGCCTCGAGGTCCACACCGAGATCAGCGTGTCTCCGGAAGACGACGTCGAGTTGCGGCGCATCACGATCACCAACCGCTCAATTGGGGAACGTGTCATTGAATTGACCAGCTACGCGGAAGTGGTGCTCGCGCCCCAGGGGGCCGACGCCTCGCATGCCGCATTGAGCAATCTTTTTGTGCAGACGGAATTCGCGCGCGCGTCGTCCGCGATTCTCTGCTCCCGCCGCGCCCGGTCTCCGGAGGAGAAGCCGCCGTGGCTGCTGCACCTTATGGTGGCTCAGGGCGGCAAGCAGGGGGTGGTCTCCTGCGAAACCGACCGCTTTCGGTTCATCGGACGGGGCAGGACGCTTGCAAGCCCCGCCGCGATGCAGGGCGATTCGGCGCTGTCCGACACCGTCGGTTCCGTGCTCGACCCCATCATCTCGCTTCGGCTCGCAGTCTCCCTGCCGCCCAACGCGACCGCCGTCATCGACTCGGTGCTTGGCGTCTCGGAAAGCCGCGACGCCGCACTCGCGCTGGTCGAGAAATACCAGAGTCCCCGCATGACCGACCGCGCGTTCGAACTGGCGTGGACGCACAGCCAAGTGACCCTGCGCCACCTCAATGCGTCGGAGGGAGAGGCCCAGCTCTACGGCCGGCTGGCCAGCGCCCTGATCTATGCCGACCCGGCCCGGCGCGCGAGTCCGAGCATCCTGAGCAGGAACCGGCGCGGCCAAAGCGGCCTTTGGAGTCATGGCATATCGGGCGACGCGCCAATTGTTCTTCTCCACATCAGTGACCCGGAGAAGATCGAGATCGTCCAGCAGCTCATCCAGGCGCACTCTTACTGGCGCACGAAGGGGCTGACGGTCGAACTGGTTATCTTGAGCGATGACGTTTCGGTCTATCTCCAGTCCCTGCACGACCGAATCACCAGTCAGATTGCCTCGGGGATCGAGGCGCAGATGCAGGACAAGCCAGGGGGCATATTCGTCCGGCGCCGTGAGCAGATCTCCCCTGACGATCTCCTGCTGCTGCAGGCAGCCGCGCGCGTTGTCCTGAGCGACGAAAACGGCACCTTGGCGGAACAGCTGGAGCAACGGAGCGTGCTGGAGCCGCTGGTCTCGGCGCTGGTGCCCACCCGCCATGCGCGGCACGATGCGCCGAAGCCGGTCCCTCAGCACAAGCTCATCTTCCCGAACGGCCTCGGCGGCTTCACAATCGATGGGCACGAATATATCATCACCCTCCAGGCCGGACAAATGACTCCGGCCCCCTGGGTCAATGTGCTCGCCAATCCGTCGTTCGGCACGGTCGTCTCCGAGAGCGGCAGCGCCTACACCTGGGCGGAGAACGCCCATGAATTTCGATTGACGCCTTGGAGCAATGATCCCGTCCAAGACACCACCGGGGAGGCGTTTTATATCCGCGATGAACAGACCGGGCAATTCTGGTCTCCGACGCCCTTGCCGGCGCGAGGCACGACGCCCTACGTCATTCGCCACGGCTTTGGATACACCGTGTTCGAGCATGCCGAAAACGGCATCGCCTCCGAGCTGTGGATCTACGTTGCGATCGACGCCCCGGTCAAATTCATCGTCTTGAAACTGCGCAACACCTCGGAGCGCCCGCGCCGCGTGTCGGTCACCGGCTACTGGGAATGGGTGCTGGGCGATCTGCGGCAGAAGAGCCTGCTGCACGTGCGAACCGAAGTGGACGTTAAGACCGGCGCGCTGCTGGCGCGAAACTACTACAACACCGAGTTCTCGGATCGAATTGCCTTCATAGACGTCAACGATGGGACGCGCACCCTCACGGGAGACCGAAGGGAGTTCCTGGGGCGGAACGGAAGCTTGTCGCAGCCGGCGGCCCTGAGGCGGGTGCGCCTTTCGGGCAAAGTCGGCGCGGGACTCGATCCCTGCGGGGCCGTGCAGGTCACCCTCGAACTGCCGGACGGGCAGGAGCGAGAAGCGATCTTCCGCCTCGGAGCCGGCCGCAGCACGGCCGAGGTGCAGAGCCTCATTCAACGCTATCGCCGAGCGGATGGCAGCCGCGCCGCACTTGAAGGCGTCTGGGCATATTGGAATAGAACCCTTGGTGCGGTTAACGTGGACACGCCCGACCCATCCGTGAACGTGATGGCGAACGGCTGGCTGTTGTACCAGACCCTGAGCGGCCGGGTCTGGGGCCGGACGGGATTCTATCAGTCCGGCGGCGCCTACGGGTTCCGCGACCAGTTGCAGGATGTGATGGCGCTAGTGCATGCCGAGCCGGCCTTAACCCGCGAGCATCTGCTCCGCGCTGCCGCCCATCAATTCCGCGAAGGCGACGTGCAGCATTGGTGGCACCCACCGGCGGGTCGTGGCGTGCGGACGCATTGTTCCGACGACTACCTGTGGCTGCCCTACGCCACATGCCGCTACGTCACATGTGTCGCCGATCTCGGCGTGCTTGACGAAAGGATCCATTTCCTGGAGGGGAGGCCGGTCAAGACGGACGAGGAGGCTTACTATGATCTTCCGAATCGATCCGAGGAGTCAGCCACGCTCTACGAGCATGGCGTCCGCGCGATCGAGCGGGGACTGAGATTTGGCCCGCATGGTCTGCCGCTCATCGGCTGCGGCGACTGGAATGATGGCTTGAATCGGGTGGGGAACCAGGGGCGCGGCGAGAGCATCTGGCTGGCCTTCTTCCTCTACGACGTGCTTGTCCAGTTCGCCGACCTGGCGCGCGCACACAGCGATGCCGCCTTTGCCGAGCGCTGCCTAGCCGAAGCTCTGAATCTCCAACGGAACATCGAGCTGCATGCCTGGGACGGCGATTGGTACCGCCGTGCCTACTTCGACAACGGCGAGCCGCTCGGCGCCCAGTCTAATCCGGAGTGTCAGATCGATTCCCTGCCACAAAGCTGGTCGGTTATCAGCGGCGCCGGCGACCCGTCGCGCTCGCGCCGGGCGATGCAATCCGTGGATCGGCGCTTGGTCCACGGTGATACCGGTCTGGTTCTATTGTTCGATCCTCCATTCGACAGATCACCGCTAAATCCGGGATCCATCAAGGGTTACGTTCCCGGAGTGCGAGAAAATGGCGGCCAATACACGCACGGCGCGGTTTGGACCGCCCTGGCCTTTGCTCTCATGGGAGAAGGCGATCGTGCTTGGGAACTCTTTGCGATGCTCAACCCCATTCATCACGGCGGGACGCCCCAGCAGGTCGCCGTCTACAAGGTTGAGCCCTACGTCGTCGCTGCGGATGTCTATGCAATCGCGCCGCACTTGGGCCGCGGCGGTTGGACTTGGTACACGGGTTCGGCGGCCTGGATGTACCGGCTACTGATCGAGACCCTGCTGGGTGCGAACCTGGAGGGTGATCACCTGCGGCTGGCTCCCCGTCTGCCGAAGGCCTGGACAACCTTTAAGATTCACTACCGTTACCGGCAAACGGTTTATCACATCACCATCACCCGGCTCGCGGCTGATGTGGCCGAGGCGAGTTTGCTCTCCCTCGATGGGCAGGAAATATCCGGGGGGAGAATTCCGCTCCGGGACGATTGTCGCGAGCATTTCGTCGAAATGAAAGTCCACTGCCCTGCCTCGACCGATGAAGAACCTGCCTACGGATACCTGAAGGTTGAATAGCTCTTAATTGCGGAGGCTTTCCTGAAAGCAGTATTGGCGGGAAGACGGGGCCGGGGACCCTTCCCAAGGTGCCTCAATGTCGCCCATTTCTTGAGCAAGATGTCGACACCGTGTGTGGAACGCTGTCCCTCGCTGCGCGGCTGTGAGCCTTCAGCAGCTGCGCACTTCGGGTAAGGCGGCGCCCGCCCATTCGCCCCCAGGCCCCCGTATCGAAACCGCGCGAGCAACCTGCGAAATGGGCAATTTGCCCATGTAGACAAGGCGGGCAAAAGATTCTCACGGAGCACGTGTTCGATGCAGTTGCCGGCTCAGCGGCCAATTGAGGACGGACGAACCCAATCTCGCGGTCCCAGGTGAGATAGAGCTGCGTCTCGGCGTAATGAAAGAGGGCGGTATCCACCGCCAGCAGCCTGGCGGGATGGCGCGCTTTCTAACACGGTGATCTGCAAAGTATCGCGCGAGAAATGACATGACGGCGTCAGGGAGCGCTTGATGGGGTTGTTAACCCATGGGAAAGCAGCCTCGCAAGCGCTACAATCATGGGCATGAAGACAATTTCGGGCTTTCGACAGATCGCTTTTGCGCTTGGCCTCGGAGCCGCCGCCTTTGCAGGCACCCACGCCGCAGCCGGAGCCGTTGGCGCCGAACCCTCCACGGGCCACCTGTGGTCCGACATCAAAGGTGACGCCTTCGACCAGCGCGACCATTTCGTTGCGGGCGCAAGTCGGCTGGCCGCAAAATTGGACGAACAGATTCAGGAGCTCCGGGCAAAGCGCGGCGCTATGACGACTGACACAAAGGAATGGGACTTCAGCATGAAGGAAGTCGAGAACTGCCGCGTGTTGCTCACGGGCAGGATAGGGGAGCTGGCGCCGGCGACCACTCCGGAGACCTGGGCCGACGTGAAGGACAAGATCGGCGAGGCATGGAAGCGTTCGCAGCTCGCCGTGGACAAGATGAGTTCGACGCGCACCTCCTGACATAGATCCGGTTTGGGGTACGGATCCGTCGGGTCCCGCGCGAGTGTCTGCGTACTTGTCGAATACCGCAGCGGCCGAATCCGCCCCGCATTGACCCCGGCGAACTGGGCATCACTGGCGCCGAGGCAAAGCGCGAAAGTCAGGAGCGCGGTGGCGGTGACGCCCTTGTCGCGAATGAGGCGGCGAAACGCAAGGCGCCGATCGCGGAAAGCCGGGGCAACCGAGGGCGTGTCGATGGCGCAACCCAACAGACGATTAGAAGGCCGGGAGGAATTCCTCGGGCGGGTAACACCCCATTCCCGAGTGTGTCGCCATCGAGTATCGTCACTTTCACGGGACCTCCCTCTAAGCCCTATGCAAACGAAATCAACCCTCAGACTTGCACCAATCTTCGCAGCGGCCGCAATGCTAACCGCTGGCATTCCAGTTTCCGCGCACGCGGCCAAGTTTGCGCCTCTGAATACGCCAGCAACAACGGAGCATCGCCCCGGCAAGCTCGTCTGGGCCGATCTATTTACTGCCGATCCCGACGGCGCCACAAGATTCTACTGTGGGCTGCTGGGCTGGACCGCAACAGCGCTCGAGCAGAAGGGAAAGGGCTACACCGTGTTTAGCAACGACGGCAGGCCGGTGGCCGGACTGGCACCGCGGTCCGTCAAAGGCGCGAATCACCCGTCTCGCTGGATAGGCTACTATTCCGTAATGGACATAGACGCCACCCTTGCCCTTGTGACCAAGAACGGCGGCACCGTCCGTGCCCCGTCCCACAATTTCCCCGACCGCGGCCGCCAGGCGATCGTCTCGGACAGGGATTCCGTCCCGATCGGCCTTCTCCAATCGAGCTCCGGTGATTCCCCCGACAACGAACCGAAACCCGGCGACTGGAACTGGTTCGAGCTCTACGTGAAGAGTCCGAAGGATACGGGGGACTTCTATCGCGACTCCATCGGCTTCGAGGTGGCGCCCGAAACAAATTCCGACCGGAAAAGCGATTTTATCCTTTCGAGTGCCGGACAGGCGCGCGGGGGCATCGCCCCGCTGCCCGCGGGCGACGACGTCAAACCCAGCTGGCTCGGTGTCATACGCGTAGCCGACCTTGACAAGACGCTAGGCAAGGTCGCGGGGCTAGGAGGCGAAGTCCTGGTCGCCCCTCACACCTCGGCCGAATTTGGAAGCCGTTTTGCCATCATTCTAGATTCAACCGGCGGCACCGTCGGCCTCGTACAGTACATGGATAACGCGAACCCAGCCAACAGCCAATGAAACACCTACGCAAAATCCTTCTTGGTTCCCTAATCATAATCGGTCTGCCGTTCGCCTGGACCGGTTGCGTCGGCTACGTTGGCGACGGCGGCGGGGTCGTCTATGGCGGCGGAGGCCGCTGGTTTGGTGACGGCGGCTGGGTCGATGGAGGGGGGCGCGGATGGTATGGCGGGCACGGCGGCGATGCCTACGTCCATCCGAGTGGTGGTGGTGGGAACCGGGGCGGCGGCCACCGATAGTCGCTGTGCGACCGGTGCCGGGTTGCCGTTGACGTCGGATGAATCCGGTCTCCCGGCAGGGGCGTCATCCTGCGGTTGAGGATAAGTCTTCGACGAGAGCGCGGCGGCCGGTTCGATTGCATAAACGAGACCCGCGGCGAGACCCTTGCGGCGAAGGCGATCGCGCACGTTTATTGTCGTAAGGCTCAGACAAAATTGGTGCAGAAACCAAGAAGGGAGCCGATGTCTAAAGCGTTTTCCGTCCCTTGGGCGTGTGCCACGCCAAGATTAGGAATTGAAATGCCGCCTCGGACCGGAGCGGAGATAGACAAGATGATCGGGCTCGGGAATAGAAATGGATCCGGGCGGGAGAGGGGCGGTGGCGAAGTCTTCGTCCGCGGCAGGCTGGGTCGGAAGATGGGCGCTAATGGGGGGTACTTACCCCATCGACTTTGAATCCACACTATGAGACAGTGACACTCGGGCGGTCCGACAGCCAGACCACAAATCGCTGCATTTCGGATCGGAACACGGCGTTTAGCCAAACGAGCAATCGACCCATTTTTTGAATCCCAAGACCCTCAGGTTCTCGCGAAGGTACGAGACAGGATTGCGCAATTACCTGCGCAATGGTTTGGGCGCGTCCTCGCGGAAGGTGAAAGGATTGGGAAGTGAGGCTGTTTCAGAGGGGATCGAGACGTTCGCGCTCGCCAACATCCATGGACGGGCCCTCCTCGCGCTCATGCCCGCCAACGGCTCGGCGGCCGCGCGGGAAAGGATCGTCAAACGAGCGGGTGATTTTTTCCTAGATGCGTTCTCCCCGATCGAGAAGACGCACCGCGCTTCGGTCGAAAACATTGCCCAGTTAAAGCTCTCCAACGAATCGCTTCGGGTGCGCACGGCTGAGCTCACCGCCGCCAACCAGCGCTTGAAGAAGGAGGTCGCCCAGAGGAAATCCGCGGAACGGTCGCTGCGGCAGAGCAAGCAGAAGCACCTCGCCTTGCTGAAGGAGGCGCGCCTGATGCAGCTCCAGTTGCGGCACCTGTCGCACCAGGTGTTGCTGGCGCAGGAGAAGGAGCGAAAGGAAATCAGCCGCGAGCTTCACGATGAGATCGTGCAGACGCTCACGGGGATAAACGTCCAGCTTGCCTCCCTGAAGATCGAGTCCGGTGCCAGCAAGAAGAGTTTCTCAAAGCACATCACGTACACGCAGCGCCTTGTCGAAAAATCGGTCGACATCGTGCATCAGTTCGCCCGCGACCTGCGTCCAACCCTTCTCGACGATCTGGGGCTTATTCCGGCATTGCAAAGCTACATAAATACATTTTCGGCGCGGACCGGATTGCGGGTTCGGTTCTTGGCCTTTGCCGACGTCGAAAAACTGGGAAATGACAAGCGGACGGTTCTCTACCGGGTGGCCCTGGCGGCTCTCGTCAACGTAGCGCAGCACGCGCAGGCGGCCAGCGTGAGCGTGGTGATCAAGGCCCTTCCGCAGGCAGTGCTAATGGAGATCAGTGACGATGGAAGATCCTTTGATGCCGAGCATGTGCTCGACTCCCTCAGGAACAAGCGGCTCGGCCTCATAGGAATGCGCGAGCGCGTCGAGATGGTCGGCGGCAGCTTCCGGGTCGATTCAGCACCCGGCCGAGGCACCACCATTTCTGCGAAGATTCCCTTCAAGCGCGCCGGAAAAGGGTGAACCCATGAAGCTCATCAAGACTCTGCTGGCTGACGATCACACGATCGTTCGGGAGGGGCTCCGTGCACTGCTGCTCGCCGACAGCGGAATCGAGGTTGTCGGAGAAGCCCACGACGGGCACGAAGCCGTGATCCTTGCGAAGGCGCTTAATCCCGATGTTGTCGTCATGGACATCGCGATGCCAGTTCTCAACGGCCTGGAGGCGACGCGCCAAATCCTTGCCGCGCGCCCAGGCACCAAGGTGATCATCCTCTCCGCGCACAGCGACGATGCCTACATCGACCGAGTCGCCACCGTGGGCGCCGTCGGATTCCTTATCAAGCAGACGTCAGCCCAGATCTTGGCCAAGGCGATCCATGAAGTGATGGCGGGAAAGACGTTCTACAGCCCGAAGGTCGCAAAACGCCTGCACGACCATTACAAGACTCCGGACAAGATCGGCGGACTGATGATAAAGAAGGCCACAGGCCTGACGTCGCGCGAGCTGGAGGTCATCCAGTTAGTCGCCGAGGGCCAGGCCAACAAGCAGGTCGCGGCCGAGCTAAACATAAGCATCAAGACGGTCGAGAAGCATCGGCAGCACCTGATGGACAAGCTGAACATCCACGACACGGCCGGTCTCACCCGCTACGCGATCGCGCAGGGAATAATCGAAAGCAGCGTCCAGATAACGATTATCTGATCAGGCCGGCTTCGCGGTTCGACCGCATGTCCCGATTTGCGAAGGATGCCCTCAGGCGCATGAAACGTTGACACGGCCGCAGGAGTGGGGAGGTTCAAACCAATCGAAGGGCGAAGCATCCCGCGCCAGCTCAGGATATGACTGGGCAAGAAGCGCACGGAGCTTCTCGCGCGCCCGCCCGATCCGGCTCTTCACGGTGCCAATGGTGATCCCGAGCGCCTCGGCAATGTCGCCATAGGAATGGTTTAGCCCGTTGCGCAGCAGGAGTATCTCGCGCTGGCGCACGCCGAGCCTCTTCATGCATTCGGTGACGAGCTCGGAAAACTCGCGGGCCGTCGCCTGGTGCACGGGGCCCGGAGCATCGCTCGCGATCATGTCGGAGAAGGGCGCCGGATTGTCATCGCTGAATGCGCAGTCGAGCGACAGCGTGGCATGGCGTCGGCGGCAGAAGTAATACTTGTGGCGGTTGCGCGAAAGATTGAGGGCAATGCGGTACAGCCAAGTGCTGAGCGAGGAGTCGCCCCGAAAGCGCGCCAGAGCGCGGTGGGCGCGGATGAAAGTATCCTGGGAGATCTCCTCCGCATCGGCGCGATTGCGCAGGTGGCAGAGCGCCATCGAGAATATTCTTTCCCGATAGCGCGTCACAATCTCGACAAACGCGCTCGCATCCCCTGCGTTGAAACGGCACACGAGCTCGGCGTCATGCGCCGCCTCCTGGCCCGCTGCGGGCGCCCACCCGGTTAGACCGGTCGCCGCGCGTGTGGACTGGGTGCCTGTGCCTAGTTGTAGATTTGTTGCGACCATTGCGGCAGGAGGGTATCGGCAGGGTGTGTGGGCGAAAATGGGGTGTTATGCTATCCCCGTAAACGGGAAGCGATGTCGCGTATGCCCTGAACACCCCATGGCGAACGCGCGCATAGTGCGGTATTCTCGTGGTATGGCGGCCACACATCCCCCGACAGGAACACTCGCCCACGGCGCGTGCAAGAAAGCCGCGAGCGGCGACCGCAAGGTCGGGGGATACGCCTGCTGAATTAGTCCGTTTGATCCGCTACCCGAGGGAAACCGCCCCGGATGAGCCCTTTTCTTAACAAAGAACAATAATATGAAGACACGCACACAGATCGCATTCCTGCTCGCCGCGGCCCTCCCGGTCGCGTTATTCGCCTCCTCATCGACCGACAGCAAGATCGAGGACGCCGCAAAGGCCTCATACAACTTCCGTACGGTCCTTGAAAACCATGTAACGGTGAAAGCGAACGACGGCGTCGTCACGCTGACCGGCACCGTGCAGGACAAGGATGACAGGGCGCTCGCCGAGGACACCGTGGAAAACCTTCCCGGCGTCGTCAGGGTAGACAATGAGATCGAGGTCAAATCCGAGATCGCTGAGCACTCCGACGCTTGGATTGCCCTGAAGATCCGCAGCGAGCTGCTCGTAAAGGCCAACGTGAGCGCCACCGCCACAAAGGTCGACGTCAAGGACGGCGTTGTCACGCTTACGGGCACCGCCGTCAACCTCGCGCAGAAGGATCTCACCGAGGCCTATGCGAAGGACATCGACAACGTCAAGTCGGTCAGGAACGAACTCGTCGTTGAAGCTTCGGCGGCCGGCAGCAGCACGGTCGGCGAGGCCATTGACGACGCTTCGATCACCTCCCAGGTCAAGTTTGCGCTCCTTAGCCACCGCTCGACGAGCGCGCTTTCGACCAAGGTCACAACCGAGAATGCCATTGTCAGCATCACCGGCATCGCGGGCTCAGACGCCGAGAAATCTCTCGTCACCAAGCTTGCCCAAGACACCCGCGGGGTGAAGTCGGTCGTCAACGACATGACGATCAAGGCCTGAGGACACCACGGGCAAGCCCCGGCCCATTCGGCTCCCCATTCGATCAAGCGGTGCGGCCGGCCCTTACCGGCCGCACGAATGACCAAGCATGATGAACAAACAGACGAGGCCTGCCGCTAGGCCCCGATTCCATTCTGAAACCGAGGAGGCGGAAGCCTCCCAAACAACGATACCCATGAACAAACTCGCCTCACTCGCGCTCCTCATCGGAGGAATCATCCTGATCATCTACGGGGTCAGCGCCTCAAACTCGGTCGGCTCCGGCCTTTCGCGGATGTTTACCGGCGCGCCAACTGACAAGACGATGTGGTTCCTTATCGGCGGCGCCACTGCCTCCATCATCGGCCTGGTAGGCGTGCTGCGCGGATCAAGAACCATTTAACCCACACTCCCATGTTAAGTTACGCTGTCACCTTTCTCATCATCGCCATTATTGCTGGCGTCCTCGGTTTCGGTGTGATTGCCGGAACGGCCGCCATGATTGCGAAGGTTCTGTTCGTCGTCTTCCTGGTCCTCTTTCTGGCCTCATTCTTGAGGGGCAAGAGAGCCTAGGCGAATGCAGGAAACCTGCCGCCACGGCCCCGTGGACCAAGGCGCAAGATTCTGGGCTCCGCTGTGAATTCGGGGACCGAGGTCCCTTCAGTTTGATCTGCATTGGCAAATGAGGGAACGCTCATTGTGTGCCCTCGTCCGAGAGACCGAAAAGGGCTTTGCCCCTGCCGCATTTCTCGAGATAGAGCCCTCTACGGTGCCGTGCGTCGCCGTGGGCGCCTAAGACGTCATGCCCCTTGCAAGAGTCCGCGCTCCCCGAAGCTAGGTGACGCGCATGAATCATGCCCTTTGAATTGACGAGCGCTACCGAGGCGAAATCGACGGGGCCCACGCCGCGAACCTAATGCAAGAGGCTCCATTATCCTCCTCTAAAGAAATCATGTCCGCGACAGGGCTCACAGGCAATGAGGCCCGCCGCCGGCTCGAGAAGTACGGGCCAAACACAATTCCCGATACGACTCCGCGTCCTTTGCGCGGCGCACTGATCAAGCTCTGGGCGCCGATTCCCTGTATGCTTGAGGCTGCAATCGTGCTCGAGCTTGTCTTGGGAAAGTACGCTGAGGCCGCGATCATCTTGGTTCTCTTGGTCTTCAACGCGGTCTTGTGATATTTCCAGGCAGGTGGCTCGTCGGGTCATCGGAAGGTAGATCTCTTGATCGCTTCAACGCTGGCGACGTGCGGAATCGCCATGACCTCTATGCCAATATCAATGGTGGGAGGCATTTCCATGGCAGCGGCTGCCTTCGCTTTTATTTTGGACTTTGCCAAGGTCCCCGTGTTTAGGCGCCTCAGGATCGAATAGGGTAGGGGAGTGCGGTCCGAAGGCCTGCATGACCGGCCGGAAGGATCGCTCAAGTCTCGGCTGTCAACGTCGATTGCCCCGGGACGGAGCCTAGCGCTTGCTTCACAAGGAAACGTCCATCGCGTCTTCAAGATGCAAGATCGCGAGGAAAATTGCGCTCCTCGTATCCTTGGGCTGAACACCCCATAGCACTGGATCCGCCGCAGGAGTACTCTAAATACATGAGACACCCTGTTCCAAATTCCACGTTGCGTTCGAGCTCTGCCCGAGCAGTAAAGCAACTCACGCCCGTATTCGCTTTTTGCGGCGTCCTTGGTCTCCTTCTGGCCGGTTGTGGCACCGAGCCGGAATCGCATGTCGTTTCTGCCCCTCCTCCGCCTACGCCCACGAGGGCAGTCACAACGACGACTGTAACGACGACTCCGGTTGCGATGGCGAATCCGACAGTAGTCGTGGCAAATGGTGGTTACGTGACGACCTCGGCCGCCGTGCCCGTCGTGAGCACCACAATCGTGACGCAGGCGCCGCCGGCGCTGCAGCAGGAGGTCGTTCTCGCTCAGCCGTCGCCTCAGCATGT
>Ga0209415_10004643_pt1 | contig 25077 bp, 22 predicted proteins | sample PeaSoiSIISIP2007_FD_187696 | JGI IMG/M metagenome (GOLD analysis project Ga0209415, IMG submission 187696) | Peat soil microbial communities from Weissenstadt, Germany - SII-SIP-2007 (SPAdes) (version 2) | ecosystem: Environmental > Terrestrial > Soil > Wetlands > Peat | place: Germany... | reverse complement strand
TCCTCGAAGTCCCACATCGGCCGCTTCTGCCCGGCCATGAAGGCGATGGTCTTGGCCGCGTCGAGCGCGCTGCCGCCGCCGAACGCGATGATGCCGTCATGGCCCTCGGCGCGGAAAACCTTCAGACCGTCCTCGACATTCTTGGAGACCGGGTTGCCCTTGATGTCGCTGAAAAGCCCGGTCGGCAGCCCCGCCGCCTTGTTGGCTGCGACGGCGTCCTGGACCATGGCGAGCTTGGCCAGGCCCGGATCGGTCACCAGCAGGGGCCGCTTGAATCCCAGCTGCTTGCAGGCTTCGGGGAGCTCGGCGATGCGCCCCACGCCGAAGCGGATGTTGGTCGGATAGTTCCAGTTACCCCGGAACTCGGATGCGTCGTTGGCCATGATATTCCTCACCATCCCAGGGCTGCTCTGGTTCTGGCGATGGCGCCCAACCCCCCGCGCCAGCGCTGCAAACGCGACTATAGAGAGGTCCGATGACGGGCCACAAACGGATTCGGACGACCCTCGGCCATAGGCCGGCGGCCTCGCTCCCATGTCATCGATCGGGCCGGTTGAGCTTGGTCGGCAAACTCCTTCGCCGTCAAACTACGGGGCGCGATATGTGGGCGACCTTTGTTGTATTCGCTGACCGCTTCCGCAATTCCTCAGACTTGGCTCAACGCGCCGCGCAGCTTGCCATTCGCTTACGGAACCGTGCGTACTTGTCTGTGCCGTACCCTCGGTCTAGCGTCGCGCCGACGTAGACGGTCAGGGGAAGCAAGGTCATGCGCGCAGCCTACTACGAGGAGAATGGAGCGGCTCGTTCCGTTCTTAGAGTCGGCGAGCGACCGATGCCGATACCGGGTCCAGGGGAAGTACGAGTCCGGGTCAAAGTATCCGGCGTTAACCCGTCCGACGTGAAGACGCGGCGTGGGCCAGGCCGTGGACCCCGAGTTCCCCTGACCATTCCGCATAGCGATGGCGCAGGTATTGTAGATGCAGTCGGTACCGGTGTTGATCGGGCCAGGATTGGCGAGCGCGTCTGGCTGTGGAACGGGCAATGGCGCCGGCCGTACGGAACGGCAGCCGAATACGTGTCGCTTCCCTCTGCGCAGGCCGTATCCCTGCCCGACGCAGTGTCGTTTGAAGTCGGCGCTTGCCTGGGCATTCCGCTGCTGACTGCCTGGCGTGCGGTACACTGGCGACCCGCTAGGCCCAGTGAAACCATGCTCATTGCAGGCGGAGCGGGTTCGGTTGGCCATTATGCGGTGCAGCTCGCAAAGCGGGCAGGCTATCGGGTGATTGCGAGCGTCAGCTCGGCAGAGAAGGCCGCGATTTCGCTCGCCGCCGGGGCCGAGGCGGCGGTCGACTATCGCACCCAGGATCTCGCGGAAGAGGTCCGGCACTTCACGGGCGGCGCCGGTATCGACAGGGTGGTCGAGGTCAATCTATCGGCCAATGCGGGGCGCTATAAGGAATATCTGGCTCGCGAGGGGCTCGTGGTTGTCTATGGCTCGGACGATTGGGCGACCGAGCTGCCGCTGCGAGATTGGCTGGTTCACGGAATAGAGCTGGCTCTCTTTATCGTCTATGAGCTGCCAGCTTCCGTCCGTGCAGCCGCGATCGATGCCGCCGGCCGGCTGTTGGCCGATACCAGTTTCGAGCACCGCATTGCCGCCAGTTTTCCAATCGACCGTATAGTCGATTCTCACGAGGCGGTTGAGAGCGGCAAAATGATCGGCAATGTCGTCGTCACGCTCGATTGAAGCGGTTGCCACGGCAGCGCCGTTTGGCCACCGGAAGAGGGTGAGCGGGACGGCCGCTTCTCGGTGCGCCCAAAATCGAGATGGTGCCGGCCCCCAGTCTATCGCCAGTTGCGGCAGCGCTGGACCGCTTCCCGGAAACGCGCCCTGGCTGCCGCGGAGAGCGGCCGGCGCGGTTCGGCAAGGCGCTTCGGCGCCGGCGCGGGCGGCAGGCTTTCGGGCGTTGCAAGCCCGGCGCCGATCAGCGCCATCTGGGCCGTGCCGAGGCCGGTCAAGTCGGTGACGCTCGGCACCGCGACGGGCCTGGCGAGCGCTTCGGCGAGGAAATCGCAGAAATACCTATTGTTGGATAGCCCGCCGTCGATGGAGAGCGCGCCCTCCAGAGGCGTCACGCGATCCATGGCGCCGATGAGCTCGGCCGCCAGAAGGGCGATGCCCTCGAGGAGCGCTTGCATCATGTCGGCGCGCGTGGTCTCCAGGCCCATGCCCAGCCACAGCCCCGCGGCATTGCGGTCCCAGTAGGGCGCGGCGAGGCCCGAAAGCGCGGGAACGAAGGCCAGGCCGCGCTCGATGGCGGGCTCGGCGGCGAAGCCGTCGATCTCGGCGAAATCCGCGAACAGGCCCAGCCCGCGCGCCCAGTTGACGGCCGACGCGGCGTTGTAAATTCCTGCCTCCAGGGCATAGGCCGGCGCCATCCCGGCGAACTGCCAGGCGACGCTGCGGTTCATGCCGGCCGCAGCTTCGGTCGGGATCACGCGATCGGAGACGGCAAGCGCGAAGGCGCCGGTGCCAAACGTGATCTTGGCCTGGCCCGGGCGCCGGCAGCCATGGCCGAACAGGGCCGCCTGCTGGTCGACGAGGCTGGCGGTTATCGGCAGCCTGCCGCAGACGCCGAAGCCGCCGGCGGTCGGGCGGATCTCGGCCAGGGCCTCTATGGGGACGCCGAACAGGCGGCAAAGCTCAGGGTCCCACCGGCAGGTCTCGAGGTTCATCAGGCTGGTGCGCGAGGCCGTGGTGGGGTCGGTGGCGTAGACGCCGGTCAGGCGATCGAGGAAGAAGCTGTCGCTCGTGCCGAGCCGGAGCTTGCCCTTGGCCAGCAGCGGTCTTGCCTCGGGCAGGCGATCGATCATCCAGCGAAGCTTGCTGGCGGAAAAATAGGGGTCGAGAGGCAGGCCGGCGCGTGCAAGGGTCAGCGCCTCCGCGCCCTCGGCCTTGAGGCGATCGATCTCGCCTTGGGTGCGGGCATCCTGCCAGACGATGGCATTGCCGAGCGGTTCGCCCGTCTCGGCGTTCCAGGCGACGACCGTTTCGCCCTGGTTGTCCAGGCCGAGCGCGGCGACATCGCCCAGGCGCAGGATCAGCAGGCGCAGGTGATCCAGCAGCTCGTTGGCGTCGTGCTCGACCCAGCCGGGTTGCGGAAATATCTGGCGATGCTCATAGCCCCCCAGCGATTCGAACTTGCCGTCGGGCCACAGGCGGTAAGCCTTGCTGCCGGTCGTTCCCTGGTCGATGGCGGCGACGACGGGCATTGTTCAAATCTCCTCGAATTCGACGGAAAGGCTGCTCACATCGGCGCGCGGTATGCGCGACAGAGGCAAGGAGAGGCGGCGCTCGGGCAGGATCGTCATCCGACGGCGCCACAGCAGGCGACCGTCGGCGACGAGGCGCAGGTTTCCCTTTGCCGCCCTGGCCGTTCGGAGCTTGAACAGGAGCGGCGAAATCGCAGCCGCCGGGAGGCTGAGGCGCTGCGGGTAGATGTACTTGAGCGGCGCCGTGGCCTTGACCGCCAGGGTCGATGCGGCCGGCGGGAGCGTTCCAGCGAGGAAAGCGGCGATAGCGTCCGCCGCCGCCCGCCCTTCGGCCCAGGCGACGCCGGCCGTCTCGACCGGATGCAGAAGATTGCCGGCAGCGAAAAAAGCCGGATCGCTGCAGCGCCAATGCTGGTCGATGGCGGGCCCGCCGCTGCCCCGGTCGATTTCCAGATGGCTCCCGGCCAGGATCGCGGTCTCCGGCCGGAAGCGGCCGGTGAAGACAACGCCGTCGCAGGCGATTGCCTGGCGTCGTCCGTCCCGCTCGATCTCGACCGCTTCGACGCGGTCCAGGCCACGAATGGCGAGAAGTTTGGTTCCCGTCAGCACCGGCACACCCAGAGCCAGTCGCGCAACCCAGTCGGCCGGCCGGCGCGCCGTGATGCGCGGGCCTTCCTCGATCATCGCCGCCGCTTCGATTCCGCCATGGCGCAGGGTGAGAAGGGCGGAGAAGGCGACCAGCTCGCTGCCGACGACGACCGCGCGCCTGAAGGGGCGGATGCGGGAGAGATAGACGAACTGCTGCAATGCGCCGGTGGTGGTGACGCCGACGGGCCGGTCGCCGCTCACGAGCTGCGTGCTGCGCGGCGTTTCGCGAACCCCGAAGGCGAGCAATACGGCGCGACCGGAAAGGGTGGCAGGCCCGCTGTCGGGATGGACGACGTGGACGCGGCCGCCGGGCTCGATCGCCGTCACCGTCATGCGGGTGCGGATATCGATGCCGGCCGCTGCTTCGGCGAGCCGCCTGGCATAGGCGGGCCCGCTCATCGGCCGATGGAATTCTCTGAGGCCGAAAGCGACATGGCCGCAATGGCGCGGCACGCCGCCGGGTTCGCTCTCGCGATCCAGCACGACGAGGTCTTTGATTCCAAGCGCCGCCAGCCTTGTGGCGGCGGCAAGCCCCGCGGGCCCCGCGCCCAGGATGACCACGTCGTGATGGCTCACGGCAATGACTCCGTGGACAATCCGACGAGCCGGCCCTTGGCCAGGGCGGCGATCCGGGCGCTGCAATAGAAACCCTGGCAGCGGCCCATCATGGCCCTGGTCCGGCGCTTCAGGCCGCCGACGTCCCTGGCCGGCAAGGGTCCGCCCAGCGCCTGCTCGATTTCCGTTCGCGTCACCAGCTCGCAATGGCAGACCATCTCGCCATAGCCGGCCGCCAGGCAGGGGCGGGGCAGATGCTCGGCCAGATTGGGCATGGATATGCGGGCCGGCGACGGCGCTTCCTCGAGCCTGCCGAAATGGCGCTCATAAAGCGCTGCGGCATGGCGCGCGATGCCCAGCGCTCCCGTCAACCCCGTCGAACGGATTCCCGCGGCGGTGATCCAGTTGGCCTCGGCCACCGCTTCGACGATGTAATCCTTGGAGTCCGTCGCGGGCCGAAGGCCGGCATAGGCGGCATTGACGCTTTCGCCGGCGAGCGCCGGCAGCATGCGCTGTCCGCGGGCGATCAAGGCCTCGAGCTGGCCCTGGTCCAGCGTGGCATGGGCGCGGTCGTCCTGGTCCTCGGCCGTGGGGCCGACCAGGAGATTGCCGAATATGGTGCGGGCCACCATCACGCCCTTGGTGCGTTCGCTCGGCACCGGCATGATGCTGGCGGTGATGAGACGTGCGGCGGGTTTGTCGAAGACGACGAACTGGCCCTTGCGCGGGCGGATCGCAAAAGGGCTCGCTCGCGCGATGGCTTCGACCAGGTCGCCCTGGAGCCCCGCCGCGTTGACCACGATCCGGGCTGCAAGCGGTCCTTGCGACGTCGCCAGGCGCCATTGGCCATCGGCGAAATCGCCGCCGTTTACTTCGCAACCCCGGCGTACTTCGCCGCCATGGGCCATGGCCTGAAGCGCATAGGCAAGCGGCGCCGACCAGGGATCGATGATGTGCTCGAGAGGCACCGATACGCCGCCCAAAGCATTCGGCGCGAGATTGGGTTCGCGCCGGCGGACTTCCTCGGCGCCGACCTGAACCACGTCGAGGACGCCGTTCCGATGGGCTTGGGCGACCACGGCCGGCAAGCGCGCGAGTTCTTCCTCGCTCCAGGCGACCATCAGACCGCCGGTCTCGAGTAGCGGCAGGCCGAGGGACTCCCGGACGGCGAGGTATTCCGCGTGGCCTGCCTGGATGCAGGCATGCTCCAGGCTTCCTGGCGGCGCGTCGAAGCCGGTGTGGAGCATGGCGCTGTTGCCCTTGCTGGCGCCTGAAAGAATGTCGGCGCCGCGTTCGAGCAGCACGGTCTTCAGTCCGCCGAGGCAGAAGCGGCGGAAAAGGGCGCAACCGACCACCCCGCCGCCGATGACGGCGAGATCGAAGTGGTTGGTGTCGGCGCTCGCGGTACCGGCCAGTGCCGTCCTCAGGTCTTGGTGCGCAGATGAAAGGATTTCGGCCGGGTCAGATATTCGTAGCCCACCTGGCTCAGCGTGCAGCCTCGGCCGGACTCCTTGACCCCGACCCAGGCGAGGGCCGGGTCGAGGTAGTCGCACCGGTTCATGAACCAGGTGCCGGTCTCGACCTGGTCGCCGATGCGGATCGCCGCCTTCTCGTCTTCGGTCCAGATCGCGGCCGTGAGGCCGAAGGGATTGTCGTTCATGAGCTTGATCGCTTCGTCATCCGAGCCGACCGGCATGATCCCGACGACCGGGCCGAAGCATTCCTCCTTCATGAACGGATTGCTTTGGTCGAGATCGAGCAGCACCTGGGGCGCCACATAGGCCGTGCCGGGCTTGTCGGCCTGGAATTTCCTGGCGTCGATGGCGGGCCGCGCCCCGGCCTTGGTTGCTTTGGCGATCTGGCCGCGGATCTCGTCGGCTGCCTTCGCCCGCACCACCGGGCCGAGGTTGACCCCTTCCTCCAGCGGGTTGCCGAGCTTGTACGTCTCGGTCAGGGCCACGGCGCCATCGATGAAACGCTTGGCCACGTCCTTGTGGACGTAGATGCGCTGAATGCCGCAGCAGGATTGGCCGGAGTTGAAGAAGGCGCCATCGACGAGGTTCTCGATGGCGTGGTCGAGATTGGCGTCGGCGCGCACATAGGCGGGGTCGCAGCCGCCGAGCTCGAGCCCAAGGCCGATGAAGCGCTTGGAAGCCGCCTCGACCACCGCATGGCCGCCCGGAACCGAACCGGTGAAGGCGACATAGTCGACGCCCTCGGTGCCCACCAGCTTCGAGGTCTCGCCGTGGGTCAGCACCAGATGCTGGAATAGGCCCTTGGGCAGGCCCGCCGCCGCGAAGGCCTCGCCGAAGCGTTCGGCGCAGAGCGGCGTCTGGGCCGAATGCTTCAGCAGCACGGCATTGCCCGCCATCAGCGCCGGCACCACCGTGTTGACCGCCGTCAGATAAGGAAAATTCCACGGCGCCACGACGAAGACGACGCCGAGCGGATCGCGCCGGATGAATCGGGTGAAGCCCTGCTTGGCGCCGACGTCGATGTCGGCCAGAGCCTTGGGCGCGATCTCGATCATGTATCGGGCCCGTTCTTCGAAGCCGCGCACCTCGCCGGGGGACTGGCCAAGGGGTCGGCCGATCTGGCGGGTGATCTCCTCGGCAATGGCCGCCTTCTTGCCGACAAAGGCGTCGACAGCCTTGCTCAACATCCGGCCGCGATCGGCGACGGGAATCCGGCGCCAGGCCTTCTGGGCGGCAATGGCGCCGGCAAGGGCTGCGGCGATCTCGGCCGCGCTGTTGTAGGGCCGCTCGACGTAGAGGCTCCCGTCGATCGGGCTGATGGTCTTTTGCATGGCGCCCATGGTGTTCCTCAGATGATCTCGAAGTAGCGGGCAAGCTCCCAGTCGGTGATATGCTTGCGGAACTCGCGCTCCTCCCATTCGCGGCTGGCAGCGTAATGCTCGACGAAGGCATCGCCGAAGAGCTCGCGCGCCGCCTTGGATTTTTTCAGCCGGTCGGCCGCTTCCATCAGGGTCTGCGGCAAGGCCGATTTGGCCGGCAACTTCTGTTCGTAAGCGTTGCCTTCGATCGGAGCGCCCAGCTCCAACTTGTGCTCGATGCCGTAGAGACCCGTGCCGAGCGCGGCGGCTAGCGCGATATAGGGATTGGCGTCGGCCGCGGCGATCCGGTACTCGACGCGCTGGGACTTGGCGGCACCTGGGATGACCCGAAGCGCGCAGGTCCGGTTCTCCACGCCCCAGGTGGCGTTGGTGGGCGCCCAGAACCCCGGGATGAGACGGGAGTAGCTGTTCACCGTCTGGGCGATCATGCCGAGGATCTCCGGCATCAGGGCCTGCTGGCCGGCGACGAAATGCTGCATCAGCTTGCTCATGCCGTGGGGGCCCTTGGGATCGTGGAAGGCCGCCTTACCGTCCTTGCCCTTGAGGGAGATGTGGATGTGGCCGCTCTGGCCCGGATAGCTGTTGGACCATTTGGCCATGAAGGTCGCCATCAGGCCCCGGCGCTGTGCGATCACCTTCATGAAGGTCTTGAACAGGGCCGCTTTGTCGGCCGATTCCAGGGCCAGGTCGTAATAGATCGCCGCTTCCAGCACGCCCGGTCCGGTCTCCGTGTGAAGGCCCTCGATGGGAATGCGCATGGTCTCGCAGCTGTCGAGGATCTCGTGATAGAGCTCGGACCAGACCGAGCTGCGCAGACCCGAATAGCCGAAGAAACCCGGCGTCAGGTTGGTGAGGTTCCGATAGCCCTTCTCGCGCACGCTCTCGGGCGTCTCATCGAACATGAAGAACTCGTATTCGAAGGCGGCGCTAGCCGCAAGGCCCAGCTTTTCGGCCCTGGCAAGCACGCGCCGGAGCACGCCGCGCGGGCAGATCGGCTCGGCATGGCCTGAGAATTCGAGCAGGAAGAAAAGCGTGTTCTCCTCGAACGGCAGTTCCCGGCAGGTATCGGGAAGCACGCGCACGGGCGCGTCGGGATAGGCCGTGTGCCAGCCAGTGAACGTGACATTGTCGTAAAGCTGGTCGTTGGAATCCCAACCCAGCACCACATCGCAGAAACCGACGCCGCTCTCCAGGGCCGAGAAGAATTTCGCCTTGGAGACGTATTTGCCCCGCAGCACGCCGTCGGCGTCGAACAGGCCGACCTTCACATGGGTGATGCCGCGCTCCTCGACGATGCGCCTGGCGTCGGCGGCGGTACGGACATTTTCGGGCTTCAATGGCATTTTTGGTTCCCCTATCAGGCGGGAGCGGCACTTTGCCCTCTACTCCCGCGCACTGTCAAACCGGCCCTAGGCCGTTGAAGAGAAAAAGGAAAGGGCGCCGAAGCGCCCTTTCCCGTTCGAGCTAAGGCAGGACTGTCAGGCTTCGCCGACCGCCTTTTCCGCGGCCAGGATTTCGGCCTGACGCTTGGCGATGACATCGCCGATCGGCGGGCCGGGGAAGCGCGAGCGCGCGACGCCGAACCAGAGGATCGCCATGATCACCAGCAAGCCGATGGTGTACTGGATGAGGGCGTCGTTCGGCGGCTGAACGCCGATCCAGAAGAGCAGCAACGCACCCAAAATCGAGATGACAGCGAAGAGCTTGGAGAAACCGCCAAGCTGAAACGGACCCTTCTGTGTCCACGTCTTGCCTTCGGCCAACATGCCCGCAGCGATCGGCATGATGTAGGAGAGGTAGAGGAAGATGGCGCAGCCCGAAGCCAAGGTCAGGAAGGCAGGCGTGTACAGGGTCGACAGGAACGCAAGGATCGTGCCAACCCAAATCGCATTCACCGGCGTGCGGTGCGTCGCACTGACGTGACGCAACATCTTTGAAGCCGGAAAACCGCCGTCACGAGCGAAGGCAAAGATCATCCTGGACAGCGAGGTCATGCCGGCGAGTGCGCACAGGAAGTTCGATAGCACGATGCCGATATAGAGCAAGGCCTTGAGCGCGCCCGGCATCGCCGAGCCGCCCATCAGCCAATAGATGACGTTGCCGCCCTGCTTGGCACCGTCGGCGACGCTCGGCATGGCCAGCACGAAGGAGCAGATCATGATGTAGCCGAAGAAGAACGACCACCAGACCGAGCGGATCATGCCCTTGGGCACGTTGGTGGCGGCCGAGCGCGTCTCTTCGGAGGTATGGGCCGAGGCGTCGAAGCCCGTCACCGTATAGGCGGGCAGGAGCAGACCCAGCAAGAACGCCACCAGCAGGCTGTTGCTCTGCGGCCAGACGCCGCCGCCTGCATCGCCCGTATAGTTGGTGAAGGTGAAGAGACGGGAGATGTCGATATGCGGCGCGTAGGCCAGCATGACGACGGTCAGGATGATCGCCACGACGAAGATCAGATAGCCGCTGAAGTCCGTCAGGATCGTCGTCGCGCGGATGCCGATGTGGTTGAACAGTCCCTGGGCAATCAGCATGACCGCCACGGCCCCTGCTTGGATCCAATAGGCCGAGGTGGCCAATTGGTCCGCCATGGACTTGGTCGAGTCCGGGATGACCGCGTTGACGTTCATTCCGAGGTAGTTCGCCCCGATCATATTCACGAACAGGTACCAAACGCCGACGTCAACCGACGAGACGACGAAGATTAGGCCCAGCATGTTGAACCAGGCCGTGGCCCAGCCCCACCCGCGTCCGCCAAGAATGGACGACCAATGGTATAGGCCGCCAGCGGTCGGGTAGGCCGAACCGATTTGCCCCATGGCAGCGGCCACGATGAGCGAAAAGCCGCAAGACAGCGGCCAGCCGATTCCGATCCCGGCACCCCCCGCCCCGCTGAACGCAGCCTGGAAGGAGGTGATGCCGCCGGCCAGGATGCAGATGATCGAGAACGAAATGGCGAAGTTCGAGAAGCCACTCATCCGCCGCGACAGCTCCTGGGCGTAGCCCATGCTGTGCAGCTGTTTGGTATCCTCGCTCGCGCCCGCGTACTCCTCGGGCTTGTTCTTGGTATCCATAATGCGCGTCCCCCTGGTTGCGCGGTTGGTCCGCTGTATTCTCGAGGGATCGGCGGCGCAGCCGCGCCAGGGGGCACTTCAATTCGTACTTCGATGCCCCCCTCGATCACCCCATGTAGCGAATCATTCTGCTCTCCCCATCTACATCTTGTAAAGGAGCCAGCCCTACCATAGCTTGTGGCCGAATCCTCCTTGTCCACATTATCCGTGATGCAGCAAGGGTTTGCCGAGCTTATTGGATCGGCGCGAATTGCGTCGGAAATATGAGGTTTTGATATCGATGAATGGCGTGATCCTGTTTCTACTTGTTGGCTTGGTCGCCGGCTGGCTCGGCAGCAAGGCCTTGGGTGCCGAGTCGGGTGGGGTAATTGCCAATCTGGTGATCGGCGTGATTGGCGCGGTTCTCGGCGGATTCCTGTTCAGCCGGCTGGGGATCCCGCCGATGGGGCTGCCGCCCCTGCTGTACAGGCTCGTTGCGGCGGTCGTCGGGTCGGTGATCCTGTTGATCTTGCTTCGATTGGCCCGGAGGTAGTCATCCTCACGACAAGGGCGGCCGGGCCGCGAAATGCTCCCGGCAAAAGGCAGCGAAGCCGTCGGCAAGCCGGGTCGGGCGCAGCCTGCCGAGGCGGGCGAGTCCAAGGACCGTCGGCCTGACATCCTCGACCAGGGGCCGATAGACGAGCCGCCGCCCGTCGATGGCCCGCCCGTTCGGCGGCCGCGAATGCATGATGGCGCAGCCGAGCCCGTTGGCGACCAGTCCCCGCACCATCTCGAAGGACGCGGACTCGTAGGCGACTTTGGGCTTCAGGCCGAGAGCGTAAAAAATCGACAGGAAATATTCCCGGCTCTGGGGCAGGTCGAGAAGGACCAGCGGCTCGGCGGCCAAGGCGGCCAGGCTGACGGCGCTTCGCCGGGCCAGGCGGTGGCCTTCGGGCAGCAGAGCGTGCAGGGGCACTTCGAGCAGGGGCTCGAACAGGATGTCGGGTCCGAGATCGAGGTCATAGGTGAGAGCGATTTCGCTCTCACCCTTGCGCAAGCCCTCGAGCACACCCTGGACATGGGCTTCATGCAGCCTGAGGCGCGCCTCGGGAAAGCGGCGGGCGAAGCCGCGCAGCAGCCCAGGCACGACGATGGGCGCGAAGGTGATGAAGCAGCCGAGATCGAGTTCGCCGGCGAGCCCGCCGCCGAGATCGAGGGCCGCCAGCCGCAATTCGTCCGCGTGGGCGAGGAGCCGGCGCGCCTGGCCCAGGAGCTGCCGGCCGGCCGGCGTCGGCGACAGGCCCTGGGCGTGATGGCGCACGAAGAGCTGAAGGCCCAGCCGCCGCTCGAGCTCCGCCAGCGCCGCGGAGATCGACGGCTGCGAGACCCGCAGGCTGCGCGCCGCACCCGTGACGCCGCCTTGTTCCGCCGCGGCAATGAAATAGGCGAGATGGCGAAGGGTGAACATGAATAGGTTTCTCCTATTCTGATGCTCGGAAAATAATATTTTCCCTCTGCAACGGCCAAGGTCAATCTGGCGCCATCCGAGGGGAGGGGAGGCTTGCATGATCAGGACCGGCCAGGACTATCGCAGCTCGCTGAAAGATGGCCGCCAGGTGTGGATCAACGGCGAGCGGGTCAAGGACGTGGCCACTCATCCCGCCTTCAAGCCCATCGTCGATATCCGCGCCCGCATCTACGACATGGCTCATGAGAAGGCGACCGCCGCCGCCATGACCTATGCCGACGAGGCGACGGGCGAGCTCAACTGCATCGGCTACAAATTGCCCCGCAGCCAGGACGACTGGCACGCCAAGCGCCGGGCCGTCGATCTGGTGATGAACGACATTCGGGGAGTCGCGGTCCGCGTCGGCGACGAGACGATCGGCGAGATGTGGTCGCTTTACGATGGCCAGAACGTGCTGCGCGAGGTCGACGCGCGCTTCGCCGAGAACATCGAGAAGCATATCTTCCGGGCCCTGCGCTCGGACACCTTCCACGTCTCGGGCAACACCGATCCCAAGGGCGACCGCTCGAAGCGTCCGCAGGACCAGGACCCGGACATGCTGCTCCATCTGGTCAAGGAGACCGATGCCGGCATCGTCGTGCGCGGGGCCAAATTCGAGACCGCGGCGGCCTATGCCAACCAGGCCTTCGTCAAGCCGACCATCGCCAACTGGGGCGACGACAAGCTTTCGGACTACGCGCTCGGCTTCATCTGCGACATGGGCGCGCCGGGGCTGAAGCATATCTGCCGGACCGGGTTCGCCGGCCGGGCGCCGGCGCGGGACTATCCGCTCTCCAACCGTTGCGACGAGGTCGATACCCTGCTGATCTTCGACGACGTGCTGGTCCCCTGGGAGAACGTGCTGTTCTATCGCCACACCCGGGCCGCGAGCTTCATCCGCGGCACGCTCCACCGGTACAGCGCCTTCCCGTTCGTCCAGCGCATCCTCACCATCGCCGACATGATGATCGGCACCGCCCTGTTCAACGTGCGCCAGACCGGCCTCGACCAGCAGCAGGCCGTGCGCGAGAAGCTGGCCGAGCTCGCGATCTACCGGGAGACCATCAACGCCCATCTGACGGCGTCGATCGCGCTCGCCGAGAAGAGCCCCGCGGGTCTTCTCATGCCCAACCAGTCGCTGCTCTACACCGGCCGCGTCCAGGCCTGCACGCGTCTGCCGGCGATGATGCATCTCACCCGCGAACTCTGCGGCGGGCAGATCTGCGTCACGCCGGATTCCGCCGCCTTCGACGATCCGGAGACCCGCAAGTGGCTGGAGAAGTATTACAGCGTCAATGAGTTCTGGGTGGCGGAGGACAGGCGCAAACTGCTCGCCTTTGCCCGCGACCTGCTGAACTCCGACTATGCAGGGCATCGGGTCACCTTCGAGCTCTTCGCCCAGTCGCCGCCGTTCGCCCATCTGAACGCGGTCTACAACAACTTCGATTTCTCCGGACCGCTCGATTTCGTACGCCGCTCGGCCGGGCTTTCGGAGCGCGTCATGCAGCAGGGAAGGAAATAGCCATGGCTCACCGGCGTCTGCGCAAGTTCAACACCAAGAAGACTTATCCGGAACAGAAGCTCGACAACGATCTCAGCATGTCGGTCCGCGCCAAGGGGACCTTCGTCTTCCTGCGCGGCCAGGTCGGCCAGGATCTCGAGGGCCGCATGGTCGGCATCGGCGATCCGGCCGCCCAGGCTGAACAGGCGATGAAGAACGTCAAGGTTCTGCTGGAGGAGCAGGGCGCGCGGCTGGAGGACATCTGCAAGATCACCATCTTCATCACCGATCGGGCCTATCGCGAGCCGGTCTATCGCGTGATCGGCAAATGGCTGAAGGGCGTGTTCCCGGTGGCGACCGGGCTCATCGTTCAGGGCCTGGCGCGGCCCGAATGGGTGATGGAGATCGAAGCCTGGGCGGTGATACCGGAGGAGCGGGACTGACCGGATCCGCAGCCGCATCTCCTATCTTCTCTTGCCTGTTTCCTGGGTATGATGCCGACCGGGGTTTGACAGTCGGGTAGGAAACCATGACCTTCTCTTTGATCGGGCGCTGCGCCGAGACCGGCATGTTCGGCGTGGCCGTCACGACGTCCAGCATCTGCGTCGCCAGCCGCTGCCCGTGGTCGCGCGCCGGGGTCGGCGCCGTCGCGACCCAGAACATCACCGATCCCTCCATTGGCCCGCGCGCACTCGATCTCCTGGCCACGGGCCTGTCCGCGGCCGAGGCCCTGCGCCAGGTGCTGGCCGCCAGCCAGCATACCCAGTACCGGCAGGTCACCATCATCGACCGCGAGGGCCGCACGGCGCATCATTCCGGCACCAAGACTCTCGGCATTCATGCCGTGGCCCTGGCGGACGATTGCGTGGCCGCGGGGAATCTGCTCAGCAATCGCGACGTGCCCGAGGCCATCGTCAGAACCTTCGCCGCCCATCCCGACCAGCATCTGGGCGAGCGCCTGCTGCGCGGCCTGGAGGCGGGGCTGGCCGCCGGCGGCGAGGCCGGGCCGGTGAAATCGGCGGGTCTGCAGGTCGTCGACCGGCAGATCTGGCCCCTGGTCGATCTGCGCGTCGATTGGTCGGAGGAGGGGCCGATCGCGGCCTTGCGCGAGCTTTGGGAACGCTTTCGCCCGCAGATGCACGACTACGTCACCCGCGCGCTCGATCCCAGCACCGCGCCAGCCTTCGGCGTGCCGGGCGATCTTTAGTCCTGCGCTGGGAACTGCGAGACCAGCGCTTCCCTCAGCTTCTCGACGGCGCCATGCCAATCGTCCGGCTTCTGCTGCCGGATGAGCGCCAGGGACGGGTACCAGGGACTGTCCGTGCGGCCGATCAGCCAGGGCCAATCGGCGGCAAAGGGCAGTAGCAAGGCCGTCGGCCGTCCGATCGCGCCGGCGAGATGGGCGGTCGAAGAATCGACCGTCACCACAAGATCGAGATTGGCCATGAGCGCGGCCATGTCGGCGAAATCTTCGTACGCGGTCGAGCCGTAGTCGGGATCGGACATGGGATCGAAGACGCGGCCGACGCCGGCGATCTGGCGCCTGGCGGCGTCGCGCTGGAGGCTGATGAGGCTGGCCTCGATGCCGGCGAAGGCTTCCATCAGAAGGGGCAGCGGGATCGCCCTGGCGTCGTTGCGCGCGACGATGCCCGGCCGCCAGCAGAGGCCGATGCGGGGGCGCGGGAAATAGGCGAGCCGATCGGCCCACAACCGGGCGAGGCGCTGATCGGGTGCGAGATAGGGCAGGTCGGCCGGAATATCGTCGACGGTGGTCCCGAACAGGCGCGGAAGATCCGGCAGGGATGCTTGCAGTTCGGCTTCTTCCGGCGGCCGCGGGCCCTCGCTGAGGACGACGCCGGGGATATCGGCATAGAGGCGCCGGAGCTGCGCCGGCGCCTGGAGCACCACCTTGCCGCCGCGGGCGAGCGCGAGCGGGGCATAGCGGACGAATTGCAGGCTGTCCTCCAAGCTGCCCCCGTGACGCAGAAAAAGAGTCTTGTCTGGAAATGCCTCGCCGGCCCAGGCGGCCGGGCCGGCTTCGCCGCGGGGCGCCGTCCTGGGCTCGGCAGTGTCCTCGGCCCAGGCTTCGGCGTAGCGGCCGAGCTTCAACAGCAGGAGCCGGCGCTCAGCCCGCGCGGAAGCCTCGCGCGGCCGGCCGGCAAGGAGCGCATCGATGACGGCGAGCGCCTCGATCGGATCGCCCTGCAGTTCCCGGATCCGGGCGAGCGCAAGGCTCGCCTGGGCCGAGCCGGGGTCGAGGGCGAGAGCGTGGCGCGCCTCGGTCTCCGCTTCGGCGAGGCGCCTTTGTTCGAGCCGGCATAGGGCGAGAGCGACGGAAGCCGCGGCCAGATTCGGGTCCAGCCTCTGCGCCCGCTCGGCCAGGAAGACCGCCTCGCCCAGGTTGCCCTGCTCGCGTTCCACCTCGGCGAGCCGGGTCGTCATCTGGGCATGCTCCGGCTCGATCTCGAGAGCCCGGCGATAGCGTCCGGCGGCTTCATCGAGTTTTCCCGATGCCCTCAAGGCACGCGCCAGATTGCCATGGGCAAGGGCGAGGTTCGGGGCGACGGCCAGCGCCTCTTGCATCGCCTTCACCGCCTGAGCCGTCTTGCCCTGGCGCAGGAGGGCGATGCCCAGATTGTTGCGCAGCTCGAACCGGTCGGGCATCCGCTTGATCGCGGATCTGAGGAGTTCGATCGCCGCGGCCAGCCGGCCTTCCTGCATCAGCAGGCCGGCGAGATTGACCACGGCCACCGGCAGCTGGGGATTGAGGGCGATGGCCTGGCGGTAGCTCGCCTCGGCGGCTTTGCGATCGCCGACGGCGGCTTGGGCCAAGGCCAGGCTCACATGGGCGCGCGCGAAGCGGGGATTGGCGGCAATCGCCCGGCTGATGTCGGCGAGCGCGTCGGCATGCCGGCCGCGGCCGAGCGCGATGAGCCCCAGCATGTGGTTGGCGGCAGCGCTCTCGGGCTCGCTCGCGACGACGCGCCGAAGCAGGGCTTCGGCGTCCTCGATCTTGCCGCCGCGAAATGCGGCCTCGGCTTCGGCCAGCAGGTTTTTCATGAATCCAGCCCGAGCTCGGCCAAGACCAGATCGGCCAGCGTAAGCGAGGCAGTGAGGCCGGGCGATTCGATGCCGAAGAGATTGACCAGGCGGGGAATTCCATGGCTCGCCGGTCCCTGGACCAGGAAGTCGGCGGCGGGCCCGCCCGGGCCGGAGAGTTTCGGGCGGATGCCGCAATAGCCCGGCTGAAGCGCGCCGTCGGGAAGAGCCGGCCAATAGCGGCGGATGGCGCGGTAGAACGCGCCGGCCCGGACCGGATCCACCCGATAGTCGATGGTCTCGACCCATTCGACATCGGGGCCGAAACGAGCGCATCCGGCGAGGTCGAGGGTGAGGTGTACGCCGAGGCCGCCCGGCTCGGGCATAGGATAGATCAGGCGGGTGAAGGGCGAGGGGCGGGTGAGCACGAAGTAATTTCCTTTAGCGAGGTAGAGCCCTCCCACCAAGGCGGGATCGAAGCCCCGAAGCCCTCGTGCCACGCCCGGCGCGCCCAGTCCACCGGCGTTCACAAGATGGCGGCAGTCGAGGCTCATGGGCTCTTCGCCGGCGATCTCGAGAGTGAAGCCGTTCCCGGTGATGGCACCGCCCGCGACCGGGCTCCGCAACGCCAGGACAGCGCCGGCCGATTCCGCCTCGCCCAGATAGCTCAGCATCAGCCCGTGGCTGTCTATGATTCCCGTCGACGGCGAATGCAGGGCCGCCACGCCCGCGACCGCCGGCTCCATGGCTTCCAGATTTCGCCGGTCGATCCAGGCGAGGTCCAGGACCCCATTCTCGGCCGCCTTGGCCTGAAGGCTTTGCAGGGCAGGGACCTGGGAGTCATCGGCGGCGACGATCAGCTTGCCGATGCGCTTGTGCTCCACACCGTGTTCGGCGCAATAGGCGTAGAGCCGGCTCCGGCCGGCGACGCAGAGGCGCGCCTTCAGGCTGCCCGTCGGATAATAGATTCCCGCATGGATGACCTCGCTGTTGCGTGAGGAAGATTCTCCGCCTATGCCCTCACCCGCCTCCAGGATCAGCGTCTCGAGCCCGGCGCTCGCCAGCGCGCGGGCGACGGCCAGGCCGACGACCCCGGCGCCGATGACCACCGCCTCCACGCTCTCGCTCACGGCCTTGCGTCCGCCCCGTCAGATCCCATCGGGGGGAAGTTGCGGGGACCGGCTGATTCGGTCAAGGCGCCGAGGGTCATTGCGCCGGGCGAGGCGGGCCTCGCGCTGGACGATGTAGAAACTGCTGGCGGTGATGATCGCCGCCCCGGCGAGGACGGTCGGGGTCGGCAGCTGGTTCCAGAACATGAAACCGAACAGCGTGGCCCAGATGAGGGCGCTGTACTCCATCGAGGCCAGGAGAGAGATCTCGGCATAGCGCAGCGCCTGGGTCACGAGGAATTGACCCAGCGTCGCGACGAGGGCGAAGACCGCGAAGACCAGGACGTCGCGGCCATGGGGCTGAACCCATTGGAACGGGACGACGGCGCCGGATCCGATGATGATCATCATCGAAACCCAGAACAGCTGGGTATGACTGGGCTCGCTGCTGCTCATGTGGCGCGACAGATTGTTGAGCAGCGCATAGCTGAGCGCGGCCATCAGGGCAAGAGCCGGGCCGAGGCCGAAGCCGGTGCCGCTCGGCTGGAGAATGACCATGACGCCGAGGAAACCGACCGCGATCGCGGTCCACCGGCGCGGGCCGACGCGCTCGCCCAGTATGGGCACGGAAAGCGCCGACATCAGCAGCGGCGAGATGAATGTGATCGCGACGGTGTCGGCCAAGGGCAGCAGGCGCAAACTCATGAAGAAGGTGACCATTGTCGCCGCGCTCGCGAGGCTGCGGAGCAGATGAAGGCCGAGGCGCTCCGTCCGCAGGGTGAAAAGCCCGCCATTCATCGAGGCCAAGGCGATGGCGAAGAGCGGCATGGGCAAGCGGCCGAGGAAAATGATCTCGGACAACGGATAGCCGGCGGTCAGCCATTTGGCCGCGGCATCCATGACCGACATCCAAAATACGCCGGCGACCATGTAGAGCAGGCCTCGCAAGGGGGCGTTGCGGAGCTTCCTGACGCTAGCGGTGGCGGTGCTCACGGGTTGCCGGCGGCGGTGAGGCGCGCCAGGCGCGCGAGGCGGGTTTCGCGCCTGGCGATGTAGACGCTGCTGGCGATGATGAGGCTGGCGCCCGAGACGACGAGCCAGCTCGGTAAATCGCCGAAGACGATGAAGCCCATGATCGTGGCCCAGATGAGCCCGGTGTAGTCGAAGGGCGCGACCATGGAGGCTTCACCGTAGCGGAAGGCCTGATTGTAGCAGAACTGGCCGAAGCTGCCGGCTACGCCGCAGACGAGGAACCAGAGCCAGTCGAGGCCATGGGGCTCGATCCAGAGCCGCGGCATGGTGGCGCCGAGGGCAATCACCACGGCGAGCGAATAGTAGAAGAGGATCGTATGGCTGGGCTCGGTCGTGCTCATCTGGCGCGAGGTCACCTGGGTCAAGGACCAGCAGAGCGCCGAGAGCAGGGCGAGCCCGGCGCCAAGCCCGATTCCGGCCGTCGTGGGCTGAACCACCAGCAGCACGCCGGCGAAGCCGAAGCCAACGGCAAGCCAGCGCCGGGAGCCGACCTTCTCGCCCAACATGGGAACCGAGAGCGCGGTGGTGAAAAGAGGCGAGGCGAAGCCGATGGCGATGCAATCGGCGAGCGGCAGTCGCTCGAGGGCGTAGTAGAACGTCAGCATGGTGGTGAGGTTGAGGACCGAGCGCAATAGATGCCCGCCCGGCCGGCGCGTGCGCAGGGTGCCGATCCCGCCTGCCCTGGTGGCGATCCCGGCGGAAATCCCAAGGCCCACGACATAGCGCAGGAAGCCGATCTGGAACGGCGAATAGCCGCCCCTGGCCAGCCACTTCACGGCGGTGTCCAGGATGATGATCAGGAAGGCGGCCGAGACCATATAGACGATGGCGCGGCCGGGCATGTTGCGCAGCCCGGCGAGGGTGGTCGCTTGCGCCATTCTCGTCCCGTCTCCTCCGCGGCTGATGGGTAACGGCTTATGAAGGCCCGCGCCAGGGGCTTTTGCCGCAGGGCGGCCCTGCGCCCGTGGCGGGCGGGGACGGCTCGCGGCATTGCGGCCCGCCGGGCCCCGGGGATAAACTTGCGGCCCGGCCAGGAACCGCAAGATGCCCCTCGACATCGTTCATTCCGTTTGCCCGCATGATTGCCCCAGCACCTGCGCGCTGGACGTCGAGCGCCTGTCGCCGACCCGCATCGGCCGTGTGCATGGCTCGGCCGACAACAGCTACACCGCAGGCGTCGTCTGCGCCAAGGTCGCCCGCTACGCCGAGCGCCAGCATCATCCCGACCGGCTCGCCTGGCCGATGCGCCGCATCGGTCCCCGGGGCGGCCGCATGGATGCTTTCCAGCGCATATCCTGGACGCAAGCCCTGGATGAAGTGGCCGAGGCCTTTCGCAAGGCGGCCGATCGTTACGGACGCGAGGCCGTCTGGCCCTACTTCTATGCCGGTACCATGGGGCTGGTGCAGCGCGACGGCATCGAGCGGCTGCGTCATGCCATGGGTTATTCGCGCATGCTCTCGACCATCTGCGTCGCGCTGTCGGACACCGGCTGGCTCGCGGGCGCCGGCGTCAAGTATGGCGTCGATTCGCGGGAGATCGCGGAATCCGACCTGATCGTCGTCTGGGGCGGCAATCCGGTCTCGACCCAGGTCAACGTCATGACCCACATCGCGCGGGCTCGAAAACAGCGCGGCGCCAAGCTGGTGGTGGTGGATCCCTACCGCACGGGCACGGCCGAAGTGGCCGATCTTCACCTGATGCCGCGGCCGGGCACCGATGGGGCGCTGGCTGCCGCGGTCATGCATGTGCTGTTCAAAGAGGATCTGGCCGACCGCGCGTATCTCGCGCGATACACGGACGTGCCGCAGGAGCTGGAAGCCCACCTGGCGACCCGGACTCCGGAATGGGCGGAGGCGATCTCGGGCGTGCCGGCTGCGACGATCGTCGATTTCGCCCGGCTCTATGGTCGGACGAAGCGGGCCTACATCCGTGTCGGCTACGGCTTCAGCCGCTCGCGCAACGGTGCTGCCCAGCTGCATGCGGTCTCCTGCCTGCCGGGGGTCACCGGCGCCTGGCAACATCGCGGCGGCGGCGCGCTTTACAGCAACGGTGGGCTTTACGGTCTGGACAGGAGCCTGATCGAAGGCCTCGATGTGCTGGATCGCAAGACGCGCATCCTCGACCAGTCCCGCATCGGACCGATCCTGACCGGCGACAAGCGCGACCTCGGCGACGGGCCGCCGGTGACGGCGCTGCTCATCCAGAACACCAATCCCATGGTCGTCTGCCCGGATTCAAACAGGGTGCGCGAAGGCTTTCGGCGCGAAGACCTCTTCGTGTGCGTCCATGAGCAGTTCCTGACCGATACCGCCCGGATGGCCGACATCCTGCTGCCGGCCACGACCTTCCTCGAGCATGACGACATCTATACCGCCTCGGGCCACACCCATCTCCAGATGGCCCGCAAGGTCGTGGAGCCCTATGCCGAGGCGCGGCCCAATCACTATGTCATCTGCGAGCTTGCCAAGCGCCTCGGCGCCCAGCACCGCGGCTTTGCCATGACCGAGCTCGAGATCATCGAAGAGACCCTGAGGCTCTCGGGCAAGCCCGGCCTGGCCGGGTTCTACGAAGGGCGCTGGCTTGACTGTGCGCCCTCCTTCGAGAATGGGCATTTCCTCGCCGGTTTCGGCCATCCCGATGGCAAGTTCCGTTTCAAGCCGGACTGGGCCGCCCTCGGCGTCGATCACGCGAGGATGCCCAAGCTGCCCGATCACGCGCGGCTGATCGACGAAGCGGACGACGAGCACCCGTTCCGCCTCGTCGCCGCGCCGGCGCGGCAGTTCCTCAACTCGAGCTTCACGGAAACGCCAAGCTCGCGGAGCCGTCAGGGGCGGCCGGACGTCCATATCCATCCTGCCGATTGCGCCCGGCTCGGGATCGCCGACGGCGAGCGCGTCCGGCTGGGCAACCGGCAAGCCAGCATCGTCCTCCATGCCCGTTTCTTCGAGGGTCTCCAGCCGGGTGTCGTCGTAGTCGAAAGCATCTGGCCCAACGATGCCTTCGAGGAGGGCGTGGGCATCAACGCGCTCACCAGCACCGATGCCGGCCCGCCCAAGGGCGGCGCCGTGTTTCACGATACCGCCGTGTGGGTCCGCAAGGCGTGAGACCGCTTTCCCCGGCGCGCGCCGGCCCTTCGCGCCCCCATGTCATCGTTCTCGGCAACGAGAAGGGCGGCTCGGGCAAGTCGACCACGGCCATGCATCTGATCGTGGCGCTGTTGCGCGGCGGGGGCTCGGTCGGAAGCCTCGATCTCGATGCACGCCAGGGGACGCTCACGCGCTACGTCGAGAACCGGCGAGCCACCGCCGCCGAACTGCCGCTCCCCGTACCCCGCCACGCGGCAATCCTGGCGAGCCGGCTCGATTCCGCCGCGGCCGCGGCGGCCGAGGACCGCGCGCGTTTCGCCGAGGCCATGGCGGGCTTTGCCGATTGCCAATTCGTCGTCATCGACACGCCGGGCAGCGACACCGGGCTTTCGCGCATCGGTCATTCCCACGCCGACACCCTGGTGACGCCGCTCAACGACAGCTTCCTCGACCTCGATCTGCTCGCCCGCCTCGACCGGGAGGGCAAGCGCATCCTCGGTCCCAGCGTCTATGCCGAGGCGGTCTGGGAGCAGCGCAAGCGCCGGGCGCTGGCCGACGGGGGTTCCATCGAGTGGGTCGTCATGCGCAACCGGCTGTCCAGCCTCGACGCCCGCAACAAGCGCGACATCGGCAACCTCCTGGACCAACTGTCGCGGCGCATCGGCTTTCGCCTGGCGCCGGGCTTCACCGAGCGGGTGATCTTCCGCGAGCTTTTCCCGCGCGGCCTCACGCTCCTCGATCTGGACCCCGGCCGCACCGGCCTTTCCCTCAACATGTCCCACGTCGCCGCCCGCCAGGAAGTTCGTGCCTTGCTGAAGGCGATCGGCATCGAGGGCATGGCCAAATCCGCCTCGGAAGCACCCGTGGAAAGCACTGGCGTTGCCTGACACAGCGCACTAACTCTTGAAGTCATGAGCGATCGGGAAAAGCTGCCGCAGAAAGGCAAGGACGCCGGACCCGTCTCGAAAGCGACCAGGACCAGCGAAGTCGATGCCTTCCTGCAGAAAGTCGCGGCCATGCCGAAGGTCAGGGCCGCCGGTCCGCGCGGGCGCCTGCTATTTGCCCTCGATGCCACCGCAAGCCGCCAGCCAACCTGGGACAAGGCCTGCGAGATCCAGGCCGAAATGTTCGCCGCCACCGCGGCCCTTGGCGGGCTCGACGTCCAGCTTGCCTATTACCGCGGCTTCGGCGAGTTCGAGGCTTCGGCCTGGCTCGGCAACGCGGGCGACCTGACGCGCCTCATGACCAGCGTCGTCTGCCTGGGTGGACGGACCCAGATTGGCCGCGTGCTCGATCATGCGCTGGCCGAGACCAGGCGCCGGAAAGTCAACGCCCTCATCTTCGTCGGCGACAGCGTGGAGGAGCCGGTCGACGGGCTGTGCGATCGCGCCGGGCGCCTTGGGGTCCTCGGCCTGCCCTTGTTCCTGTTCCACGAAGGCCAAGACGCGCGCGCCGGCGACGCCTTTCGCCAGATGGCCCGCTTGAGCGGCGGGGCCTGCTGCCCGTTCGACGCAAACAGCGCCGATCAGCTGAAGGCGCTTCTGCGCGCCGTGGCCGTTTACGCGGCCGGCGGCTGGCAGGCCCTCGCGGATCACAGCCGCGGGGCCGGGGAATCCGTGCGTCTCCTCACCCGGCAGCTGGGGCCGAAGAAATAACAGGGCAGCGAGATGCCGCTCTATTTCGCCCTCGGCCTGATCCTGCTGCTCGGCTTTCTCTATCTCCTCCATTGGCTGACCCGCGTCGATGCGGCCACGCTCGCCCGGCTGATCACCTATTTCGCCGTCGCGGTCCTCCTGGTCGGCATCGTACTGTTGTTTCTGGTGGGCCGGGGCGGTCTTGCATTCGCGGCCGTGGGGCTCGGCTACCCGCTCTGGCGGCGCTGGCGTAGCCAGCGCGCCTTCAAAGCGGCCGGCAATCCATCCTCGCGCGCTTCGACGGTGGAGTCCCAATATCTGGTCATGAGCCTCGACCACGACAGCAGCACCATCGACGGCAGCGTGAAGGCCGGCGCCTTCGCCGGCCGGCGTCTGGGCGATCTGTCGCTGCCCGACCTTCTCGCCCTGCTTCAAGAGATACGCGCGAAGGACAGCGACGGGGTAGCCCTGCTCGAAGCCTATCTCGACCGCGTCAAGCCTGGCTGGCGGGAGGGCCGCCAGGACCGGGCGGAGCAGGCAGCCGGCTCTTCCCACGGCGCCATGGGACGCCAGGAAGCCTTTGCCGTGCTGGGCCTGGCGGCCGGCGCCAGCGAGGCAGAAATTCGCGAGGCCCATCATCGCCTGATGCTGAAGGTGCATCCTGACCACGGCGGTTCCGACTATCTCGCGGCCCGGCTCAACGAGGCGCGCGACGTGTTATTGGGTGGTTAACGCCGGTTGGCTACGCTCGGTTGTCAACGCCGGGGGGCTGTGGCAGAAAGGCTCCCCTTCACCCTTACGGACTTCGCATGACATTCAAACCCGTTCGCAAGGCCATCTTTCCGGTCGGCGGTCTCGGCGCCCGCTTCCTGCCGGCGACCAAGGCGATGCCGAAGGAGATGCTGCCGGTAGTCGACAAGCCGCTCATCCAGTATGCGGTCGAGGAGGCGAAGGCCGCCGGGATCGAGCAGTTCATATTCGTGACCGGCCGCGGCAAGGCGGCGATCGAGGACCATTTCGATCATTCCTACGAACTCAACGCGACCCTGACCGAGCGCGGCCGCTTTCGCGACCTGGCCTTGATCGCCGACCTTCTTCCGGCACCGGGGCAGGTCGCCTATCTGCGTCAGCAGCACCCGCGGGGCCTGGGCCATGCGGTCTGGTGCGCACGTCACCTGGCGCAAGGCGAGCCCGTGGCCGTATTGCTGGCCGACGACATGGTCATGGCTGATAGCCCCTGTCTCAAGCAGATGGTGGATGTTTACAGCCGGGTGGGCGGAAATCTGGTGGCGGTCATGGACGTTCCGCGGGAGCAGACGAACCGCTACGGCGTGCTCAGGACCGGGCGCGAGGACGGGCGGCTGGTGGAGGTCCAGGGACTGGTGGAGAAGCCGACGCCGGCCGACGCACCTTCGACGCTCTCCATCATCGGGCGCTACATCCTGCAGCCGGAAATCTTCGACCTGATCGCCGACCAGAAGCCCGGTGCGGGCGGCGAGGTGCAGTTGACCGATGCGCTCGCGCGCATGGTCGGGAAGACGCCCTTTCACGGCTACCGCTTCGAAGGCAAGCGCTTCGACTGCGGCGACAAGGCGGGCTTCATCGAAGCGACCATAGCATACGCGCTGCGTCATCCGGTCATTGGCGCAAGCGTCGCCGAGATCCTGCGCGACTACGCGCGCCGGGTCGGCTGAGCCCATAGAGTCAATCCCGAGGAGTCGGGCCCATGCGGATCGCTGTCATCGGAACCGGCTATGTCGGACTCGTTTCCGGCGCCTGCTTTTCCGAATT
>Ga0209415_10004641_pt1 | contig 25080 bp, 26 predicted proteins | sample PeaSoiSIISIP2007_FD_187696 | JGI IMG/M metagenome (GOLD analysis project Ga0209415, IMG submission 187696) | Peat soil microbial communities from Weissenstadt, Germany - SII-SIP-2007 (SPAdes) (version 2) | ecosystem: Environmental > Terrestrial > Soil > Wetlands > Peat | place: Germany... | reverse complement strand
GTCGGGATCGTGCTGCGGTACCCGACGAGCCTCGCCCAAACGTACGGCCTCTTCCAAAAAGGCGGCGTCAACCTGTTCGCCGTGATCTTGTTCCTGACGATCGCCTTGATCACGATCGTCTCGATCGTCTTCATGTACATGGGCCAGCGCCGGATTCCGGTCCAGCAAGCACGCCGGGTCGTCGGCCGCAAGATGTTTGCGGGCCGTTCGACCTACATTCCGCTGCGGCTCAATAATGCCGGCGTCATCTCGATCATCTTCGCAATTTCGATCCTGCTGCTGCCGCAGCAGGCGCTCTCGTGGTTCGGCGGCAACGGCTCCAACGTCAACAGCCCGCAGGCGCAGGTCGCACTTTTCGTGCAGACGTATTTTGGGCCGAACACCTTTCTTTACAACTTCGTCTACTTTCTGCTCGTTGTCGTCTTCACGTTCTTTTACAGCTCGGTCGTCGTCAACACGCGCGACATCGCCGATAACCTGAAGAAGAGCGGCTCGTTCATCCCGGGTATCAGGCCCGGCCAGCCCACGGTCGATTACATCAACCGGATCCTGTTCCGCATCACGACCGTTTCGGCCGTGTATCTGGGCTTGCTGGCCGTCCTGCCGTCATTGCAGCGCAGCAGTACCGGCGTCCAGACGTTTTACCTCAGTTCGACCTCGCTCTTGATCTTGGTCGGCGTCGCCCTAGACACGATGTCGCAGGTCGAAGCCCGGCTCGCGATGCGCGACTACCGCGGATTCATAAAGAGATGAAACTTACGGGCCCCCTCGGGGAATCGTCGTTTAGCACTGTGATGAAGGGCCCGATAGTTTGGGGGCCCCATGCGAAGCATGGGGGGCGCGGAGCCTGGGGCGGAGCGCCCTTAAAACTATGATTGGGGTGGTGTTCCTTGGTCCGCCGGGGGCTGGTAAGGGGACGCAAGCTCAGATCCTCGAGCAAAAATACGGCGCGCGTCAAATCTCGACCGGCGACATCCTGCGGCGCCATCGCCAAGCGGGGACAGCGCTCGGAAAAGAAGCGCAAGCCTACATGGATCGCGGCGACCTCGTACCGGACGACGTGATCATCAAGATGTTCGAAGCAGAGCTCGGCGACGGCACGAAGGGATTCATCCTCGACGGCTTTCCGCGAACGGTCCCGCAGGCGCAAGCACTCGACGCGCTGCTGGCGAGACTCCACCTTCCGCTGACGGCTGTGCTGCTCTTCAAGACTGAGCGCCCGGAGCTGATCAAGCGGCTGACGGCGCGCTGGACGAACCCGCGCACCGGACGCGTGTACAACGAAATCTCCGATCCGCCGAAGGTCCGCGGCATTTGCGACGATGACGGGGGCGAGCTAGTGCAGCGACCGGATGACCGGCCCGAGACCGTCACCAAACGGCTGGACGTCTACGAGGCCCAGACGGCGCCGCTCATCGACTATTACAAGAGATCGGGCTTACTCGTCCCGATCGATGCCATGCAGCCGGTCGAGGACGTAAGGAAACAGATCGTGGCGGCATTGGGGTCTTCGGTAGCATCATGATCACGATCAAGTCGGCCCGCGAGATCGAGCTGATGCGCAAGAGCGGGAAAGTGACGTCGAAGACCCTTTCAGCGTTGATCCGTGCGGTGAAGCCGGGGATGACGACGCGCGATCTCGACCGCTTGGCGGAACAATCGATCCGCTCGATGGGCGGGATCCCGACCTTCAAGGGCTACAACGGCTTTCCGGCCTCGATCTGCACGTCGGTGAACGATCAAGTCGTACACGGCATCCCGGGCGACTATGTCTTGAAGGAAGGCGATCTGCTCTCGATCGATATCGGGACGACGCTCGAGGGTTACGTCAGCGACAGCGCCGTCACGGTCCCCGTCGGCGAGATCGGCGCGAACGCCGAACGCCTCATGAAGGTCACGCAAGAGTGCCTCATGCTCGCGATCGCGCAAATGGTCAAGGACAACCGCCTCTCGGATATCGGTCACGCCGTCCAGGCGCACGCGGAGGCCAACGGGTACGGGGTTGTCCGCGATCTGGTCGGCCATGGGATCGGGACGAAGATGCACGAGGAGCCGCAGGTCCCCAATTTCGGCCCCCAGGGGCAGGGGATCGTCCTGCGGCCGGGGCTGGTCCTGGCGATCGAACCGATGATCAACGAGGGCGGCTACCCGGTCCGGACGCTCTCGGACGGCTGGACGGTTGTCACGGCAGATGGTAAACTAGCTGCGCACTTCGAGCACACGATCGCGGTGACCGACGAGGGCCCAAAGATTCTGACGTTGCGTGACATCTGGGAGCACCAAGACGTGGATCGGTACAGGCCGAACGAGGAGGTCGCCGCGTAAAAATGGCACGGGGGCACCGTCGCAATCAAAACCGTCCCGATCGGCGTGGCAAGAAGGAGGCCCGTGCGGCCGCTTCCGCCACTCCGAAGGAAGAGGCGATCGAAGTCGAGGGCACGATCGTCGAGCCGTTGCCGAACGCGATGTTCCGCGTCGAGCTCACCAACGGGCACAAAGTCCTGGCCCACGTCTCCGGCAAGATCCGGATGAACTTCATCCGCATCCTCCCCGGCGACCGCGTCCTGGTCGAGCTCTCCCCCTACGATCTCACCCACGGCAGAATAACGTACAGGTATAAGTAAACAGAACTCACGGGCCCTCGGGGTACCGTAATCATAAGAGAAAGTTGAAGGGCCCGACATTCCGGGGGCCCCGCGAAGCGGGGGGCGCGCGGAGGCTGGGCCGGAGCGCCTTTAAAATGAAAGTTCGACCCAGTGTTAAACGGATTTGCGAGAAGTGCAAGATCATTCGCCGCGAAGGCAAAGTGCGCGTGATCTGCACGAGCAATCCGAAGCACAAGCAGGTACAAGGATAAAGAATGGCACGTATCGCCGGAATCGATCTCCCGCGTGAGAAGCGCATCGAGATCGGGCTGACCTACATTTACGGCATCGGGTTGCCGACCGCGAAGAAGCTCTTGGCAACCGCCGGGGTCAACCCCGACACGCGCGTCAAAGACCTCTCCGAAGAGGACGAGAAGAAGTTGCGCGACGCCATCGACGCGATCGGGATCAAGGTCGAAGGCGACCTGCGCCGTGACGTCACTGGCAACATCAAGCGCCTGGCGGACATCGGCTGCTATCGCGGGCTACGGCACCGCCGTGGCTTGCCGGTGCGAGGCCAGCGGACGAAGACCAACGCTCGGACGCGCAAAGGTCCGAAGAAGACCGTCGGAGTCCGCAAGAAGGCGACGGTCGCCCCGAAGAAATAAGCGCCGGGTGACGATCAGCGACGTCGACACGCCGGCACTCCTACTCGACTTCGACAAGCTGGACCGGAATCTCGACAAGATGGCGGCGCTCGCACGAGAGCGCCGCGTCGCGTTACGCCCGCATGCGAAAACGCACAAGACGCCGGTCATCGCGCAGCTGCAGGTCGATCGCGGAGCGGTCGGGATCTGCTGCGCGAAGCTCGGCGAGGCCGAGGTGATGGTCGCCGACGAGATTCGTGACGTCCTCATTACGACCGAGATCGTCGGCCGGCCCAAGATCGAGCGGCTCATCGCGCTAGCGCAGAAGGCGAACATTGCGATCGTCGTCGACGACGCTGCGGCCGCAGGCGACATCTCGGCGGCGTGCGTTCACGCCGGGATTCAGTTGCGTTGCTTCATCGACGTGAACGTGGGTCAGAATCGAACCGGCGTCGCGCCGGGCGAGCCGGCAGCGGGGCTGGCGGCCGCCGTCGCGAACGAGCCGGGCTTGATCTTCGCCGGCTTGCAAGGTTACGAAGGGCACCTGCAGCACATCGTCCATCCCAACGAGCGCCAAGCGGCGAACGCGCGGGCAATGCAGGCCCTGGTCGATACCGCCGCGCGGATCGCCAAGCGCGGCCTGCAGGTCGAGCTCATAACAACCGGCGGGACCGGGACGGCCGCCTACGCGAGCACCGAGGGTTATCCGCTCGAGATTCAGCCGGGGTCGTACACGGTCATGGACGCCCAATACGGCGCGACCGAGGGGGTCGATTTCGAGCACGCCCTCACGATCCTGACGACGGTGATCAGCGTGCACGACCATCGGGTGATCGTCGACGCCGGTCTCAAGGCGGCCTCGACCGACGCGGGGATGGCGAGACCGGTCGGGCAGCACGCGACGTATGCGCCGGGCGGCGATGAGCATGGCGTCTTGAGCGGGATCGCCGGGGCGCGACTGGGGATGCAGATCGAGCTCATCCCGGGGCACTGCGACACGACGATCAACCTGTACAACGAATACGTCGTTCACCGGGGCGGCGAGGTGATCGACCGCTGGCCTGTCGCCGCCCGCGGAAAGCTCCAATAGGGCGGCCTGCCCTTGACCCAGCCCCGGCGTACCGTGTAGAATCTCTTGTTGGCTGCTCTCGGGCGGCCCATTTCTCTCTGTAGGGATGGGCGCCGCGGAGGGCGCCGGACACGGTCCGGCCGGGCCCGTTCGCCGCGGGTCGCAGGGCAAGCTCGGACGGCTTGCAGAGCAAGCGCGTGCCGGTCGAGGCGACGACAGCCCGGCTCGTTGCCGGGAATAGGATAAACGAAGTGCGGAGTTTCTTTGGCAGTTAAAAAGGCAGTGAAGACCCGGAAGAAGCGCGAGTTCAAGAACGTCGGCTCCGGGATCGCGCACATCCACTCGTCATTCAATAATACGATCGTCACCATGACCGATAACCAAGGCAGCACGATTGCCTGGGCCTCCGCCGGCAATCTCGGCTTTAAGGGCTCGAAGAAGTCGACGCCTTTCGCCGCGCAGATGGCCGCCGAAGCGGTCGCGCGCAAGGCGATGGACCACGGGATGAAGACCGCCGAGGTCTACGTGAAGGGTCCGGGCGCCGGCCGTGAGGCCGCGATCCGCTCGCTCCAAGCCGCTGGTCTCGAGATCACCCTTATAAAGGATGTCACGCCGATCCCCCACAACGGTTGCCGCCCGCCGAAGCGGCGTCGGGTTTAGGGGAAGAGGATGTCGCGTTATACGGGCGCCGTCTGCCGAATCTGCCGTCGTGAGACAGCGGCCAGCAAGACGGGCGAAAAGATCAAGCTCTTCCTCAAAGGCGATCGCTGCCTCTCAAAAAAGTGCGCCGTCGAGCGCCGCGGGACCGCGCCGGGCCAGAAGACGCAAGGCAAGGGCCGGCAGAAGATTTCGGAATACGGGCGCCAGTTGCGCGAGAAGCAGAAGATGCGCAAGTACTACGGCGTCGTTGAGCGGCAGTTCGAGAACTATTTCCGGGAAGCTGCACGCGTCCCGGGTCAGACGGGCCGGACGTTCTTGCAGCTGCTCGAGCGCCGACTCGACAACGTCGTCTATCGCCTCAATCTCGCGAACAGCCGCGCACAGGCGCGCCAGCTCGTTTCGCACCGCCACTTTCGCGTGAACGGCCGCCTGGTCAACATCCCCTCGTTCATCGTTAAGGCCGGCGACGTGATCACGATCGGTGAGCGCAGCAAGAACTCAACGCTCATTCAATCCAATGTCGAGACGGCGAAGAATCGCCAGCCTCCCCAGTGGCTCGAGTTCAGCGAGAACGAGCTCACGGCCAAGGTGTTGTCGATCCCCTCGCGCGAGCAGATCGACACGCCGGTCGACGAACAACTGATCGTCGAGTACTACAGCAGATAACCCCTCTCCGCCGATAGACGTCCGATCGTCGCAACCGGGGGTTGCGGCGGATAACGCAATCGGCAACAAAGGATACTCCAGACCATCATGACCATCATGGAAAGCTCTCAGGGAGCTGCGATCGAAGTTCGCGAGCGTCGCGACAATTACGCGAAGTTCGTCATCGAACCACTCGACCGCGGGTTCGGGATTACGCTGGGCAACGCGCTGCGTCGCGTCCTGCTGTCGTCGATTCCGGGTGCGGCCGTCACGTACGTGAAAATCGACGGCGTCCTGCACGAATTCTCGACGATCCCGGGCGTCGTCGAAGACATGACGGACCTATTGCTCAACCTCAAAGGTCTGCCCGTCAAGCTCAACAGCGACGAGCCGAAAGTCCTGACGCTATCGGTCACCGGAACGCGCGAGGTCGTTGCGGGCGATATTGCGCCGGACGCAGACGTCGAGATCCTACAGCCGAATTACCACATCGCGACGATCACCGGGAAGAGCACGAAGCTCACCATGGAGATCGGCATTGAGAAGCACCGTGGTTACGTCACTGCCGATAAGCAGCGCAACATCGAGCACATGATCGGGTTGATACCAATGGACTCGATCTTCTCGCCGATCCGCAAGGTCAACTTCACCGTTGACGACACGCGCGTCGGGCAGAACGTCGATTTCGACCGCTTGACGATCGAAATCGAAACGAACGGTTCGATCACGCCGGATGAAGCATTGACGACCGCCGCTCATATCCTCACGCAGCAGCTCTCGCTCTTCCTCGACTTCAACACCGAGGACAAGGCCGTAGCGCCACCCCCGACGAGCGAGTGGGATGTCCCGGTCGAGACGCTCAACCTCTCGGTCCGGTCATTCAACTGCCTCAAGCGTGCGGGCATCTCAAAGGTCTCCGAGCTGCTCGACATGACGGAAGACGAGATCATCAAGATGCGCAACTTCGGCAAGAAGTCGCTAGATGAGATCAAGCAAGTGCTCGAGGAAAGGGGACTGTCGCTGCGCCAGCCGTAGCGACGATTCGTCATGCCGCACCAAATCGCGAACAAGCGTCTCTCCCGGACCGATGGGCACCGCAAGGCGATGTTGCGCAATCTCGCAACGTCATTCTTTCTCCACGAGAAGATCGAGACGACGACGACCAAAGCGAAGGAAATTTGTAAGATCGCGGAGCGTTTGATCTCGCAAGCGCGCCGCGGCGATCTCCATTCTCGGCGCTTGGTCGCGGCCTACTTGCAGGACGCGCAAGTCGTGCAGAAGCTGTGCGATCGGATCGCTCCGTCATTGAAGGATCGCACCGGCGGTTACACGCGAATTACCAAGTCGCGCGTCCGGCGAGGCGACGCCGCTGAGCTGTCGGTCGTCGAACTCGTAAAGTAGCGCCTCGTGTTACGCGCTGCCGACGACCCTCTAAGTCTTACCCCGGTCCTACGCGAATTCGTCGCGGACGCGCTCACGCCGATCACCGCTTATCTCGCCCTGGCCACGCCGGGGCGTTCGTGTTTGCTCGAGAGCGTCGAGGGGACCGACCGCATCTCGCGCTACTCGTTCGTCGGCCTGGACTACCTGGAGACCGCGGTCTTCGAAGGCGACCCGGCGATGCTCGACGGGATTCGTGCCATCGTGCGCCGGTACTCGGTCGACCGGAGTCTCCCGCTTCCGTTCCCCGGAGGCGTCGTTTGCGCGTTCGCATATGACGCGGCCCGCGTCTTGGAGCGGATCGGCGAGCGCCCCCCAAACGACGTGCATTTTGCCGATGCGTACGTCGCAGTCCCGGGGACATGGGTCGTCTTCGATCACTTCACGCATCGAGTGACGCTGATCGGCTTTGCCGGTCCCGAGTCACCGGATGAGGTCGGCCGCCGGCTCGATCACTACATCGCCAAGCTGCTCTCGACCCGCCCGACGATTCCGGGCGTGGTGCGTGCGCGCGGCCCGGTGCGCGCTTCATTTGACGAGGCGACGTTTCTCGCGCGGGTCGCCGATGCCAAGCACGCGATCCACGAAGGCGACGCGTATCAGTTGCAGCTGTCAATCCGCTTCAGTTGTGACTTCGATGGGACGCCGTTCGATTTCTATCGTCAGGTCCGCACGCGCAATCCGTCGCCGTATATGTTCTTCATCGAGAACGAAGACGGAGCCGTCTTCGGCGCTTCGCCGGAGTTTCTCGTCCGCCTCGATGGGCGCAACGCTCGCCTGCGCCCGCTTGCCGGGACGCGTTCGCGCGGTGAAACCGCCGAAGAGGACTTGGCGATCGAGCGCGAGCTTCTCGTCAACGAGAAAGAGCGCGCGGAACACGTGATGCTCGTCGACCTTGGACGAAACGACTTGGGCGCGGTTTGCCGCATCGGGACGGTAAGCGTCGACGAGTTGATGGTAATCGAGCGATACAGTCACGTCATGCACATCGTTTCGAACTGTCGTGGCGAATTGTCCCAAGACAAGGACGCGCTCGACCTGTTCGCGGCGGCGTTTCCGGCCGGGACGGTCACCGGGACTCCCAAAATTCGCGCCATGCAGATCATCGACGAGCTCGAACCGGTCGCGCGCGGTTTCTACGCGGGGAGCGTCGCGCATCTCGATTTCGATGGCGATCTCGATTCGTGCATAACGCTGCGTTCGGTCCATGTGAAAGACGGACGGGCGTACTGGCAGGCTGCGGCGGGGATCGTCGCCGACAGCGTCCCGCGCGCCGAGTACGAAGAGATCTTCGCCAAGACTCGCATCGTCCGCGAGGTCCTAGGATTATGACCCGGCTTTTGCTGGTCGACAACTACGATTCGTTTACGTACAACCTCGCGCATCTCTTTGGATCCCTGGGCGCAGAGGTAGACGTGATTCGTAACGACGCGCCGGAGCTCGTCGAAGGGATCACCAAACGCTACGACGCGACGTGCATTGGGCCCGGCCCCGGCCGACCAGAAGATGCGGGCCGCACGCTCGCCGTCATTCGTGAGAGCATCGAGCGCGGCCACCCGCTCTTCGGCGTGTGCCTGGGACTGCAGGCGATCGGATATGCATATGGCGCGGACGTCGTCTACGCGCCCCACCTCATGCACGGAAAAACGTCGCGCATCACGCATAAGGGTGAGAACGTCTTTGCGGGCGTCCCTTCTCCCTTTGACGCGACGCGCTATCACTCGCTGTGCGTCTCGGCAACGTCGCTCCCCGAACAGCTGCGCATCACCGCGACCAGCGAGGACGGCGTCGTGCAAGGGATCGTGCACCGCGATCTCCCGATTTTCGCCGTACAGTTCCATCCGGAATCGGTCCTCACTCCCGACGGCCGCACGATCTTTTCGAATTTCCTCGCCGCTGCCGAAGCATCCAAGGCGGCCGCGCGATGACCGAGTTTCCAGCGCTCTTGCGGCGTGTCATCGGCGGGGGCGATCTTACCGCGGAAGAAGCGGCGGCCGCAATCGGCGCGATCATGGATGAGACGATCTCCGGCATCCAAGCCGGGGCGCTGCTCGCCGCCCTCGCGACGAAGGGCGAAAAGATCGACGAGGTCGTCGGTGCGGCGCGGGCAATGCGTCAGCGTGCCCTGCGAGTCGAGCACGGACTCCCGCTCGTCATCGACGTCGTCGGGACCGGCGGCGACGGTGCGCGGACGATCAACATCTCGACCTGCGCTGCGTTCGTCGTCGCCGGCGCCGGGATCCCCGTCGCCAAACACGGCAACCGCGCAGCCTCGAGCGCATGCGGGAGCGCGGACGTCCTCGAAGCGCTCGGCGTGCGGATCGATCGCTCTCCCGAGGAAGCTGCGACGATTTTGCGCCGCCATAGCATCGCGTTTCTCTTTGCGCAGCGCTATCATCCGGCGATGAAAGCCGTCGGTCCCGTCCGCAGCGCCCTAGGAGTGCGGACGATCTTCAACGTCCTCGGCCCGTTGACGAATCCCGCGCTCGCGCATCGTGCCGTCGTCGGCGTCGCGCTCCCGCGGTACGTCGATCTCGTCGCCGAAGCGCTGCAAGGGCTCGGGTCCCAGGCGGGTGCGGTAATCCACGCCGAGAGTGGGATCGACGAGGTTGCCGGCGAGGGGCCTACGCACGTCGCGCAGTTCGACGGCGGGAGCATCCGCCGCTGGACGCTCGATCCCGCCGACTACGGCGTCCATGCGACGCTCGAGCAGCTCCGCGGCGGCAACGCGAAGGCCAACGCGGACGCGGCGCTCGCGATCCTGAGCGGAGAGCAGTCGCCGCGCGCCGACGTCGTCGCGCTCAACGCGGCGTTGGCGCTCGTCGTCGCGGGTGCGGCGGAAGACATCGCGGGCGGCCTCGAGGTCGCTCGCCGGAGCATCGCGGAGGGCGCGGCACTCGCAGCGCTCGAGGCATTACGGACCGAACACGAGGTAGAATTGGCACGATGAGCGACATCTTGACGCGCCTCTACGAAGCGAAGGCACGAGTGCTTGCCGACGACCAAGCGCGCGAGCCGCTCGCGAAGCTGCGCGAGCGGGCTGAACGGAGGCGGTCGGAGCGGCGGTCGTTCCGCGACGCGCTTACGGGCGCGCGCGGTGCCGCGGTTATCGCGGAGATCAAGCGAGCATCGCCATCCGCGGGACTGATCGCGCGAAACTTTGATCCCGCTGCCGTCGCAGCGCTGTTCCAGCGGGCCGGCGCCGATGCGATCAGCGTCTTGACCGAGAGCGACAACTTCCTTGGCGAACTCGCTTTTCTTGACGTTGCGCGCTCCAATGCTAAGCTCCCGATCCTGCGCAAAGACTTTCTCACCTGTGCTTATCAAGTCGTTCAGTCGGCCGCCTACGGCGCCGACGCGATCTTAGCGATCGTCGCGGGCTTGAGCGACGAGCAGCTGCGCGAGCTGCTCGGCGAGGCCGAGTCCTGGAATCTCGATGTCTTGGTCGAGGTCCACGATGAGGCGGAGCTGGCGCGGGCACTCGCGTTGAATGTTACCTTGCTCGGCATCAATAATCGCAATCTGCGAACATTCGAGACGAACATCAACGTGACCGAGCACCTGATCGAGCACGTCCCGCCCGGCGTCTTCGTCGTGAGCGAGAGCGGCCTACGCTCAGCCGACGACATCCGGCATCTCAGTCAAGCCGGCGCTCGCGGCTTTCTGATCGGCGAGTCGCTCATGCGCTCGGAAGATCCCGTCGCGCTTATTGCCTCGTTGAAGAATGCAACCTCGGTGCGTGCCTAGAACGCGAGTGAAGATCTGTGGCTGCACGTCGGTCGCGGACGTCGAGGGCGCGATCGACGCCGGAGCGGATGCCGTCGGTATGATTTTCGCCCCGAGTGCTCGGCGTGTCACACTCGCACAGGCCCGCCGCATGTCCGAAGCGGTCCCTTCGCTGGTCTCGATCGTCGGCGTGTTTATCGACCCCTCGGCAGCAGAACTCGAAGAGGCGCTGGAGACGATCCCGAGGATGCAGCTGCAGTTCAGCGGCTCTGAATCGCCGGAGCTTTGCCACAGTGCGGGTGCCCCCTACACGAAAGTCTTTCATATCGATGGGGATGGCTTCAATTTAGGTGCTTTGCGCGCCACGGTGGATCGCTACAACGGAGGCGTCACGATGTTCGAGACTGCCTCTGCAGGACGCGGGGGCTCAGGACGTTCGTTTGACTGGTCCCTGATCGAACCGCTTGCGCACAAACGGCGGATTGCAATCAGCGGAGGCCTGACGCCGGAGAACGTGGGCGCGTGCGTGCGCTCGGTCCGTCCGTACGCGGTCGACGTGCGCACCGGAGTCGAGACCGGCGACGCGAAGGATATCAAGAAGATGCGTGCATTCGTCCGGGCGGTGAGGGAAGCCGATGCAGAAGCCTGACGAACGCGGTTATTTTGGGGCCTTCGGCGGGAAATTCGTGCCGGAGGTGCTCTACCAGGCGATTACGGAGCTCGAACGCGCGATGAATGAGGCGTTCGCGGACCCCGCCTTTTGGGAAGAGTACCACGCGATTCTCCGCGACTATGTCGGCCGTCCGTCGCCGATCTACATCGCAGAGCGTTTTGCGCCGGGACCGGCGACGATCGTCTTCAAGCGCGAGGACCTCAATCACACCGGCGCGCACAAGATCAACAACACCGTCGGGCAGGCGCTGCTCGCCAGGCGAATGGGGAAGAAACGGCTGATCGCCGAGACCGGAGCGGGCCAGCACGGCGTCGCGACGGCGACGATCGGCGCGAAGATGGGCTTTCCCGTCGACGTCTACATGGGAGAGCACGACGTCGAGCGGCAAGCCCCCAACGTCTATGTGATGAAGCTCCTCGGAGCGCGGGTCCATCCGGTTTCGAGCGGGACCAAGACGCTCAAAGATGCGACCAACGAAGCGTTTCGCGAATGGGCCGCCCGGTGCGAAGACACCTTCTACGTGATCGGAAGCGTCGTCGGCGCGCATCCGTACCCGTATATGGTCCGCGAGTTTCAAAAAATCATCGGGATCGAGGCGCGCCGGCAGATCCTCGAGCGCTTCGGGCGCTTGCCGACGGATGTCCTCGCATGCGTCGGCGGTGGGAGCAACGCGATCGGGATCTTCTCGGGCTTCGTAGATGACCCGGACGTGAAATTGTGGGGCGCGGAAGCCGCCGGCCTCGGCACGGATACGAAAGAGACCGCCGCGTCGATGGCCGCGGGGACCGTCGGGGTATTGCACGGTTCGCGCTCGTACGTGCTGCAGACACCGGAAGGTCAGGTGCAAGACACGTACTCGATCAGTGCCGGACTCGATTATCCGGGCGTCGGTCCGGAGCACGCGTTCCTGAAAGAAAGCGGTCGCGCGATCTACGTCCCGGTGACCGATGATGAAGCGCTGGCAGCGTTTCATCGCTGTGCGGAGCGCGAAGGGATCGTCCCGGCCCTCGAGAGCGCCCATGCGTTGGCACTCGTCGACCGAGTCGTCGCCGAGCGCGGCAAAGACGGCTTGATCGTCGTGAACATCAGTGGGCGCGGCGATAAGGATACGCGGCACGTCGCCGACTACGAGGCGGCGGCGCGTCGCAACTCGATGTCGGTCGCGTGATGTCATCATCGAAGGTGATTGCCGGCAAGCCGGGCGCGCGCATCGACGCGGTGTTCGCGCGTGCCCGCGAGAAAGGCCGCGCGGTCCTCATTCCCTACGTCGTCGCCGGCGATCCCGACACCGAAACGACGGTCGCTGTGATCGAAGCGATCGTAGCGGCCGGTGCCGGGATCGTCGAGCTCGGGATCCCCTACGGCGATCCGCTCGCGGACGGCCCGACGATCGCCGCCGCCGGACAGCGAGCGCTCGAGGCGGGGACGACGCTCGAAGACGCATTCGCCGTGGCGCAGCGCGTGCGCGAGCGCGCGCCGATCATCTTTTTTACCTATTACAATCCCATTTATCAGTACGGTGTCGACCGGTTTGCGAAGCGCGCCGCGGCAGTAGGGGCAAGTGGCACGATCGTCCCCGACGTCCCGCTCGAAGAAGCGGAACTGCTGCGCGCGGCGTTGCGCCGCGAGGGTTTGGCGCTTCCGCTGTTGGTCGCTCCGACAACGCCGCGCGAGCGTGCGGCCCGGATCGCCGCCGCGAGCGACGGATTCGTGTACATCGTCTCGCGCCTCGGGGTCACCGGGGCGCGGCGAGAGCCCGACGTCGCATGGATCGAGCGCGAAGTTGCCGCATTGCGAAAGCAGACCGAGAAGCCGCTCGCCGTCGGCTTTGGGATCAGCACGCCGGAGCACGTGAAGGCCGTCGCGGCAGTAGCGGACGGTGTCATCATCGGCAGCGCGCTGATCGATGCCTACTCCGGAACCCGCGCCCTCGCCGCGGCCGAACGAGCAGGCGCATACATCGCGTCGCTCGCAGGCGGGTTACGCCGCTAGGTCGTTCAGCTTAAGAGCGCGTGAAGGGAAGTGCCGGGGCGCCCGACTAAAGTCGGAACGATTCTTTCTTTCCGGAGAGACGACATGAAGCTACGCCATCTTTCGCTCCCCCTTACCTTGGCGTTCGTCGCCACGCTCTTGCTCCCGATCGCTTCCACTCCGGCGCGTGCCGCGGGCGACACGATCGTCTTCGGCGCGGCCGTCTCGCTCACGGGACGTGAGTCCAAAGAAGGGCGGCTGACGCAAGAGGGCTACGACTTCTGGAAAGACTGGATCAACGCGCACGGCGGAATCAAAGTCGGCGGCAAGACGTATCAAGTCGCAATCAAGTACTATGACGACGAAGACAATCCGCAGACGTCCGCCAAGCTCGTGGAGAAGCTCATCAGCGACGATAAGGTGAACTTCATCCTCGGACCGTACGGCTCGTCGGCATCGTTTACGACGGCAGCCGTCGTCGAGCGCTACAAGGTCCCGATGGTAGAGTCGAACGGCGCGGCCGAGACGATCTTCAACCAGGGTTACAAGTATACGTTTGCCGTCTTGGCACCGGCCCGGCGCTACCTCGAAGGGATCGTCGACATGGCGACCCACATGCAGCCGAGGGCGCAAACGCTCGCGCTAACCTCCGCGAACGATGCCTTCTCGCAAGAAGTCGCTCAGGGAACGGCCAATTTCGCGAATGCCCACGGCATCAAGATCGTCTACCAAGAGAAATATCCGGTAACGACGACGGATGTCTCGACGATCATCAGCGCGATCAAGGCAGCGAATCCGGACATGATCCTCAACGCCGGCCACCTCACGGACGCGCTCCTGGTTCACAAGGGGCTCAAAGAGCAGAACGTGATGGCCAAGATCTACGGCTATTCGGTCGGCCCGGATACGCCGGACTTCCGCGACTCGCTGGGCAAGGACGCGAACTACGTCATCGGTGCGGCGCAGTGGTCGACGACCGCGAAGTACAAAGGTTATCCGGGTTTCATCACGTCGAGTGCCGAGTATACGAAGCAGTTCGTCGCCAAGTATCACCACGAACCGGACTATCACAATGCCGAATCGACGGCCGGATGCCTCGCGTTCCAATACGCGATCGAGAAAGCCGGCTCGCTCGACCCGCAGAAGGTGCGTGACGCGCTCGCAAATCTCGACGTCGTCACGTTCTACGGCATCATCAAGTTCGATTCACGCGGCTTGAACGTCTTCAAGCCGATGGTCGTGAACCAAATCCAAAGCGGCAAACTCGTTACGGTATGGCCGGCCGGCGTCGCGGTCGCGAAGCCGGAGTATCCGGCGCCTGTCTGGGCAAGGCGCTAGGCCGCTAACTCTTTGGGGCTTTTTCTCCAAGATCTCGTCAACGGCATACTGGCGGGCGGGATCCTAGCCGTCGTTGCCCTGGGCTTCAGTCTGGTGTGGGGCATCATGAACATCATCAACCTTGCTCATGGTGCCTTCATCATGCTCGGGGCGTACATCACGTATCAACTCTTCACGTCATTGCACGTCGATCCGTTCGCGAGCATCCCGATCAGCTTCGCCATCATGTTTGCGTTTGGGTATGTGATTCAGAAGTACGTGATCAACAACGTGGCCCGGGCCCCGGTCCTTACGACGTTCTTGCTGACCTTCGGCCTCTCGCTCTTGCTCGTCAACCTCGCCCTCATGATCTGGAGCGGCGATGCGCGAGCCGTGACGCCGACCTACGCCGGCTCGAATTTCTCGGTCGGCCCCGTGACGATTCCGTGGGCGAAACTTGCGACTTTGGCCTGCGCGCTCGCGATCACGGCTCTGATGCAGCTTTGGCTGGCTCGCTCGAAACTGGGACGAGCGATCCGTGCGACATCGATGGACATCGGTGCTGCGCAGCTCTCCGGCGTCCGCGTCGCGCAGGTCTATTCGATCGTCTACGCGCTCGGCGCAGGGCTCGGCGGTGCGGCCGGATCGCTGCTGAGTCTCTCATATAGTCTTAACCCGTCGATGGGCGAGCCGTTCATCATTAAAGCGTTCGTTTGTTGCGTCCTCGGCGGCTTGGGCAGCGTCGAGGGCGCGCTCGTGGGCGGCTTGGTATACGGGATCGTCGAGTCGTTCGGCTCGCAGTATATCGGAACGGGCTACCAAGATGCGGTCGCGCTCGTCGTTCTATTGATCGTGTTGATCTTGCGGCCGACCGGGATCATGGGGAAGGCCACAGCGTGACGAAGCTCGGGCTAGGTGGAATTACGGGGAGCCGGCAGGCCTTCTACGTCGTCCTCGGGCTGATGGCGGTGCTGCTCTTCGTCCCGCAGATGCATAATGGCTATTTGGAAAATCTCTTCCGCGGAATCCTGATGTACGGCGCGATGAGCTTGGGCTGGAACCTGATCGGCGGCTACACCGGATACGTCAGCTTCGGTAACGTCGTCTTCTTTGGTTTGGGCGCGTACACGGCAGCGACGCTTTCGACGCATGGAATCAGAAACGTCGGCGTCGCGATCGCGCTCGCTGTCGTTATCGCGGTGATCTTTGCGACGCTCTTTGGTCCACCGATCCTGCGCTTGAAGGGTCACTACTTCGCGATTGCGACGTTGGGCTTAGCGCTTGCGACGCAAGAGATCGTCTCGAACCTCGATTATTTTGGGGGTGGCACCGGGTTGACGGTCCGTCAAGATCAATTCTTCTCGCTCTACTACTACGTGATGTGGGGCATTTGTCTGGTCTCGCTGCTCGCTACGTACGCTATCGCGAGATCGAAGCTCGGTTATGCTCTCGTCGCCATCCGTGAAAACGAAGACGCGGCAGCGGTATTGGGGATCAACGCGACGCGGTATAAAGTGCTGGCGTGGGCGATCTCGGGGACGATGGCGGGCGCGGCCGGCGCAGTCTTCGCCTTTGCGAACGGCTTCATCGACCCCGAGACTGCATTCTCGGTCGACAACAATATCTTTCCGATCGTGATGGCGCTGCTAGGCGGCGTCGGGACGGTCGCGGGTCCGGTCGCCGGCGCGCTGATCCTAACGGCCATCAACGAGACGCTGTGGAGTCACTTCCCTAAGGTCCACACGATCTTTTTCGGCGCGGTGATCATCCTGGTCGTGCTCTTCCTGCCGCGCGGGCTTTTGTACCTATTCCGCACGCGCCTGAGCCCCCGCATCTTCCTCGAGAGCCTCCGAGCCTACAGAGTCTAGCCGTGAGCGACGTCATCATGCGGATCCAAAACGTGGGCATGCGTTTCGGAGGCCTCTGGGCGCTCTCGGATGTGAGTTTCGACGTCGAACGGGGCGCGATTGTCGGCTTGATCGGGCCGAACGGGAGTGGGAAGACGACCTTGATGAACGTGATCAGCGGCGTCTTGAAGCCGACGAGCGGATCCGTCGTCTACCGTGACAGGAAGATCTCCGACGTCCCCACGTACGACGTCTGCAAGCTCGGCATCGCTCGGACGTTCCAAATCGTCAAGCCGTTCGCGAACCTGACCGTCCTCGAGAACGTCGCCGTCGGCAGCATGTACGGACGCAATGGGGCGAAGCGCTCAACCTCCCAAGCGTTCGACGCTTCGCAAGGATTGCTCGAGCGGGTCGGGCTAGCGCGCGTCGCCGGCAAGCCGGCGAGCGATTTGACCATCCCCGATCGCAAGCGCTTGGAGGTCGCCAAGGCGTTGGCGCTCGACCCGGACGTCCTCCTACTCGATGAGGTGATGGCCGGCCTGAATTTGGCGGAAGTCGATGAAGCTCTCCAATTGTTGCGCAAGATCAACGATGAAGGCGTCACCTTGATCGTCGTCGAGCACTTGATGAAAGCGATCATGCTGATCTCGACCACCGTCGTCGTCTTAGCGGAAGGAAAGAAGATCGCGCAGGGGACGGCCGCGGAGGTCACGAGCTCACAGGCTGTGATCGAGGCGTATCTGGGTTCGCGTTTCGCGGAACGGCAGGCACAGCTCGCGGAGATCAAGCGACAGGCGGAAGTCGCCCAGCAGCTTGAGCGCGGTCTGCCGTGAGCGAGGTCTTGCGTGTCGACGCTCTCTCTGCAAGCTATGGAGATACGCGCGTCCTCTGGGACGTCTCGCTCGAAGTGGGGCCAGGCGAGGTGGTCGCGCTCATCGGGAGTAACGGTGCCGGCAAATCAACGCTGCTCGGTGCCATCAGCGGGATCGTCAGCGTCCATGGGGGCCACGTCAGGTACGGCGAGCGCGACCTGACGCACTTGCCACCCGATCGGATCGTTTCGGCCGGGATCGTGCAAGTGCCGCAAAACCGTCGACTGTTCACGTCGCTGACGGTGCGCGAAAATTTGCTCATGGGTGCCTATCTGCGTTCGGACCACGAGATCGACGCCGATCTGGAACGGGTGCTGGATTTGCTGCCGCGCTTGCGTGAACGTTATGAGTTCCTGGCGGGGCGGCTCTCCGGTGGCGAACAGCAGATGGTCGCGATTGCACGAGGGCTGATGGCGCGTCCACAGGTCCTCTTGATCGACGAGATGTCCCTGGGCCTCGCGCCGGTCCTCGTCGATAACTTCCTTGAGATACTGCGCGAGATCAACAGTCGCGGGGTCGCGATCCTGATGGTCGAGCAAGACGTTCAGACGGCGCTCGAGTTCTCTTCCCGGACGTACGTCCTCGAGACCGGGCACATGATCATGAATGGGCCGTCACACGTGTTGCTTGACGACGCCGCCGTCAAGCGAGCCTACCTTGGGGTGTGACGTCTCGTCGTCGAGATGATGGATTTCTCGTTGGGAGGTAAGGCAGCTATACCCCTTTTTGGACGGTGGGCAAACCGTCGTGGCTCCACTCCATCCAGGAGCCGTCGTAGACGCCTACGTCGGCAAAGCCATGCTCCGTTAAGGCAAGATAGGCGCCGGACGCGCCGACTCCGCTCCCGCATGAGACGATCGTGCGCTTGTCGCGGCGCAGGCCGAGCTCATCCACCATCCGATCGATTGCCTGCGGGTCCGCGAACCGGCCGCCTTGCTCGTCTATGAGGAGGGCGGAAGCGGACAGGCGCTTCGCGCCCTTGATGTCGCGGTCCCGGAAGGCGTAGGTTTTGTCGCGCTGCGTCTCGAGCAGCTGCGCGTCGCTGCGACCTTCAGCAACGGCGAGCACCTCGGCGCGTGATGCGCGCAACGACGGATGCGGACGCGGGGTGAACGTCGCGGCGGAGAGGGGCGTCCGCTGCGAAGTCAGTGGATGACCGGCCGCTTTCCAGTCGCGCAGGCCACCGGCAAGGATGTGCGCGTCGTCATGGCCGTAGTAACGCAGCATCCAAACGATGCGCGCTGCGAAGGGCGTGTCCCCGTTGTCATAGACGACGACCGTGGCCTCATCACCGATACCGTTTCGGCCCATGGTCTGCGCAAAGCTTTCCGGTGGCGCGACGCGCGCCGCGTACGGCGTCGCCGGATCGGAAAGATCGTCCATGTAATCGAGGTAAACGGCACCGGGAATGTGGCCGGCTGTGTAGCATTCACGGCCGCTTGGGCCTACGTCGACACCCTCCGGAACGCCGTGAGCGACGCTGCGCGCGTCGATGATGCGCACATGGGGATCGCCGAGGTGCGCGATCAGCCAGTCGGCTGCGATGAAAAGGGGTAGCCTCATAAGCGAGACAACGCTTCAGCTATGAACAGCGATCGGCCTTTGACGTCTGCCGCGCGGTTCAGGGTTGAGTATTGGGTCGGCGCGGGAGCCGTTATCGCGCTGATCGTCCTGATCGTCCTGCCGCTTTTTTCGCTGCTCTGGGGCAGCGTTGCTTCGCAACGCGGGCCTACTTTCGAATACTTCGCTCGCGTCGTCTCGGAACGGCTGTACTTCCAGTCGTTGGTCAATTCCCTGATTCTCGGCGGCTGGACGGCGTTTTTCAGCGTCGTGATCGGTGTCCCGATGGCTTGGGCGGTCGCCCGCACCGACCTGCCGGCAAGGGGTTTCGTCAAATTGACGGCGACGCTCGCGTATCTCTCGCCGCCCTTTCTCTTGGCCATCGCTTACGTCAACCTATTCAGTCCGCGCGCCGGTGTGATCAACGAGTTCCTACGCAGCGCGACCGGATCGACACAACTGACGTTCAATATCTTTTCAATGCCTGGGCTGGTGCTGGTCACCGTCCCCCACACGTTTCCTTTCGTCTACCTGCTGGCGTCGGCGGCGTTGGCTTCGGTCGACGCAAGCTACGAAGAGTCGGCCCAGATCCTTGGTGCCGGAAAGTTCCGTACCGCCCTCTCCGTGACGCTACCCTTAGTTGCACCGGCGATCTTGTCGGGAGCGCTGATCGGGTTCGTCAACGCAATCGCGCTGTTCGGGTCGCAAGCGATCGTCGGTCTTCCGGCCCGGATCTTCACGCTGCCGACGCGCATCTATGCGCTCTTCAACTACCCGCCGGAGTACGGCTTAGCATCGGCGCTCTCGCTGATCTTCGTTGCGATCACGGTGGTCGCGCTGTACGTTCAGCGCACGTATTTGGAGCGGAGGTCCTATGTCACCCTCGCGGGGAAGGGATCGCGCCCGCAGCGCTTGTCGCTCGGTCCTTGGCGCTGGATGCTCTTCGCGTTCTGCGTGCTGGTCTTCGTCGTCGCCGTTCTCTTGCCGTACGGCTCGCTGCTGGCCGTCTCGTTCAGCAAGTCGTGGGGCCTTGACTTTTGGAAGAACGTAACGCTCGACAACTATCGCTTCGTCCTTTTTCAGTACGACGTTACGCGGCGCGCAATCCTCAATAGTTTGCTGCTTGCGGCATCGGCCGCAACGTTTTGCATTCTTCTCGGAACGGCGATCGGCTGGATCGACGTGCGAACCAGGTGGCGGGGCCGCCGCTTCCTCGACTACGTCTCGCTCATCCCGTTGGGATTGCCGGGTATCGTCATGGCGGCGGCGCTGATCCAGTTTTGGCTCAAGATACCGATCGCGCTGTACGGGACGCTCGCAATTCTGTTTTTAGCGTATGCGGCGCGCTATGCGCCTCTCGGGGTGCGCGCTGCCAACGCTTCGCTGCGCCAGATCGATTCATCGCTCGAGGAGAGCGCGCGGATCTTGGGCGCGTCGTGGGTCGTGACGATGCGCGAGATCACGCTGCCGTTGATGCGGACGGGCCTCTTCGCGGGCTGGATCTTGATCTTCGTGCCGGCGATCCAGGAACTCTCGGCGTCGATCCTGCTGTTCAGCTCGAAATCGATGACCCTTGCCGTCGCCGTTTACAACTTGTATGAAAACGGCTACATCGAGCCGGTTGCGGCGCTCGCGCTGATCAACGCGGCAATCATCGCAGCCGCTATCTTCGCCGCCAACAGATTCAGTGATGTCGCAGATCGAAATCCGCAGCCTGTCTAAAAGCTACGATGGCGGCGGAAGTGAAAGCGTCGCCGTCGTCGATCTGAGCCTGGCGGTCGCCGCAGGCGAATTCGTGACCCTTCTCGGCCCATCCGGCTGCGGCAAGACGACGACGCTGCGGCTCATCGCCGGTTATCTCACGCCGGATGCGGGGACGATCTCGGTCTCCGGGCGCGTGCTCTCATCGACCAAGGGTGTCGTAACACCCGAGGAGCGCGGCATGGGTATGGTCTTTCAGAATTATGCCGTGTGGCCGCACAAGACGGTCTACGAGAACGTCGTATTCGGCCTACGAGTCCGCAAGATCGGCGCGGTCGATGCGCGGGAGCGGGTCGCTCGGCTGCTGGAGCTCGTCAATCTCAGCGGCCTGGAGAGCCGCTATCCGAGCGAACTTTCGGGCGGACAACAGCAGCGCGTCGCACTGGCGCGCAGCCTCGTCGTGGAACCGGCGATCCTGCTCCTCGACGAGCCGCTCTCGAACCTCGATGCGAAGCTGCGGGAACACATGCGCACGGAGCTCAAAGCGCTGCAGCGTCGCACCGGCATTACGTTCATCTACGTCACGCACGATCAATCCGAAGCCCTGGCGCTCTCGGATCGCATCGCCGTTATGGATCGCGGGCGGCTTCAGCAGTACGGAACGCCGCGCGAGGTCTACCGCCGACCGGCGAACCGCATCGTGGCGGATTTTATGGGACTCGTGAATCTGGTTCCCGCACGCGTTCGAGAAGCGGAGGGCGGCCGGGGCGCGGTCGAGGCCGGGCCATTGCAGTTGGCGATAGCGTTGCCGGCGATTGCGCGCGCAGGCGATCGGGTCGATCTTGCAATCCGGCCGGAGAGCATTCGGTTGACGGTTCCCGGGGGCGCGTCGGCCGAGGCGATGCGGGCGCGCATCGTGGAACAGAGTTATCTCGGCAACATGAACGAATATGTCGTCGCGGTCGGTGATCTTCGGTTGCGCGTGCAAGCGGGCCCGGAAGCCGAGTTTGCTCCGGGCAGCGAGGCCCTCATGTCGGTCGATGCGGAACAGTGCAACGTTTTCATGGCAGATGACGACGAGTCGAGGTTAGGCGAGTGAAACTGCTGGAAGATCAGGGCGGGACGATTAGCGCGCAAGAGCACTGGACGCACAAGGGCGCGGTCAGGCTCTTCCTCTGGGAGAAGTCCGCGGGTTTGCCTGCAAACGCGCGCGGGACGATCCTGTTCGTCCACGGCTCGTCGATGGCGTCCCAGCCGACGTTTGACTTGCAGGTACCGGGCCGGCCGCACTCGTCGGTGATGGACTACTTTGCCCGGCTCGGGTTCGACTGCTGGTGTGTCGACATGGAAGGCTACGGGCGCTCCGACAAGAGCCGCGACGTCAACTGCGACATCGCCAACGGCGCCGATGACCTGGCGGCTGCAAGCGACTATATCCTGGGGACGCGCAATTGCGGACCGCTCCTGGTTTACGGCATTTCCTCCGGTGCGCTGCGCGCGGCGTTGTTCGCCGAGCGTCACCCCGACCGCGTTGCGCGGCTGGCACTCGACGCGATGGTGTGGACCGGCGAAGGAAGCCCGACGCTCGTCGAGCGGCGCAAGAAACTGCCCGAGTTCGAGAAGAAGAACCGCCGGCCGATCGATCGTGCCTTCGTGCGAAGCATCTTCTCGCGCGATCATCCGGGGACGGCCGATGACGCTGTGGTCGAGGCGTTCGCCGACGCGATCCTGGCGCTCGACGATTCGATGCCCAACGGCACGTACGTCGACATGTGCTCCAAGCTCCCCGTTGTCGATCCGCGTAAGATCAGCGCGGCGACGATCGTCATGCGCGGTGAATACGACGGTATCGCGAGCCTGAAGGATCTGCTCGCGTTTTTCGAACTTCTACCCAATCCCGACAAGCAGTTCGCGGTGATGCCCGGCATCGCCCACGCATCGTTTCAGCAGAAGAACTATCTACTGGTCTACCACATCCTCGAGTCCTTCTTTACCGAACCTGTTCCGGTCTATCTCGGAGAGCACTAGCGGCGTCAAACAAGGGAGAGGTCGTATGGCTTTGAAACGGCGAGATCTTCTCAGCGCAGGGGTGAGTGCGGCTGCGGTGGCCGCCAATCTCGCTTCGCCGCGGATGGCGGATGCGCAAGTACTGCAGGTACCGGCCGTGTGGGACCGGACGGCGGACGTCGTCGTCATCGGTTCGGGAGCATCGGGGATGCCCGCGGCGATCGTCGCGCGTGAAGCCGGATCGTCGGTGATCCTGCTCGAGGGCGAGAAACACATCGGCGGTCACGGCATCTGCAGCGGCGGCAACGTCCCGCTCGGCGGCGGGACGAGCAGGCAAAAGAAATACGGCATCGAGGATTCGCCGGATCTGTTGTTTCGCGACCTCACGGACTGGTCGGTCGTCGAACCGAACGGCTTCCCGGATTATCGCTATAACGACAGGGAAGTCATCCGCGCGTTCGCCGACAACAGCGCTCCCACGTTCGAATGGCTCGTGGCGCACGGCGTGGTTTTCGTGGACAAGGCACCCGACGGACAAGGGGGAACCGCGGTCGGGAACTCGGTTCCGCGCGAGCATCACGCCGCCGTCATGGGGTGGCCTATGGTCCAGACCGGCAAGCCGGCCGATCCGAGCGTTCAGGCGACGATGTCATCCGGCAACGGGCTCATGCGCCCACTCGAAGTTTCAGCCAAGAAGGCCGGGGTTGCGATATTGCTCGAGCACCGGATGACCGCGCTGTATCGTCAGTCGCCGAATTCGGGGCGGATCCTCGGCGTCGCGGTGGACAATAAGGGTAAGAAGGTAAACATCCGCGCGCGCAAGGCCGTGGTCATCGCGACCGGCGGATCGAGTACGAACGTCAACTTCCGTCGCATGTTCGATCCACGTCTCACCGAAGAATACTGCGGCGTCGCCGGCCAGCCGTACTCGGATCAGGATGGCTACGGAGAGATCGCGGCGATGGCAGTCGGCGCTTCGCTGTGGGGCCTCTACAATCAGACCGGCGAGTTCGGCGATCCGCTGACGAAGCCCGGGACCGTCGGCAGTCAGTACGGCTACCGGAATCTGCAATGGATGCCCGGCAGCCCCGTCTTCGATAAAGTCCGCGCTTCCGGTTTGAAGGTCGCGGACTGGCAAAACCTCATCCTGGTGAACATGCTGGGCAAGCGGTTCTATGACGAGACCGCGCCGCAGTACACCAGCAACGACTACAATTCGATCCGGCCCTATAGGCAAGGCAGCTATTTAAACGCGAAAAACGTCAAGTACGACCCGTCCAACTTTCTCAACGCCGCGCTCGCCGGCATCGGTGACGGGCGCAACGGCGGGGGCCCGATCTGGGCGATCTTCGATGCCGACGCCGTCGCTCGCGAAAAGTGGATTCCAAATCCGCCGAACGTCGATATCGCCGCCGGATTCTTCTTCACCGCCGACACGCTGGCTGAACTAGCGCGGAAAATCGTGATGAAATATCAACGAGTCCCCATGCCGGCCGATGTGTTCGAACAAACCGTCGCGCGCTACAATTCGTTCGTCGACGCGGGCAAAGACGACGACTTCGGCAAGCCCAAGCCGCTCTACAAAATTGCCACGCCGCCGTTCTACGCCGCCTGGGCGACCCCGGTCATTCACGACACGCGTGCCGGATTGCGGATCAACGCCAAGTGTCAGGTCATGGACATGAACGGCCACGTGATTGCGGGGCTGTATTCGTGCGGGGAGTCGGCCGGCGGCTTCAGTGAGCATGGCCTGGCCCGGGCAACCTGTCAGGGCCGCATCGCGGGGACGAACGCCACTGCGGAGAGGCGTCAGGCATGAGGATCACCACGCTGCTCGTAACGCTCTTCTTCCTGACGGTCCCGGCAGGCGCGGCGACCTTCACACCGGATTCCGTCGACTTGGCGGCGGCCAAGCGCGAGGGCGTCGTGCGGTGGTATACGTCGACGCCGATCGCGGCCGCGCAAAAGATCGCGAGTGCTTTCGAAAAAGAGACGGGCATCAAGGTCGAGCTGTTTCGCTCAGGCGGATCGGCCGTGCTCAGCCGCTTCATGCAAGAATTGAATGCCGGGACGCGGCAAGCCGATGTCATTACGACGTCCGATCCGGCCGCATCGGCGACCCTTGCAAAGAACGGGACGTTCGTCGCGTTCAAACCGAAGAACTTCGACAAGATTCCGGCCGAAGTGAAAGACAAAGACGGCTACTGGATCGCGCAACGGCTCAATCTGCTTGCGATCGCGGTGCGCGGTGACAAAGTCAAGCCGGCCGATCGCCCAAAAACGTGGAGCGATTTGACCAATCCGAAATACAAGGGCCTCACGGTGATGCCCGACCCCTCGTTCACCTCTTTGCAGCTCGT
>Ga0209415_10004640_pt1 | contig 25080 bp, 25 predicted proteins | sample PeaSoiSIISIP2007_FD_187696 | JGI IMG/M metagenome (GOLD analysis project Ga0209415, IMG submission 187696) | Peat soil microbial communities from Weissenstadt, Germany - SII-SIP-2007 (SPAdes) (version 2) | ecosystem: Environmental > Terrestrial > Soil > Wetlands > Peat | place: Germany... | reverse complement strand
CGAACCCGTATTTCGGCCTTGAAAGGGCCGCGTGCTAACCGTTGCACCATAGCGCCACATTTTGTGGAGTGCGTAACCCATCTAGGATAAGAGAAATCGACGGAATGAACAAGCGGTTGAAGACGTGACACTGTCCGCCAAGCGTGCGCGAAATCGTCTCTCGCTGGTGCTGCTCCTCCCGTGGGTTTTGCATAAGTGTTCATTCTAGAGGGACTTAAAGTCCTTTGTTTTGATACACATTTATAAGTGTTCATTCTAGATGACTTAGCGATTCGGCGGTTTCGGTAAAAATGCGCCGCCGCGAACTAGTTCTGGCGGTCTAGATATTCTTCGTGCCAGGCCATTTGGATGGCTTCGAGTTTGGATTCGTTCGAGGCGGCGGGGTCGCCGGAAAAGCCGGGGAGCTCGGTGATCCATTTGTGCATGTCAGTGAAACGGACGGTGAGGGGATCGGTGTCGGGAAATTTGTCGGTCAGCCCGATGGCGATGTCTTCGATTTGGTCCCAACCGAATGTTGGCGGCATGTTTGGCTCCTCGGAAAAGAGTGACTGGTGACTTGTGACTGGTGACTAGAGAAAGCTCAGACTGAAGTCTGAGCCACCCGATCAGTGGTCGGCTTCTTTGGCGTAGTTTTTGTTCCATTCGGGGATTTCGACGACGATGTCGGTGGTGCCGTCGGGGACGGTTTGGCAGCCGAGGCGCGATTTTTGTGTGATGCCTGGGGCCATATCGAGTTCGTCGAGTTCGGCGTCGGTGGCTTCGTTGCAGGATTCGAGGCCTTGCTTGACGATGACGTGGCACGTGGAGCAGGCGCAGACGCCGCCACAGGCGTGGTCGAGGCCGGCTTTGATGCCTTCGGAGATGTCGAGGATGCTGCCGGGAAGGCCGTTGTGGCCGTAGGGAATTTTCGCCGGATCGACCTCGATGGTTTTGCCGCTGGGAAGAAATGTGACTTTATATTTCTTCGTGGCGGGCGTGTATTTGACTTCGTCGATGTATGGATTGCTGCCGCCCATTTGTGCTCCCCCTCCATTGCTTGATCGTCATCGAGAAAGCGAAGAGAGATTTCTCGCTTCGCTCGAAATGACGGAATCTCTTAGCGCCGCGCCAACAAAATATCAGACCTCGGCCAGGTTGCGGCCTTGCAGAGCGCTGGTTACTGCGCTGTTCATTAGTAGCTCCGCAAGATGCTCTGTTGCGTGATTCAGGTCGTCGATGCGTTTGCGGATTTGTTTGTAATCGGTGCCGGCGGCGGATTCTTTTAGTGCGGCGATCGACGCATCAATTTTTGCGCGTTCTTCCGACGGCAGGCTGTTTGATTGCTCGTTGGCTAGTGCTTTTGCAGTGGCTGCCAGGATGGATTCGGATTCGGTGCGGGCTTCGATTAGCTGGCGTTCGGCGAAATCTTGTTCGGCGTATTCGATGGATTCCTCGAGCATGCGCTCGATTTCGTTGTCGCTGATGCCGTAGCTGGGCTGGACTTCGATGGTGCGTTGTTCACCGGTGCGAAGATCTTTTGCGGCGACTTGCAGGATGCCGTTGGCGTCGATGAGAAATTTTACTTCGATGCGCGGGAGGCCGGCAGGAGCGGGCGGCGTTTTCAGCGTGAAGCGAGCGAGGGAACGGCAGTCTTTGGCTAGCTCGCGTTCGCCTTGGAGGACGTGAATGTCGATACCGGTCTGGTTGTCGACGCCGGTGGTGTAGAGCTCTTGCGCGCTGGCGGGGATGGTGGAGTTGCGCGGAATGATTTTGGCGACCGCGCCACCGTAGGTTTCGATGCCAAGAGAGAGCGGGGTGACGTCGAGCAAGAGCATGTTGGTGACGCCGCGATCGAGAATATTGGCTTGGACGGCGGCGCCGAGGGCGACGACTTCGTCGGGATTCAGCTCGGTGTGCGGCTTGCGGTCGAAGAATGCCTGAACGGTGCGGCGGATGAGCGGGGGGCGCGTTGTGCCGCCGACGAGAACGACTTCTTCGATGTCGGTTGGTTTGAGTTGAGCGTCGGCCAGAGCTTGTTTGACGGGAGCCATGGTGCGGTCGACAACCGAGCGGATCAAGGAGTCGAAGGCGCCGCGTGTGAATTCGTGAACATAGACGGAACCATTAGGAAGCGGGAAACGCAGCGTTGCAGATTCGGCATCGGAGAGTTGATGCTTGATTGCGATTAGAGCTTTGCGCAACTCCTGCGCGAGTTCGGCGTGAGGCGAAAAATCGAGTTTGTCTTCCTGAAGAATGCGCTCGTGGACGAAGGACTGGAGGAGATTGTCGATGTCGTCGCCACCGAGGTGGGTGTCGCCGTTTGTGGAGAGGACCTGATAGATGTCGCCTTCGGCGGTGGAAATGAGTTTGAGAACGGAGATATCGAAAGTGCCGCCGCCGAGATCGTAAACGGCGACGCGACCGCGCTGCTTTTCGTGGAGGCCGTAAGCTAAAGCAGCAGCGGTGGGCTCGTTGACGAGACGGAGGACTTCGAGGCCCGCGATTTTGCCGGCATCTTTGGTGGCCTGGCGCTGGGCGTCGTTGAAATAGGCGGGGACGGTGATGACGGCGCGGTCGACGGGCTCGTTGAAGAAGGCTTCGGCCCAGCTTTTCAGTTCGCGCAGGATGAACGCGGAAATTTCGGGCGGAGTGAAGACTTTGTTGCCGAGCATGACGCGGATTACGTTTTTGCTGGCGGGGTCGATGCGGAATGGAAAGAGCTTCAGTTCGCTTTGGATATCGGCGGGGCCGCGGCCCATGAGGCGCTTAACGGAATAAATCGTGCGCTCGGGTTGGGTCAGCAAACGGTTACGCGCGGCTTCACCAACAATGATGCTGCCATCGGCATCAAGGCTGACGACCGAGGGGCACAATGTGCTGCCGTACGGGCCGGGGATACACTTCGGCTGTCCTGTCTGGCTGTACATATAAGCCACCAGGCTGTTCGTTGTCCCAAGATCAATGCCAACGATTTTGCCCATGATAAAAGCCGGGAGGGGCAAGCCCTCCCCTACAGCTCCTTTTTCGCGTTCAAGACAGTTCCTTTTGAACGTTTACGACTAGATTTCTTATGTACGAGCGACGATTGAGCAGCTCGTTCATGCGCGACATCAACTTTTTGCGAGCGGCGTCGTCTGCATTGGCATCGACGGCAGCGTCCCAGTCGCGGGCGGTGGCTTGAAGTTGGGCGTCGACTTCGGCAAGCTTTTCGCCGAAATTTTTCTCGGCGGATTCCAGGCGCGATTTTAGAGCGGTCAGGTCGTCGCCTGCTGATTTCGCTTCGCGCAGTTCATCCAGAGACTCGTTGAGCTCGAAGACTTCTTCGAGGAGTTCTGGCGGAGCCTGTTGCTTATGCTCGCCCTCTTTGCGCATGTTTTCGAGGCCGAGGAGGTATTCGACACGGGCGACGGGATCGCGCAGGGTACGGTAGGCGTCGTTGAGTTCGGAGCTGCGTTTCAGAGAGAGCTCGCGTTCTGTCTCGGTAGAGTTCACGAAATTATCCGGATGCAGCTTCCAGCTCAGTTGCAGGAATTTTTGTTCGAGCGCGTTCATTTCGATCCACAACTTGCGGGGCATCTCGAAGAGAGCGAAATAATCCGTGCTGCCCGCGATTTGCTGGAGCTTGCCGCAGCTGGGACAGAAATGCGTGCCTTGGGCGCGCTCGTGGCAGTTCCAGCAGGCCAGGGGAGGATTCGTTGTTGGGAGCGTTGTTGACATTAGTCCGTCATTTCTCTGCGCTGGCGCCTACGATTTCGATAGATCCAAATTACCCCGATTGCCGCGCCGCCGACGAAGTAGAGAAATATGAAAAAGTCGGTCACAGTGGCTCCAGGGCACAAAAAAAGTGGCTGGCGGGTGCGGCTGCCAACCACTGGTCTGACTCGCCTTAAATTCCCCCGCTGGACAGAACAAAAACTACAGAAAAACCAAAACCGAAGAGCACAGACTGAGGTCTGTGCTACCTACGCCGTAAAGGAGCTGCCGCAGCCGCAGTTTCTAGCGGCATTGGGATTCTGGAAAACGAAACCCTGGCGCATTAGTGTTTCTTCGTATTCGAGCGTGGTGCCATTTAGATACAGGAAACTTTTGGGGTCCACGAAAAGACGAGCGCCGAATTCTTCGAAAACTTTGTCGCGGTCGCGGGCTTGCGTGTCCAGGCGCATGGCGTAGGACAGGCCGGAGCAGCCGCCACCTTGTACGCCGACGCGCAGGCCACCCACTTCGGGCGAGACGCCTTCTTTGGCGAGGAGTTCGCGGATTTTTTTCGCGGCGCGCTCGCTTAGGTGGATTTTTGCGATTGTCGGATTGGCGACTTCTGTTGCCATTTTCAGATGCTCCAAAGACGTTTACTAACTGAGACGGGCACGGCATGCCGTGCCCCTACTTGCCACCGCGCTTCGCACAACAGAGGGCACGATGAATCGTGCCCCTACAAGCACGGGCCGGGCCACGATACTGCCGAAAAGCTAGTGCGCGGCCTTTTCGGCTACTGGGACTTCGATGCCGTGCTTTTTCTTCCAGTCGCCGATGGCGGCCTTGATGGCGTCTTCGGCAAGCACGGAGCAGTGAATCTTCACCGGCGGGAGCGAAAGCTCGCGCACGATGTCCGTGTTCTTGATCGAGAGGGCTTCCTCGACCGTCTTGCCTTTGACCCATTCCGTGGCGAGCGAAGAGCTGGCAATCGCCGAGCCGCAGCCGAAGGTCTTGAACTTGGCTTCTTCAATAACCTGCGTATCGGGATTGATCTTCATCTGCAGCTTCATCACGTCGCCGCACTCGGGAGCGCCCACGAGACCCGTGCCGACATTGGGGTCTTCCTTGGGCAAGCTTCCGACGTTGCGCGGATTGTTGTAGTGCTCGACGACCTTATCGCTGTATGCCATTAGCTGTTGCTCCTTGCCAAATTGACGAGATTTCCAAAGCCTGCGCTCTTGACGGCCTTTTCGGACAGAGTGACGTTGGGAACGGACGCAGAGCGGCCAGCGGTCAGCTGGCGGAGAGCGTCCTTGATGAACTCAGCGCCAACGCCAAGCATCTTCAAAAAGGCGCGAACCTGCTGGAGTTCGTGGAAAGAGCGCTCGCCAGCGGCGGGAGCCTCTTCGCCCTCTTCATAGGGTACGAATGTGACTCGAAAAGCGGCTCCTGTGCCGCCGATCGAGCGGTGAATGCGGATTGTGCCTTCGTTTGCCATCGTGTTTCCTTCTCTTCTTGAGATCTCGTGCTGCCTAATCCTCTTAGATGCAGGGTTTAGGCGGTTTGCCACTTCATCTTGGAGATGTCGATGCCTTCCTTGGCCATCTCATAAAGTGGCGAAAGTTCGCGCAGCTTGGTAACGACCTGGACCATCTTGTCGATGACGTAGTCGACTTCCTCCTGCGTGTTAAAACGGCCGAGGCCGAAGCGGATCGAGGTGTGGGCGAGGTCTTCGCCGACGCCCAGAGCCTTGAGGACATAGCTGGGTTCCAGGGTGGCCGAAGTGCAAGCCGAGCCGCTGGAAACCGCAATGTCGTTGATGCCCATGAGGAGCGATTCGCCTTCGACATAGGCGAAGCTCATGTTCAGGTTGTTGGGCAAGCGATGCTCGAGGGAGCCGTTGATGAAAACTTCGTCGAGCTTGGCTTCCAGGCCCTTTTTGAGGCGGTCGCGGAGGCCGCTCAGCCGAATCGCTTCTTCCTTCATCTCCTGATGACAAAGCTCGCAAGCTTTGCCGAGGCCGACGATGCCCGGGACGTTGAGCGTGCCGGAACGCATGCCGCGCTCGTGGCCGCCGCCATCGATGATGGCGGAAAGCTGGACGCGCGGATTGCGGCGGCGAACGTAAAGAGCGCCGACGCCCTTGGGGCCATAAATTTTGTGGCCGCTGATGGCCAGCATGTCGATGTTGTCCTTCTGGACGTCCACCGGAATCTTGCCAACCGCTTGCACGCCGTCGGAAGCGAAGAAAATGCCATGTTCCTTGGCGATTTTGCCGATTTCGGGGATCGGGTTGATTGTGCCAATCTCGTTGTTGGCATACATGATGGTGATCAGAATGGTGGTCGGGCGGATGGCGGCTTTCAGCTCATCCAGGTTCACGCGGCCGTCTTTCTGCACCGGCAAATAGGTAACTTCGAAGCCGTCTTTCTCGAGGCGCTTGCAGGTGTCGAGGACCGCTTTGTGCTCGATGGCCTGGGTGATGATGTGATTGCCCTTTTCGCGGAACATCTCCGCGATGCCCTTGATCATCAGGTTGTCGGACTCGGTGGCGCCGCTGGTGAAAATGATCTCTTTCGGCGTGGCGTTGATCAGCGAAGCGATCTGCTGGCGGGCGGTTTCGACGGCTTCTTCGCCGGCCCATCCGAAGCTGTGATTGCGGCTGGCAGCGTTTCCAAATTTTTCCGTGAAATACGGAAGCATCGCTTCCACGACGCGCGGATCAACCGGCGTGGTCGCGTGATTATCCATGTAAATCGGCAGCTTGACAGACATTTCCTTCGTCTCCTAACTCGAACTCATGTGCGAACCCGAACGTATCGGGCCCGACAAGGCGACAAGCGCGGGCTCATTGGGGTCCTCGCTCATCTGTGCAATCGTTACGGTGCTCAAAACTCCCAAAATGCTTTCGTTCACCTTGCGAAGCGGCTCGCGAACGGAACAGCGCTCCGTGGTTTCGCAATTTCCGTGGCTCGTCACACAGGATGTGATGAGCACGGGGCCGTCGATGGCTGAAATCACATCTAGGGCGCTAACTTGTCCAGGGTCTTTCGCCAGCTGATAGCCCCCGGTCGAGCCGTGCTTCGCCACCACGACACCTTCTCGCGCCAAACGTTGCAGCACTTTTGCCATCAACGTGACGGAAATGCCGTACTCTTCGGCAATTTCGTTGGCACTGCACGCATGTTCCTGGCGGTGCATGGCCAAATGCTTGACGGCAATCAAGCCGTAATCGGCTTTTTTGGATAGCTTAAACATTTCTCACTCTGTTCCTGCCCCCGCAGGATATGCGACTGATTCAGTCGCAATCAAAGGATACTCTGTTTTCCCTTTTTAGTCAAACTAACGGGCCTAGTAGTTACCTCCAAACCCTTTATTTCGTGGGGCTTATAATAAGACCGATTTAGTCGGACTTGCCAGAGAATTCCGGCGAATGGCCGTGTATTGCACCGAATGGTCGATTTTGAAGGGTCAACGGTAATTTGGGTTCGTCCCGCGCTCGTCATGATAGTCTAGCCAACGAAAATATGAGCAGAAGGAACGCTATCGCAGGGCGCGGGGTCTGTCATTTAACCAACCGGTTGACTACGCGCACGGCTTGCGTCGCCATAGCGGTCGCAGCAGTTTTACTGGCAGGCTGCTCTCCATCGGCGCATCCGGTTGCTGCCGAACAGCGCGTGGACCCATCGCCCTCGCAGGCTTCACCTGACGGACAAACCTTCACCCTTGTAGGAGCGGGAGACATTGCGGGATGCAAGGACCTGGATGGGGCTCGCGCTACGGCCAAACTCATCGAGAAAATACCGGGAACGGTTTTTGCGGCCGGGGATTTAGCCTACGAGAAAGGCAGCGCCGCGGAATTTCAGAATTGTTACGGCACGACGTGGGGAGAATTTAAAGATCGCACGCGGCCCACACTGGGAAATCATGAGTACGCGGAGCCCACTGCCTCAGGTTATTTTCATTACTGGGGTAAACAGGCGGGTTCTGCGGGCAAGGGATACTACAGCTTTGATCTCGGAACGTGGCACGTCATTGCTTTGAACACGAATTGCGGAGCGAAGGATCTGGGCGGATGTGGGAAGGGATCGCCGCAGGAGGAATGGCTGCGCAAGGACCTCGCGGAGCACCCCGATGCTTGCGTGATTGCCTACGGGCATCATGCTCTGTTCAGTAGCGGCGTGTTTAAGAGCCATGCGATTCATCCGGAATTGAAGATGCTATGGCAGGACCTTTACGACGCGCATGCGGCACTGGTTTTGGCGGGGCATGAACATTCCTACGAACGATTTGCGGCGCAGGACCCCGATGGGCACGCCGATCCGTTGAATGGGATTCGCGAAATTGTGGTGGGAACGGGCGGGAAGAGCCATGATCCTCTGGGATTTGCGATTGCCAATAGCGAAGTGCGGAACACGGACACGTATGGCGTGCTCAAATTGACGCTTACGCCGGGGCATTACGCGTGGCAGTTTGTTCCGGAAGCGGGGAAGACGTTTACGGATTCGGGATCGGGCGAGTGTGCTCGACACTCGGCGCCTGCCGGGAAGTAGGTCGACCTGGGCGGGCCGGGCGGGGCCCTTCCAGGGTAAACAAGCCCCGCACTCTACAAACATTCGGTCAGTTAGATGCGGAACATGCTCCGCCAGTGGAGGCAGCTTCCACCAACTTTTGGATTGAGGGCGCCGGCATGAGGAGTAGTTGGCCTTTTGGCTTTTGGATTTGCTGAAGGGTGGCGAGTTGTTGCGCCTTCCAATCGTCGGAGGCGCGCAAGCCTTTGGCAATCAGATCCAAGGCAGCAAGACCTATCTCTCCCAGCGTCGCGAGGTCCTGCGAACTGGCTGATACTTCCTTTACCAGGAACGATCGCTGCGCGAGCGGCTGAAGCTTGGCGTCGTTTTCGCGCCAGGCGGTGAGCTGTGCGCGGAGTCGCGCTTCGGCAGGCGCGTCGTGGCAGGAGGCTGCGAGAAATTTGTTAACCAGTTCCCCAAAATGGCGGGCAGTTGCGCTTTCGAGCGGTACGGCGTCGACGACGCGATTCAGCGGCGTGGCACTTGTTGGTTCGGCGGATGCGGTTTCCTCGCGGGTGTAGTCTTTTACCGGCTCGACGACGCTGGCGAGTGTGCTGAGCGCCGCGAATTCCTCCGGAGTACTCGGGCCGGCAATACGCTGAAGCATCTGGCGATGGTAAGTCTTGTGCGTCAGACCCAGCCATTCCATGCGATTGGCGAGCACTTCCATCCGTGCGTGCATGGAGGCAGGATCGGTGGTTTCCTGCGGAGACCAGAGGCGCTCCGCGATGGCGGCGTTTCGCGGCCAGATACGCGAATCAATGTTCTCGGGATTTATATACTCCGCCCACATGCAGGATTCGCCGCCAAGGATTCGGCCTTTTTCCTCGGGGGAGAGATTCGCCGCCGCGCCGCTGAGCGGATCCACCGCATAGTGACGCGCCGCCGACCAACCTAGATCGAGGTAGTAGCCGTTGGAAAGTATTCCGCGAAAACCTTGCTTCGCTGCGGCCGCGAGCGCATCCGGCCCGCGCCAGGACTGGATGACGATATCCTTGGGGAGAGTTGCGTCGAGCACTTCGTCCCAGCCGACCATGCTTTTGCCGTGCTTGCTAACAATCGGTTCAAGGCGTTTGTTGAAATAGGATTGCAGGCCCTCGTTGTTCTTCAGATCGTGCGCCTTGATGAATTCTTGAATTTTCGGATTGGCATCCCACTGTTTTCCATTCACCTCATCGCCGCCAACGTGGAAAAAATGGTCGGGGAATAACTTCGCCATTTCGCCGAAAAATTGGTCGAGAAACTTGTACGTCTTCTCACTGGTGGGATCGAATGCTGGATCGAAAACGCCCCATTTGCGCTCGATTTCATAAGGGCCTGGGCCGCTGGCGAGTTCCGGATATCCGACAAACCAGGCCGTGCTGTGGCCCGGCACGTCGAACTCGGGAACCACGCGGATACCACGGTCGCGCGCGTACTCGATCAGGTCGTGAATTTCGTCTTGCGTGTAGTAAAGACCGTCGGAACCCATTTCATGGAGCTTCGGGAACCTTTTGCTTTCGACGCGAAAACCCTGGTTTTCAGACAAGTGCCAGTGGAAGACGTTCATTTTTACGGCTTCGAGGCCATCGATGTTTCTCTTGAGCACGTCGAGCGGAACAAAATGGCGCGCGGAATCGATCATCAGTCCGCGCCAGGGAAAGCGCGGCCTGTCGTTAATGGTGACTGCTGGGGCGGCAAATCCATCGGGCGAGACTTCTACGAGCTGGAGAAAAGTTTGCAGACCGTGCAGCGCGCCGAGCGGAGTAGGGGCGGTGAGTTTCGCGCCAGTCGCGGTCACTTCGAGAACGTACGACTCGTCCTCGCCAAGCTCCTGGATTTCCTTGCTGGCGTGATCGGTGTGAATCACGAGCACAGCCTTTGCGGGGGCACTCGGCTTGCCAGCCAGGGGAATTGCAGTTTGCCGCGACAACTGCCGGAGAAAGCGCTCGACAGCACGATCAAGCCGCGGCTCGCTGTAGCCCGTCGAGCCAACCGAAAATTTGGAATCCACCAGGAGACGCCCCGAGCCAATTTGGACGCTCGATGGAATGGGCATGAGAGAGATCGGAGGCTGCTGCTGCGCGTTTGCCAGCGATGAAACCATCAAAACACCCAGTGCAAACAAACAAATACCTCGCATCGAGGGGCCAGAAACCATGTTTTCGAGACTCCTTTTGAAATGGCAAGCAAGATCAATCCGAGATCGCCCCGCCCGCTGGGCAGCAAGGAAGATACTGTCATAGTCACTCCCTGGTGCGAAGAGAAAATCCACCGCCTGAAATTCCGCCGCGCCCGGGGGAAGGACAACTTTGCTCCGCACCAATATCCCGCCTGAGTTAGAATAAGCAATTCCGTGCGGCGCCCATGAAGACATCCATCGCCATTTATCCGGGCTCGTTTGACCCGGTCACGAACGGCCACCTCGACTTGATCGAGCGCGGCGAGAAGATGTTTGACCTGGTGATCGTCGCTGTGTTGAGCAATGTGGAGAAGCAGCCGCTCTTTTCCGTACCGGAGCGTGTCGAGATGCTGCGCGAAGTGACGAAGAAATGGCCGGGTGTGGAAGTGGACGTTTTCCACGGGCTGCTCGTCGACTACGCGCGCAAACGCGGCGCAGGCGTGATTCTTCGCGGCATTCGCGCGATCTCGGACTATGAATACGAACTGCAGATGGCTTTGATGAATAGAAAACTGGAACCGCGGCTGGAGACAGTTTTTATGCTGCCGGGAGAGTCGTTCAGTTATTTGAGCTCGAAGCTGGTGCGGGAGATTGCGCAGCTCGGCGGCCCCCTGAAGGATCTCGTACCGCCAGAAGTGGAGCAGCGGCTGCGAGCAAAAGTATTGTAAAAACTTTCATGCGCCCTCTTGCCAGGCGCGCGTAGAGTCAGAGCGACAGGCTGAAGCCTGTCCCACAGGAGAAAGCAGTGCAACTTACCGAACGCATCAACCGCATACAAATCTCGCCAACTGCGGCGGTCATTGCGGAAGCGGACCGTCTGAAATCGCAAGGCGTGGACATAGCCGACTTTGGTCCGGGCGAGCCGGACTTCCCGACTCCTGACCACATTAAGAAGGCGGCCATCGCGGCTATCGAAGGAAACAAAACCAAGTACACGCCAACGGGCGGAATTATGCCGCTGCGTGAAGCGATTTGCGCCTGGCACAAGCGAGAGCTTGGCTCGGACTACTCGCCGAAGGAGTGCATCGTTACTGTTGGGGGCAAGCACGGCATTTTTAATGTGATGAGCGTGCTGGTGCAGGCGGGCGACGAAGTGATTATTCCCGCTCCGTACTGGGTCAGTTTTCCGGACATCGTCAAGTACACAGGCGGAACACCAGTTTATGTACAAACGCGGCCGGAAGACGGTTTCAGCGTGAAAGCCGCCGCGATTGAAAAGGCGATTACGCCAAAGACGAAACTTCTCATTTTGAATTCGCCGAGCAACCCTACGGGCGGCGTGGTTCCTCCCGACGAGTACTTAAAGATTTTGGCGGTTTGCAAAAAACACAACGTTTGGTTGATGGGCGACGAATGCTACTCGCATTTTACTTATGAACCGCACAAGCCGTTTTCGATTGCTAGCGCGCCTGATTCGAAAAACAACGTCATCATCATCGGCTCGGTTTCGAAAACATTCGCGATGACTGGCTGGCGCATCGGCTACACTCTGGCGCCGGCGGAACTTATTCAAGCTCTGACCAAACTGCAGAGCCAGTCGACGTCGAATCCGACCTCGATCGCGCAATATGCGGCGCTCGGAGCCATGACCGGCCCGATGGACTCGGTGCCCGCAATGCTGGCGGAGTATAACCGGCGCCGGAAACGCATCGTGGAAGGCTTAAATGCGATTCCCGGCGTGAAATGTGAAATGCCCGGTGGAGCGTTCTACGCGTTTCCCAATGTAGGAGCGCATCTTTCGAACGGCTCGACCGGGCATGCCATCGCGAAAGATACATCTGAAATTGCCAAGCTGCTCCTCGATCAGGCGCGCGTCGCACTCGTCGCCGGGGAAGGCTTCGGCGCCCCGGGGTATCTGCGGCTCTCTTACGCGACGTCCATCGAACGCATTGACGAAGGGCTGCGCCGCCTCGAGCGCTTCTTTACGCGCGTTGAAGCCGCTGCCTAAAACGTGACCGCTTCTTCGTTAAAGCCTGAACCGTTTCGTATCGAGCCCATTTTCAGTCCGCGGATTTGGGGCGCGCGATCGCTTGCGCCCCTATTTCCAGAAAAAGCAAACCTTGCCGAGCCGCTAGGCGAAGCTTGGCTCACGGGCCTCGACTGCAGAATCGCCACCGGCCCCTTCGCTGGAAGAACACTTGGCGCCGCGTGGCACGAAATGTCCGAAGAGTGGCGCGGCTCAACCCTCAAAGGCGTAAGGGAATTTCCACTCCTCACAAAATTCATTTTCCCGAAGGACAAGCTCTCCATCCAAGTACATCCCGACGATTCGTACGCCTCCGTTCACGAAAAAGCAGCCGGCGGCCGCGGCAAAACCGAAATGTGGCACATTGTCTCCGCCGAGCCTGGAGCGCAACTGCTTGCTGGACTCAATCCCGGTGTTACGAAAGAAAAGTTTCTCGAAAGCCTGGCTTCGCACACTCTCGAAAATCTCTTCCAAGCGCATCACGTTCATGCAGGCGACACTTTTTTCGTTCCTGCTGGTACGCCCCACACCATCGGTCCAGACATGATCGTCTGCGAAGTCCAGGAATATTCCGACCTCACCTACCGCGTGTATGACTACAATCGCGTCGACGCTCATGGAAGACCGCGTGAGCTGCATATCGAAAAGGCGCTCGACGTCATCCATTTTGGCTATTCCCACGGAGGCAAGGTGCCCTCGCTTGCTCTCGGAACATCGCACCAACACGCGAAACTACTTTGCGCGTGCCGCTACTTCGCCGTCGAGCGCCTGGAATTCTCCGAGCGCTATGAATTCACAGGTGACTCCGAACACTTTCAGTTGCTCATCGTCCTCGCCGGACGAGGAAATCTCGGCTGGCCGGCCAGCGCCGCGCGCTATAACACCGGCGAGTGTTGGCTGCTTCCTGCATCCATTGAACTTGCCGCGCTTCATCCTTTGCAATCGACCATTGTGCTCCGGGCCTACGTCCCTGATATCGCGGCGCTACCTAAGCACCTTCACGACTCCGGCCTCTCCGCCCCGGCAATCGCTCAATCCGTTTTCTCTTAGTTCTCTGTGACCTCCCTGCCTCTGTGTTAGATTCTTTCTTCTTTCCAATGCCCACGGAAAAGCTCACGACACATGCTGTGATTCTCGCTGGAGGCCGCGGTACGCGCTTTTGGCCACGCAGCCGGACGCGCACGCCTAAGCAGCTACTGAATATCGTTGGCAAAGATACGATGCTTGAGCAGACCGTCGCGCGCTTGCGTCCGTTGATCTCGCCCGACCGCATCTGGACCGTGACGAACACTGAACAAGCGGTCGCGGCTAAAAAGCAGCTCCCCACCTCTGCTCGCAAACGCGTCTTGATCGAGCCCATCGGCCGCAACACCGCCGCTGCCATCGCCCTCGCGGCTCTTCATGTGCGCCACGCCGCGAAAGGCGATGCGCTCATGGCGGTGCTGCCCGCCGACCATTTCATCGCGCAGCCGGGCAAATACCGCAAAATCGTCGGCGCCGCTCTGGAACTCGCGCGCGCGCCGGGTCGCATGATCGTCCTCGGGATTCCGCCGACGCGGCCGGACACGGGTTTCGGTTACGTCGAACGCGTGGGCGATGCTGTTGGTTCGAAAGACTTCCCTGCATTCGCCGTGCGCCGCTTCACGGAAAAACCGGCGCTCGATCTTGCGAAACAATACGTCGCCTCAGGCAACTACCATTGGAACGCGGGAATGTTTTTCTGGCGGGTCTCCACGTTTCTCGACAATTTGAAATTGTTCCTGCCGAAAACGCACGAAGCTCTCGAATCCCTCGCCGAATCGATTGGCAAGAAAACATACGAGCGACGCCTGCGCGCCATCTATCCGAAGCTCGAAAACATTTCCGTCGACTACGCCATTCTCGAAAACGCCACACGCCAGGAAGGCTCACCGCGAGTTTACGTGATCCCCGCCGAAGTCGGCTGGAGCGATATCGGTTCGTGGGGCGCGGTGTACGGATTACTGTCCGCTGACAAATCCGCAGATGGCAATGTCTTCGTCACCCCTGGATACGCGATCGACGGATACGGCAACCTCATCTCTGTTCCCGGAAAATTCACCGCCGTCGTTGGCATACGCGACCTCGTGGTCGTCGAAACGCCAGACGCCCTGCTCATCGTCCCCCGCGACCGCGCTCAGGACGTCGCCAAAATCGTGAAATGGCTGGAAGAGCAGCACCGCAAAGACCTTCTGTAGGCCTGGAAGACAGTCCAATCTGGCCGTTTGGCGGACATATCGCTTCGCGTATACTTCCTCTGCCTTCTATGACTGCGATTAAATTTGGAACCGACGGCTGGCGCGACGTTATCGCCGAAGATTTTACCTTTGCGAACGCGCGCATCGTAGCGCAAGCCATCGCTCGTTACGTCGTTCGCTGCGAGGATGCGCGCAAAGGCGTGCTCATTGGCTACGACCACCGCTTTGCATCCGACAATGTGGCTGCGGCCGTCGCCGAAGTGATTGCTTCGACCGGTACGCCCGTGTGGCTCGCCGACAAACCCTGTCCTACGCCCACAATTTCATTGCTGGTTCGCCAGCGCCTGGCCGCGGGCGGCATCCTCATCACCGCGAGCCACAATCCTTATCAGTGGAACGGGATCAAGTACAAAGCCAGCTACGGCAGCAGCGCTCTGCCGTCGATCGTCGCGCAAATTGAAATTGAACTCGCCGAAGTGCAAAAAAACGCCGTAACACCTCTCCCTGCCCGCAAGGAATTGATCCAGCCGCTCGAGCCGCGCGCTCCTTATCTCGACACCATCGAAAAACTGATCGACTGGAAGCGGCTGCGCGACGCAAAGCTCCGGTTTGTCTTCGACCCCATGCACGGCTCCGCCACCGGCCTCCTGCCGGCGCTCTTCGCGCGCAACGGAATCGCCTGCGACGAAATTCGTGCCACGCGCGACCCGCGCTTCGGCGGCATGCACCCGGAACCGATTCCTCCGCACATCGCGCCGCTACAGGAGGCGGTGCTCGCCGGCAAATACGACGCCGGACTTTGCGCGGACGGCGATGGCGATCGCATCGGCGCAGTCGATCGCGACGGCTCGTTCGTCAACCCGCACCAGATTTTTGCGCTACTCGTCTGGCACCTGGCCGGCACACGCAACTTGCCAGGCGATATCGCGAAAACTTTTTCCGTCACAAAGCTCATCGACAAACTCGCCGCAAAATTCGGCCGCACGCTCCACGAAGTCCCCATCGGCTTCAAATACATTTGCGAGCTGATGCTCGAGCAAGACATTTTGATCGGCGGGGAAGAGAGCGGTGGCATCGGCACCAGCCTCTATCTGCCGGAACGCGACGCCACCGTTTGCGCGCTTTTCCTCGCCGAACTAATGGCGTGGCACGGCAAGTCTCTTGGTGACATGCTCCGCGCGCTTTATGCGGAATTCGGCGAGTTCCACTATGGCCGTGTGGATCTCGACGTCACACCGTCTCAGAAACAAAAAGCGGTCGCCTACTTCTCCGCCAGCACGCTGACTCGCTTTCTGGACTGGCCCATTCCCCGCCGCGAAGATATGGACGGCATTAAAATCTATCTCGGCGAAATTGGCTGGCTGCTGGTCCGCGCCTCCGGCACCGAGAATCTTCTTCGCATTTACTGCGAAACTTCGAAACAAGATCAGACGCAACGCGTCCTTGATGCTGTAAGCAAACTTGTCCGGACTTTGTAGCAGGCTAAACATATGGAAACGATCAACCTGGAAAACAAATTCAGCCGCTTCAGCGACTACTGGAATCCGCGCATCATCGGCGAGTTAAACGACTGCCACATCAAGGCGGTCAAACTCAAAGGTGAATTCGTCTGGCATCATCACGACAAGGAAGATGAGCTTTTTCTCGTCGTCAAAGGCACGCTGCGCATGAAATTTCGCGACCGCGAAGCGCTCGTTCGAGAAGGTGAATTCATCATCGTTCCCAGCGGCATCGAGCATTGTCCGGTTGCGGACGAAGAAGTGCACCTCATCTTGATGGAACCGAAATCCACGCGGAACACAGGAAACCTCACCAACGAAAGGACGGTCGCCCAGCTCGAGCGCATTTGATCTACGCACAGGCTCCTGCCACGGCTCACAATCCAATGGAACATCGTTTCTACACTCTCGACGTCTTCACTAATTCGCGCTTCGAAGGCAATCCCCTCGCCGTTTTCACTGATGGCGACAGCCTGTCAAACGACCAGATGCAAGCCATCGCGCGGGAAATGAATCTCGCCGAAACCGTCTTCGTGCAAAAGCCGACCGACGAGCGCGCTCTGGCAAAACTGCGCATCTTCACTACGCGCGAAGAGCTGAAACTTGCCGGTCATCCCGTCGTGGGCACTTGGTTTCTCCTCGCGGAGCTGGGCGTCGTCCCGGCGCAAGAAGGCGGCGTGCACGTGATGCAGGAAACCGGCGCAGGCGTCCTTCCCGTCGAAATTCGTTTCAAGGATGGACGGCCGCAGCGCGTGACCATGACGCAGACTGAAGCGGTCTTCCGCCCCATAAAGTTTAAGAAAGCCGCTCTAGCCAAATCGCTTGGCCTGAAACCGAAAGAGTTCGATCCGCACCTCGACCCCGAGTGCGTTTCGACCGGCATCTTCAATCTGATGGTGCCGCTCAGGAACCGCGCCGCGCTCGGCAAGATCTCCATGAACATGTTCGAGCTGCGCAAGCTTCTCGGCAAGAACGCGACAATGGCCTACTGTTTTGCTCTCAGTGGCAACACCAAAGTCTTCTCGCGTGGCATGCTTCCGTGGGAAATTTATGAAGATCCCGCTACCGGTTCTGCGGCCGGCTCGCTCGGTGCTTATCTCGTGAAGCACGGCAAACTCGCGCCCGGCCACACGCTCAGCATCTTGCAGGGCGAAGAAATGGGCCGCCCCAGCCACATCGAAGTGGAAGTGACGCAACGCGGCAAAAAATTAGTGCCCCGCGTCAGCGGCGCCGCCGTCAAAGTCTTTGAAGGCACGATCAACGTCTGAAGCTGTGCTCCTCCGAAACGGAGTAAAGGAAAAGGCCGCCTCGTTCTAGCTGGGCGGCCCTTTCCCGTTCTTCAAAACTTTATTAACTCTAACTTAGTGTTTGCGCGAAGCACCCGCCGCTTGATGGTCCTTCCGAAGGTCTTTGCGATCCGCTTTGAGATCCTTTTTGTCCTTGTTGATGTCCTTCTGATCTTTGTTGCGGTCTTTGCGGTCTTGCTTCAGATCTTTCTGGTCGTTGTGCACGTCTTTGACGTCCTGATTATTGTTGCGGTCCTTCTGGTCGGCGGTCAGATCTTTTTTGTCCTTATTGATGTCTTTCTGATCCGCGTTGCGGTCAGTGCGATCCTTGCTTAAATCAGTCTTGTCGTGATTGATATCGCGCTGGTCGGCGTTCCGATCGGTAAGGTCTTTACTTAGGTCCCGGCGGTCCGGCTTTGCCTCGGAGCTGTTCGCTCCATACTTCTTGTCGTCTTGCTTCAAGTCCGCCTTGTCTTGGTTGATGTCGCGTTGGTCAGCATTTCTGTCAGTGCGATCCTTGCTCAAATCCGTCTTGTCGTGATTGATGTCTTTCTGGTTCGCATTGCGGTCCGCGCGATCTTTGCTGAGATCGGTCTTGTCGTGACTGATGTCCTTATTGTCTTGGTGGATGTCGCGCTTGTCGCTGTTGATGTCCTTGTTGTCCTGCCGAACGTCTTTCTTGTCGCTCTTGATATCGCGTTTGTCGGTGTTGATGTCCTTCTGATCCGCGTTGCGGTCGGCGCGATCTTTGCTTAGGTCTTTTTTGTCTTCCCGGATGTCTTTCTTGTCTTGTTTGATGTCCTGCTGCTGCGAAGACGGGTCCGGACTTTGCGCATTTGCGCCGCCGGCCACGAATCCCGCAAACATCAATCCGAGCACACTCCCACCAATCAACTTATATACACGCGGGTTTTCTCTCCTGAAGAAAACTTCCGGGACCTGTCCGGGTTTGGGAGTCAAAAACACCAGGCTCGAAAGAAAGTTTCGCAAGAGTTTATAGAATTATTCGGCAGGCAGGCTTGGCCCGAGACCATGCCAGTCACACAACCTAACTACTTAGCTGTCAAAGACTTATGTACGGCGTCCAAAATCCCGTTCACGAACGAACCAGCCTCTTCGGAGGAGAATTTCATCGCCAGATCCACTGCTTCGTTCAGGATGACCTTAGGGGGAGTGTCGGTGGTTCGCAATTCGTAAATTGCCAGTCGCAAAATCGCGCGGTCGATCACCGCGAGCCGCTCAAGCCGCCAATTCTCCGCTTGCTTGACGATTAGCTCGTCGATCGCCGCGGTATCTTTCACGGCTCCTTCGAATAGTTTGTTCGCGAACGCCCTTGTGGAATCCGTCGCTTTGGCGGCCCGCCAGAATTTCGCTTCCAGTTTCGTGGGCTCCTGCTCGCTCATGTCCCACTGAAACAGCATCTGCATCGCGAATTCCCGTGACTTTGTCCGCAGGGACACGTTATTTACGCCGCGGCTTTCCACTGCCTGACGGTTTCGCCGCCGCGCCACGTATTTTGCGCGACAAATGCGCCATCTCAATCGCCGCCAGCCCCGCTTCGAACCCTTTATTGCCGCCCTTCAACCCCGCGCGATCGATGGCCTGCTCCAAAGTGTCGCAAGTCAGCACGCAAAACATGATCGGCACTCCCGAATCCATCTGCGCGAGCTGCAAGCCGCGCGCCGTCTCCGAACAAACATAATCGTAGTGCGAAGTTTCGCCGCGAATCACGCATCCAATCGCGACCAGCGCGTCGTACTTCCCCGTCGTCGCAAGTTTTTTCGCTGTCAGCGGCAATTCGAACGCCCCTGGCACGCGCACCACATCCACATCCTTGCCGGCCGCCCCCGCGCGCTCCAGCGCATCTACCGCCGCCGTCAAAAGCCTCTCCGTAATAAAGCTGTTGAACCGGCTCACAACAATCCCAAACCGCAATCCCGCCCCGCTCAACCCGCCCTCAATTTTTCCGGTCTGCATTTCTCTCTTCTCTGTGACCTCTGTGTTCTCAGCGCCCTCTGTGTAAAATTCTTTTCTTTTGCGTTACTTCCCCACAAACTTCGCCGCCCTCTTCTCCAAAAACGCTTTTGTCCCTTCGCGCATATCCTCGGTCGCGCAAGCCAACCCAAATAGCGTCGCCTCCAGAAACAATCCTTCTTCCTGCGGCATTTCGACCCCGCGCTCAATCGCTTCCATTGCGTACCGCACCGCGACCGGTGCATTCGCGATAATTTTCTTTGCCAGCGCTTCCGCCGCCGGCAAAAGTTCCGCCGGCTCGTACACATGATTCACAAGCCCGATGCGCAACGCCTCTTCCGCGGAAATCATCTCGCCCGCCAGACAAAGCTCCTGCGCCACGCCCTTCCCGCAAAGCCGCGCCAGCCGCTGCGTTCCGCCATACCCCGGCAAAATTCCCAGCTTCACTTCCGGCTGCCCCAGCTTCGCCGACTTGCTCGCGATGCGAATCGTGCATGCCAGCGCCACTTCGCACCCGCCGCCCAGCGCGAATCCATTGATCGCGCAAATCGACGGCTTCCCCATCGTCTCCAGCAAATGAATCACTCCCTGCCCAAACAGCGAAAACTCCTTTCCGTTCACCGGCGTCTGCTGCGAAAGTTCGCCAATATCCGCCCCTGCCACAAACGATTTCTCCCCCGCCCCCGTCAAAATCAAAACGCGCACCGCCTCATCCGCGCGCGCATCCATCAAAATTTCCCGCAACTCCTCCATAGTCCGACGGTTCAACGCATTCAAAACCTTCGGCCGGTTGAACGCTACAAACGCAATCCCATCTCTCTTCTCGTACACCAGGTTGATGAACTGTTCTGGCATCAGATCCTCGTTTGATCTTCCTGACTGCGGTTACTTGCTCACTACTTCCGTCCGGACCATGGATAATAACCCGGCAGCAGCGGCACCGCCAAAACGACAAAAATCAGAAGAAACACGACGGGCACGGCAACGTTCGCCGGCTGCCAGGCTGGTTGGCGCACTGAAAAACCAAGGAAAAAAAGCCCAACTGGCAGATACCAGATGGCGGCCATCCGGCAAGTGTCGACGGAGCGCCGGAATAGAAGCCACACGCCTGAAACCACGCCCCACAGGTCAAACGAGAGAACAAACGGCGCCCGGGTGTTAATCCCGAGATCGGCGCCAGCCAGTAACCGGGACACATGGTCCTCAAGCACGAACCCTGCAAACCCCGCCTGAAAGACAGCAAGTACTATCAGAAATATGTCGCGTCCGCTGCTCTTGGACAATGGCCAGGAACCCGGATAATAACCCGGCAGAAGCGGTACCACCAAAACAGCAAAGATCAAAAGAAATGCAAAAGCCGAAAAAAAAGAGCCGGCACGCCAAGCCGGATGCGGCACCGAATTCCGGATCGCAAACGCGAATAAGAAAAGTCCAATGGGCAGATACCAGGTGGATGCCATTCGGCAGGCGTGGATGGAACGCCGGAACACCAGCAACAACCCCGAAATCACACCCCACAAGTCGAACAGGAAGACGAGCGGCGCCGCGGGACCTACCCCGAGGTAACCGCGAGCGGCCAATAGGTAGGACACCAGCGCCACAAACACCACGCAGGCGAAAACCACTTGAAGCACGCCGAGCACGATCAGAAATATGTCGCGTCCTACCTTGTTGGACAACCCATGCTCCCACAAAAATTCGGGGCGAGCCCCCCTGCATCAAAGCGTGTTGGCTTTTGGTTTTTGCGGATCGCTGTAGTCATAAAATCCCCGCCCTGCCTTCCTCCCATTCCAACCTGCGAGCACCATTCTTTTCAAAAGCGGCGGCGACGCAAATCGCCTCTCTTTAAACTCCTCAAACATAATCTGCGAAATGTAATACGTCGTATCCAATCCCACAAAATCCAGCAACGTGAGCGGCCCCATCGGATGCCCGCAACCGAGCTTCATCGAACTATCAATGTCCTCGATCGACCCCACACCCTCTTCCAGCGCCCGAATCGCATCCAGCAAATACGGCACCAGCAGCCGGTTCACAATAAATCCCGTCGAGTCGTGCGCGCGCACCGCCGTCTTCCCCAGCTTCGTCCCAAACGCCACCATCTCTTCGTACACGTCCGCGTCCGTCGCTATCGTTCGCACCACTTCCACCAGCTTCATCACCGGCACCGGGTTAAAAAAGTGCAACCCCACAAACCGCTGCGGCCGTTTCGTCGCTGCTGAAATCTCCGTAATAGTCAGCGACGAAGTATTGCTAGCAAAAATTGTGGCAGGCGGACACATCGCATCCAGCACCGAAAAAAGTTCGCGCTTCAACGGCAACTGCTCGATGATCGCCTCGACAACCAAATCGCAATCCTTCAAATCCTCCAGCGCTGTCGTCCCGCGCAACCGCCCGCGAATTTCCCCCTGCGCCGCCGCTGTAATCGTTCCCTTCTCCACCAGTCGCGCCAAGTTCTTCTCAATACTCTTCAATCCCTTCTCAACAACTTCCGGCGACACTTCCCGCACCACGGTCGTAAATCCCGCCGCCGCGCACACCTGCGCGATTCCCGAACCCATCAACCCACACCCTACGACTCCCACTTTTTGAATTGCCATTCTAGTCCTCGCTGAGTTTTCTTAAAGATGAGTTTGAGGAGTCTTGCCCGGCCCTAGTGTACCAAACAAAGTTATGTCTGACGTGTCAGCGTTCGTGTTCGAGAGACGCGATGCCAGTTCTCGCGATACCAGCAATAGAAATAAATGTCAGCCCAGGACAAACAACCAGCGTGAGACCAAAACCGAATGGCCCGCCCGCGTTTTTCGCTGCCTCCCAAGCCGAAAGACTCGCTTGTCCAGAACCACCTATCCACATATCGCATGCGAAGAAAACTAGCCCCAAAATCACCGAACCCATCGCGGACCACAGCCACCCTTCAGCGGTTTTTGGGGATTTCTCGCTGCGCCAAACAAAATGCCGCCAACCCCCAGACCGACGGCTATCACAATCCAAATGACCGCGGGAACTCCCGCGCCGCGAAGCACAAGGGCACTCAGAAGAACCTCGGCAGTCAGCACGGAATATCCAGTAGCGTCGGCCATTCTCTGATCCGACTATGCTCAGCGAAGCGCATACCGTGGCTAATTCTTGATAGCTTCCACAATCATTGCAATCCCCTGCCCGCCGCCAATGCAAGCCGTTGTCAACCCATACCGCAAATTGTTCCGGCGCAATTCATTCAAAATCGTAATCAACAACCGCGTCCCACTCGCCCCCAGCGGATGCCCCAACGCAATCGCTCCGCCATTCACATTCGTCTTATCGCGATTCAACCCCAGCGCCTTCTCCACCGCCAAATACTGCGCCGCAAACGCTTCATTCACTTCGACGCGATCCATCTGCTCCAAAGTCAGTCCCGCCAGCTTCAGCGCCTTCTGCGAAGACGGCACCGGCCCAATCCCCATGATGCTCGGATCGACTCCCGCCGTCGCCCACGCCACAATTCTTCCCATCGGCTTCAACCCGCGCTCCTTCGCCGTCGCTTCGCGCGTCACTACCACCGCCGCTGCGCCATCCACGATCCCGCTCGCGTTTCCCGCCGTCACAATCCCATCTTTCTTAAACGATGGCGGCAATTTCTCCAGCGTCTCCATCGTCGTTTCGGGCCGCCGGTGATCATCTTCGCTAAAAACAATCGTCTTCTTCCCCTGCTTCACTTCCACCGGCGTCAACTCTTCGCGCATCCGGCACGCTTTGTACGCCGCATCCGCCGCTTGCTGGCTGCGCAACGCGTACGCGTCCGCATCCTTCCGCGTAATCCCATGCTGCTCCGCCAATTTTTCCGCCGTCATCGCCATCGGCAATCCGCAATAACTGTCCGTCAATCCCACAAACAGAAAATCTTCCAGCGCGCCGCCGCCCAATTTCAATCCCGTCCGCGCTCCGCGCACCACAAACGGCGCCTGCGTCATATTCTCCATTCCGCCCGCCAGCACCATCGTCGCTTCGCCCAGCAGCAACCGTTGCGCCGCCTGCGACACTGCCTCAATCCCCGACCCGCACAACCGGTTCACCGTCACCGCGGGCGTCTCCACTTTCAATCCCGCCTTCAACCCCACGTGCCGCGCCCCATAAATCGCATCCGCGCTCGTCTGCATCACGTTCCCAAATATCGCGTGATCAAACTCCGCCGGGTCCACTCCCGACCTCCGGATCGCCTCCTTCGAAGCATGCGCCGCCAAATCAATCGCGCTCACTTCCGAAAACGCCCCCGTATACCGCGCCATCGGCGTCCGCGCCCCCGCCACAATCACCACATCCGTTGGAAACATATCCGCCTCACTTTTCAAGAATTGTCATACGAAGTGGACTGCGAGAATTAAACCTTCGGCGTATCCAGCGTCACCACCGTGTCCCCGCCCTTTTTCCGTGCCTCTTCCACGCTGAATTCCGCGCGGTTGATCAAATCCGTCACAATATCTTCGCTATCGTACTCATGCTTCGCCACCGCTTCCACAATCCCGGCGCTCAAAGTAATCTGCGTGGTATCCCACGGTGGCCGCAAACCGGAAGCCGCTCGCCTCAACTTATCCGCAAGATTCTGCGCCCCCGCCAAAGTCGTATCCGGCAGAATAAACGCCAGCGACCACGACGTATATTTCACCGCCACATCGTTCTGCCGCACGATGGGCTGCAGCGACCGCGCCAATTGCTCCAAAAACCGTTCCAGCGGCGACTCGCCCTGCTGCCGCAAAATTTCCGCGCCGCGATCGATCTGCAAAATCGCCAGCGCCAGCGGCGTTCCCTGGCTCCGCGCCCGGTCCGCTTCCGTCAATAAACAACTCTGATACGAGCTGCGGCTCAGCAACCCCGTTCGTTCATCGGAAACGCCCATGCGCCGCACCAGCGACCGCAGCCGCGTGTGGCTCACGCTCATCAACATCTGATCGCCAATGGCCTGCAAAAAATAGGCTTCATTCGGCTTCCACTTGTGCGGCTCGGCGTGGCCCACAATCAACATTCCCGCCGGCGTTTGCGTCTCTTTGTCCGTAATCATCACGCCGAGAGACGTCGCCAATCCCATCTCAGCAACAATCGAGCCTTCCCCGCCGTCAACCACCAAGCCGCCCAGCTCATCCGGCTCTGCCTTCTCCAACTGAGCAAGCAGCAATACGACTTGCGCTCCCGGCGCAGGCTTGATCGTCTGGCTGCAGAATTCCGCCGACATCTCCGGCGGCCGCCCCGGCGCTCCCACGACCGCGATGCATCGCGCAGCCCGCAAATGAGAACCCACTTCGCTCACCGCCGTATTCAGCATCGCGCGTGGCGTCTGTTGCCGGAAAATTTTCTGGTTAATCTCGGAAATCTTCGACAAATCGCGCAGCGTCTCCGCGCTGTACACGCCCGTCCGCGTGGTGATTTGTACCGGCTGCGCCTCAACCACCGGCGCCGCAGGCTGCTGCGGCTGTACCGGCGCAGCCGGTTCCTGTTTTGGTTTCGCCGCGCCGGGAGGCCACCAATTCGCCATCTGATACAAATTCTGCAAACGTGCGTTGCGCTCTTCTTCGCCGGGAAACATGATCGCGATCTTTTGCAGCCGCTCCAGCGCCTTCGTTTGCAACGAATACTGCAGAAAAATCTCTGTTTGTACGATCAGGTCCTCGAGCGCCTGCGCGTGCCGCCCTTCTTCCGTGTTTGGCGGCGCCTGGGAGACGCTTCCGCCCACGCCGGTGTTGGCCGGCGGGGGCGGCGAC
>Ga0209415_10004639_pt1 | contig 25081 bp, 25 predicted proteins | sample PeaSoiSIISIP2007_FD_187696 | JGI IMG/M metagenome (GOLD analysis project Ga0209415, IMG submission 187696) | Peat soil microbial communities from Weissenstadt, Germany - SII-SIP-2007 (SPAdes) (version 2) | ecosystem: Environmental > Terrestrial > Soil > Wetlands > Peat | place: Germany... | reverse complement strand
TGGGACTGAGTCGCTTGGCAGCTCTCAGCCTCCAAGGGGGCCCGGATGGACCAACCTACTCAGGAACTACAGCTAGCAGCCCCCCGCGGGAGATCCGTGGTCGCGGCCCTGTGCGTCGCGCCACGCGGGCGTCCTTGAGCGCTGTAACGGCGGGCGCCGCACGGTCTTCCGCCGACCGCGCCTCTACGCTCGGCGTCCAGCTCCCCGTAGTCCGCGCTTCAGTTCCGCCCAGCCGGTGACGATAAGACCAAGCCTATGAGTCCGAATGGTGCCTGCACGTCCGGCCACTCTCCTCTGATAGCCGCCGCCCGCGCGCTCGCGCGGCTCGGCTGCGGCGCGCTCACGCTGATGCTCGCGCTCGTTGTGATCGCGCCGGTCTCGGCACTCGCATCTGAACGCACCAGGTACAGCCTGTCGATCACCGAGGGCGTCAGCACGATTCCCGAAGACGGGATTCAGTCGACGAGCGCGGGGATCAATCCGTCCTCTAGACAGCTGATCCGCATCTCGATCATCCACAACGGCGCGGTCGTCGCGCAGGCCAAAGGCCAAGGAGGGGCGTGGATGTCGCAGGTGCCGCAGGTGGGCGATGTGGTGACGCTCGAATCGCCGCTCGGCGCCACGCTCGCCGCGGTCGCCTACGACGGCCTGCCGTCGATGGACGCGACCGTGTGCGCCGGATCGAGCAACTTCTCCGGCCAGCGCACGCCCGGCGAGACCGTGGAAGGCGAATACTGGACGATCGCGAGCCCGTACGTGTGGGACCACAAAAACGTGGGCCAGGCGCAGATAACGCTGCTCGCCGGCTCCTCGTTCGGCGGCAACTTCCTCGCCCCGCTGGGGCTCGGCGAGACGGTCGCGGCAGACGAGAAGGTGGAAACCCCGCTCGCGGGCGGGGCGCTATTCGCCTACTCCAGCGAAACCGTGCGCCCCGTCGGAGCCTGTCCTGTGCCGCCGCCGCCGCCCCCGCCGCCCCCGCCCCCGATCATCCTGCAGGGCAAGATCCTGCACCTCACGGCGACGACGATCGGCAACCTGCTCAAGCACGGCTGGAGCGATCTGGTCGGCCTCAGCGAGGGGGGAACGGTCACGCAGGACCTGTACCTGGAAGATGGCACGATGCCGGCATACGCCGCGCGCTCACACCGGCACCGCCCCCCGGCGCAGCTGCTCGCCAAGGGCTCAGCGAGCTCCCGCACGGCCGGCAAGGTGACAGTCGTCCTGCACGTAAGCCCCCGCGCCCGGGGCCGGCTGCGCGCGGCCAAGAGCTTGCACGTGGTGCTGATCACCACGATCCGCAGCAGCTCGGGAACCAGGTTGAACCTGCCCCGTCGCCAGTTCGTCCTCCATCGTTAGCCGCGCCTCGCTACACCGGCACGCGCGCCGGCTGGCGCTGACCGCCCTGCTGTGGTTGGTGCCCCCAGCCGTGCTCCCGGTCGCATCCCGCAGCGGCCCGGAAGGGCCTCCGCGGCCGTTCGGCGTCGCGCCCGGCCCGGGGCCGCCGCCGCCGCGCACGCCGCCGCGGCTTGTCGCAGCGCAGGATCAGCTGATGCTCTACGGGCCGTTTCCCCACGGCGGCCTGATCCGCGGCGTCTCCGACGGGAATCTGCTGCTCGACGAACACGAAGGGGTTCGCGAGCTCGCGCTGCAACGCATACGCCAGACCGGCGCCGCGGTCGTGCGGATTCCCGTCAACTGGGACGACGTTGTCATCGCCAACCCCGCTCCCGGGTTCCAGCCGCGCGACCCCGCCAGCTCCTCGTACATCTTCACCCGCATCGACGCGAGCGTCCGCAGCACCGTCGCGGCCGGCCTCACGCCGCTGCTCGTGGTCTCCCACGCCCCGGCCTTCGCCGAGGCGCCCGACCGCTGGCGGTACGCCTACCCCGGCAGCTGGGACCCGAACCCGCAGGCGCTCGCGGATTTCGCCGCCGCGCTCGCCCACCGCTACGACGGGACGTTTCCCGATCCGTTGCTGCCGGCACGGACGCTTCCCCGGGTGCGGTTGTTCCAGGCCTGGAACGAGCCGAACCTCGCTCGCTACCTGGAGCCGCAGTGGGTGGTCCAAGAAGGGCGCTGGAGCGCCTTCTCGCCGTTTCTCTACCGCCAGTTGCTGAACGGCTTCTACGCCGGGGTCAAGTCCGCCCAACCGTCCGCGGTGGTGGTCGCGGCCGGCGTCGCGCCCAACGGCGACCGGGCCGGCGTCGGGCGCGTGGCGCCGGTGACGTTCCTGGATTCGGTCCTGTGTCTGACGCCGTCCGGACAGCGGATCCGCGCCGGCTGCGGCGAACCGGCCCACTTCGACGTGCTGGCCTTCCACCCGCTGTCGGTCGCCGGACCCGACACCCCCGCGCCGTCGGCACTCGACGTGTCGATCGCAGACGCCGCCAAGGTAACTCGCCTGCTGGCACTGGCGCGCGCGCTTCACAGCGCTCTCCCCGAGGGCGCCAAGCGGCTGTGGGTGACCGAGCTCAACTGGGAAAGCGCCCCGCAGGTCACGTGGGGGGTCCCGCCCCGCCTGCAGGCCGCCTGGATCTCCCGAGCGCTTCACAGGCTCTGGGTCGCCGGCGTCGGGCTGGTGGACTGGGAGTTCCTGATCGATCCCTCCAGCGGTGTGCTGGCGAACACTCCCACGGGCGGGGTCTTCAACTACCAACGCGACGCGGGCCTCTACACCGCAGGCGCTGGCGGCAGTCCGGCCGCCGCGCGGCCCAAGCCCTTCCTGCAGGGCTTCGCGTTCCCGTTCGACCCGCTGCGCGTGGATTCCCGGCATGTGCGCGTGTGGGCGCTGCTGCCGGCGCCGGGGCAGCGCGCGCTACTGCAGCGGCTCTCTCGCGCGGGTCGCTGGGCGACGATCGCGCGCCTGCGCGGCGACCGCTCCGGCGTGCTCAACACGCTGCTCGCGCTCGGCGGGACGGCCACGCTGCGCCTGCAGAGCGGAGCGCTCACGAGCGCGACCTCGAAGATCTCGCCGCTCTGACCGCTCCCGCAGACAGCGATGTCCCCCTCGAGGAGCGCCCCGGGTCCGCCGAGCGCTAGGCCGCCGCCGCGCGCGACTCGGCCTGTTCGGCACCGTCTGCGGCTCCGCCGGCGGCCGGCACGTGGCTCATCGCGTGCTCGGCCAGGGCGGTGATCGTCAGCGAGGGGTTCACGCCGACGTTCGCCGGGATTGCCGAGCCGTCGCACACGAGCAGGTTCTCGTAGCCGAAGACGCGCTGGCGCGCGTCGACCACGCCCTGGCCGGGGTCTGGGGCGATCACGGCACCGCCGAGGATGTGGGCGGTGGTGGGGATGTTGAACAGCGCCTCGGTGAGCGCGCTCTGGGCGATCCCGCCGGTGCGCGCGGCGAACCATTCGGCGGCCTTGTTGGCGACCGGGATGAACGTCGGCATCGGGCGCTCGGTGTGCTGTTCGGTCTGCAGCCAGAGCGAGCCGAACGGGCCTTTGCGGGGACGCAGCGCGATCGCGTTGTCGAGCGTCTGCATCACCAGCAGGATGATCGTGCGCCGCGACCAGTGCTTGGGAAACAGCACCTTCGCCAGGCGCCGGGGGTGCAGCAGGATCTGGCCGAGCAGCTTCAGCGGGCGCGTCAGGCGCGTGCCGTCCCCGACGAGCAGCGTGTAGAGCAGGCGCATCGAGTCGCCGTCGTCGCCATAGGTAACGGTCTCGATGTGGGTGTGGGGATCGGGGTAGATCGAGGAGGTGATCGCCACCCGCTTGATCAGGTTCTCGTGGTAGTCCTCCGGCACGGTCACCGTCAGAATCGACTCCGAGTTGGTGCGCACCAGCTCGCCCAGGCGTGAGGAGATGCGGGGCAGCGAGCCGCCCAGGCGGCAGCGCTGCAGCAGCTTGTTGGTGCCGAGCGGGCCCGCCGAGACGACCACGCCGCGGGCCCGCTGCACGCGGCGTTCGGTGCGCAGCCAGGCGCCCGAACGGACGCTTTCGACCTCGTAGCCCTCGCTCCCGTCCGCGGGGCCGATCGGGCGGATGTCGACCACCGTGCGTTCGGGCAGCACGCGCGCACCGCGCTTCTCGGCGAAGTACAGGTAGTTCTTCACGAGCGTGTTCTTGGCGCCGTGCTGGCAGCCGACCATGCACCGTCCGCACAGATGGCAGCCGGTCCGCTCGGGTCCCTCGCCGCCGAAGAACGGGTCGCTCACGGTCCTGCCGGGCTCGCCGAAGTAGATGCCCACGGGCGTGTGTTTGTAGGTGTCGCCCACACCGAGCTCCTCGCCGAGTTCGCGCAGCAGCTGGTCGGCGGGGTCGTCGTGCGGCTGTTCGACGACGCCCAGCATCCGCTGCGCCTCCACGTAGTGGGGCGCGAGCGCGGCCTGCCAGTCCTGCATCCCGCCCCACTGGCGGTCCTCGAAGAACTGCCGCGGCGGCACGTAGAGCGTGCACGCGTAGCCGAGGCTGCCGCCGCCCACGCCGCAGCCGGAGACCACCGAGACGTCCTTGAAGGTGCTCAGGCGGAAGATCCCCTTCATCCCCAGCCGCGGGTTCCAGAAGTAGCGCTTGAGGTCGGCCGTGGAACTGGGGAACTCCTCGTCGGAGAAGCGCCGGCCGCACTCCAGCACGCCCACGTCGTAGCCCTTCTCGCTCAGACGCAGGGCCGACACGCTGCCGCCGAAGCCCGAGCCGATGACCAGCCAGTCGTAGTCATAGGCCTCTGCTGATGCTTTCACGCCGGCAACCCCCTCAGGTCGTCGCATGGAACCGGAACACGATCTTAGAGGGTGCTGGCCAGCCAGCCAAACTCGGCGGGCGCGGGCGTCCGTGCCGGCTCTACAGCCACAGACCGGCGCGAGACTATTAGTCCCGTCGGCGCACACCGGCCCGCAGCCGCGAGAGCGCGCGACGCACGGGACCGTGGTGTTTCTTCCTGTAGAGCGCCTGCTCGCGCGCCAGCCGCCGTTCGTGGCGCGAGCGCTGAGACTCCTCGCCCGATGGTCCGGCCAGCCACGCCCCCCGGCCCGGCCAGATGTTGCGGGGAAGGGGCACACAGGGATCCTAGCCAGCCCGCCACTCGACCTCGCTATATTCCGTAAAGTAATGGCGGTGGAGAGGCTCAGAAGCCGGCCGTGCGGAGGGCGCTACGGCGACATCATCCAGTCGATCGGCAACACGCCGCTGGTCGAGCTTCCGCGCCTCTCGCCCAAGCCCGGGGTGCACATCTGGGCGAAGCTCGAGTCGCGCAACCCGACCGGCTCGGTCAAGGACCGCGTCGCGCGCGCGCTGATCGAGGACGGCGAGGCCAAGGGCGCGATCGCCCCCGGGCAGACGATCCTCGAACCAACCTCCGGCAACACCGGCATCTCGCTGGCGATGATCTGCTCGCGCAAGGGCTACCGCCTGAAGGCCGTGATGCCCGAGAACGTGACGCCCGAGCGCACACAGCTGCTAGGCATGTACGGGGCAGAGATCGTCTACTCGCCCGGTGACCAGGGCTCAAACGGCGCCGTAGCGATGGCGCTCGAGATGGCCGCCGCGGACCCCACCTGCTACATGCCCTACCAGTACGGCAACGAGGCCAACCCGGCCGCCCACTACAACGGCACCGCCGTGGAGATCCTCGAAGAGCTCGACGAGGTCGCCGCGTTCGTCGCCGGGCTCGGCACGGGCGGCACGCTGATGGGCAACGGCAGGCGCCTGAAGGAGACCTTCGGGGACGCCGTCAAGATCGTTGCGGCCGAGCCGATGCAGGGCGAGCCCGTGCAGGGGCTGCGATCGCTGGACGACGGCTTCATCCCTCCGATCATCGACCTCGGCCTGCTCGACCGCAAGATCTTCGTGACCAACCGCGACGCGATCCTCTGGACGCGCAAGCTGCTCGACGAGGAGTCGCTGTTCGCGGGTGTCTCCACCGGCGCGATCGCGAGCATCGCCGTGCGCATCGCCGGCGAGCTCGAGGAGGGCAACGTCGTCTTCGTCGTGGCCGACGACGGCTGGAAGTACCTCTCGAGCGGCATCTACACCCTGCCGGTCGACGAGGTCGAAAACCTCGAGTCGACCGTCTGGTGGTAGGGAGCCCATCCGCGCCGGGCGGCATGCGCGCGCACCGGCGATGCTGATCTCCACCGCCCTGCTTGACGAGCTGATCGCCCACGCGCGCGAGGAGTACGACGCCGAGTGCTGCGGTCTGCTCGCCTACGGCGACGGCGACGGGGCAGGCGACGGAGCCGGTGAGCGCCGCCGGGCGGTGCGGGTGCGACGTGCGAGCAACGTGTTCGCGAGCCGCAAGCGCTTCGAGATCGACGGCCGCGAGCTGCTGGCCGCGATCAACGAGTTCGAGCAGGCCGGCTGGGAGATGGGCGCGATCTACCACTCGCACACCCACACGGCGCCCTATCCCTCCCAGACGGACATCAACTTCGCCGCCAACTGGCCCGGCCTGGAGTGGGTGATCGTGGGGCTCGCGGACGACAAGCCCGAGGTCCGCTGCTACCTGATCGAGCAGGGCGAGGTCCGGGAGGTCCCGCTCGAGGTGGGGTGATGGACGGGGAACCGCTCGTCTGCCCGAAGTGCGCTCGCGCCCATCCGGCCAGCGAGCGCTTCTGCGAGGCCTGCGGGATGCCGCTCGTGCAGGCGCCCGGCGAGGAGCCGCCGGCCGGGGCCCGGCGCGCGCAGGCGCGCAAGATCAAGCCTGAGTACGCCGAGGGGCCGCTCGTGAAGGTCGCCGAGGCTGACACCCAGCCCGAGGCGGAGTTCATCGCGGCGCTGCTGCTGGAGGAGGGGATCCCCAGCTTGTGCAGCGGCCTGATCGGGGGCTACGGCCCCGTGGTGGGCAGGCGCCAGGTGCTCGTGCCCGAGTCGGGATCGCAGGCGGCGCGCGAAGCGCTCGCCTTCGAGCAGCGCAGCTAGCTGCTAGACGAGAACGGGCTGGCCGGCCGCTTCGCCGGCGATCGAGCGGATCTCCTCCGAGGCGCGCTCGAACTCGGCGTCGGAGAGGACCGGCGTGCCCTCGAACGGCAGTTCGCGCTGCAGCTCGATCCAGGGACTGGGCCCGGTGTACTCGTCCTTGACCTTCACCGTCACCGGCCGCGGGATGCGGTAGGTGCGCAGCAGCAGCACGTGCAGCGGCTGGCGCCCGCGCCAGCCGAGGCGCTTTTCGGCATAGTCGGCCGTCCACACGTAGAAGGGCGAGAGCGCGTCCACGCAGCGGGGGTCGACGATCGTGAAGTGGTCGGTGACCTCCGCCCATGCGCGGATGCGCACGCGGTCTGGCTGCTGCAGCGGCGCGCCCGAGACGAACGTGTGCAGCGGCGGCTCGCCGTCGCTCCAGACGCCCTCCTCCAGCGCGCGCCGGAGCTCCGGCTGGTGGGACTCGCGCACCAGGTCGCCCGGCTGGTGGTCGAAGGTGGGGTACAGGAAGAAGCGCTCGTGGGCCAGCTTCAACGGCCTGCTGGCAGGATGGATGCCTCCCTTGCGGAGCGTGAGGAGCTGCTCGCCTTCCGCTAGGGCGCGGACGGTGACAGCCCATTCTTTGAAAGCAATTGGCATCGAAGCGGTTCGGACGAGGGCGATATAGGGCCGCGTCACCGTGACGGCGACGCTACCGAGTCGTTAAAGATACGAAACCTGAGCGAAAATCCCAAATCGCCTGCAAATAGGCGTCTTTTTCGCTTGTCCAGCCAGCCAGTCCCGATCACGATCCCTTCACAGGCGCCGGCCCGCGAGGCCCTCGGCGGCCTCGATCAGCGCCGCGTAGTCGGCGTCGCCGTGGCCCCGTCCCATCGTCGCCGAGAGCAGGTCCCGGGCGTGTGCGGCCGAGGGGAACGGCACGCCGGCCCGCTCGGCCTCCTCGAGGCACAGGCGCACGTCCTTGAGCATGTGCTCGGTCTTGAAGAGCGTCGCGTAGTCGTGCTCGCGCATCGGACGCGCCTTCATCTGCAGCTGCGCCGAGGCGCCCGACCCGGCGCCCACGATCTCCTGCATCGCGTCAAGGTCGACGCCCGTCGCCGCGGCGAGGAGCAGCGCCTCCGCCAGCGCCGCGGCGTTGGCTGCGCCGAGGGCGTTGTTGATCAGCTTGAGCATCTGTCCCTGGCCGAGCGCGCCGACGTGCACGATCAGCTCGCCCATCGCCTGCAGCAGCGCCAGCGCGCGCGCGTGGTCGGACGCCTCGCCTCCCACCATGATCGTCAGCGAGCCGTCCTCGGCGCGCGGCGATGAGCCCGTCACGGGGGCGTCGAGCATCGCCACGCCGCGCTCGCTCAGCCGCCCGCCGATCTCGCGCGTGGCCGCGGGTCCGATCGTGGACATGTCGATCGCCAGCAGGCCCGCATGGGCGCCCTGCACGACGCCCGCCTCCCCGAGCAGCACCGCCGCGACCTGCGCGCCGTCGACGACCATGCTCACCACCACGTCGCTGCCGGCGGCCACCTGGGCGGGGGTGGCGGCGGCCGTGGCGCCGTGCTCGGAGGCCCAGCGCTCGGCCTTGCCCGGCGTATGCGTCCACACCGTCAGCGGGTATCCCGCGCGTGCGACGTTGGCCGCCATGCGCGATCCCATGATCCCCAGGCCGAGGAAGCCGACCCGCTCAGGCTGGGCGCTCTGACTCATCGCCGAATCCTCCCCCACCCGGTGTTTCGATGCGCAGACGCTGTCCCGGCGCGAGCATGCCGGTGGACTTGCCGGCCAGCGGTGCGCCGTCGAGCAGGTCGCGTCCCGGTGCCCCGTCGCGGCCGCCCGCGGCCCCTCGCGGGGGGTGGCGGCGGCGCTCGGCGATCAGCGAGAAGGTCATCTCGCGCAGCGCCTGCAGCTCCCGCACGACGCCGTCGCCACCGCGCCAGCGCCCCGCCCCGCCGGACCCCCTGCGCAGCGAGTACTCGTGCACGCGCAGCGGGAATTCGCGCTCCAGCGCCTCGATCGGCGTGTTCAGAGTGTTGCTCATCGCCACGTGCACCCCGCTCGGGCCGTCCGCGTCCGGGCAGGCGCCCTGCCCGCCGCCGAGCGTCTCGTAGTAGGAGAACCCGCGGTCGCCCAGGGTGAGGTTGTTCATCGTGCCCTGGCCCTGGGCGCGGCCGAAGGCGCTCAGCACGAGGTCGGCCACGCGCGAGGAGGTCTCCACGTTGCCGGCCGCCACCGCCGCTCCGGGGCGCGCGTTGAGCACGCTGCCCAGCGGAACGTGCAGCTCGATCGGGCGGTAGGCGCCGGCCGTCGGCGGGATGTCCGGGTCGGTGAGCACGCGCAGCGCGAACAGGCACGCCGAGCGGGTAACGGCCAGCGGGCAGTTGAGGTTGCCCGCATGCTGCTCTGCGCTGCCCGCGAAGTCGAGGATCAGACGCTCGCCCTCCACGAGCGCGCGCAGGCGCAGGTGCAGGTCGCCGGCGGGCGCCTCGAGCACGTCCTCGGCCTCGCGGGGCCCGTCGGGCAGCGCGGCCAGGCAGGCGCGGGTGCGCCGCTCGGAGTAGTCGAGCACGGCATCTGTGGCCTCGCGCAGGCGGTCGTGACCGAGCCGGCCGGCGAGCTCTTGCAGCCGCAGCGCGCCCGTGCGGTTGGCTGCGAGCTGCGCGCGCAAGTCCGCCCGCCGCTCGGCCGGCTGACGCATGCCGCCCACGATCTCCTCAAGCGCCTGCTCGTCGAGCCGCCGCGGGGCGATGATCACGCCCTCCTCCGCCAGCGTGCTGCTGTCCGCGGGCATCGAGCCGGGAACGCGGCCGCCCACGTCGGCGTGGTGGGCGCGGCTGGCCGCGAAGCCGATCAACGCCCCGCCCGCCACGAACACGGGGGTTATCACCGTGATGTCCGGGAGATGGGTGCCGCCGGCGAAGGGGTCGTTGAGCACCCACGCCACGCCGGGCTCGTGCTCGCGATCGAGCACCGCCGCCACGGCTGCCGGCATCGCGCCGAGGTGCACGGGGATGTGCTCCGCCTGCATCACCATCTGCCCGGACGCATCGAACAGGCCGGTCGAGGCGTCGCGGCGCTCCTTGATGTTCGAGGAGTGCGCGGAGCGGATCAGCACGAGGCCCATCTCTTCGCAGGCGGAGCGCAGCGCCCCTGTGACGACCTGCAGCTCGATCGGGTCGAGCATCGCTCAGCCTTCCTGTGCCGCCGCGCGGAGGTGGATCGTGCCGTGGGCGTCGGTGCGACCGGACCAGCCCGGCGGGATCAGCAACGTGGCCTCCGGCAGCGCCCACAGCGCCGGGCCATGCAGCTCGCTGCCGGGTGCGGGCTCCCCGCGGTGGACCGTGGCCTGGACCGTCTCGCCCGCCAGCACGATCGGGCGCGTGTCCGCGTCCTCGACCTGACCGCCTCCGCCCGCCTCCGGTGCCAGCACGGGGGCGGTGCCCCAGACCGATGCGCGCATGTTCACCAGCTCGACCTCACCCGCGTCGTCGCGGTAGCCGTAGCGCTGCTCGTGGGCGTCGGCGAACGCGGCGCGCAGCGCCGCGGGATCGAGGCCTCGAAGTGTCCCCGCGCCGAGCTGCACGTCCTCCTGCACGGGCAGCTCAAACGACTGGCCGCGGTAGCGCAGCTCGTGGCGCACCCGGGCCCGCGCGGGCTCCGCGCCAAGCGCCTGCTGCGCAGCCGCCAGCAGTGACGCGCGCTCCTGGCGCAGGCGATCGGGCGAGAGCGAATCGCCGGCGAGCATCAGCGTGCGCGCCACGTCCCTGCGCGGTGCCGCCGCCGCGAGGCCGAGTGCGCACAGCACGCCGGAGGTTCGCGGGCACAGCACCCGGGAGATGCCGAGCGATCGCGCCAGCGCGGCAGCGTGCAGCGGCCCGGCGCCGCCGAAGGGCATCAGCGCGAACCCGCGCGGGTCGATCCCGCGCTCCACGGTCATCAGGCGCAGCGCGGCGAGCATCTCGTTCTCGGCCACGCGCACGATCCCCTCCGCGCAGGCCAGCAGCTCCAGGCCGAGCTCCGCCGCGAGCTCCGCCACCGCCCGCTCGGCGTGAGCGCGGTCGAGCCTCACGCCGCCCGCCAGCGGCGCGTCCTCGAGCAGGCGGCCGAGCAGCAGGTTGGCGTCGGTGACCGTTGGGCGCAGGCCGCCGCGTCCGTAGCACGCCGGACCCGGTATCGCGCCCGCAGATGCCGGCCCGACCCGCAGCGCGCCGCCTGGATCGCGCCAGGCGATCGAGCCGCCGCCTGCGCCGACCGTGTGGATGTCGAGCGCGGGCAGCGCCAGCGGGCGGCCGGCGATCACCCGCTCGGCCGTCTCGGGCACCTCGTAGTCCTCGATCAGACACACATCGCACGAGGTCCCGCCCATGTCGAAGCACAGCACCTGCGGCTCCCCGGCGAGTGCGGCGAGCATCAGCGCCCCGCCGACCCCGCCGGCGGGGCCGGAGAGGACGGTCAACGCCGCGTGCGCCCCGGCGCGCGAGGCGTCGGTGAGCCCGCCTGAGGACTGCATGATCTCCGGCTCGCGCAGCCCGATCGCGCGGGAGTCGGCTGCGAGCTCGCTCAGGTATGCCTCGAGCGGTGGCGAGAGCGCCGCATCGAGCACGGTCGTGGCCGTGCGCTCGTACTCGCGGAAGGTGCCCACCAGGTCGACCGACAGCGACAGGTGCGTGTCGGGCATGAGCTCCGCGATCAGCGCGCCCAGAAGTTGCTCGTGTGCCGGGTCGGCGTAGGAGTGCAGCAGCGACACCGCCACCGCCTGCGGCGCCGCCTCGGCCACGCGCTCGACGAGCGCGCGTGCGGGCGCGGGGTCGAGCGCGAGCAGCATGCCCTGCGGGCCCATGCGCTCCGGTGCCGCGAAGCGCAGTTCGTCGGGCACCAGTGGCGCGGGCGCGGCCACGCACAGCCGATAGAGGTGCGCGCGACCCTGGCGCCCCAGCTCGATCACGTCGGTGAAGCCCGCGGTGGCGACAAGCGCGGTGCGCGCGGTGTGGCCCTCCAGCAGCGCGTTCGTGGCCACGGTCATGCCGTGGGCGAAGCGCTCCACCGCGCCCGCCTCGGCGCCCGCCCGCTCGAGCACCAGCCCGACCGCCTCGAGCACCGCGACGGACTCCTGGGCCGGCGTCGAGGGGACCTTCGCGGTGTGGACGCGCGAGCCCGCGCCCACGAGCACGGCGTCTGTGAAGGTGCCGCCCACGTCCACCCCCAGGAGCATCCCCCCAATCTAGGGCAGGCTTGCGCGGCGGGCGCGCTCAGGCGGCGGCCAGCTCGCGGTCCTCGGTGTCGGCCAGATGCTGGTGGGATGGGCAGTAGCCGTTGTGGGGCAGCGGCGTGCGCTGGCAGGCCGAGCCCTTGCGCGTGGTCGCGCGGCACTGCGGCGGAGCGCCGCTGACGGCTGTGTAGCCCTCGAGCGGGTGCTCGATCAGGAACTGCTGGGCGCAGCCCACGTAACGTGCGACCACCTGGTGGACGCGCGCCTGGGCGGACATCGGGAAGTAGTTACGGATCTGGCAGAACAGCGCACGCTCCGGGCGCGCGAAGTTGTGCCGGTCGATCGCCAGGCGAGTGACGACCTCCTCGCAGGCCTTGAGCACCGCGGCATGGTTGCGCGACGGCGGCGCCCCCGGTGGAGGCGCGATGACCTGCGGGGCTAGCTTGCGATAGATGGCCCTGCTGAACTGGTACATGGGGATGTTTCCTGGCCCTCTCTTGCTGGATCTCCTGGTTTGGTCACACCCGCCTTCCTAAGAGACTCCAATTGCCTCAAAGGCCTTCCACCCCAGACAAACACGGCTGCGGCCTGAAAGGAGCGAGAAACCCGCGCTCGAAGCCCAACCGGGCAGTTACCCCCGGATCGCCCGTTGCATGCCCGCGGTGAGAATCGGCCCGCCGCGTCGCTCCGGCGGTGCGCTCCGCGGAGCATGCGGCGCCTCGCGCGGTGATCGGCGCGGCCAGCCACGCCGCTCACGCAGCCGCCGTGCGGTCAGGTCCAGGTCTGCCAGGAGATCGCGTTCCCGGGACCGACGACCGCGTGGCGGTGGTCGAGTGAGGGATCGCGTTGGGGATATTCCGTGCGCACGTGCGCGCCCCGGCTCTCGGTGCGGGCCAGCGCGCAGCGCGCGATCAGCTGCGCGAGGGGGTGAGGGTCCTCGAGCAGCGTGTTCAGCCGCGCGGCGTCGCGCTCGACACCCGCCGCCCGCCACAGCGCCTGCCGCGTGGAGACCTGCGCGAGCGGGGGCGCGGGCAGCGCCCGCAGCGCCAGCAGCTCGGCTTCGCCGGGCGCCGCGCGCGGCGAAGCCGAGCCGGAGAGCGCGTGATCGATCGCTCGCCGTGCGAACACGAAGCACTCGCTGAGCGAGTTCGATGCCAGGCGGTTGGCGCCGTGCAGCCCGGTGCAGGAGGCCTCCCCGACCGCGTAGAGCCCGGCGAGCGTCGAGCGTGCGTGCAGGTCGGCGACGATCCCGCCCATCATGTAGTGCGCGGCGGGGGCGACCGGTATCAGCTCGCGCGTGGGGTCGAGGCCGGCCTCGCGCAGGGCGGCCACGACGTTGGGAAAGTGGGCGGGGTCGATCGCGCGCATGTCCAGGCCCACCGATCGCTCGCCGGTGGTGTCCAGCAGCCGCTGGATCGCGCGCGAGACCTCGTCGCGGGGGGCGAGCTCGTCCACGAAGCGCTCGCCGCGCGCATCGTGGAGAGTGGCGCCCTCGCCGCGAATCGCCTCGGTGACGAGGAAGCCCTCGCGCCCGGCGAGGCCGATCACGGCCGTGGGGTGGAACTGCAGCAGCTCCAGGTCTGCCAGCGCGGCACCTGCCGCGCTGGCCAGCAGCAGGCCGATCCCCTGGGACCCCGGCGGGTTGGTCGTGCGCGCCCACAGCGCCGCCGCGCCGCCTGTGGCGATCACGACCGCGCGTGCGGTGATCACGTCACCGTCGTCGCAAACCAGCCCGCGGCAGCGGTCCTCCGCGCGCCACAGGGCCTGCGCGCGCGTGCCCTCCAACACCGTCACGCGGGGCTCCTCGGCCGCCAGTGCCGAAAGCTGGCGCACCACGCGCCGGCCCGTGGCGCTACCGCCGGCGTGGACCACACGGCGCACCGAGTGGCCGCCCTCGAGGCCGAGCGCGAGCTGCCCGAAGCGGTCCGCGTCGAAGCGCACGCCGAGCGTCTGCAAGTCGCGCACGCACTCCGGAGCCTCGCGCACGAGGATCTCGGCAGCCGAGCGCCGCACGAGCTCCCGGCCCGCGGTCTCGGTATCGCGCAGGTGCAGCTCGGGGCTGTCGTCGGCGGCGAGCGCGGCGGCGAGCCCGCCCTGCGCCCAGTAGCTCGCGGTCTGCGCCAGCGGCGTCGCCGAGATCAGCACCACCCGCGCGCCGCTGCGCGCGCCGCACAGGGCGGCATACAGGCCGGCTGCGCCCGCGCCAACCACGACGACGTCGGCCTCCCGGGAGACCGCTGGAGGCCGGCTGGGCATCACGCAACCGTACATCTCCCGCCGCGATGCGCGTTCTCAGCGGCCGCAACCGCCCGCCGCGCACCGCTGGCGCGCGCTGGCCGAGCTCACTTCACGTGCAGCGTGCCCGAGAGGTTGAGCTTTTCGAGCTGTTCCCGCTCCTTCGTCGTGCGTTTGCGGGGCGTGGTGCCGGCGGCGTTCGTGGTCGTCGTCGGGGGGGTGCGCGGCGTGGTCGTGATGCGGCTCGGCACCGTCGTCGCTCCGAACAGGGGCGTCGTGGCCGTGCGCGCGGGCGTCGTGGCGCCGGCTGCGGGAGCCGTCGTGGCGGGCGCCGCCGCCGCGGGCGCGGCCGCCGCGGCAGGGCCGGTGACCGTGTGCGTGATCGCTGCGGGGGCCGGACCGGTTTCGCCGGCGAGCTTGACGCCCGCCGCCGCGATCACCCCAAGCGACAGGGCGGCCACGGCCGCCAGCGCGGCGGTCGGACCCTTCCAGTTCGGCGAGGCGGCAAGGCGGGTGCGCGCGGCCGCGCCGCAGCGCAGGCACCACTCCTGCGTTGGCTGGAGCGGGGCGCCGCACAAGGGGCAGCTCTCGCCCGCGGACAGATGGGGCGTGCCCGTGGCGGGCGCTGTCACCGGCGCCTGCGGGGATCCGGCCCCGGATGCGGCGGCGAAGCTCACGATCCTCGCGCCGGTGGGCGCACGATCTCGGTGACCGGATCCTCCCCGGGCGCTGTCCCACCGGCCCTTGCGGGTAGCGGCTCTGCGCCCGGCGTGGGCGCCGGCTCCTCCGGCTCCTCCTCGGGCTGGGCCGCGGGCCGTGGGGGAGGCGCGGGCGAGCGGCCCACCACGGTCGGAGCGTCGGCCGGCACGTCCGCCTGCGAGCCGCCCTCGGTGGTGCCCTTCGCCGCGACGGGCGCCTGCGCGGGCGATGAGGGGGCCACGGCAGCGGGCACGGCAGCGGGCACGGCAGGGAACGGCGCGGTCGCCTGCGAGAGCTGCTCGCGCGGGGCATCGGTCACCCCGCTCCCGGCCGGCGCCGGCGGTCGCCCGACCCCGGTTGCGGTCTGCGGCGCGGGAGCCGGGGCGCCCGGCTGGGAGACGCCCGCGGCGCCGGAGGCCTCGGCTGCAGCCGGCGCGGCCGCCGGCGTGGGTGCGGCGGGACCGCCGGCGATCGGGAGATCGGGGTGTCGCCCCAGCGAGAGCCCGCAGTTGGGACAGAAGCGGTCTTCGCTGCCGTGGATCGCCGCGCAGCGCGGGCAGGCGGTGATGCCCGCCTCGCGCAGCACCGTGATCGGCTCGCGCTCCCGCAGCGCGGCCTGCAGCGTGTGCAGCTCGGAGTCGATCTGCCCGAGCAGGTTCAGCTTGGCCAGCACGAGCTCGTCGTTGCGCTGGCCGAAGCGGTGCAGGTTGAAGACCAGGCCGCCGAGGTCGCGGTATGCGAGCTCCCGTGCCTTGCGCAGGAAGCGCGTGCGGCGACGGATACGACCCCGCGAGCCGAAGCCCGAGGGATCGGGGGCGCCAACCACGCCGTGCGGCTGGTTGATGTCCGGCGCCTGCGTTGCGGCATCGCCTGGAGTCGGGCCATCGATCTGATCCACGGCCGATCCATGCTACCCAGCCGGCGACCCGGATCGCTGCAGCGCCCGCTGCCACGCGTCGCGCACGCGCTCGGCCATGCGCTGCACCGAGAACCGCTCCGCGCTCGCGCGACCCTGCACCCGCGGGTCGGACGCGCTTAGATGCGGCTGCAGCGCGTCGCGCCAGCGCTGCTGCTCATACGGCGCGCAGAGCGTCCCGGCGATCCCCTCAAGGGCCTCCGCGTGGACACCCACGGGTGTGGCTACCACGGGGACCTCGCAGGCGAGCGCCTCCAGCACCGCCAAGCCGAAGCCCTCGCTCTCGGAGGGCACGCACACCGCGTTGGCGGCGTTGACGAACAGCGGCACGCGCGCGGGGTCGACCCCGCCCAGGCTCAGCAGGCGGGCGCCGGTTGCGTGTGCGAGCGCGAGCGCGCGGTCGTGGCGCTTGCCCGCGCGGGCGGGATCGGCGGGGAACAGCAGGTATGCACCCTCGGCGTCCAGCCCGAGCTGCTGGCGTGCGTGCGCGCGCGGGATCACGTGGAAGCGCTCGATGTCCACCCCGCACGGCAGCAGCAGCGCGCGGCGCCGCGCGGCGTGGGTCGGCAGTTCGGCGGCGAGCGCCGTGGATGCGGCGCCGAGCAGGTCGATCAGCGGCAGCACGGCGGCTGTCAGGAGCCTCGTGCGCGGATGGCGCACGTCGGTCCCGTGGACGGTGAGCGCGCGGACCCTCGCAGGGATCGCGAGCGCCGGCCAGGCGGCCAGGCCGAAGTGGGCGTGCACCACGTCCCACCCGCTCGCCCCGTCGCGGGTGTCCGCGCGGCCGCCGTGCGCGGACCGTCCGCGGCGGCTCGCGCTGGCGGGGGCGCCCTGCGCGAAGCGACGGCGCAGATCGGCGGGCGCCCGCGCCAGCGCGCGTGCGCCCGGGGGAAACTCGTGCAGCTCGACGTCCACGCCGTCGAGGCGCCTGAGCGCGGCGACCTGATCGCGGACGAAGCGTCCGCGCTCGGGGTGCGCGGCGTCGGGCCGCATGTTCGAGACGATCAGCGCGCGCACGATCCCCCGACCGTAGCGCTCTGGAATGATGGCGCGCATGGACGAGCGAAGCTACGGCCGCGGCCCCGACGAGCTGCGCCCGGTGGCCATCGAGCCAGGCTTCATGCGCACCGCGACCGGCTCGGCGCTGATCTCGATGGGCGAGACGCGGGTGATCTGCACGGCCTCCGCGCAGGAGAGCGTGCCGCGCTGGATGGCCGGCCGCGGGCGCGGCTGGGTGACCGCCGAGTACGGCATGCTGCCCGCGTCCACAGGCGAGCGCAAGCAGCGCGACGCCACCAGGGGGCGCCAGGACGGCCGCACGGTGGAGATCCAGCGCCTGATCGGTCGCTCGTTGCGTGGGGTGGTGGACTTCGAGGCGCTGGGCGAGCGCACGATCTACCTCGACTGCGACGTGCTGCAGGCGGATGGAGGCACCCGCTGCGCCTCGATAACCGGCGCCCACGTCGCCCTGTCGCTGGCGTGCGCGCGCCTGCTCGCGGACGGCCTGCTCGAGCGCACGCCGCTGACTGGCTCGGTGGCCGCGGTCTCGTGCGGCATGGTGGGCGGCGCCGCGCTGCTCGACCTCGACTACTCCGAGGACTCCACCGCGGAGGTGGACGCCAACGTCGTGATGACCGGGGAGGGCGGTCTCGTCGAGGTGCAGGCGACCGCGGAGCGCACGCCGCTCTCGCGTGCCCACCTGGACGAGCTGCTGGCGCTCGCCGGCACGGGCATCGAGCGCCTGCGCCGCGCGCAGGAGCAGGCGATCGCGCAGGGCGCCGCCGAGCAGCAGCGGCGGCCCGCGGCGACGACCCCATAGCGTGGCCGGCGCCCGCTCGGAGCTGCTGCTGGCGACGCACAACGAGCACAAGCGTCGCGAGTTCCAGCGCCTGCTCGATGGGACCTCGGGACGGGCCTGGCGGCTGCGCATGCTGCCGCCCGAGCTCGAGCTGCCGCCGGAGGTCGGCGAGACGTTCGCCGAGAACGCGCTGGGCAAGGCGCGTGCGGCGGCCGCCGCGAGCGGCGCGGTGAGCATCGCCGATGACTCCGGCATCGCCGCGGAGGCTCTCGACGGCGCGCCGGGGGTTCGCTCCGCGCGCTACGCCGGGGAGCAGGCCGGCGACCGCGAGAACCTCGCCAAGCTGCTGCACGAGGTTCCCGCGGGCAGTGGCCTGGAGTACGTCTGCGCGATCGCCTACGTCGATCCGCGGACCGGCGTCGAGCGGCTCTTCGAGGGTCGCTGCACGGGGCGCCTGGCGGCCGCTGCCGCGGGCGAGCGGGGATTTGGCTATGACCCCGCCTTCGTGCCGGATGACGGCCCGCGCGGAGCCGAGGGCCCGCTGACGATGGCGCAGCTGAGCGACGAGCAAAAGGACCAGCTCAGCCATCGCGGGCACGCCGTGCGGACGCTGCTGGAGTGGCTCGCGCGCGAGTCGCCTGCCTGAGCGCCGCAGCGGCGCCGGCTCCTGCGCCCGATCGGGCGCAGGTGGGCCGGCAGGAGCGGCGCGCCGAAGTCCTCAGAAGAGGTTGATAGCCGCCGAGGCGGCTACCGCCACACCCAGCCCCGCGTAGCCCGTGTAGCCGGAGAGCAGCAGCAGCAGCGCGGTCACGAGCGCGACGAGCACGGTGGCGAGCCATGCGATGCGCGTGATGGCCATAGGGCATTGTTGCCGATGCGCCGGTCCGCTCGCCGCGCCCGTCCGCACGCCTTGTTAGCTTCGCTACATTGGTCTCACGAACGAGGAGGACGACGTGACGAAGTCAGAGCTGGTCGATCAGGTGGCCGATCGCGCCGCTCTTACCAAGGCTGACGCGGGGCGGGCGGTTGACGCGGTGCTCGCCACGGTCGAGGACGCGCTGCGCCGCGGCAGCGAGGTGAGCGTCTCGGGGTTCGGGAAGTTCCACGTGAGCGAGCGCGGCGCGCGCGCGGGCGTGAACCCGCGCACGGGTGAGCGCATCCAGATCGCAGCCTCCCGGGTGCCGCGGTTCACGGCCGGCAGCGGGCTCAAGAGCGCGGTGAAGGGCCGCTGAGGGAAGCGCTCCCCTTCGGCAGCACCCTCGCCGCGCGGGTCGCCGAGCGCGACTCGCAGATCGTGCTCGGCGTGGATCCCGATCCGCTCGCGCTGTGGCCGGGCGGGCCGTCCGCGGGCGGTCAAGGCTTGGCGCCTGCGGAGGCCGCCGCTGCTGCGATCCTCGAGCACTGCCGCGCCCTGATCGACGCGACCGCTGAGGCGTGCGTCGCGGTCAAGCTCCAGCTGGCCCGCTTCGAGCTGCTGGGTGCGCCCGGCTGGACGGTGCTGGCGCAGGTGGCCGAGCACGCGCGCCGGGCGGGCCTGCTCGTGATCGCCGACGGCAAGCGCGGCGACATCCCCGTGACGGCCGAGGCGTACGCGGCGGGGCTGCTCGGCGGCCAGCACACGCCCTTCGGCCATCTCGACGGGCTCGGCGCGGACCTCGTGACGGTGAACCCGCTGATGGGCCGCGACACGCTCGAGCCGTTCGTGGCGGCCGCGCGCGAGGCCGGCGCGGGCGTGCTGGTGCTGGTGCGGACCTCCAACCCCGGGGCCCGCGACATCGAGGATCTCCCGATAGCGGGCGAGGGCACCGTGTGGGAGCGGATCGCTGCGCTCGTGCACGAGCTCGGCGCATCGGCTGCTCAGGGCGACGGGCTGAGCGACGTCGGCGCCGTCGTGGGCGCGACCGAGCCGGGCCACCTGGCACGCGCCAGGGAGCTGATGCCGGCCGCGCCCTTCCTGCTTCCCGGCGTGGGCGCGCAGGGAGGACGCGTGGAGGATCTCGCTGCGGCCTTCGCGCCGGGACGCGCGGGGGGGCTCGTAACCGCCTCGCGGAGCATCGCAGGCGCCCATCGCACGCACGGCGGCGAGCCCGCGGCGGCGGCCCGGGCCGAGGCCGAGCGGTTGCGCGAGCGCACCTGGGCGTTGTCCGGAGAGGCGCTTGCGGTCTCCTGAGAGGCGTAGCCGGCCGGGTGCGCGCGTGTATTGCAGGCCACGCGGGCGCCGGCAGGCGTTCCGCTAGCCTTCTACTCGTGGCGGCGAGGACATCTTCTGCCGAGTGGGCGCCTCCGAAGATGGGTAGGGAGTCGGCATGATCATCACGGTCACCCTCAACGCCGCCATCGACAAGTCGCTGGCTGTGCCCAACTTCAGGCTCGGGCGCCGGCACCGGACCGTGGAACAGCGCACGATGGCCGGCGGCAAGGGCGTGAACATCGCGCGCACGCTCAAGGCGCTCGGCCAGCCGGTGATCGCAACGGGCTTCGCGGGCGGCGCCACCGGCACGCACATCGTGGAGCAGCTCACCGAGGAGTCGATCCTCAACGACTTCGTGCGCATCCGCGAGGAGTCCCGCACCAACACATCCGTGCTCGATCCCACCACGGGCGAGCAGACCGAGATCAACGAACGCGGCCCGCTGGTCTCCGATCGCGAGGTGGAGCTGTTCCGCGACAAGCTCCTGTATCTGGCGCGCGGCGCCGCGATCGTCGTGTTCGCGGGCTCGCTGCCCCGCGGCGTCGACCCGGACATCTATGCCGCGCTGATCCGCGACCTCGAGCGCTCGGAGGTGACGACCGTCGTGGACACCGACGGCGAGCCGCTGCGCCAGGCGGTGCGGGCCGAACCGGATCTCGTCTCGCCCAACGTGCCCGAGGCCGAGGAGCTCGTCGGACACGAGTTCAGCGGCGAGCAGGAGCGCTCGCTGGCGGTCGCCGAGGTGGCTGCGCTCGGCGCGCGCGAAGCGATCATGACGCTGCCCGACGGCTGCTTCGCGCAGCTCCTGATCGACGGCCAGCGCCGGCTCAAGCGCGCGCGCATCGAGCCCCGCGAGCCGATCGCCAAGCGCGGCTCCGGCGACGCCTTCCTGGCCGGCTATCTCGCCGCGCGCTACGAGGGGCGCGCGCCGGACCAGTGCCTGCGCTTCGGCGTGGCCTGCGGCGCGGAGTCCACGGGACGCTTCGGCGCGGGGCTGATCGACGCGCGCGAGGCGCGACGCCTGATGGGCGACGTGGAGCTGTCGGTCGTGGAGCTGCCGGCCGAGGTCGGCTAGCCGCCCGCCACGTCGCGACGCAGCAGGACGAGGTAGGCGGCGAACAGCGCCGGTCCGGCGTAGAGCGCGCAGACCCAGGCGGAGTGCGCGATCGGAGCCCAGTCGGTGGGGGTGCGAAGCAGGCCGTGCCAGTTCTCGAACTGTTCGTCGAGCAGATAGGGGTGGATCCCTTCCAAGCCGGGGATCTGGGCGACGATCAGCAGCACGATCACGATCCCGACCGTGCCGACCACGGCGGCCGCGCTGTTGCGGGTGACGGTCGACAGCAGCACGCCGATGCTCGTCACGGTCAGCAGCGGGATCAGATAGCAGGCGTTCGCGGCGAACACCAGCAGCAGGCCCTTGGGCGCGGAGACGACCGTGCCAGAGTAGGTGGTCACGCTCTTGAAGCCCCACGAGGCGACGCCCGCGATCGTCGCGACGGCGGCCGAGAGGAACACCGCGACGATCGCGTATGCCATCGCAGCGAGGGCCTTCGCGGCGAACACCTGCCCGCGGTCCACGGAGCGCGTGAAGATCGTCTTGAGCGTCCCGTTGCCGTCCTCGTTGGCGACGATGTCGCCCGCCACCAGCGAGGCGATCAGCGGCAGCATGAAGACCGACAGGAACAGCAGCATCAGCACCGGCGTGGCGAGACCCGACTGGGTGATCTGCGAGGCGAAGATGTTCTCGCCGCCGCGGTCGTGACGCTGATGGAGGTTCTGCACGATCACGAAGATCAGCGGCAACAGGATCGCCAGCCCGAAGCCGAGGTAGGTGCGCTTCTGGGAGATCAGCTTGCGCAGCTCCCAGCGCAGAACGATCAGCGTTGAGGGCCGTCGCACGTGGACGCGGGCGGGGGCGGCGTGGGAGGCGGCGGCCACGGCGCTCAGCCGATCTCCACCGCGCCGGGGGCGGGAACGGCGGTGCTGCCATGCTCGCCCGTGCGGCCGCCGTCGAGGGTAGGCACGACGCCGCTGGAGCCGCTGATCGTGGCCGCTGGGGCCTGCGCGTCGCCGCCCTCGGTCAGCCGGAAGAAGAGGTCCTCGAGCGTGGCCAGCTCCGGGGTCAGGGCGAGGATGCCGACGCCCGCCCGCCCGAGCTCGAGCGACAGCGCGCCGACCGCCTGCTCCTCGGCCTGGAAGACGAGGCCGTGCTCGCCCCGGCCGGCGTGCTCGACCCCGTCCAGGCCGCGGGCGATCTCCAGCGCGCGGGCGTCGTCGGTGGTGCGCAGCCGGTAGCCTGCGCCGCCCTGGCGGCGCAGGTCCGCGAGCGCGCCCTCGTAGACCACGCGACCGGAGTCCACGATCGCCACGCGGTCGCACAGTTCCTGCACCTCGGGCAGCTGGTGGCTGGATAGCAGCACCGTGATCCCATCGTCGGCCAGGCGCCGGATCAGCAAGCGCATGTCGCGCATCCCCGCCGGGTCAAGGCCCGTGGCCGGCTCGTCCAGGATCAGCAGCCGCGGCCGGCGCAGCAGCGCCGCCGCGATCCCCAGCCGCTGGCGCATGCCGTGCGAGTAGCCGCCAACCCGGTGCCCGGCCCGAGGGCTCAGCTCGACGACCTCGAGCACCTCGTCGATGCGCTCGTGTGCGCCGTCGCCGTCGAGGGCCGCCAGCAGCTCGAGGTTCTTGCGTCCGCTCAGATAGGTGTAGAAGCGTGGCGCCTCCACGAAGCCCGCGACTCCCTCCAGGGCGCGTGCGCCCTCGCGCAGCGGGTCACGCCCGAACAGCTCCACGCGACCCTCAGTCGGCACGATCAGGCCGAGCGCCATGCGCAGCGTGGTGGTCTTGCCGGCGCCGTTCGGCCCGAGGAACCCGTACACGTCGCCGGCGCGCACGTTCAGGTCGATGTGATCGACCGCGAGCACCTCCTTGTAGCGCTTGACCAGCCCGCGCGCCCTGACCGGCGGCGCCTCAGGCGGCGCCTCCTCGCTCACGCTAGAGGCCTCTCGCGAGCGCCTCAACGGCCGCGGGGGAGACCGGTCCGGCCACCACGTAGCGCACGCTCGAGCGCTCGAACATGAGGATCGTGCCTAGCGCGGTCCGCAGCTCGCTCGCGCTGGTGCCGTTGATGTTGACTTTGGGCAGCCCTTCGGCCGCGCCGCCGGAGCCCTGCTTGGCGCCGGCCTTGGTCGGGCTTTCGAGCACCGCGATGCCCGTGATCCCGTGCCCGTGCACGGCCAGCTTCGGCTTGCCGGCGGCCGGCGCGGCGGCCTTGTGGGCGCGATGCCGGGCGGCGGTCGCGGTCGCGGTCCCGCCTTCGGGCGGTTTGACTTCTTCGACCTTCGCGTTCTTGGGCGGGGTGAATTCGAACACCGAGCTTGCGACCTGGCCGTAGCTCACTTCGGTGGCGGCCAGTTCGATCACCGGCGAGGAGCTCGTCGAGGAGTAGATCGCGGCGCGCAGCGGCACGCCGTGGACCGAGTCGAACGACAGCTCGGCGCCGCCGATCAGGCTGCCGCCTTCCTTCGGGCCGACCCGCACCGTGTAGGCTGGCTGGCCGGCGACGTCGGTGGGCGTCGCTCCCGAGAGCTGGGCGTGTTCGCGCACGTGGGCGATGCCTTCTTCGATCTTGGCCACGCTCGGCGGTTCGTGACTGGCGGTCGAGGAGTCGTGGTTGGCGGCGGTGCCTTCCTGCTTGGGCGTGTAGCGGTAGAGCGTGTTGGTCGCCGCGTCGTAGATCGTGACGGTGTGCCCGTCGTAGATGATCTGCGTGTCGCCTTTTTCGGCCTGCAGCTCCAGCCGCACGCGGCCGTCATTGCTGATCCAGAGCCTGCCCGAGCCGCCCGCCAGCAGCGGGCTGGAGGCCACTTCGCCGAGCGCCCCGCCGCCGCCACCACCACCGCCGCCCGGACCGCCGGTGGCCAGGTTGGCGCCTTCGAGGAGGTGGTCGGTGAGCGTGACGTTGGCGCTCACGCCCTGCACCGGCGGGGCCGCGAGCGCGCCGTGGACCGCCTCGGCGAGGGGCTTGGCCGGCGGCGTGGGGCCGGCGCCGAGCGCGAACGCGAGCGCCGTCGCGGACACGCCGATGGCGAGCACCAGCCCGCACAGCAGCAGCAGGCGCGAAAGGGGAAGGCGACGGAAGACGTTCACGGTGACCTGCCTCGTCCTGGGTGGATTGACGGGCCTTCGTCAAGGGTAGCGCGCGACCTTCGGCCCGCCTAAACCTGTGAAGGCTCTTATGGACGCATCGGCGGCGGCGGACGGGCGGCGCCGATCGGCCGTTCTGGGCCGCCAACCGATATGTTCCCGCCCTCATGCTCATCGCGGTCATCCTCATCTGGGCGCTGCTGGGCATCGCCGTGTTCTTCATCGCGATGCGCCGCGGGCAGGCCGGGGCGCGCCGGCCCTCCGAGACGGAATCCAAGGCGGGTACCCGCGTGGTGATGGTCGGGGTGGCGCTCGTCGTCGCCTTCGGCCTGGCGGTGCCGGCGATCGTGATCGCGTCCAACGCCGCGCACAAGGCGAGCGTGGGCGTGGGCGGCGTGCACCTGAGCGCCGAACAGCAGAAAGGGCGGGAACTGTTCGCTCACACCTGCGCTGTCTGCCACACGCTTGCCGCGACGAAGTCGGTGGGTCGCACCGGGCCGAACCTGGACGTGCGCGTCGGCGAAGACATCGCAACCCCGGCCGGCCGCAAGGCGCTCGTGCTGAGCGCGATCGCCGAAGGTCGTGCACGCGGTCTCGGCCAGATGCCCGCGCTGCTCTACCAGGGCAAGGAAGCCGAAGAGGTCGCCAGCTTCGTGGCGGCCGTCGCCGGCCACTGAGCGGCGCGCGCGGCGGCTCCTACGCATTGGGTGGGCTCCTAGCAACCAGACCACGCGATCACCGGGGTCATCGGCGCCTTTGGCCAACCGTCGATGGCGGGGGGCTCGGGCCATGTGTATGGTCCCCGCGGGATGGCACCTGAGCTGGCCAAGAGCGCGGAGGACGTCAGGGCGATCGTGGAGGAGCGGAACATCCGCTTCGTCCGCTTCTGGTTTACCGACATACTCGGCCAGCTGAAGTCGTTCTCGATCAACGCCGCCGAGCTCGACGACGCGTTCGAGGGCGGGATGGGCTTCGACGGCTCCTCGATCACCGGCTTCAACGCGATCGAGGAGTCGGACATGATCGCGATGCCCGACC
>Ga0209415_10004638_pt1 | contig 25083 bp, 15 predicted proteins | sample PeaSoiSIISIP2007_FD_187696 | JGI IMG/M metagenome (GOLD analysis project Ga0209415, IMG submission 187696) | Peat soil microbial communities from Weissenstadt, Germany - SII-SIP-2007 (SPAdes) (version 2) | ecosystem: Environmental > Terrestrial > Soil > Wetlands > Peat | place: Germany... | reverse complement strand
AGGTGGGGCTTCGCGCGAGGCCGCGACCTCGCTCGGTTCGCCCGATTGCCCTGGTGATCGCACGCTGGCGGCGACGCGCCAACGCCGTGCGCCAGCTCCCCTATGTCGTATAGCCGACGTCTGAGACGTCACCTCGGGGCAGAGCCTGGCAACGTTCTGCATCACTCGGGCCGAGAGACCGTCCAAGACCTGGGGGGAGCCTGCTGGCCGTCAGTCGCGAAGAGCGATCGGTCAGCACGAAGGGAACCCTTGAGGAGCGGGCGCACGGAGACGTACCGGCTTTATTCTCCCCCCAGGTGCTGGACGCTCTCGTCGCTACGTGCTGCTGGAGCAGACTGTAGTAGCCGCCTCGTTGTTTCAACGCGAGCCGGGTGGTGCCTGGATCGCCAGCGACCATACCGCAGGAGCGCTGTACTGCCGAACCTCATTATCACCCTGGATCCGGCGGATGTGCATCGCGGATTGACCTTCGCGGCTCAACCCCGCTCCGGCGGGAGAGGTTTTCATCCCACCCGGCGCAGATCCAGCGTCCGCGGGTGTTCGCGTGAGCGCTGCACCACCGGCTCCACCATCGGCCCGGGCGTGTGGCCGATCGGGAAGAACCGCGACTTCCGCCGCGCCTCCGCCTCGTTGGCGTTCACCGGGAAGCGGTCGTAGGCCAGGCCGCCCGGATGCGCCACATGATGGGTCAGCCCGCCGAGCGAACGACCGGTCCAGCGGTCGTAGATATCGAACACCAGCGGCGTCTCCGGCGGCAGAGTCGGATGCAGTGACGACGGCGGGTTCCACGCCTTAAAGCGCACGCCGCCGACATACTCTGCCTCGCGGTCGGTCCGGGTCAGCGGCACGGCGTGGCCGTTACAGGCCAGCACGTAACGTTCGTCCACCCAGCCGGCCACCCGTGCCTGCACCCGCTCCACCGAGCTGTCGACATAGCGCGCGGTGGCGCCCGCCACCGCCTCCTCGCCCAGCACGTGCCACGGCTCCAGCGCGTGACGGAGTTCCAGCGTGGCGCCGCGCAGCGTGATCTCACCGATGCGCGGGAAGCGGAACTCGAAATGCGGGTCATACCAGGCGCTGTCCAGCTTGAAGCCAAGCTCGCCCAGCTCCTCCAGCACGTCGGCAAAGTCCTGCGCCACGAAATGCGGCAGCATGAAATCGTCGTGCACCCGGGTGCCCCAATGCACCAGCCGCCGCTCGTACGGCGTCTGCCAGAACGCCGCCAGCGCCGAGCGCATCAGCAGCACCTGCGCCGCCGACATCTGCGCGTGCGGCGGCATCTCCAACGCCCGAAACTCCACCAGACCGAGCCGCCCTGACCCGCCCTCCGGCGTGTACAGCTTGTCGATGCAGAACTCGGTGCGGTGGGTATTACCGGTCATGTCGGCGAGGATGTTGCGGAACAGCCGGTCCACCACCCAGGGCGGCGTTTGCCGCCCGGGTCCGATCTGCGCGAACGCGATCTCCAGCTCCGCCAAACTGTCCTGCCGCGCCTCATCGATGCGCGGATGCTGACTGCTCGGACCAATGAACAGTCCGCTGAACAAGAAGGAGAGGCTCGGATGGTTGTGCCAGAAGCCAAGCAGGGATTTGAGCAAATCGGGGCGGCGGAGGAACGGGGAGTCGGCGGGTTGCGCGGCGCCCATCACCACGTGGTTGCCGCCGCCGGTGCCGACATGGCGGCCGTCCAGCATGAATTTTTCCACCGCCAGCCCGACCTGGCGGGCTTCCTCGTAGAGTTCCTCGCCCCGTTGCACCAGTTCGGACCAGTTATGCGCCGGGTGGATGTTGACCTCGATCACGCCGGGATCGGGGGTGACGGAGAAATGGTTCAGCCGCGGATCATGCGGCGGCAGATAGCCTTCCAGCACCACCTCGCGGCCGGCCTCCGCTGCGGTGTCCTCCACGGCGGCAACCAGCGCCAGCCAGTCCTCCGCGGCGGTGAGCGGCGGCAGGAACACGTGGATCAACCCGTTGCGCGGCTCGACGCAGAGCGCGGTGCGCACGAGTCCCGGCTCGCCGCGGCCGATCACCGGCACGTCCTGCGGCATCGGATGAAACCCTTCAGGACCGGCTGGCAAGCCTTCGGCGGGCGGCGGGGAGAGGAACGCCTGGCGCGGCGGCAACGGCGCGCGCGGAGCGAACGGATCCACCTCCAGTTCTTGCTCCATCGTCTCCGGATCAGCCCAGGGCAGGCTGTCGAGCGGCAGGCGCAGGCCGATCGGCGAATCGCCCGGAATCAGGAATAGCACGCCGCCACGGAAGAACCATCTTCCCCCCTGCCAGACGCGCACGCCGTCGCGCACGGTGCGGCGCAGCGGCAGCACGCTGCCGACCGGCGACGCCAGGCCTTGCTCGAACACGCGGGCCAGCCGGTCGCGCTCCATCTCGTCATGCAGCTTCGCATCCTCGGCGATCACGTTGGCCGGCAGCCGATGCTCGCGCCACAGGTAGTAATGCACGTCCTCATAGGCCGGCTGCGCCAGCGACGGATCGACCTGCAACCGCTCGGCCAGCGCCGCCGCGAACCGCGCCGCGTCGTCTTGGGTGGCGTTGCCGGTGACCCCCTCGGCCGCCAGCAGCGCGGGGTCGCGCCAAACCTGCTCGCCGTCCGGACGCCAATAGGCGGACAGTCCCCAGCGCGGCAATTGCTCGCCGGGATACTGCTTGCCGAACGCGTGTTGCAACGCCCCGCCGGGCGACCAGCGTGCCATCAGCCGGCGGACCAGCTTCTCCGCATAGTCCTGCTTGGTGGGGCCGAGCGCGTCGGTGTTCCATTCCGCCGCGTCGATATCGGTGGCGGAGACGAAGGTCGGCTCGCCGCCCATGGTCAGGCGGATATCGGACGTGGCCAGTGCCTGGTCCACCCGAGCGCCGGTCGCCAGAATGTCCTGCCACTGCGCCGACGTGTATGGTTTGGTGACGCGCGGCGTCTCGCGCACCCGGGTCAGGTGCATCTCGAACTCGAACGTCGTCTCGCATTGCTCCACCAAGCCGGAGATCGCCGCGGCGGACACCGGATCGGGACTGGCGGCGAGCGGGATGTGGCCCTCGCCGGTGAGTAAACCGGAGGTGGCGTCCAGGCCGACCCAGCCGGCGCCGGGCAGGTAGACCTCGGCCCAGGCATGCAGGTCGGTGAAGTCGGCGGTAGGACCCTCCGGCCCTTCCAGCGGCTTCACGTCGGCGACGAGCTGGATCAGGTAGCCAGAGACGAAGCGCGCCGCATAGCCCAGGTTGCGCAGCGCCTGCACCAGCACCCAGGCGGAATCGCGGCAGGAGCCTTTTGCCTGCGATAGCGTCTCCTCCGGCGTCCACACGCCCGCCTCCAGCCGCACGATATAGGCGATGTGCTTCTGCACCCGGCGGTTCAGCGCCACCAGCATATCCACGGTGCGTTGCTCGCCGCGCAGCACGCCATCCAGCAGCGCGCGCATTCGCGGCCCGACCGGCGCCAGCCGGCGGAATGGCGCCAACTCCTGCTCGAGCACCGGGTCGTAGGTGAAAGGCCAAGTTTCGGCCTCGGGTTCCAGAAAGAAGTCGAAGGGATTGATCGTCGCCATGTCGGCGACGAGGTCCACCGTCACGTCGAAATGCGAGACCCGCTCGGGGAACACCACGCGGGCCAGGTGGTTGCCCTGCGGGTCCTGCTGCCAGTTGAGGAAATGCGGTTGCGGTTCGACCTTCAGGGCGTAGGAGAGGATCGGCGTGCGGGCGTGCGGCGCCGGACGCAGACGGATGGTCTGCGGCCCGAGCGTCACCAGCCGGTCGTAGCGGTAGCTCGTGCGGTGGGTCAGCGCGACGTGAAGCGGCATAGGTGGGGTCCGCAATGGCGGGAGAGGAGCGAGCGGGGAGGCGCAGGACAGTCGAGCGGCGCGTATCCGCGGCGGGTGTGGAACGCCGGCGGGACTACGGCAGGTTGTTCATATTGCAGTGGATTGTGCGGTGCAGCAAGGGGTTTGCGCCGGGTTCTGCGCCTTTGTGGTGACTCGTGCTACCGGACCGATCGGACCGATCAAAGCGCCTTGCGAAACGTCAGGTTGATCCGGCAGCGCCCGGTCAGCGCATCCTCTCCGTCCGCCAGCGGATCAACGCCGTGGAATGCCAGCCGCGACGGTCCGCCCCACACGACGACGTCGCCGCTCTCCAGCCGCACGCGCCGCGGCCGGTCGGCGCGACGCAGGCCGCCGAACAGGAACACCGCCGGCAGCCCCAGCGACACCGAAACGATCGGCGCGGTGAAGTCGCGCTCGTTGCGGTCCTGATGCAGCGTCAGCCGCGCACCAGGCGCGTAGCGGTTGATCAGGCACCCATCGGGGACGAAGAAGCCTGGGAACCCGCCCGCCGTCGCCGCCCGCGCCGCCACGTCCAGCAACAGCGGCGGCATCGCCGGCCATGCCCGGCCGGTTTCCGGATCGCGCGCATCGTAGCGATAGCCGGTTCGGTCGGTGATCCATCCCACGCGGCCGCAATTCGTCATCGCCACCGACATCGCGTGCCCGCCCGGCGTGACCATGTGACGGAACGGCGCCGCGACCAGCACGGGTTCCAGGGCCTGCAGCAGCCCCGACGCGTCGGTCGTGACAAAGCCGCGCAGCAGCACGGCGCCATCGGTCAACGGTTCGGAGGCACCGCCGCGTGTCGCGACGCCGCCGAACAGATCGCCCATCCTCGTGCCATGACGCTGGCTCATTGGACGTCCTGACATCCCGTGGCGAATGACCGCCGTGAGCGGGGAGAAGAGCGGCGACGCACCACGTCGAACATGCCTGTTGTGGTTGCCAGGATTATAACACTGAAAACCGCGGAGGGCCACGCTGGGCCATCGAGGATGCTTTCGTAATGCCGCATGTGTGGAACACCGGCGATCGTAGCGGATGGACCATGGTCCGTGGCCCTGAGTGGCTCTCCGCGCTTCTCGGTGTCAATATCTTGCACTGTCAGCAACAGCAGCGCCGTCATGGCGACGTTCTCTCGCGCATTCAGCCATGACGGTTGGCGCCGTCGCTTGCCGTGATTCCTGCATCGCGGCCCCGCCCCAAAAAAGGGCGGGGAAACCTGCAAATGTCTTCACTGCACCATGGTGATGGCGTTGCGGTTCTTCGCCCAGGCTTCTGGCGTCGACGCCGGATCGGTCGGCCGGTCCTTGCCGTAGCTGATCACCCGGATACGTGCCGCGTTGATCCCGTGCGCGGCGAGATACTCCTGATCCGCGTTGGCGCGTCGCTGGCCCAGCGCGAGGTTGTACTCCTCGGTGCCGCGCTCGTCGCAATTGCCAGCGATGACGACGCTCACCGTCGGATAGCGCTGCAGCCAGTCGGCCTGGCGGTCGAGCGTGGCACGCGCATCGTCGCTCAACGTGCCGCGATCGGTGGCAAAGAAGATGCGATCGCCCACCGTCTGCACCAGGTCCTCTTCGCTGCCGGGCGTCGCGCGGTTGGCATAGCCACCTGCACCACCCGCACCGCCTGCACTGCCGGTGCCGTACGGCGCGTTGCCGCCCGCTCCGGACTCGGCACCGGTGTCCGACGACGAACACGCCGCCAGCGACACGGCGAGACCAAAGGCGGTGAGAATGTTGCGGCGCATGGCAGCTCCTTCCGATACAGCGACGTGCCGGACCCTATCGACACAACGTCATCGCGCAACTGTCAAAGCGCACCTCGCAACTTGTTCATCCGCCGGCAGTAATCACACAAATTCGCCGTTGCGCAGCAATGGTTCGGCAGTGCCGTCGGCGGTGATGCCGTCCACATCGACAAGCGGCGAACCAATCATCCAATCGACATGGATCAGGCTGCGATTGGCACCGCGCGCCGCGAGCGCCTCGGCGCCCGCCTTGCCGCGATCGGTGAAGCACTTGCTGTAGGATTGTCCCAACGCGATGTGGCATGCCGCGTTCTCGTCGAACAGCGTGTTGAAGAACAGCAGCCCGCTGCGCGCGATCGGCGATGACGCCGGCACCAGCGCCACCTCGCCGAGGCGCCGCGCGCCTGCATCGGCCGAGATCATGCGTTGCAACACGTCCTGTCCGGTGCGCGCCGTCGCCTGCACGATGTTGCCAGCTTCGAAGCGTACCGCGATGTCCTGGATCAGCGTGCCCTGGTACGACAGCGGCTTGGTGCTGGCGACGGTGCCCTCGACGTGCCGGCAATGCGGCGTGGTGAATACTTCCTCGGTCGGAATGTTCGGGTTGCCGGTGATGCCGTTGCGCGCGGTGCTCAGGCCACCCATCCATTCATGCTCGTCGGCGAGGCCGACGCGCAGGTCGGTCCCCGGACCACGGAAATGCAGCGCCGCGTAGCGTTTCGCATTGAGCAAGTGCCGTCGCGCCATCAGCGTGGCGTTGTGCGCTGCCCAGGCGGCGATCGGATCGTCCGCGTCGACGCGCGACGTTGCGAAGATCGCCTCCCAGAGTTGCGCCACCGCCGCGGCTTCCGGCAGATCGGGAAACACCGCCTTCGCCCAGGCCGGCGTGGCGCTGGCGACGAGCGTCCAGTTGATGACCGTGTCGGTGATCAGTTCCAGCGCGGGGCGATAGGCGATCGACCGCGCCTGGTTGGCACGCGCAACCTTCGCCGGATCCTCGCCGGACAGCAGGTTCGGGTTTTCGCCGACGATCGCGAGGCGGGCGGCGCCGTTGCGGAAGGCGGCGGCCATGCCGTCGTACAGCCAGCCGGCGGCCTTGCCGAAACTGTCGTCGGGCGCGAGGCGATAGCGCAGCAGCGTGGCCTCGTCGTCGGAGAGCAGGGCGGTGACGAGCGAGGCGCCGGCGCGGTAGGCCTGTGCGGTGATGCGGCGGGCGAGCGGAAGTGCTTCCAGCGGCGCAGTCATCAGCAGTTCCTGGCCGGGCTGGAAGCCGCCGAGCCCGACCCGCACGGCAATCTCGGCGAGGCGGTCGAGGCGGGTTTCGTGCGTCGTAGGTGGGGCGGCGGGGCTGATGTCCATCACACTGTGTTCCTTTGCGGCGCTTTCTCCAGGTCGTCTGCCATCTGCTGCTCCACCAAGCCAGGCCGACGACATACTTGACCAAGTTGAACTAGAACGGCAGACGAATTTTTGCAACGAATACGGTCTCATGCTGTACGCAGTGTTTTCGTATAATGAGTGGAGTTGCGGCCTTCGAGCGCATAAAACCTCGGACTTGTGAGCGTGCAGTTGTCTTACCGACCCGTGATGTCGATGATCCGTGAACAAACATGACGTAGGATCGTCCCTTTTGTTGTGCTGCTTTGAGACAACCTTCTACGATATCGGTAATCTCCGCCATCGCTTCGTCATATGAGACTGATTTATCTCGTTTACCGAAATGCAGATCGATTTCGTCGTATTTGGACAAATCGAACATCGCACGATATTGCGTTCAATCACCTGAGCCTCGCTGAAACGTCGACATCGACTTCCACCTGGTCACTTAGTCAGGTATGTTATTATCCAAGCCAGTCCCGCAGCGACGCGCTATGTGTAGGCCGCTTCGATCATACGCCTGATTTGGTCGTCCACCGGATCAGGCTGCGCTGCCAATTGGGACTGTCCCTGGGGAGGCTTGGCCTGATTGGATGTATTTGAGTCAGGCACCACGGTCGGCACCTGCGGTAGCTCCGCCGTTCGTTGGGTACGACGATTGCCTGGATTGAAAGTCTTTCTACGAACGCTGGGCATTGCGGCTTCCTGCGACGGGGTCAGACTAAATGGTTCAAGGTTCGACGTCGCGTGGTGGATCGCTCCGGCGGCCTTGCTCGAATACGCCCTGGAAACAGGCATCCGGCAGGTCCGAGCCGAAAATCTCGAATATCGACGCGGTTCGTGGTTTGGCAACGAAGGAACGGAGTTGCACACGCATCGCCTGGACTGCTCCTGGGTTGCCGCAAAGAACCGCGGCGAGGTCTCGCAGAATTTGGGTATCGATGGCGAGGACCCGGACCTCGACACGCACCATGCCGCCGTCGCGGTGCCGCCGGCGGTGCGTGTTCAGGGTCTTTCGCGGCGCGTTTGACACAAAACGTCTCCGGTTGGTAGGCTCAGTATAGTCGGGAATATATCCGGCGCAAGATTCGTAAGGTCCTTGGAGATACAGCACCGTTGCAAAGGGCGCCGCGGGCTAGCGACGCCGCCCGGCAACCAGCTCCCCGACTCGCTGCGCGGACATTATCGGTCGGGACTTCAAAGCCATTGAAAGCTGCAAAAACAGGGACTCGTCCCCCAGTGAGTTCGGTGACAACACCTGCGCCGTAGCGTAAGTGGCCAACCGAGGACTCAGGAGCCATTCGATTCAAATGACCGATATTGGGGGGTACATTTCCACCACGAAGTCACCCCTTGGCGCCCCAATCAGGATGACGAACAGGTACTGATCGGAGGGCAACGTGCCAGAGAACGCTTGGATCTGCTTCCGGCAGCTCTGGATATGCTCTTCTGCGCTTGGTCGGGTGCTCACGCGAGACATCCACACCCGAACGTCAGCTCTCGCCTGCACAAGCTTCTGGAAATCTTCATCGACATCCCGGTCCTCTCTGGACGGTCTCCCTTGCCTCCACTCCAACTCCATGACCATCGCCTGCCTGGTTAGGAAGTGAGCCACAGTCTTCTGCGCCGGTGTGGTGGGCTCCGACTCGTATGCTGCCCAGACCATGTCGTACAGCCACTCGCAGCTATCTGTGCCGCAGTCATTTGCAAGCACCGTAAATCCGAGGCCTTTTCCAAGTTCGCTCAGGCGTCGCTTGACCAGTTCGGTCTTCCGAGTGTCATAGAGAAGAGGCTCGCCAATCAGCAAAGATCGAATGTTTGTCTCAATTTTTGCACCAAGATCCTTCGGTGTGATCTCATACATCATTGTTTCGTCCTCCTGGCACTGTCATGGGCCTGACGTCGTCAGGCGCCATAACCCGCCCTCTGCATTTCTACCAGCAATGTCGATAAGCTCTGGACCCCGACCCTTACTCGCAAATCATTGCGCAAAGCTGTGCCTAATAATGCAAGCCTTTGGGTAATCCGCCACTGATCCTTGGCTCTTGCAGGTCACACGTCCAAATTCGCCACCTTCAGCGCATTCCCCACGATGAACTCCCGCCGCGGCTCCACCACGTCGCCCATCAGCGTGGAGAACACCAGCGCCGCGTCCTCGATATCCCCCACCTTCACCTGCAGCAGCGTGCGCCCTTCCGGTTCCAGCGTGGTGCGGCCCAACTCGTCCGCGTTCATCTCGCCCAGCCCCTTGAATCGCTGGATCGTCAACCCGCGCCGGCCATGCGCGATGATCCGGTCGAATGCGCTGGCCGGACCGGCTACCTCCGTCTCCTGCGAATCCAGTTTCAGCTTCGCGGGCTCGCGGAATTTTGTCGCCAGAGCATCGGCGCGATCGGCCAGCCAGCGCGCTTCCGCACTGCGCAGCGCCGCTCCATCCAGCGTGTGCCGCTCCGCCACGCCGCGCACCGTGCGTGACAGCGTCAGCCCTCCATCCACCGCCACGACCCAGCCTCGCTCGTGCGGGAGAGAAATCGTGTTCAACCGCACCACCAGTCCCTGTGCCGCCGCCGTCGCCCGCGCCGTATCCGGCGTCAGCGCGCCGGCGATCGCCGCTTGCTCCAACAGCGGCACCGGTGCGGCGGTGGACAGCCGGCGCAACTGCATCGTCGCCTCGCGCAGCCAGACCACCTCGCGCCGCAGTTCCGCGCCTTCCAGCACCGAGCCGTCCGCGTAGATCAGCCGCGCTCCCGCCAGCGCCTTCTCCAGCAGGAACGCCTCCAGCGCCCCGTCATTCTTCAGGTAGCGTTCCTCATTGCCGCGCCTGGCGCGATACAGCGGTGGCTGCGCGATATACAGGTGCCCGCGGTCGATCAATTGCGGCATCTGGCGGAAGAAGAACGTCAGCAGCAGCGTGCGGATATGCGAGCCGTCCACGTCCGCGTCCGTCATGATGACGATCTTATGGTAGCGCAGCTTGCTGACGTCGAACCCGCCCTGCTCCGGCTCCCCGCGCCCGATCCCGGTACCCAGCGCAGTGATCAGCGTGCCGATTTCCTGACTGCCCAACATGCGATCGAACCGCGCCCGCTCCACGTTCAGGATCTTGCCCTTCAACGGGAGAATGGCCTGGAACTTGCGGTCGCGTCCCTGCTTGGCAGAGCCGCCCGCGCTGTCGCCCTCGACGATGAAGATTTCGCACTTCGCCGGATCGCGCTCCTGACAGTCGGCCAGCTTGCCGGGCAGCGTGGAAATATCCAGCACGCCCTTGCGCCGCGTCAGCTCCCGCGCCTTGCGCGCCGCCTCGCGCGCCGAGGCCGCGTCCATCACCTTCTGCACGACGCCCTTGGCTTCCTTCGGATGCGTCTCGAACCAGTGCGACACGGCGTCGGCCACCGCCGCCTGCACCACCGGCTGCACCTCGGACGAAACGAGTTTGTCCTTGGTCTGCGACGAGAATTTCGGGTCCGGCACCTTTACCGACAGCACCGATGTCATGCCCTCGCGCATGTCCTCGCCGACGAGCTGCAAGCCTTCCTTCTTGCCCATCCCCTCGGCGTATTTCGTGACCACGCGAGTCAGCGCCTGGCGAAATCCGGCCAGGTGCGTGCCGCCGTCGCGCTGCGGGATGTTGTTGGTGAAGCACAGCATCGTCTCGTGGTAGCTGTCGTTCCACGACAGCGCGAACTCGACGCGGATGCCCTGCGCGTCGTCCGCGGTGCGCAGCGAGATCGGCGGCGTGAACACCGGCGTCTTGCCGCGGTCCAGCCACTCGACGAACGCCACCAGCCCGCCGTCATAGCGCAGCGTCACTTCCTGCGACGGCGTATGGCGCTCGTCGACCAGGCGGATGGTCAGGCCGGAGTTCAGGAACGCCAGCTCGCGCAGCCGGCGCTCCAGCAGCGAAAAATCGAATTCCGTCTTCGTGAAGGTCGCCGGGCTGGGCTTGAACGTCACCTCGGTGCCGGTTACATGTTCGGTAACCGGACCGACCATCGCCAGCGGCGCCTCGGCGTCGCCGTTGCGGAAGCGGATGAAATGCTCCTGGCCGTGCCGCCAGATGCGCACCTCCATCCACTCCGACAGCGCGTTGACGACCGCCGCACCGACGCCATGCAGCCCGCCGGAGACCTTGTACGAATTCTGGTTGAATTTGCCCCCGGCGTGCAATCGAGTCAGCACCACCTCGGCGGCGGAGACGCCCTCCTCCGCGTGGATGTCGGTCGGGATGCCGCGCCCGTTATCGCGCACGGTCACCGAGCCGTCTCCGTTCAGGATCAGCTCGCACCGCGTGGCGAAGCCGGCCTGCGCCTCGTCCACCGCGTTGTCGATAATCTCGAACGCCATGTGGTGCAGGCCGGAGCCGTCATCAGTGTCGCCGATATACATGCCGGGACGGCGCCGGACGGCATCCAGCCCGCGCAAAACCGAGATGGAGGACGCGTCATAAGCGTCGCCATTGACGGGGTCGGATTCGGAAGGCGGCAAGGCGGAATCGGACATGCCGACGGGGGACTCCAGCGTGTGGTTGGATACTCTAGATACATAGCCGCTACGCGGCCGGCGGGACAGGGGGAACCGTCGATTCCGCCGGCGAAAATCGCGCGTCCGGATGCAATTCTCCGCCGCCGGTTCGCAAGCCCTCCGCCACGCCGGCAAGGGGGAGAAAAGTCTCGGCGTCGGTGCCGGTTATCAGCGTCTGCGCCGGCAGCGCTGCGAGTGCCGCGAACAGCGACGCGCGGCGTTCCGGGTCAAGATGCACCGCCGGCTCGTCCAGCAACAGCAGCGGCGCGAAGCCGCGCGCGTCGGCGATCACCGCGGCATGCCCGAGGATCAGCCCGATCAGCAGCGCCTTCTGCTCCCCCGTGCTGGCCAGCACGGCCGCGGTGCCGGTCGCCGCGTCCGCCAGCGCCATGTCGGTGCGATGCGCGCCCAGCGCCGCCGTGCCAGCGGCCGCGTCACGCACCCGGTTGGCCGCCAGGCCGGAGCGCAGCCAGTCCTCCACCGCGAGCGCCGGCTCGGTCGCCAGGCGCTCGGCGATCGGGCAAAGCAAGCCGATCCGCGCCGCCGGAAACGCACCGACCGCACCCGCTCGCAGCGCTGCGTTCAGCCGCCCCACCAGCGCCAGGCGTGCTGCCGTGGCGGCCACCGCGTGGCGCGCCATCTCGTCCTCCAGTCCGGCCAGCCAGGACGGGTCCCAGCCTCCCCCTGGGCGGCCCTCGGAGAGCAGTCGGTTACGGCTGCCCATGGCGGCGTCGTGTGCGGCCATTTCGCGGGCGTGACCGGGTTCCAGCGCCCAGACCAGCCGGTCCAGGAAGCGCCGCCGGCCGGACAGGCCCTCCAGGAACAGCCGGTCCATCTGCGGGGTCAGCCACACCGCGGCGATACGCGCGGCGATTTCCGCCTGGCTGCGCGGCGCGGCACCATCCAGCCGGAAGACGCGGCGATCCGTCGGACCATCCGGGGGGGTGCCAGTGCCGATATCGGCCTCACCTTGCGCCGTGGCGAAACGGCCCGCCACCGCCCAGCCACCGGCCGCGCCTTGCCGCCTCAGGTCGGCGGTGCGGGCGTTGCGCAGGCCGCGGCCGGGCACCAGCAGCGACACCGCCTCCAGCAGGTTCGTCTTGCCGCTGCCATTCGGCCCGAACAGCACGGCGATTCGCGCCCGCGGGCGCCAGGTCAGCGCCGCGTAGTTGCGGAAGTCGGTCAGCGAAAGACGCAGCAACTGCATGTGCCCGATCTGCGGTCGCGAGGCGGGGAGCGTCAATGCCCGCCACGGCGGCTTCGCGCTCCGGGCCTTACAGACCAGAAACGAGTATTTTCGCAGTATAGGTCAAGAACTGATCAGCCAATATAGGAACCATATATGGTCAACCCGGTGATGCCACTCCGAATCCGTGCTGTCCCGCCCGCCAGCCAGCACAACCGGCGGTATGTATTGCCAGGGTGGATCGGGTCATGTATTGGGATCGGATGCGAGAGGGCAGGTCTCCACTGACCCGCCGTCTGTTGCATCGGGCCTGGATGTTCTGCGCGGCTATTGTCGTCGCAGGGGGTTACTCTTGTGCTCATGCCCAGACGCTGCGCGGGACGGACGATCAGACCGCTTTGGGGGTTCCGCGCGTTGCGCTGAGCGGCGCGCCGGGCGTGGCCTTGCCGCAGCCGCTATCCCCCAGCGAGGCCGTCCTCATCAGGCACATCTTCGCCTTGCAGGCCGCCGGCGCCATCAGCGAGGCGATCCGCGAAACCGACCGGCTGGACAACAAGCTGCTGCTCGGCCCCATCCTCGCCGAGCGCTATCTCGGCTTCTGGTCGCATCCAACTGCGGCGGACCTCACCGACTGGCTGGCGAAGTATGGCGAGCAACCGGACGCGCCGGCAATCCGCGCGCTACGGTCGCAGCTCGAGCCAGACACCGCGCCGGTTACGGATAACCCCAGGCCACGCCGGGGCGGCGCCGTGGCCACCGCGCCGGCATGGACGCTGTTCGTGCAGAACCGCGACGCCGCCGCGATTGCCGCGGCCACCCCCCAGCTCTCGCGCCCGCCGTCGCAACCCGGCAGCGCGGAACCGCTGTTTGCCGGCGGCCTTGCTGCCTGGCGCGCCAGTGACGCGCCAATGGCGGTCAGCTTCTTCCAGGCCGCCTACCGGGCGGCTCCGACCGCTGCCCTGCGCGCCGCCGGCGCCTACTGGGCTGCCCGCGCCGCCCAGCGCCAGGCGGACCGCAGCGCCTCGGTCGTGTGGTTGCGTCGCGCCGCGCAGGAGACCGACACATTCTATGGCCGCATTGCCGCCCGCGCGCTCGGCCCGTCCTTCGCCTGCCTGCCGGGCGAGACGCTCGGCACCGCCGACATCGACGCCCTGGTCACCACGCCAGAGGGCCGTCGCGCCTTCGCCCTGCTCCAGGTTGGCGAGCACCGCCGGGCCGAGGCGGAACTGCGCGCGCTATGGGCCGATGCCGGACAAGATGCCATCTTCGCCCGCCCGCTCGCTCTGCTCGCGCGGGCGGTCGGTCTGACCCAGTTCGCCGCGGAACTGCGGGCCGCCGCGCTTCCCGCACAGGAGGCCCCGTCGCCGCCCGAATTGCACCCCGCCGGAGGGTTCGTGATCGATCCGACGCTGATCTACGCGCTGGTGCATCACGAATCGAATTTTCATCCGGCCGCGGTGTCCCATTCCGGCGCGCTCGGCCTGATGCAGATCAAGCCAGCCACCGCCCGGGCGGTCAGCGGCGACCAGTCGCTCGACGGGATCCATCTCACCCGCCTGCATGATCCCGCGGTGAACCTCGCCGTCGGCCAGCGCTACCTGGTGCAGTTGTCCGAGGACGACTCGATCGACGGCGACCTGATCCGGTTGCTGGCCGGCTACCGCCAGGGTCTGTTCGGGTTGAAGCGCTGGGCCGACAGCGTGAACGACCAAGGCGATCCGCTGCTGTTCCTGGAGGCCATCCCCAACCCGGCCACCCGGGGTTTCGTCCAGGACATACTCGCCTGGTCCTGGCATTACGCGGCGGTGTTCAAGCTTCCGGCGGCGAGCCTGGACGCGCTCGCCTCCGGGCATTTCCCGCGCCTTGTCCGCACCGCTGTGCAGGCGATGGACCCCACCGCCGCGGCGTGCCACGGGGTGGCGGCGCTCCCGTAAAGGTTCGCGAGGCGGGGGCCCATTCTCCCCTCCTCATGCGGGAGGGGGTAAAGAAAAATCTGTCAGGCAACATCCTGGACGTGCCTATTCTCCACCTCCCTTTGAGGGCTTGGGCCGCGAAGCGGACCAAGGTCGGGGGAAGGGCGCGTTCGTCCACCGGCCACCGATGTACCCTCCCCTCCCCCCTCGAGGGTAGAGGCAGAATGGGTTGCCGCCAGCAAATTGTTCACCATTCCCCCGCATGCTGACCACCCGCATCCCGGAGGTCCGCATGCGCGTCGCGATGCCCGCCCCGCTGCCCGATGCCGCCCTGGTCAACCTCGCCGCCGCCGGGTTTCTGCTGTTTTCGTTGGCCTGCGCCGTATTCGCGCCGTGGCTGTTCTGGCTGCTGCTGGTCGCGACAGCGGCGTTCGGCGTCATTTTTCTGGCGTTCCGCTTCACCCCCGGGTTCACCGCCGCCTGGCTCCTGGTCACCGCCGCCAGCCTGGAGATGACAGCCGCGGACCTGCTGGGCCACGAGGCCTTCCAGCCGACCATCGCCGTGATCAAGGGGGTGGGTATCGGGCTGGCGGCCGTGGCGGCGCTGCGTTACGGCCCTCGCCTCGACCTGTTCAATCCCGCCTTCGCCTGGCTCGCCATGTTCGTGGGCGGGCTGACGCACGGGTTGTGGCCCGCGCTGACGCCGGAGGACAGCCTGCGTTCTATGGTCGGCTCGGTCGCGCCCTTCGCCTTTGGCTTCAGCAGGCTGTCCCGCCAATGGGCCCAGGCGATCATTCGCGCGGCCTGCTGGGCGCCGCTGCTCTCGGTGGCGGGCGGCGCCATACTCGCCGTCGCCGGGCTACGGCCGCTGTTCGTCAACAGCGGCGGGCTCCGTCTGGCCGGACTGGGCCATCCGGCGTTCCTCGCCTCTGTCTGCCAGACCGCGGTCTATGCCTGCCTGATCGAGATGTACCGCCACGGTCGCCGTCGGGACATTTTCCTCCTGGGTGCCAATTTTCTGCTCCTGCTGCTGACCGGCGCGCGGGCGCCTATGTCCTACGCGCTGGCGGTGACGGCGTTGAGCCTGGTGCTGGTGCGCTCGCCGGCAGTCCCCGCACGCCACCGCCTGCTGCTGGTCCTGGCGAGCGCCACCGCCCTGCCGCTGGCCGCGGCCTTGCTGCTGGGCCTGGTGCCGACCGACCTTGACGTGGTCCGCGCCTTCAATGTGCTGACCACCAACCTCGGCAATTTGAGCGGCAGGCAGCTCCTGTGGCCGAACTTCGAGCATGCGGCGGCGATATCGCCGTGGCTCGGCTGGGGTGTCGGCGCGGGCAACGTGATCATTCCGGCGGATGATGCGGTGGTGAAGCTCTTGCAGACCTGGGCCGCCCACAACGAATACCTGCGCGTTGGGGTGGAAGGCGGCGAACTCGGCCGCGCGCTGCTGGTGGTGATGATGGTGCTGTGGGTGCGCCAGCATACCGCGACGCTGTGCCAATCCGACCGCACCATCATGCGGCTGGTGTTCATCGCCTTCGCGGCGCACGCCTTCACCGACAACCTGCTGATCTCCACGCCGGCCTGCGTGCTGTTCACCTTCGCAGTTGCGGTATTCGCGCGCGGTCGCTTCGAGAGCCAAGACGATCGCCACCGCGTGTATAGCGGTTCAGAACATTCCGCCGCGGAGCTCGCGGCGCCATAGGTCCGCGCGGTGCGCCGGCGCGACAGACCGTGAGCCGTGCCCAGCCTGGGCTGCGCTGCGCGTTGAAATCTTCGGAGCGCTTCGTCACACCGCCCCGGAACCGGCTGGAAAACAATGTTGAATCCTTCTGTCTGCCCCCCGAAAACGCCACTTGATGGAGCCGGGGCCGGAGGCGTAGGGAACGCCCGCCCTGCCGGAGTGCCGAACCGATGCGACTGACCCGTGCCGCGCTGGCCTTGTTGCCGCTGCTGCTGTTCGCCGCTCTCGCCCCTCCCACGCTCGCCGCCGGCCTGGCTTTCGTCATCAACTCCGGCGGCGCCTCGATCAGCGTGATCGACATGGCGACGCAGCAGGAACTCCGCCGCATCCCCGCGTTGCGGGAGCCGCATCATTGGGCGCTGACGCCGGACGGCAGGAGCCTGCTGGTCGGCGACACCGTCGGCAATGAGCTGCTGTTCCTCGATCCGGCAACAGGCGCGGTGCAGCGGCGTATGCCCTGCGTCGATCCGTACCAGTTGTGGTTCAGCCCGGACGGACGGTTCCTGGTGGTGAACGGGATCGCCCGCAACCAGATCGACGTGTATGACGGCGCCAGCCTGCGATTGCTCAAGCGCTTCCCGATCGCGTCGATGCCGAGCCACCTAGCCTACGCGCCGGACTCCGGCACCGTCTACGTATCTTTGCAGGGGACCGACCGGCTGGTGGCGATCGACCTGAGGAAGCTGGCGATCCTGTGGAACCAGCCGGTGGGCAAGACGCCGGCCGGCGTGTTGTGGCTCAACGGCAAGGTGCTGGTCGCCGACATGGGCAACGACTATGTCGCCCAGGTCGATCCGGCCGACGGGCGCGTGGTGGACCACATCGTCACCGGCAAGGGCGCGCATAACCTGTTCCTGTCACCCGACGGCATGACGCTGTGGGTGAACAATCGCGCCGGCGGCACCACCGAATCGCTCGACGCCGCGACGCTGAAGCCGATCCGCAGCTACAAGATTCCCGGCGGACCGGACGATATGGCGTTCGCGCCGGACGGCCGCATCTGGATCACCCGGCGCTGGGCCGAGAAAGTCGCGGTGCTCGATCCCGCGACCGGCGACTACCAGACGATCGAGGTCGGCCGCTCGCCGCACGGCATCTTCCTGAACGACGCGGCGCGCCCCGCCATCAAGGTGGCGCTCGCGCCGTCGCGCTGAGCCATGCCGGATCCGTTCGACCTCGCCGCGGGCTGGCTGCAGGAACATCTGCTGATCCCTCTGCTTTACCAATTCGGCTGGATGGAGTGGGAGGACATCTCGTACGGCTGGGCGCTGTTCGCGGTGTACGGTGCGGTGCAGGTGGCGCTGACCTTTGCGCTATGCGTGCCGCTGGAGCGCTGGCGCCCGGTGGAGCGCTGGCCCGACCACAAGGCGGTGGCGGTGGACGCGTTCTACACCGTGCTGTCGCGCGTCGGCGTGCTGCCGCTGTTCACCTTCGTGCTGTTCTACCGCACGCAGGTAGCGTTGAACGGCTGGATCGCCGACCAGGGCCTGGTGCCCCCGACCCTCGAACGACTCTTCCCAATTCTGCTCGGCCAGCCGGTGGCGACCTTCGCGATCTACGCGGTGATTCTCGACTGCGCTGACTACTGGCGCCACCGCCTGTCGCACATGTTCCGCTGGTGGTGGGCACTGCACTCGCTGCATCACGCGCAGCGGCAGATGACGTTCTGGTCGGACGACCGCAACCACGTGCTGGACGACCTGATCAGCGCGCTGTGGTTCGGCGTGATCGCACTGGCGATCGGCGTGCCGCCGCTGCAATTCCCATTGCTGGTGCTGGTGCTGCGCTTCGTCGAGAGCCTGTCGCACGCCAATGTGCGGCTGTCGTTCGGCTGGCTGGGTGAGCATTTGCTGATTTCCCCCCGCTTCCACCGCGCGCATCACGGCGTGCTGGCGGCGGGCGTGCGAAGCTGTAACTACGGCGCGGTGTTCCCCTGGTGGGACATGCTGTTCGGCACGGCGGATTTTTCCCGCGATTACGTGAGGACCGGCGATCCGTCGGGCGCGGAGGCGCTGCACACCGGGGGCTATTTGCAGCAGCAATGGGCGGGGTTGCGCCGGTTGGTGGGGGCGGTCGGCGGGCGGTGACGGCTTGAAATCTGCATCATTGTGATGCACATTATCGTCCATGAGTGAAGCCGAAGCTCCACCTCGTGCTGGCATTACGGTTCGCCTCGATCCAGCCACGCGAGACCGTGTCCAGCGCATCGCTGCTTTCGAACACCGATCGGTTGCCGGCTACGTCCAAATGCTTATCGAGCGCGACCTTCGGGCACGCGACGAAGCCGAGCGGGTGATCCATGTATTCGTTGCTCCGGAATTGGCAGATGAGCCGCCTGGGACCTTGATTCGCGAGGAGGGGGAGAGCGACGAGCGGTATGCCGACCGCGCCGAAGCCTTGCGGATCCTTTTGGGTGGTCGATAGGCAGCAGAAGGTTTGAAAATCGGCGAGGGCGCCTTCGTCTGGACGCACTTCCCGTTTGGTCCACCGCACCGGCCCGATCAACCGGGACCGATGCCCCACGTCGCATACTGCGTTGGTCTCCAGCAAGCCGGCCGGTCACTCGAAATCGTGTTGGCCTACACAGGCTCCGGCCGGTGGCGAGGCGGTAGCGAACGTGTTCCACCCGGTGTCTTCGAGTTTGATGCAACCGCCGCACGCCGGCTTAGCCAGCAGTGATTTTGCCTCGATTTACGTGTGCTCGCCCGCGTTCCCCCGACGCTGGAATGGTTCCCGCATTTCGCCACACCGGACCAAGGTACCCTCGCGTGGGCCGATCCCGCCCTGCGTGACAGAATTGCGCGAGAGCTGACTGCCCTTGCGCGTCGCAGTCCCGAGATCATCCAGATGCGTGGCATTGGCGCCGGCACGAGGACTGCCTGACGGCGCGCCATCGGGTTGTGCCACGATCAACGTCCCGCCCCATCGGTAGCAGGCGAGCGCGTTTCTTCGCGGCGACCATGCCGCATTTCCATATGGCTTGCTTATGACCGATATATCATACTTAACTGCACGAACCGGCAGCACTCCGCTAACTTGTAGGCGACTACTAACCTGTATGAGACTGCCAAGAACCGCCGCGTTCGGCGTCGCACGCGGGTCATCCTCGCCGCGCCGTAGCCGCCTGCAACGGCTCAGGGGGAGCTTCTGATGGCGAAACGCATCCTCGCCGGACTGGGTGTTGTGCTGTGCCTGGCGTTGCTGGGCCTGTGGTGGTTGGACTTCGGCAGCGGCCCGCCGCCCGCCGCGGCGCAGATCGGCCCGCCGGAGATCCCGGTCACCGCCGGCGTCGTCACCGCCCAGGACGTGCCGCAGTTCCTGCAAGGCATCGGCACGGTCCAGGCGTTCAACACCGTGACGGTCAAGACCCGGGTCGATGGCGCGATCGTCAAGGTGGCCTTCACCGAGGGGCAGGAGGTCCGCGAGGGCGATCAGTTGTTCCAGATCGATCCGCGTCCCTATCAGGCGGCGCTGGCGCTGGCGCTGGCCACCAAGGAGAAGGACGAAGCGCAGCTCGCGACCGCGCAGGCCGATCTGGTGCGCTACGGCCGGCTGGTCGGTCCCGGTTTCCAGACCCGGCAGAGCTATGAACAACAGCAAGGCCTGGTGGCGCAGTTCCAGGCCGCGATCAAGGGCGACGAGGCGCAGATCGACACCGCCCGTGTCAATCTGAGCTATACCGACATCCGTTCGCCGATCGATGGCCGCCTCGGCGCCCGTCTGGTCGATAGCGGCAACCTGGTGCGGGCGACCGACAGCATCGCGCTGGTGACGATCGCCCAGCTCAAGCCGATCTTCGTCAGCTTCACCCTGCCGCAGGACGACCTCGACCAGATCAGGCAACAGCAGCAGAAGGCGCCGCTGGACGTAACAGCCCTGGCGAGCAATGGCGAGATGATGCTCGGCGAGGGCAAGCTCAGCCTGATCGACAACATGATCGACCAGACGACCGGCACGATCCATCTAAAGGCGAGCTTCGCCAACCAGGATGAACGCCTGTGGCCCGGGGAGTTCGTCAACCTGCGCATGATCCTGCGCATGCAGCGCGAGGTAGCCACGGTGCCGTCGCAGACCGTGCAGGACGGGCCGGACGGCCACTACGCCTATGTCATCGGCCCGAACGACACGGTCGAGCGGCGGCTCGTCGAGATCGCCGCCGTGCAGAACGGTCTCACGGTGGTCAGCAAGGGACTCGCGCCGGGCGAACGCGTTGTTGTCGAGGGGCAGTACCGGCTGACCGACGGCGCGCGGGTGCGGCTGCTGCCGCCGAAAGCCGCCGGTTCGTCGAGCTGAGGCCAGGAGCGCAGCGATGAGCATTTCGGAACCCTTTATCCGCCGGCCGATCGCGACCTCGCTGCTGATGGTCGGCGTGCTGGTGTTCGGCATCGTGGCCTATACGATGCTGCCGATCGCCGCCCTGCCGAGTGTCGATTTCCCGACCATCACGGTGACCGCCAACTATCCCGGCGCCAGCCCCGAGACCATGGCGTCAGCGATCGCCACCCCGCTGGAGCAACAGTTCACCGCGATCCCGTCGCTCGACCAGATGACGTCGCTGAGCGGCACCGGGACGACGACGATCACCCTGCAATTCAACCTGTCACGCAACATCGATGGCGCGGCGGAGGATGTGCTGACCGCGATCAACGCCGCGAGCGGATTGCTGCCGAAGGACCTGCCGAACCCGCCAACCTACAGGAAGGTCAACCCGGCCGACTTTCCTGTGCTGATCTATGCGGTCTATTCCGATGCCGTGCCGGTCTATCGGCTCGACGATTATGCCTACACGATCCTGGCGCAGCAGCTTTCGACCGTGCCGGGTGTCTCCCAGGTCTCGGTCTTCGGCCAGAAGCAATATGCGGCGCGCGTCGAGGTCAATCCCGGTGCGCTCGCCGCGCATGGTATCAGCCTGGAGGACGTCCACAACGCGTTGGTGACGGCAACGGTCAATGGTCCGAAGGGTGCGATCGAGGGCGCACACCAGACCACGGCGCTGGACACCAATGACCAGCTGTTCGATGCCTCACAGTTCGGCAACGTGATCATCACCTACCGCAACGGCGCGCCGGTGCGGGTCAAGGACGTGGGCAGCGCCGTCAACTCGGTGCAGAACCTGTACGTTGGCGCCTGGTTCAACAACCGGCCGGCCGAGGGCGTCGCGATCTTGCGCCAATCCGGGGCCAACACGATCGATCTGGTAAATCGCATCAAGGCGCTGATGCCGCGCCTTGAGGCATCGATGCCGCCCTCGGTGCATGTCGCCCTGATGTCAGACCGCTCGCTGGTGACGCAGGCCGCGGTTCACGACGTACAGATCACCATGATTATCACGATCGCCCTGGTGGTCCTCGTCATCTTCATTTTCCTGCGCACCATGTGGGCGACCATCATCCCAAGCCTGGCGGTGCCCCTCTCACTGCTCGCCACCGCGGGAACGATGTATGCCGCCGGCTTCAGTCTCGACAACATTTCGCTGATGGCGTTGACAATCTCGGTCGGGTTCGTGGTGGACGACGCGATCGTCATGATCGAGAACATCGTGCGCTATATCGAACAGGGGGAACGACCGCTCCAGGCGGCGCTGCGCGGAGCAGGCCAGATCGGCTTCACCATCATCTCGATTACATTTTCGCTGATCGCGGTGTTCATTCCACTGTTCTTCATGGGCGGCATCATCGGCCGGCTGTTCCGCGAGTTCGCGGTCACCGTTTCGGTCGCGGTGGTCGCTTCGGCGGTGGTGTCGCTGACGCTGACACCCGTGCTGTGCGCGCTGTTTCTGAAACGCCAGCACGAGCATGATGTCGGCCGGCTCAACCGGCTGGCGGAACGGTTCTTCACCTGGCTGCTCGGCGCGTATGACCGGGGCCTGCGCTTCGTGTTCCGCCACCAGTTCGCCGTGCTGCTGACCACGATGAGTTTAATCGTGGTTACCGGCTATCTCTACATGAACATCCCGAAGGGTTTCTTTCCGCAGCAGGACACCGGCTTCATCTTCGGCGAGGTGGACACGCGTCAGGATGACTCCTTCGCTGCGACTACGGCGCTCGCCCACCAGATCGTCGATATCGTCAAACAGGATCCGGCGGTGCAGGGCGTATTCTCGTTGGGCGGGGCTTATGCCTACAACCCGACCGAGAATACCGCCCGCGTGTTCATTCAGTTGAAGCCCTTCGATGAGCGCGACGTCACCGCCGACCAGGTCATCCAGCGGCTGCGACCAAAGGTTGCGCAGGTGCAAGGCGCCCTGTTCTTCATGCAGGCGGGGCAGGACATAACGATCGGCGGCCGCTTGAGCCGCACGCAGTACCAGTACACGCTGACCGATACCAACCTCGACGAGCTCAATCACTGGGCGCCGATCATAGAGCAAGCGATGCGGAAGCTGCCGGCGCTGCAGGACGTGACGTCGGATCAACAGGTAGCCGCGCCACATATCGCGATCACGATCGACCGCGACGTCGCCTCGCGGCTTGGCGTTTCCGCGTCGGTCATCGACCAGACGCTGTATGACGCGTTCGGTCAGCGCCAGGTGGCGACGATCTACACCGCGACCACGCAGTATAAGGTCGTGCTCGAGGTTGCGCCGCAATTCCGCAACGACCCGGCAGTGCTGTCGAAGATCTATGTCCCGTCACAATCGGGCGCTCAGGTGCCGTTGAGCACTTTCGTGCATTACATTTCGAAGGTCGAGCCGCTGTCGGTGAGCCATCAGGGCCAGTTCCCGGCGATCACGCTGTCGTTCAACCTGGCACCGGGCAAGTCGCTGGGTCAGGCGGTCGACAGCATCCAGACGCTTACCGCCCGGCTGCGCGTTTCGCCAACGCTGAACGGATCCTTCCAGGGTACAGCGCAGGCATTCCAGGCCTCGCTGTCCTCGATGCCGTTGCTCGTCGCCGCCGCGATCCTGGTCGTGTACATCGTGCTGGGGATTCTGTATGAGAGCTATATCCACCCTGTGACGATTCTGTCCGCGCTGCCGTCCGCGGGTGTCGGCGCGCTGGTGATGCTGATGCTGTGCGGTTACGACCTGTCGGTGATCGCCATCATCGGCATCATTCTGCTGATCGGCATCGTCAAGAAGAACGCAATCATGATGATCGATTTCGCTTTGCAAGCGGAACGGATACACGGCAAGAGTCCGCGCGAGGCGATCCACGAAGCCTGCCTGTTGCGCTTCCGGCCGATCATGATGACGACTTTCGCCGCGCTGTTCGGCAGCCTGCCGATCGCGCTGGGCCATGGTGCGGGTTCCGAGCTGCGCCGGCCGCTCGGCATCGCGATCATCGGTGGCTTGCTCGTGTCGCAATGGCTGACGCTCTACACGACGCCGGTGGTCTATCTGTACCTGGAACGATTCAACCGCTGGCTCGGCCGCTCGCATCGCCCGTCGCGGGTGGCAGACGCGCTGTCAGAGGTCCCATCGGCGCAACTTGCACAGGACCAGCAGGGTGCGGAATGAAGGAGGGGCGGTTGTGGTGGAAGATCCGGCGGCCGAACGCACCTTCGGGTTTCTCGTGCAGGATGTGGCGCGTCTGCTGAAGCGGCATTTCGAGCGGCGGGCGCGGCAGGGCGGGCTGCCGATCACACGGCGGCAGGCCGCGGTGATGATCTATGTGTCGCGGCACGAAGGCGTGAGCCAGGCCGAGGTTGCTGCGCAACTCGATATCGAGCCGATCTCGCTGGTGCGGATGCTCGACAAGCTGTGCGAGGACGGGATGGTGGAGCGGCGTGCCCACAAGACCGACCGCCGCGTGCGCACCTTGTGGCTGACGGCGGCCGCGCGGCCGGTGCTGGAAAGCATTTTGCGGATCAACCAGGAGATCCGCGCGGAGGCCTTTGCCGGAATGCCGCTGGCCGCGCGTGACGCGCTGATCGATGCGCTGACGCAGGTCAAGGACAATCTGGCCGTGGAGCAGGAGGCGGGGGATGCGACGGGCGCTTGGTCGATCCTGGTGGATTGCGGCTGAGCTGGCGGATGGGGTGCCGCACGGATAGCGGCGTTACCCGGACGGACACCTGGCGGCACGGCCGAAGCGTCGTGCCACGCGCGGGTTACTGGCGGTTCGCAGGATAGGACTGGAGCGGAACCCGCGGCATCGGCGGACAGGGCTTCGGCTCGTCAGGCGTGCCGCAGTTCTCCGGGCTATTCGCCTGGCCGCGAGCGTCAGGCCCTGGATGGCCGACATAGGGAGGCGGTGGCGGCGGTGGCCGGCCAGGTGGGTAGTTGCCGGGCGGATATCCCTGCGCGTGAGCTGAATATTGGGGATAGCAGTTCGCGAGCAGGGGAAGTGACAGGAGCAGAAGCAGGCGGCGCATGGGGGCCTCGCAAAGATCTGGGGTGAGACGCTCGTACTACGCTATCAGACATTGCAACCAGTTGCTGTACACATTAGCGGCAGCGCGCTTCCGGTCATCGACCGCGAACACGCTGCGCTCGTGGTTGTCTACGAGACCGGGATTGCCCTGCCGACGCGACGGTCGATGGCCGCCATCGAGAGCAACAGATTCCGACCCGATCACAGGAGGCCGAGATTTCTCGGTTGCACGGATGCGAAGACACGTTGCAAGCCGCTTTGATCCAGCCCGTACATCCGCTGGAACAGACCGCCGAACAGCGCGCGGTAATCGTTCAGGACCGGATAGTCGCGGTCTTGAAAGAGATGCGCCCGATCCACCATCACCTGTTCACCGACGATCCGCCCGCCCTTGATGCCGCCGCCGAGGATCCAGTAGACGCTGCCGTGCCCGTGATCCGTCCC
>Ga0209415_10004637_pt1 | contig 25084 bp, 18 predicted proteins | sample PeaSoiSIISIP2007_FD_187696 | JGI IMG/M metagenome (GOLD analysis project Ga0209415, IMG submission 187696) | Peat soil microbial communities from Weissenstadt, Germany - SII-SIP-2007 (SPAdes) (version 2) | ecosystem: Environmental > Terrestrial > Soil > Wetlands > Peat | place: Germany... | reverse complement strand
CGGTGCCCACGACCGTCTGGCCGGGGTAGTACTCCAGCATCGCCTCGCCGCCCTGGAAGTAGCGGATGGTGGAGGTGTTCGCGAACGCGCCTGGGGTCGCCTTAGCCTGGGCGACGGCCGCCGGCAGGTTGTCCGCGTTGCAGGTGGAGGCGAGATTGGCCGACACGGTCGGGCAGTAGTACGCCGTCCGATAGACGACCTCGAAGTGCTCGAGCATCCACCCCGGCTCGACCGCGGAGTTCTGCAGGTTGCTGGAGAGGCCGGGGATCCCGCCGGACTGGCCGATCTCCGTCCCATTGTACCCGATGAACGTGCGGTAGATCATCGATTGGTAGAACGGCGCGAAATAATTGATGCTGTACTGGAGCGCGCTCACCCCGGAGGGGACCTGGCCGAGCGGGTAGGTGTTCCCGTCCGACCCGAGGACCGTGACATTGAAGAACGAGGAGGGGAGGCCGGCCGCGTCGATCAGACGGCCGGTGAGGTCCGCCGGAGCGTAGAAGATGCCCGTGTCCTGGCCACTGAAGGGAAACAAACGGCTGTCGACCATGTCGTAGCGGATCGTCCAACCCGTGTAGACCTGGAGGTCGTTGTAGACCTTCGAGACGCCGGAAAGAGGCAACGACGATCCGAGGAAGGCCGAGACCGCGAGATACATCGCATTGTCGTCCGTCAGCGTCGCCGGGTTGACCGGGAGGTACCGTGCCGGGTTGGCCACGACGAGCGAGTAGTCGGCGCTCGTGTTTTCGAGCAGCGTGTGGAGCCGGGTGACGTTGAGGCCATCGAAGGTCAGGATCGCGTTGAGGGAGGGCGGGAGGTACGGGTCCTCACTCTTGGTCTGCTCGGCCTGCAAGAGGGTGGTCGCGAGCACTCCAATGGCATTCGATTCGTTCTGGGCCAGGAGGAATTGGCCGGCCGGGTCGATGCCGTTCTGGAAGTTGTCGGCGACGCTGGGATGATTGCCCTGGTCGATCGCCTGGAACCCGTAGTCCCACCAGCTGACGAACGCCGGACGGTTCGGCGCGGGCGTATTCGTATCCTGCGTCGCGAGCCAGTTGTACCCGGCACTATCGTATTGGTTCGGCGTATCGAGGGACGTGCCGGCCGCGCCAAAGTAGGCGTTCGAGGGGCCGATCGTGGAGCTCGGCTGCAGCCAGGCCGGCAAGCTGTTCGCGACCTGCGTGGACAAGCCGGACTTGGTGTTGCCCGGGATGCCGGCGTCGATCGAGATCCAGATGTTGGGGAGGATGAGACCAAGGACGAGGGCGAAGATGAGCACGTGCCGGATCTTGAACGCCCGACGGAAGGCGGAGAGTTGGCTCCGCCGATCGGAGAGCGAGGCGACCGTCCGCCGGAGTTCGGGGAACCCCGCAACATCGAGCGCCCGTCGGAGCGCTTCCGCCGGCAAGAGGGCGAACGCGGGTGAGCCGAGCAGGAAGAACTTCGCCGCGGAGATTGGCAGGTAGATCGAGAGGAGCGCAAAGACAAGGAAGACGGCGATCGTCCGGGGGAACCGGCCCCGGGCGAGCTGGAACACGAAGAGCGCGATCCCGACAAAGGCGAGGAAGAAGGTGATCACCCCGTAGCTGACGACCAGCTGGTCGATCGACGGGGCCTGCGCCTCGGCGACGGTGGAGTAGATGAGCGTCTTGACGAAGTAGCCCTGGCCCGTGACGATGCTCGTGAAGTAGTTGGGGCTGAGGAGGGCGAGCACGAGGGCCGCGACCGCGATGAGCCCGCCGAGCACGGGGACCGAAACGACCCAGGGGAGGTCCCGGAGGAGAAGGAACGGCAGGAGGAGCGCCAAGACCCCGAAGAAGAGCAGGAGGGGAAGCCCGAACCAGATGGCGAACTGGTTCTGCGCCAGATAGTACGGGATGGCCATCGGGAAGCCGACCAACCCGACGATCCACGCGCAGACGTAGAGCCCGAACGAATCGACTCGGCGGACCCGCTCGGCGATGAGGAGAACCAGGACCGAGATCGCGATGATCACGACCCCGTAGGTGTATCCCTGCCACGCAAGCGCGAGTGCCCCCAGGCTGACGCCCGTAAAGACCGACCATTTGACCGCGCTCCGTTCCGTCCGGAGGAACGTGCGAAGGCCCTGGTAGATCTGCCGGGGGTCCCGGTAGCTCCCGACGTACCGGACCTTCCCTACGACCTTGACGGTTCGGATCCAGGAGTACAGCACGATGAGGATCAGGAAGGTGTAGAACGAGAGGTAGTTCGCGTAGCCGAAGATCGACGAGTCGATGCTCGCCGGAAGGAACGGGAAGATCATCGCCGCGATGAGCCCGGTCCGTCGGGAGGAGATCTCCTTCCCGACGAGGTAGACCGGGAAGACGCTGAGCGCGGCCCAGAGGGGGCCCTGGAGGTCGAGGAACCAGGCGCCCGCCTCGAGTGCGTTGCCGCCGAAGAACGGGGCGAAGACGATCCCCAGGATCGCGTTCATCCAGTCGAAGAGCGGTTCCCGCGGGTTGATCGCCCCGAACGGGAACTTGAGCATCGGGTCCTTGATGAGGTTCGTGTGCGTCAGGATGATGTAGGAGGTCACGCGCGAGTGGTAGAACGAGTCCGATCCCCCCGCGTAGGTGTAGAGCGCCCCCCACTGCTGGACCACGGGGAACGACCAGATCGATCGGACGGCGAACGCGGCGGCGAACGCGCTCAGCAGAATGGCGAGCGTCCATACGTTGCGGCGCCACCACCCTGAGCCCGACTGCATCGATCGCCGGCTCTCCTCGAACCGGCGGCGCGCGAGACCGAGGGGGTGTATAAATAGCCTACTCTGCGGCGAGCGCCGGCGAGGTCGGAGGAGGGCGCCGGCGGGTCCGGATTCAGGTCTCCGTACGGAACCGGTAGAACCAGCGCCCGTCCCCGATGTCGTAGGACTCGAGGCGCACCGGCTGGCCGATGTAGAGCTCGCTCCAGGGTCGTCCCTCGACGCGTCCGAAGAGCCGGAGCGGAGCGCCCTCGAGGTCGACGAGGCCGACCGCGAACGGGACCTCGCTTTCCATGCCCAAGGGGGCGCCTCCGAGGACCGCGCTGAAAGCATACAGGTGGCCGCGACCGGGGAGGTCGACCCACTCGAGCGTCTCGCCGTGGCAGATCGGGCACGCGGTCCGGGGCGGCCAGAGCAGGACCTGGTCCTTCGGACACCGGGTCGTCGAGACGGCCCCCTCCTTCAACCGGTCGAAGAACTTCGAGAGCCGGGTCTGGTCCGAGGTCTGGAGCGGGAAGAAGTCGAGGAGGAACGGGCGCTTCTCCCGAGCCGGCGGGGCGGGGGCGGGGCCGGCCGAGGGGGTCGAGGCCGGCCCCACCGCGGCCGGGGTCCCGGTCGCCCGCGACCGGTGCGGGCGGGTCCCGGCGCTCACGCGGCACCGCCCCGCTGGTAGATCATCACGGAATGGACGTTGGCGCTGCCGGAGAGATTGTGGACGAGCGCCCACTCCGGGTCGGGCACGGCGCGGGCGAGAGGCACAGTGCCCGCGAACTGACGATGGACCTCGACCGCCTGGGCGATCCCGGTCGCCCCGAGCGGATGGCCGCATCCGAGCAACCCACCGCGCGGGTTGACGACGACCTTCCCTCCGACGTCCGCCTGGCCGTCGGCGGCGAACCGGCCCCCTTGGCCCGGGGCCGCCCAGCCGAACATCTCGTACTCGATGATCTCCGAGATGGTGAAGCAATCATGGACTTCCGCGAAGTCGACCTGGTCCGCGCCGATGCCGGCGCGCGCGAACGCCTCGCGGGCGGCGTGCCGCAGGCCCGCCCAGTCCGTGAGGGACCCGGCGTTCGCGAGGTTGTGGAAGTTCGAGTACTGCCCCGTCCCGCGGATCCACGCCGGACGGTCAGTGTAGGAGCGGACGAACTCCGCCGCGACCAGGACGACCGCCGCCGCTCCGTCGGTCATGGACGAGCAGTCCCCCAGCCGCAACGGGGGCGCGACGACCGGTAGGCGGAGGAGCTTGTCGCGGGAGAACTTCTTCTCGTAGAATTGGGCTTCGGGATTCGAATTCGCGAACCGGTGGTTCTTCTCCGAAACGGCCGCCATCTGGTCCTCGGTCGTCCCGTATTCCAGCTGGTGGCGCTGCGCCACCATCGCGAAGAACGGGGGCGCCGTGGCGCCATGCGGGCCGTCCCAGGCACGGTCCATCACGCACGCCATGGACGTGTTCGCCTCCGCCATCGAGGGGAGGTTCATCTTCTCGACCCCGACCGCGACCGCGATGTCCGAGAGCCCCGACGCGATGGCCGCGTACGCGGAGCGGATCGCGGACTGGCCGGAGGCGCACGCGAGCTCCGTGCGCTGGATGATCCGATGCGGCCGGAGGCCCATCTGTTCGGCCGCGAACGGGGCGACATGCGATTGGAAGGCGAACCGCTCGGGTTCGGCGGCGCCGAGGAAGAACGAGTCGACGTCCTCCGCCCGGAGTTCCGGGATCTCCCGGAAGAGCGCGGCGCCGACCTCTTGGGCGAGTTCGGCCCAGGTCGATGACCGGATCCCGAACTTGGTCGTCGTGCCCCCGACCAGGGCAACGTCCCGAACGTTCATGCCGCCACCGCCCGGATCGCGGCCGCGACCCGGTCCCCCGCCTCCGACGTCGTCGCGGAACCTCCCTGGTCATACGTTCCCGAGCCGCCCTGCGCGAGCACCTGGGCGAGGACCCGCTCGAGCCGGTCGGCTTGTCGCAGCAGGCGCGCGTCGTGATGGCGGTCACCGAGCCACCGCACCATCTGCTCCACCGCAAAGAAGGTCGCGAACGGGTTCACCTGGTTCTTGCCCGCGTACTTCGGCGCCGACCCGTGGACCGGCTCGAACATCGCGTGGTCGGTGCCGATATTGCCGCCGGAGGCGAACCCCATCCCTCCCTGCAGGACCGAAGCCAGGTCCGTGACGATGTCGCCCATCATGTTCGTCGTGACCGCGACGTTGTACCGCTCGGGGTTGCGCACGAGCCATTGGGTGAAGGCGTCGACGTAGGCATAGTCCCGCTCGATCTCGGGGTAGTCGCGCGCGACCCGGTCGTAGGTCTCGCGGAAGAAGCGGCACCCCTCCATGACGTTCGATTTGTCGATGCAGGTCACCCGCTTGACCCCGTCGGACGGGGCCCCGCGAGGGCGGGCCCGCGCGAGATCGAAGGCGTACCGGATGACCCGCTCCGACCCCTTCCGGGTGATGATACGGGTATCGACTGCCACTTCGGTCTCGCCGCCGCGCTTGAGGCGGCCGTGCGCCGGGGTGTACAGGTCCTCGGTGTTCTCGCGCACGATCACCATGTCGACGAACTTGGGTGACCAGACTTCCCGGTAGGTCCCGCTGATCTTGTGGAGGACGCCCGGGTAGAGCCGGCACGGGCGGACGTTGGCGAACAGGTCAAGGCCCTCGCGCAGGCCGAGCACTAGCGCTCGGCCGGCGAGGTCGCCGTTGGGGAGGGTCGCCCCCGGCCAGCCGACCGCTCCGAGAAGGATCGCATCGGCGCGGCGGGAGGCCGCTTCCGCTTCCGGTTCCCACTCGCGTCCGGTCGTGAGGTAGTATTGCCCGCCGCCGGGATACTCGGTCAGGTGCCACGGGGCGGACCCGCCCTCGGCGAGCGCGTCCAGGGCCTTGCGACCCTCGCGCAGGACCTCGGGACCTGTCCCGTCCCCCGGGAAGAGGACGATCTCGTACCCGGCGTCCTTCATGCCGCTCCCGGGGCCGCCTTCCGTCGCTCGAGCTCCGAGCGGACCTTCTCCACGAGACCACCGGCCTCGAGCAGGTCCAGGAGGTGGTGCGGGAGGGGAGGGAACGTAACGAACGCGCCGGTCCGCAGGTTCGTGACCCGACCCGCCCCCATCTCGATCCGCGCCGGGTCGCCCTGGGCAAAGATCTGGCGGACGCCTCGGGCCTCGATGGTCGGGATCCCGAGGTTGATCGCGTTGCGGTAGAATATTCGGGCAAAGGAGTCGGCGACCACGGCGCCGACGCCGATCGCGCGCATGGCCTGGGGCGCGTGCTCTCGGCTGGAACCACAGGCGAAGTTCTCGTCGGCAACGATAATGTCCCCCGCGCGGGCCTCCCTCGCGAACTCCGGCAGCGCGATCTCGAAGACGTGCTTCTTGAGCTCGTTGGGGTCGATGATCGTCAGGTACTTCCCGGAGATGATCTGGTCGGTATCGACGTCGGCGCCCAGTACCCACACCCGACCCTCGATGACGTCCTTCACGAGCCCTCCTACATCAGGTCCCGGGGGTCGGTGAGCTCTCCGCGGATCGCCGCGGCCACGGTCGCGGCCGGCGAGAGCAGGTAGATGCGGGCTTCCTTGGCGCCCATCCGTCCGGGAAAGTTCCGGTTCGAGGACGACGCACAGACTTCCTCGGGGGCGAGGATGCCCATGTTCCCGCCGAAGCAGGCCGAGCAGCTCGAGTTCGTAAAGACCGCACCGGCCTTCGTGAACGTCTCGATGATCCCCTCGGTGAGGCACTGTTGGTAGATCTTGGTCGATGCGGGAGAGACGATGAAACGGACCCCGGGCGCGACCGTGTGGCCCTTCATCATCGCAGCCCCCTCCCGAAGGTCCTCGATCCGCGCGTTCGTGCACGAACCGAGAAAGACCTGGTCGACCTTCACGTGCTCCCGAACGACCTCGGGAAGAGGGCGCACGTTGTCGGGGGAGTAGGGGCAGGCGACCATGGGGGGCATGTCGCTCACATCGATGTCGATCACCCTCTCGTACGCGGCGTCCGGGTCCGAGCGGAGCGGGTGCATGGCATGCTTGGCGATCGGCCGAAGGTAGTCGAAGGTCGTCTCATCGGGGGCGACCATGCCGGTCTTCGCGCCCATCTCGGTCGTCATGTTGCAGATGGTGAAGCGCTCGGGCATCGAGAGGGCGTCGATCGTCGGTCCCGTGAACTCGACCGCCTTGTAGGTCGCGCCCGTCGTCTTGACCTCGCCGAGGATCCGGAGGATGAGGTCCTTGGCCGTGACGCCCCGGCCGAACCGGCCGCGGACCCGGATCTGGATCGTGGGAGGGACCTTGAGCCAGAGTCGGCCGAGGGCCAAGACCGCGGCCATCTCGGTGGGGCCAATCCCGGCCGCGACGGCGCCCATGGCGCCCAGCATGTTCGTATGGGAGTCGGTGCCGACCGCGAGGTCGCCCGGCACGACCCACCCGTTCTCCGCGAGGATCTGGTGACAGATCCCGTGGTTCCCGACGTCGTAGAAATGGGGGAGGTGCGTCTCGGCGGCGAACTTCCGCAGGATCCGGTGGAGGACCGCAGCGCCTTCGGTCGAGGCGGGGACCCAGTGGTCGATGGCGATGACGACCCGGTCGGGGTCCCAGACCTTCTCCGCGCCCATCTGGTGGAACGGGAGCACGGTCTGGGCACCCTGTTCGTGCATCATCGCGAGGTCGACGTTCCCCTCCACGATCTGCCCGGGGACGACGTGGTCGAGCCCGCCCGCCCGGGCGAGGATCTTCTCGGCCATCGTCATACCGTGGCCGTTCGTCCCGCTCATGCGCTCGCCCGTCGGATGCCGACGACGTCGACCATCGTCCAGAACTCTTCATCGGTGAGTCCCGGGCGCTCGAAGAGCCGCCGGTATTCACGCAGGAAATGTTGGAGGTCGGCCTTCGACCGCGACTCGGTCTCGGTCTTCACGCGCTGGAGCAGGTCGAGGAGGAGCGGGTCGGTCGCGGTGAGGCCGCGCTCCTTGAGTTTCTCGACCAGGGCCGCCTTGCCGGTGTGCTTTCCGAGGATCATCTGCCGTTTCCGGCCGACTACGTGGGGCTGCAACGGTTCGTACGTCAACGTGTGGGCCAGGATCCCGTGCGTGTGGATGCCCGCTTCGTGGGAGAACGCGTTGTACCCCACGAGAGCCTTGTTCGCTGCGATCGGAATGCCAGAGATCTCCTCGACCAGCTGCGAGAGCTCGTACAGCCGCTCGGTCTTCACGCCGGTCCGGATCCCATAGAGGGATTCGAGGCACAGGACGACCTCCTCGAGCGAGGCGTTCCCCGCGCGCTCCCCGAGGCCGTTCACGCACACGTGCGGAGCGATCGCGCCGCATTCGAGCGCGGTCAGGGTGTTGGCGGTCGCGAGGCCGAAGTCGTTGTGGCAATGGACAGAAAGGTCGTGCGGCCGGACGCGGCGCTTGAACTCCGTGAGGTACCAGCGGAAGGTCAGGGGCGTCATGATCCCGACCGTGTCGGAGACGACCAACCGGTCGGCTCCGGCGTCCTGCACCTCCCGGTAGAGCCGTTGAACGAAGTCGAAGGGTGCGCGGACGGTGTCCTCCGTCACGAAGGCGACATGGAGGCCCGCTTCCTTGGCTTGCCGAACGGTCCGTAAGCTCGCGGCGAGAACCTCGTCCTGGGTCATCTTGAGCTTGTACAGGAGGTGGACGTTGCTCGCGGCGACGAAGATCGCGATGTGGGTCGCCCCGCTGTCGATCACGGCGTCGACGTCCGCCGGCACCGTCCGGGCGGCCGCGAGGATCTTCGCCTTGAGGCCGGCGTGGGCGAGCAGCTCGACGGCACGGGTTTCCTTCTCCGAGACGACGGGGATCCCGGCGTTGATCAGGGGGATGCCGACCTCCGAGAGCTGCTCGGCGATCCGGAGCTTCTCCTCGGGCGAAAAATGGACCCCGGGCGTCTGCTCGCCGTCGCGCAGCGTCTCATCCCACAGGATGGGGTGGTGGGGGACGTGTCGCTCCGAAGCGGTCGAGGAGTGATAGTCCTCCACGAGCAACGGCTCGACCATCCTCGCTTCCACCCGCCGGCTCGAATTAACCTTTGTCGCGCGCGGGACCCCCGGTGCACGCCGAAGACTTCGGGGTGGAGCTCGCGTGGCGTCAGTACTTAAATACCGTACGGTGCTGAAACGCACCGTACGTCGATTTCGACGGCCCCCCGAGGAACCAGATGACCACCCCCGCAGCCAAAACGACGCCGGTCCCGGAGATGGCCGACTCGGGGGCCACACGGATTCCCCCGCGGCTCGCGGACGTCAGCGTGATGATCGGAGGCCAAGGCGGGGACGGGACCCTGACCGTCTCCGACCTCCTGGGGCGGTACTTTCGCAAACGCGGGCTCTACGTCTACCTTTCTCGGAACGTTCTCTCCCGGATCCGCGGGGGCCACGCCGACGCGTCCGTCCGTGGGAGCCAAGCCGCCGTAGCCGCGGTCAAGACCGAAGTGGACGTCCTGGTGGCGTTCGACAAGGAGGCGGTCGAAATCGGAAAGGCCGAGCTCGCGGCGCACGGGCATATCCTCTACGATTCGACTACCTTCCGGGTCGACCTACCGAACGCGACCGGCTTCCCGTTCGCGACCTTGGTGGGCGGCCCGCTGGGTCAACCGATCTTCAAGAATACGGCGGCCTACGGCGCGCTCAGTGTGATCTTCGGGTTCGACCCCGCCGAAACCCGTGCGGTGATCGAGGAGCGCTTCAAGCGCCGCGGGGGCGAAGCGCTCGAAAAGAACCTGAAGGCACTCGAGATCGGCCGGAAGGCCGCGCTCGAAACCCCCGGTCTGCCGGACCTGTTCAGCGTCGCCGACGGGGACGCCCACGACTTCATCCTGACGACGGGGAACCAGGCCACGGCGATGGGGTTCGTCGTCGGCGGCGGGCGGTTCTTTGCCGGCTACCCGATCACTCCCGCCACAGAGATCATGGAGTATCTTCAGCGCTACCTCCCTCCCTTCCACGGGGTCGTGCGCCAGGCCGAGGACGAGTTGGCGGCCGTCAACATGATCATCGGCGCCTCCTACGCCGGGGCCCGCGTGATGACCTCGACCAGCGGTCCGGGGCTCTCGCTGATGACCGAGGGGATCGGGCACGCTGGTGCGGCCGAGATCCCGATCGTCATCGCCGACTGTCAGCGCGTCGGTCCCTCGACGGGCCAGCCCACCCGTCACGAACAGTCGGACCTCTCCCACCTCGCCAACCTCGGCCACGGAGAATTCCCACGCTTCATCCTCGCTCCGGGCACTCCCGAGGAGTGCTTCCTCCTGACCGTCGACGCCCTCAACCTGGCCGAACGCTGGCGGCTGCCGGTCATCCTCCTGCTGGACGAGGCCTTGAGCCAGAACGCGACCACGAGCCATCGCTTCGAGCTCGACAAGGTCAAGGTGGACCGCGAGGACCGCCTCACGGGGGAGGCCGTCGCCGCGCTCACCCAGTACAAGGCCTACGCCTTCACCGACTCCGGCCGCTCTCCGTACGCCCCGCCCGGGACCCCCGGAGTGTGGGCGGAGATCACGGGCAACGAGCATGACGAGTGGGGCCACGTCACCGTGAACCCTACGAACCGCGTGCGGATGATGAAGAAGCGAATGGAGAAGATGGTCCGGGCCCGCGACGAACTTCCCAAGGCCAATCTGTTCGGCCCGGCCGACGCGAAGGTCGGTATCATCGCGTACGGAAGCACGGTCGGTCCGGTCCGCGAGGCCCAGGGTCTCCTGGGGGCCAAGGGGTTCGCAACGAAGTTCCTCCAGCCGCGAACGCTCTATCCGGTACCGGTCCACGAGATCGACCCGTTCCTCCAATCGGTCGAGGTCTGCTACGTCGTGGAGCACAACTACTCGGGCCAATTCGGCCGTCTCCTCCGGGAGACGATGCCCTGGCATTATCGCAAGCTGCACCCGGTCACCAAGTACGACGGCACCAACTTCCGGGCCCCCCAGATCGTGACCGCGATCCAGGGGGTGGCCTAGCATGGTCGAGTCCGCGAAACCCGTCCCTCCGATCTGGTGCCCGGGGTGCGGTGACTTCGGCGTCTTGGCCGCCGTGAAGAAGGCGGCCGCGGAGATGAAGATCCCGACGCACGACCTGGTCCTGGTCGGCGGGATCGGCTGTTCCGGATCGATCCACAACTTCCTCGAGATCAACGGGATCCACGCGCTCCACGGCCGGCTGCTCGCCCAAGCGATCGGAGTGAAGCTCGCCAACCCGGCCCTCACCGTCATCGCCGCCGGCGGGGACGGGGACGGGTATGCGATCGGGATGGGGCATTTCATGCACGCGTTCAAGAAGAACGCGTCGATCGTCTACATCGCGATGAACAACGAGACGTATGGCCTCACGAAGGGCCAGGCGTCCCCCACGAGCCAGATCGGGTTCGAGGGGAACATCGAGCGGCCGTTCGACGCCATCCTGACCGCCCTCTCGATCCCAGCTCCGAACCTGATCGCGCGGACGTTCTCCGGCGACCCCAAGACGATGACGCAGGTCCTCATCGAGGCGCTGCACTTCACTCGGGAGGGTCGGGGGTTCGCCTTCATCGAGGACCTCTCTCCGTGCGTCACCTACAACGACACGTACAAGCTCTGGCGGGAGAAGGTGCTGGACGTCTCCGGGGTCACAGGGTACGACCCGACCGACCGGCAGGCGATGTTCCGGATCTGCCTCGACGCGATGGACGCCGGCCGGATCCCTATCGGAGTCATGCACCGGCCCAAGGCGTCCGCCCGGGAGGGCCTCGAGGCCAAGCTGCTCGGCGACGCGCACGGACCGGCGCGGGCCGATATCTCGGTCGCGCCGAACCTCGGAGCGTACCAGAAGATGCTCGCCGGATTCGCCTGAGTCGGTCCGCGGGGCGGGACGACTCCGTCCGCGGACGGGAGGGGGTACCATCTGGATCGGGGTCGATGACACCGACAGCCCACGCGGCGGCTGCACGACGTTCGTCCTTACCGAGCTGGTCGCCCTCGCCCGACGCCAGGGCCTCGATCTGGTGGGAGATCCCCGACTCGTTCGGCTCAACCCCAACATCCCGTGGAAGACCCGAGGGAACGCCTCCCTGTCCGCCCGCTTCGGCCACGGTCAGGGACGGCGGAGCCGGATCGGTGAGATCGGCGGTTCCCCCGTCTGGTCGTTCGCTCGCGGCCGGCCACCGACCCCGGCCGAGCGTTCCGCCTACCTGGAGGCGGCCTGGCTCCTCGTCCGTCGGGAGGCGCAGAGCGGCGACCCGGGCACTGACCCCGCGCTCGTGGCCTCGGACCGTCGCCTCCCCGCCGCCGTCTACTGGAACGCGGTCCGCGCGGTCGTTCCCGTCGACGAAGCGCGCCGGGCGCTCGAATCCGCCGGGGCCTGGTTCCGTTGGGCCGGCAGCGAACGGGGGCTGGTGGGTGCGGCCGCGGCGATCGCATGGCCCGGGGGGCATCCGACGTGGGAGCTCATCGCGTACCGCGACCGCGCCCGCTGGGGGAGCGCCCGCGAGGTCGACCCCGACAGCGTCCGCGCCGCCCAGCGCGAGTTCCCTCACCTGTTCCTCTGCCACGATGCGCGGACGCGTCGGGTACTGGTAGCCCCCCACACTCCCTGCCCGATCCTCTTCGGGCTCCGGTCCACCGACCCCCGCTCGCCCCGGCGGGCCCTCGCCCGGGTCCGGTCCGAGCCCGTCGATCGCTACGTGGTGTTCCGAACGAACCAGGGGAGCGGCGACCACCTGGTCCGACGGGCGGGGGTCGAGTGGCCGGCGCTAACCTCGGGCAGCTTGCGGGGGCGGGTCGCGGGGGCGCCCTCGGTCCTCCGGGGAGGTCACGTCCGATTCGAGATCGAGCTCGCCTCGGGAGATCGGATCCCCTGCCTCGCGTTCGAGCCGACCAAGACGCTGCCCCGCGTGGCGCGGGAGCTGAGCTCCGGCGACCGTGTGCGCGTGTGGGGAAGCCGCGGACCCGAGCCCTCGATCCACCTCGAGGGCATCGAGGTCCTCGGGTGGGCGCGGTTCTTCCCCGACGGAGGCGCCCCCGCCTGCCCCCAGTGCCATCGGAGGACCGAATCCTCCGGTCATCAGCGGGGATTCCGATGCCGCAGGTGCCGGACTCGGCTCCCTCCCGAGTCGGCCCGGCCGAGGGAGCGGCATCCGAGCCTCCCGACGGGAACCTACCACCCGACGCCGTCCGCCCGCCGCCATCTCGCGCTCCGGGGGCCCGAAAGCTGACGCTCGGAGCCACCCCCAGGGTTTTTGAAGGGCGACCGACCTTGCGGGCCCCTAGGGCACCGGGGATGCGCGGTAGGGCTTTGCAACGCTACCGGAGCTGGACGTGGGCCCGACCCCTCTCCCGTGGCGGGCGGGGAGGCGGCCGCTGAGCGCGAACGACCAGCTTCTTTGCCCGGCCTGCGGAGGCGCCGTGCCGGGGGAAGCCTCCGCCTGCGCCAAGTGTCACCTTTCCCGCTCGCTGTTCGACGCGGTCCGTGAGGCGGCCGGTCCGCTGACCGCCGCCGACCCGGTCTCCCTCAAGACGATCGGGGAGATCCTCGCGGCGGTCGACCTGTCGGTCGCGGCCGTGCCGAGCGCGAACCCCGCCCTCCTCTCCCGCGCCCCGCGGCTCCCCGCCCTGCGCGACTCCTCACCGGCGCCCGCCCCCGAACCTCCGCGCCCCTCGACCCCCCTTACGGACCTCCAGCAGCTCCCCAGCCTACCGGCGGGCCGCACCGGCGAGGAGCTCGACCGCCGGATCGACGAATACTTCCACCTCGGCCGTCGGCTCGGTCTCGACTTCACGGACTTCGAGAGCCGTCACCATGCGGCGGACCTCGTCCACGACCGGCCGTCCCTCGAAACGGTCGCGCGCGAGATGTTCGTCCACCTGGTCAGCACGCTCGCCGAGGAGTTCGAAGCGGTCGTCGCGCGGCGGAACGAGCTCACGCCGTTCGTCCCCACTCCGAGCGCCGACGTCGAGATCGATGCGATCCGCCGCGCGATCGCCCAGGGCGACCTCGGGGGCGCCCAGCGTCGCCTGGCCCACGTGCGGGAGGAGATGCAACGGGCCGAAGAGGAATGGGAGGTCGGCAAGATCCTGGTGACCGAGGCCGAGATGCTCGCGACGACGGTCCGCGAGCTCGGCGGCGACCCGGGCCCGGCGCTCGGGCCCCTCGAGGAGGGCCGCAAGATGGTCCGCGCCGGTCGCCGCGCCGAGGGCGAGCGACTGCTCGCCCGGGGCGCGGTCGCCCTCTGGGCGGTGCTCGAACCCCTACTGGTCGAGGACCTGCAGCGGCTCAAGGGCCGCCTCTCCGAGTTGCGCTCGGCCGGCCTCGACATCCAGCCGGCGGTGCAGGAGCTGCGGACCGTGATGGGGGAGTTGCGGCAGCGCAACTTCGTCGGCACGATCGTCGCCTATCGCCGGGCCCGGGCGTTCCTGGAGCAGAACCGGATCCCGGGGGAAGAGACCGGGGGTCCCGTCGACGGCCCCGCGTCGGACCGACCGTCCACGTCGGCGTAGGTCGATCCGCCCTAGGGCTTCGGAGCCCCGGGGTCGGGGCCGGGTGATACGGTCGGGGGACGTCGTCGGGAATGGACCACCCCGAGCGCGACCGCGAGCCCAACCGCGACCGCCCCGAGAAGGCCGGCAACGATCCACGGGCCGGTGGACGAGGCGGGGGTCGCCAGGGAGGACGCAGGGATCAGGGTGAAGGCGATCAGGAGGTTGGTGGCCCCGCCTCCCTGCAGGCTGACGTTGTTGTAATAGGGGAGGAAGCCGGCGTCCGTGGCGTAGATCGAGTGAAGGCCGGCCGGCAGAGTGAGTTGTACGGTCCCGACCGAAGCGTTCGCGACCGGATTGCCGTCGACCCACAGCTGGGCCCCCGTGGCCGGTTCGAGGGTGATGTAGAGCTGGGCCGGAGCGCCCTCTTTCGAGAACGAGAGCTGGACCGACGTATTCGCGGTGAGGTTCACCGAGCCGTCCATCGGGTAGACCGTGTACCCCGCCGGCGGGCTGATCGTGTAGTTGTAGACCCCGACAGCGAGTGTCTGCGCGGGGAACTGGGCGACGTTCCCCAGGTCGATGAACGCTCCCCACTGCGGGCTGGAGAGGGTGATCGCCCAGAAGCTTCCGGACGGGAAGTTCACCGTGGTGAACTTGAGCTGGACTAGCGGGTAGAACGTCAGGACCTCCGTGACGTTGGTCGGTCCCACCTGGAAGACGCCGGTCGAGGGGATCCCGTAGGCGTCGCCGATCGAATTGGCGACGAAGAAGTACTCGCCGGCGGGCCAGAGCTCCGTCAGTGAGTTGCCGAGGGAGGCGTTGAACGCGATCCCGCTCGAGGTGTAGACCCCGACGTGCCAAGGGATCCCGGCCGGAAGCCCCACCACATCGAACGTCACGGTGCGGAGCGGGGTCGGGACCAAGGGGTGCGCGTCGCCCCCGGTGGCGATGCTCCCGCTCGCGTTGTACGGGAGGACCCAGTACGGGTCGAGCGAGCTGCCATAACTCCACCAATAGTTGCCGCCGAGCTCGTCGCCTCCGAGGAGGTTCGGGCCGGGCCGGGGCGTGACGTTCCAGAGCGATTCGAACGGCAGGCGGGGCCCGGCTCCAGTGTACGGGTCGACCGTTGGCGAGTAGGCCGGGTGGTAGTCCCCGAAGGCGTTGTTGAACACGAGGTCGCCGCAGGTGCATCCGGGTCCCGACGCCCGGGCATCACCGAAGTCGGAGTCGAACAGCCCGTTCGCGCCGTGAACGGCCCCCGAGAGGGAACCCTCGTTGGGCGCGAGCGGGAGGTATTGGACGAACGTGTTGTTCCAGATCGTGTTGTTCGTTCCGCCGTACAGGAAGAGCGCGCCCCCACCGGTCGTGAAGGTGTTGCCGACGACCGAGCTCGCCGACGTGTTCCAGAAGACGACCGAGTACTGCGGGGCGCTGGGCCCGAAGTAGGCCGGCTCGAACCACCACCCTCCGATCGCGGCCCCGTTCGCGAGGGAGATGTTCGTGTCGTCGTAGAAGAAGAAGGCGAGGTCGTTCGTCGCCGGGGTCCCGAACCGGGTCGTATCGTTCACGAGCCACCCCGGAGTCGCCACCGTGAACGACGGAGGGGAAGCGACCACCGCGTCCGCGACGTTCCAGAGGAAGAGGCCCGGGAAGACCGGGAAGAGGAAGTCGTTGAACTCCCCGAACCAGGGGAATAGGGTTCCCCGGCCCACTCCTCCCGGGGCTCCGATCGGTCCGACCTCGTTATTGTCGAGCACGCACGTACCGGAGGAGCAGCTCGAGGAGATGTTCCCGAGCCCGGCCGCGTCGAACGCCCAGAGCGGGGTGTACACACCGGTCGAGGGGTTGGCGACGAGCAGGACGTTGAGAGACCCCCCCCCGAGGGGTAGCGTCAGTGTGGATCGGACCGGGGAGAATTCCGATGCGAGCGACCAGACCGAGTAGGTCCCGGGCGGAAGGTCGTAGGAGGCCGCCGGAGGGGCCCATCCGAAAGAGGCGAGGGAGGGGGATGGCCCTACTCCCACGAACGTGAATCCGTTCGACGGTGCCAGGTCGTACCGGAGGACCGCGAGCCCGGAGCTCAAGGGCGAAACGTTCCACTCTCCCATCAGGAGCGACGGGCCTTGCCCCAGGTGTGCCGCCGGGCCCGGCGATCCCCGGAGCTCTTCGTCGCCGGTGGCGGTCCAGGTGGACGAGAGTCCCGCGGAGGTCTCCCCGGTCTCCGCACCGGTGTCGAACGCCGACGGGACGACGAGGAACCGCTGGTCCGCGGTCGACCAGGAGTAGAGGTTGATCGCGGCGGAGGCGTTGAGGGCGTCGAAGTTGCTCCCCCCGCCGGGGCCGACCACATCGATCTCGAAATCGTCGGGGAGGCCGACCGGATTGTACGTCGCCCCCTCCGCGAGGTACATGGCCGGGGAAAGGCTACCGGCCGGGCTGCCACCGGATGCGTTGAACTCGACGTAGTCGAAGGTTCCCGACCGGTTCTGGGTCGCGTTGGTCAGCGTGTAGTTGAAAAAGACCGCGTCACCGTCGGCCATCGTCCCCGAGTTGAGGAAGAGGGTGAGGGCGAACGGATACCCTATCGTGAGGACCGGGCCGCGCGCGTAGTAGAAGGTCGTGCCGACTTGGGTCCCGTTGGGTCCGTGGGCGAGGAGGGCGTTCGAGGAGAGCGCACCGGAGGTCCCGGAGAAGTTCCAGACGTTGTCGAGGAACGACAGCTGGTGGGAGAAGGTGGAGTATTCCACGACATTCTGGGTCCAGAACTGGTACGATGAGTTCCCGAAAAGGGTCACGTTCGTGAGGACCGCGTTCACCTGGACCGAGTAGGCGTCGGGGGCTCCGGAGTCGGCGGAGAATCCGGAGAAGGCCGTGGGTGCGAACGTTCCCGCCACTCGGGGCGTGGTGAGCTCGGTTGGGACCAGTGTGCCGGAAGAGTTCACGAGGCCGAGGTCGGCGAGACCCATCGGCGCCGGGACAGTAGCGTACGTCGGCTCGATGTGGCCATCCGATAGGGTCTCCGAGGAACGCGCGTCGAGGTTGGGCAGGAACGCATAGCGAAGCGGGACGCCGGCCGACACGATCGAGCTCACGAGGTGGGCGAGGGGACCCCCTCCCGGGCGCTCCACGACCGGCGGCGCCGGAACGGACCCCCCCGAAGGGTACGGAAGGCTCGAGTTAGGCACTGCCGGACGCGAGGGCACGACGGGCCCCATCGTGGAGGCGACCGTCTCTGGGGCAGACGATGGAGACGAAGAGGCGCGGGAGATCGCGCCGGCCGTAGAGGGAGGCGCCAGGGTAACGGCCAGGACGAGAACGGTGACGAGGAGGACCAGCGCTCCCTCCGGCCCAGCGCGCCGCACGAGGTTTCACATCGCGGGCGGGGTTCATACCCCTTGGGGCGGCCGAGGGGCCCGGGCGGGCCGGCCCCGGCGCGCGTCGGGGGGGGTCGGCCGGCCCTCCCGAACCCCGTCTCCCGATCGGCCAGGCGACCGCCGGGTCGCGGAATTGATAAGGGGGGACCACCGGTCCCCCGCTCGTGCCGTTCAGCCTGTTGCGCGGGTTCCGGGACTACCCTCCCCCGGAGGCCGGCGCCCGCTCCGAGATCCGTCGCCGAATGCGTTCTGCGGCTCGCCGCGCGGGATACTCCGAGCTCGAGGGTCCGTGCGTCGAGAGCTTCGAGCTCTACCAGACCAAGAGCGGCGAAGGGATCGCGGCGGAGACCTGGCTGTTCCGCGACAAGGGCGAACGGCCGGTCGCCCTCGTTCCCGAGACCACGCCGTCGCTCGCGCGCATCTTCGTCGACCGCGCGAAGTCCGAGCCGCTCCCCGTGAAGTGGTTCACCGTCTCGAAGATCTGGCGGTACGAGGAGCCGCAGGCCGGACGGACCCGGGAGTTCCTCCAGTTCAATCTCGACCTGATCGGGGTCCCCGGCGTCGAGGCCGAGGCCGACCTCCTCGAGACCGCCGCGCTCCTTCTGGACGAGGTCGGCGCCGTCGGCCTCTACGCCTTCCGTATCAACGACCGGGCGATCGCCGAAGGGATCGGCCGCCTCTTCGGGGTCCAGGACATTGGGCGGTTCTTCCGCGCGGTGGACCGGTACCACAAGGTCCCTCCGGCCGAATTCGAGGGCGAGGTTATCCAGGCCGGGGTCTCCCCTGGGGCTGCGGTCGAGCTCGCCTCGCTCTTCGCATCGGCGGGCTCCGGCATCCCGCCGGTCGGCGTGGAGAAGTTCCTCGGCGACCTCGAGGCCCGGGGGCTGAATGATGCGGGGAAGGCCGGGATCGTCCGGATGCGCCACCTCTTCTCGCTCTTCGCGAAGACCGGACTCGGCGACCGGGTCGTCTACGACCCCACAGTCGTGCGGGGGCTGGCCTACTACACCTCCACGGTCTTCGAGGCGTATGCTCGGTCGAGCGACGGCCGCGCGCTCTTCGGCGGCGGACGCTACGATCACCTGATCGAGCTCTTCGAGGGTCCGCCGACCCCCGCCGCCGGCCTTGCGATCGGGGACCAGACGCTCGAGCTCCTGCTCAAGGGAGCCGGCCGCTGGCCGGACGGGGAGCCTCCGCTCGACACCTACGTGGTCGTGAACGACGCCGCCCGGATGCCCGAGGCGATGGAGCTCGTGGGCGAGTTGCGGCGTTCCGGCGCGAGCGCCGACTGCGACCTCCTCGGCCGCTCGATGTCCCGCCAGCTCAGGGAGGCCGCGCGGCGCCGGGCCCGTCGAGCGCTGATCCTGGGACTGAAGGAGGCCGCGCCGGGTGCCCTCGTCGAACGTGATCTGACGACGGGTGTCCAGCGTGAGCTTCCGCGGAATGCGGCGGTACGACGGGCGTGATCGCCTCGAGCGTTTCGGCGTCCCAGAGGAGGATCCCCGGGGGAGACTCCGCCCCGTCCACGTAACCGTACCAGTACACCACGCCTCCCTCTCCGAAGATCTCGGTGTAGGGGGCTAGCTGGCGCCGCAGGTTCTTCCGGAGCTCGACGTCGTCCCCGAAGTTCGCCTTCGACTCGATCCAGGTCAGCTTCTGGCCGTTGTGCATGATCGGTTCGTCGAGGAGAGCGTCGGGCGTCTTCGCGTACTTCCCTCGCAGGTCCTTCTCGGTGCGGTAGCCGATCCCGTGCTTCTCGAGCCAGGCCGCGAGCCGGTCCTCGCCCTTCCGGCCCCGCTCACGCTGGAGCTCCATGCCCTCGGGGGAGTAGATCCGGTCGGCCGCGAGCAGCTCCTCCACCTCTTGGCGGATCCGCTGGTCGGGCGCGGTCTCGGGGTGGAGAAAGGTCTGCCAGATCTTCTTGCGCGGAATGCCGAGCTCGCCGAGCATCTGCTGGCCCATCAGCACCGGCGGGAACCGCCACTCCTCGGCGATGTCCCGGATCGACCGGCCGCGTTTCCACTCGGAAACGAGGCGGGGGACCTGCCGACGGACCACGTAGAACCGCCGGGTGGCGTCCCGCGTGACCCGGTGCGTGTGGATGACGAAGAGGAGCTCCGGGTCGCGGTGCTCGGCCCGGGCGAGGCGTTCGACGTCGTCGTAGGTGACAAGGGCGTCGTACAGACGCTGGTAGGTCGCTCGATCCATGGAAGAACGGGAGATATCCGGAAGATTCTCGAAGGCGGGCAGGGGGGAGCGGTTGATAGAGGTTACTCACGCCAATCCAGACCGACCGTCCGCCAGCCGATCTTCGCCACCGGGGGCAGCCGCCGCTTGTGGCGCGTGAGGGCCACCCGCTCGGAGATCCGGTGGATCGCCTCGAGCGGGATCCCCGTCCGCTCGTGGATCTCGTCCGGGCGGCACAGCTGCTCGATCCCGAACAGCACCCGGTCCAGGTCTGCGTAGGAGGTCCCGAGCTCCTCCTCGTCCGTCTGGCCTTCCCAGAACCCGGCCGAAGGGGGCCGGTCCCGGAGGGCCTTCGGAAGGCCGAGGTCGGACGCGAGCGCGCGGAGCTGGGTCTTGTACAGGTCTCCGATCGGAAGCAGGTCGACCCCGCCGTCGCCGTACTTGGTGAAGTACCCCTGGAGGAGCTCGGACTTGTTCCCGGTGCCCAGGACGAGGCGTCGTTGGTCGCGGGCGAGCGCGTAGAGGACGGCCATCCGGAGGCGGGCGACCGTGTTCCCGGTGGTGATTCGGTCCGTCACGTCAGGGAGCGCCGCCCGGAACGCCCCGACGATCCCGACGAGCGAGACGGTGCGGTGGGCGATGCCCAGCGCCTCGGCGTATCCGACCGTCTCCTCGAGGAGCGAATCCGGGAACCCCTCGGCGGGCAGGAGCACGCCAAGGACCCGCTCGGGCCCGAGGGCGTCGGCGGCGAGGCGAGCGCAGAGCGCGCTGTCGATCCCGCCGGAAAGTCCGACCACAACGCCCTCCGCGGACGGCGGGAGCGCGTGCGCGCTCAGGAACTGGCGGATCGTCGACTCGGCGTGCGCGGGCAGGTGGGGCACCAGGTCCATCACGCTTCGACCCCGAGCGGCTCCAAGACCCGAGCGGTCTCCCATTCGCGACGGCAGGGACAGTCGAGGTCGTCGAGGGGACCGAACTCCTGGGCGAGGGAGGCGGTCTCGATCGCCGCGAGGACGCGCGCGTCGCATTGGCCGCAGTTGTGCGGGCCGCGGGCGAGACCGCCCGCGGTGGGGAAGGAGACCAGACGGCTCGTGCCCCGGCGCGGGGCCCCGTCCCGGAGCGCCTCGACCACCGACCAGAGCCACGGGGGACGGTAGCGCCCCCGACGGAAGAGCCACTCAACGACCGTCCCGTTCTGGATGTGGACGGGATTCACCGATAGGGCGTCGAAGTGGTGTGCAGCCTCGGCCACCGACCGCACCACGTCCCGGATCGATTCGGATTCGGTCAGGTAGGGGGGTTTGAGCAGCAGGTAGGCTTTGGCCCGCAGGCCGAGCCCCCGCACCCGGTCGGCCGCCGCGAGGTACTCGGACGGCGGGGCGTTCTTGTGAACGTACCGGCCGAGCACCGTGGGGTCGGTCGATTCCAGGCCGAGCGCCACCTCGATCTCGCCGGCGAACGCGCCCTTCAGGGGCTCGAGCGCATCTGCGACCGCGAACTCCGGCAGGGTCTCGAACAGAAGGCGACGAGCGGTGCCGGAGAACGCCGCGACAAGGAGCCGTCGGCTCTCGGGGTCGACCTCGCGGTCGTCCAGGAAGCTCCCCGACGTGTAGACCTTCACGTACGGTTCCCCCCGGTACCGCGCCACCGCGTGCGCGAGCTGCTCGGCGAGCTCCTCGGGCGTCGCCGACCGACCCAACGTGTCCTTGGCGTAGCCGCACATCGAGCACCCCTTCTCGTCCGCCCAGTAGCACCCACGGGTGCGAAGGATCAGGACGAAGGCCGAGACCTCCTCGGTCCCGATCGCTTCGCGTTCGACCCACTGGTTAACGTAGCGGCGGGCATCGGTCGAACCCGCGGGCTCCGGCCGGCGGTCGCGGGCCACCGTGCGCGCCAACGATTCCGGCGTCACGATTCCTCGAGGTCGATCGTGACACCGTCGCCGTCTTTGAGGTGGAGCGTCTCGCGAAGGCAGTCCGCGGCGACGAATTCGACCACGTCCTTGTGGTGCGAGCGGTCCGGATGGATGAGGTGGCACTCCCGCCCGTTCATCCGGGCCGCAAAGCACGTGGCGCCGCCGAAGGTCCGTCCGCTCGCCTGAAACCCGTCGATCCGCAGGCCCGACCAGTGGCCGACGAGGGGCGCTTTCCGGAGCGCTTCGCCGGCGAGTCGCACGTTCAACGTCCCCGGATAGGGGGTGTACCCGAGCCGTTCGGAGAACTGGACCAGGTAGCCGGGTTGGCTGAGGTAGTACCGCCCCTCGCCCAGGCCGCTGGCGACCTTGCCGGTGAACGACAGCCGCGAGGGACCCTCGAAGATCCGGCGATAGGTATGGTACTCCGCCCTCAGGATGTCCATCGCGGCGGGGGTGAGCAGGAGGCGCTGCCGGCGTTGGGCCAGCGATCGCGTGATCAGCCCCTTGCGTTCGAGCGCCACGAGGTACCGGTCCGCTGCCTGCTGGCTCACTCCGATCCGCTCCCCGACCTCGCGGGACGTGAGCAGTACGGCGGTATGGTCCGCGCCATCGTGGGCGAGCACCTTGAGCACCGCCAGTGCCTCCCCCCGAGGTCGAGGGCGGCCGTCCTCCGGAGCCGGGGAATGCGCGGGCACGTTCAGTTCGGCTTCGGGCTGGCGCCCTGGGGGGCGGTGAGAGTGACGACGTTCGAGCCGCGGAGGACGACGCGCCCCAGATGGCGGCTGACCTCGACCGTTGTCTCGTCCGCGTTGTCGAGCACGAGGTTCATGTGCTCGTCGACGCCGAGCAAGGTGCCCACCATTTGTCGGGCGTCCTTGAGGGTCAGGGTGACGCGCTGACCCAGGAGGCGCTCGACCAGGGTGGTCGGAGTGTCCACCATCGAGCGGCCGACGGGTGGCGGGTCTTTAGCGTTTCTGGCGGGAGCGGGCCGGCGGTGAGGCTAAGATGCGCCGCGGTTCGGCGGACGCGTGTCCGGTCGTCCTGCGATCGCCAAGGGCCTCGACCACGTGGTGGTCGACCGCTCCGCGATCGCTTGGGTCGGAGGCGAGACCGGGGACCTCGTGTACCGCGGCTTCGACGTGCGCGACCTCGTGCCCGGGATCCCTTACGAATCCGCCGTCCACCTGATCCTTCACGGTGACCCACCCTCGGACGACCCGTCCCCCGAGGTCGTGGAGGCGCTTCGCCGCCATCGCGTTCCCCCGCCGGCGGTTGAGCGGTTGGTGGACGCGCTCGCCCACACCCTCCCACCCCTCGATGCGCTGCGGACGATCCTCTCGGCGATGGGCGATGGGAGCTTTGGCTACCCACCTTCGCTCGAGGAAGGGTACCGCCTCATTGCGCAGGCCCCGGTTCTGCTCGCCCGCTCCGTTCGGCGCTCTCGAGGAGAGCCCCCCGTCGACCCGGAGCCCGCCCTCTCCCACGCGGCCAACTACCTGACGATGCTGACCGGCGAACGACCCCCGCCCGAACGGGTCGCGGCCCTCGAGGCCTACCTCGTGCTCCTCGCCGACCACGGAATGAATGCCTCCACCTTCGCGCTGCGCACGGCGATTTCGACCCAGTCCGACCTCGCGAGCGCCGCGACGGCCGCGCTCGCCGTCCTCCAGGGGCCGGTCCATGGAGGCGCCCCGAGCCGCGTCTCCGACATGTTGGACGCGGTCGGGGCCCCGGACCGATCCGACCATTGGGTCGCGCAACGGGTGGCCGCGGGCGAGGTTCTGTTCGGTTTCGGCCATCGCGCCTACAAGACCGAAGACCCCCGCGCCGTCGTGCTCCATGGGATTGCCCGGCGGGTCGCGGCGCCGGCCCGGCTCGAACTGGCCGAAGACGTCGAGCGGTCCGCCCTCGCGGCGCTTCGGGCGGCGCACCCGACGGCGCGCCTCTACACGAACGTCGAGTTCTGGAGCGCGGTCGTCCTCGAGGCCGTGGGTCTGCCGCGGGAGCTGTTCACCCCGACGTTCGCGGTCGCCCGGACCGCGGGCTGGACCGCCCATGCCCGGGAGCAGGCCGCGGACAACCGTCTGATCCGTCCCGAGATCGAGTACATCGGACCGGCCAAGGGCCGACGTTGGCCGCGGCCGCTGGCGGGCCGCCCGACGAAGGTGTAGCTCGACTCGCGCCCTACGTCTTTCCCTTCTCTTCGCCCGAGTCCTTGTCGACGACCTTGAAGTCGGCGTCGACCGGGCCGGAACCGGAGGGGCTTCCCGATGGCCCGCCCGCCTCATCGGAGGAGGTCGGGGTCTCGCCGGACGAGGTCGGAGGGGCGCCGGCCTGGTAGAGCTTGGCCGCGATCGCGTGGAGCGCCTTGGTCAGTTCGTCGACCTTGGCATGCACTTGCTCGGCGGTCGCATCCTTCGACGCGAGGGTCTCGCGGAGCGAAGCGATCTTGGCCCGCACGTCCGAGGCTTCCGACTCGGAGAGCTTGTCCTTCGCATCGGTGACGACCCGTTCGCCCTCGTAGGCGAGCGACTCGGCCTGGTTCTTCGCCGTGATGAGCTCGGCCCGGGCCTTGTCCTGGGCCGCGAACTCCTCCGCCTGGTGGACCATCTTCTGGACGTCGTCCTTCGAAAGCTTGTTCGACGCGGAGATGGTGATTCCTTGCTTGCGCCCGCTCGCGAGGTCCTTCGCGCTGACGTTCAGGATCCCGTTCGCGTCGATGTCGAACCCGACCTCGACCTGCGGGACCCCCCGTGGGGCGGGGGGAATCCCCGTCAGGAGAAAGCTACCGAGCGCCACGTTGTCGGAGGCGATCGGCCGCTCGCCCTGGAAGACCTTGATCTCGACCGTCGACTGGTTGTCCGCGGCGGTGGTGAAGATCTGGCTCTTCCGGGTCGGGATCGTGGTGTTCCGCTCGATCAGCTTGGTGAAGACGCCGCCCATGGTCTCCACACCGAGCGAGAGCGGAGTGACGTCAAGCAGGAGGACGTCCTTGACCTCGCCCGCGAGCACCCCACCTTGGATGGCCGCACCCATCGCGACGCACTCCATCGGGTCGACACCGCGCTCGATTGGCCGGCCGATCGATTGCTCGAGGAATTTCTGGACGATCGGCATCCGGGTCGGGCCGCCGACGAGGACGATCCGCTCGATCTGGTCCTTCGCCAGCTTGGCATCCTTGATCGCCTGCTCCACCGGGGCACGGCAGCGGTCGACGATCGGCCGGACGAGCTCTTCAAGCTTGGCCCGCGACAGGGTGAGCGCGAGGTGCTTCGGCCCCTCGGCGGTCGCGGTCAGGAACGGCAGATTGAGCTGGGTCTCCAAGGTCGAGGAGAGTTCGATCTTGGCCTTCTCGGCCGCGTCGCGCACCCGCTGAGTGGCCATCTTGTCCTTGCGGACGTCGACGCCGGACTCCT
>Ga0209415_10004636_pt1 | contig 25084 bp, 24 predicted proteins | sample PeaSoiSIISIP2007_FD_187696 | JGI IMG/M metagenome (GOLD analysis project Ga0209415, IMG submission 187696) | Peat soil microbial communities from Weissenstadt, Germany - SII-SIP-2007 (SPAdes) (version 2) | ecosystem: Environmental > Terrestrial > Soil > Wetlands > Peat | place: Germany... | reverse complement strand
CCTCTACGACAATTGGCAGGTCCTGCGAAAGGCGCAGGACTTTGTCCGTGTGGTAAATGCTCGCGCCGCCGTAGCCGCCGACGCCGCGGAGCACGGTCGCGCCGCTGAATTTGTCGTGCCGCAAAAGCTCGACGATGGCTTCGTAGAGCGGCTTGCCGTGCCAGCGGTCGGATTCGCCGATGTGAATGCGCATCAAGGTGTGCTCGCCCTCGAACCGTTCGTGTATCGTCGCGTGTTCCATTTCGTCCTCCGTTTGATTCCTAGATGCGATCGGCAATTCTCATTCCGAGGAATATGGTGACCACACCACCTAACAAGCTGGCGAGGACGTAGACCGTCGCGCGACGCCATTGGCCGTCCTGGAGCATCCGCGCGGTCTCCCAACTGAAGGTGGAAAATGTGGTGAACGCGCCGAAGAATCCCACGGTGATGCCGATGCGCCACTCGGGCGGAATCGTGAGATGAGTGAGCGCGTATTCGGCGATGCCGCCGAGCAGGAAACAGCCGAGCAGGTTAACGACGAGCGTGCCGGAAGGAAACGTGGAAGTCGTGCGCTCCTGCACGATTCCTTGCAGCGCGTAACGCGCGAGAGTGCCCAGCGTGCCAAACACAATCAGCAGTGCAATGCGCACGGTGTCTCCTTGTGCTGTGGGTTTCTGCGCGTCGCTCGGGCCACAACAAAAAATTCCTGGCGCCGGGCGGCGGCCAGGAGTCATCAGTCCGTTGCCGGACGGTTCAGGCGAACTCCATCGCCTTTCAATCTTCGGGAGGAATCTTAGCACAGGATTGGACGCGCATAATAAGCAGGATCAGCCACAGATGAACACAGATAAACACAGATATTACAGAAAAAAGGAAGATTCACCGCAGAGACGCCGAGACCACGAAGATGCGAGACGGCGCTCCGCGTCGTTCCGGTGCTTGACACGCCCGCCCGGTGCCCGTATAGAAGAAGCATGGCACAATCCATTTTGATATTTGATTTTGGCACAAACGAAGAAGCCGCACAGCAGGCCCGCCACAAGGTCGAAGGCTGGAAGCAGGGCTTCCGGCTCGGCAACAAGATGATGTTGAAGTTTGAACGGGAAGATATTGCGACAGAGGGCGACGACAAGGAAGAGGCGTCAGCGAAGCCGATGAAGAAAACGGCGGAGAAGAAGCCCACTGCCAAGGACGACAACACGGAGGGCGCCACGCGGGTACGGCTGCTGGTGCGGCTCGATTTCTCGGAGCACGAAAAGCTTTCCCATCAACGCTGGCTCGACCGGATTCCCACCGAAGAGCCGTTCAAATCGGCGAGGGCGGAGACGGTGCGGAGCGGTGATCCGGAGCACCCGAAGGTTGCGGAACGCTTCGATTCCCTCGATTGACGGCCCGGCAAATTGGCGTTATTTTCTCGCGCTGTAGGGTGCGGATCGGGTAGTACCGGTTCGTGGGGTTGACTGGTTGCGCGGATGGCAATTTGGCTATAATGGGCTGAAGGTGGTACAACCGGCTCGTGTTTTCGCCGGAGGCAAACCGGATGGCCTCTCAGGTCAAGGTCAAAACAGCTCGATTTGACGCTTCGAAATACCACGGCCTCGACCGCGATGCGCTGATCCGCATCTACCGCACGATGTTTCTCTCGCGGCGGCTCGACGACCGCGAAATCCAGCTCAAACAGCAGAACAAGATCTTCTTTCAGGTGAGCGGCGCGGGGCATGAGGCGATTCTCGTGGCCGTAGGGCTGCTGCTGAAGCCGGGCTATGACTGGTTTTTCCCCTACTATCGCGACCGCGCGCTGGCGTTGACGCTGGGCGTAACGCCGGACGACATGCTGCTGCAGGCGGTCGGTGCGGCGGACGACCCATCGTCCGGCGGGCGGCAAATGCCCTCCCACTGGGGCAGCCGGCGAGCGAATATCGTGCCGAGCGCTTCGTCGACCGGAATGCAGTGGTTGCACGCAGTGGGCGCGGCGGAAGCGTCGCTTTACTACGACATGTTCCCGAAGGCGCTGGACCGGGCGCGCAAAGCGCCGCTCGGCGAGACGCTGAGCCACCACCCGGATGAAATTGTTTTCGTTTCCGGAGGCGACGGCTCGACGAGCGAGGGCGAATTCTTCGAGGCGCTGAACGCAGCGTCCTTGCGCCGAGTCCCGGTGCTGTTCCTGATCGAGGACAATGGCTACGCGATTTCGGTGCCCGTCGAGGCGCAGACGGCCGGCGGCAATATCTCCAAGCTCGCCGCTAATTTCCCGCATTTCTTGATCGAAGAGTGCGACGGCACGGATCCGTTGGAAAGCTATGCGGCGCTGGGGCGCGCCGTGGCGCATTGTCGCGAGCGGCGGGGACCCGCCATGGTCCATGCGCACGTGATACGCCCGTACTCGCATTCGCTATCAGACGACGAGAAGCTCTATAAGACTCCGGAGGAGCGCGACGCCGAGGCCAGGCGCGACCCGGTGCCCAAGTTCGGGCTGTTCCTGGTGCGCGAAGGGATTCTCGACGAAAGCGAGATGGAGACGATCGAAGCGGACGTGGATCGCCAGGTTTTGGAGGCGACGGACCGCGCGCTCGCAGCCGAGCCGGCGTCAGTGGATTCCATTTACGTGAACGTCTATTCGCCGGACATCGATCCGGCGGGGGCGCAGTTTGAGGTCGCGCCGAAATTCGCGGGTCAAACCGGCGGGACGATCGCCAAGACCAGGACGATGGTCGAAATGGTGTCCGCGACGCTGGCGGACGAAATGGCCGGCGACGATCGCATTGTTGTCTTCGGCGAAGATGTGGCGGACTGCTCTCGCGAAGAGGATCTCCCGATTGTGAAAGGGAAGGGCGGTGTCTTCAAGGCGACGGCGGGACTGCAGCGGCGGTACGGTTCGATGCGCGTGTTCAATACGCCGATCGCCGAGGCGGGAATTGTCGGCCGGGCGTTGGGGATGGCGGTTCGCGGGCTGAAGCCCGTGGCGGAGATACAGTTTTTCGACTACATCTGGCCGGCGATGATGCAATTCCGCAACGAGCTGTCGAATCTGCGATGGCGCTCGGCGGGACATTTCAAGTGCCCGGCGGTGATCCGCGTGGCGATCGGCGGATATCTGACGGGCGGCGGGATATACCACAGCCAGTGCGGCGAAGTGATGTTCACGCACACTCCGGGATTGCGCGTGGTGATGCCGTCGACGGCGCTGGACCTTTGCGGCCTGCTGCGAACCGCGATACGGTCGGATGATCCGGTGATGTTCCTCGAACACAAGCACCTTTACAGGCAGCCGTACAACCGCTCGCCCTATCCGGGAGTGGATTACACGGTGCCGTTCGGCAAGGCGCGCGTGGCGCGAGAGGGTACGGACGTGAGCGTCATCACCTACGGCGCCGTGGTGCATCGCGCGGAGGTGGCGGCGTTGGAATTGCAGCGCGAGGGAGTTTCGACGGAGATCATCGATCTCCGGTCACTCAGCCCATACGATTGGGAAGCGATTGCGGCGAGCGTGACGAAGACGAACCGCGTAATCGTCGCGTATGAAGATATGCGCTCGTGGGGCTACGGCGCTGAAATCGCAGCGCGCATTGGGGACGAACTTTTCGGCGATTTGGACGCTCCGGTGCGGCGCGTTGCCGCGACGGACACGTTCTGCGCGTATCACCCGTCGCTGGAGGACGCCATCCTGCCGCAAACGGCGGATATTGTCCGGGCAGTTCGCGATCTCGCGGCGTATTGAGGTTTCCCAACGCTTCCGCGTTGGCCTAACGTCTGACGCGCCTACGGCGCTTAGAACGTCGTGCGTCCACTACGGAAGGGATCGCTAACTGTGCGTTTTTCGGCAAGCTGTAAAACCGTCCTGACTTCGCGGATATGATGTCGTAGCCAAAGCTACGACCCGCACGGATTATTGAGTCCGCGCGCGGACTCTATTAGGCAGGGTGGAAACTTTTTCGGGCCCTGGGTCGTATCTAACTAGGAGGGCGCGAGCTACCAGTCCCGCGCCTTGGAGGTACCCATCATGACTTGCGGAAATTGCCGGAGGGATATCGCCGATAATTCGAATTTCTGCTATTTGTGCGGGGCGCGGCAACATGCGTGGCCCCAGGGTTCAGCGCCGGCGGCCAAGCGGCTGATGCGGTCCGTCGTTGATTGCAAGATTGCAGGCGTATGCGGCGGCATCGCCGAATACCTGGAAATTGATTCCACACTCGTGCGGGTGATATGGGTGCTGCTGGTGCTGATGCCGGTGCCGGTCGTGCCTGCGTTTATCGGCTACTTCGTCGCGTGGCTGGTTATGCCGAAGGCACCGTATCCGATGCCGGCGGCGCCTCCTCCGGCGAGCGCGCCACATTCGGCGCAGCCTGCGTAGTGTGACCGCTTCGGAAGGCGAGAATCAGTCTCGACCTTTTGCCTTGCGGGGAGACGAGCGGCCTTCGCGGAAAAGCGCCTGATCGAATGAGATGAGCCCGGCGCCGACAGTCGCGAGGGTAAACGTGGAAACGGCGAGCATGAGCGGTAGCTCGTAGTTATGCACGGCCATCGGGTTCGAGATGATGTTGTGAACCCGCCACAGGCCTACGGCCATTTCGCCAGCCAGCAAGAGTCCCGCGATTCTCGTAAATAGTCCCGCGATCAGCATGCACCCGCAGAAAAACTCGATAACCCCGGCGATATAGACGAAATACCCTGGAAAACCCATATGCGCGAAGTTCTGCATGGCGTCCCGCGTGTGTCCGAATAATTTTGGATAGCCGTGGTAGACGAAGATTACGCCGATTGCCACGCGCAGGAGGAGCAGGGCGAGGGGCTTCAATTTGTCGAGGATCTGCATTCGAATTCTCCTTGGTGGTGAAGACGGAAAGACCGGAACGACAGTGCCGGATTGTAGCAGAACGCCGCGCACCCGCACCTCTTGCGACACATTGGCAGTTTATTTCTGCGCACCTCCCGCGGGCGGGAGTTGCCGTTGGTGTAGAATTGATATTCAGCGTGGAAATCAAGTGTGAGTGCCGCTCGTGATCCGAAAGCTGCAGGTGGGCTTCGTCGTGGTCCTGGTGATCTGCATCGCCGCCTACCTGCGATTTCACCATTCGAAGCCCGTTTTCGAAGTGGCCTACGCGGCGAATCGCCAGGTGATTCTCTGGGATACGAGCGCGGAAATCCGCGAGGCCATCGGCACGCTCAAATACGGCGACCGGCTGGACGTGCTGGATCACTTCCAGCAACAGGCGAAGGTACGCACCACGAAGGGTTTGACCGGATGGGTGGCGCAGAGCGATCTGCTCTCGGTGGACGTTTGGCAGAAGATGCAGGACCTGGAAGCCAGGGCCACGGCTTCGCCCGTGGAAGGGCACGGACATACACGCGTGCTGAGCAACCTGCACATCGTGCCCGGGCGCGAATCCCCGCGCCTGCGCCAGATCGGCAAAGGAATTCCGGTGGAACTGTTCGAGCGGCAGGCGGTGGAAGTGCCCGCAGCCGCGATGGCGCCGGCATCGCAGCCCACACACAGCGAAGACGGGGACAATGCCGACGCGCCGGCGGCCACCAGGAAGGAAGACTGGTGGCTTGTGCGTGCGCACCTGGCCGATCAGAGCACCGTGGCCGGATGGATTCTCGGCAGATTCTTGGACCTCGAAGTTCCCGCGCCGCTGCCGGACTACGCGAGCTCCGCCGGGATGCGCATCGCGGCGTGGTTTGAGCTGAATCGCGTGGTCGATTTATCCGGCGGTGCCCGGCCGCAATATCTTGTCGTTGGCACGCGAGGCTCGGAGGGCCAGCCGTGCGACTTCACGCAGATGCGCGTATTCACATGGGGCAAGCAGAGCCAGCGATATGAGACCGCGTTCGTCGCGAGCGACCTCTGCGGAAAACTGCCGGTGAAACTGACGCAGGCGCCGGGTGGCGACGCATCGTTTTCGTTTGAGGATTGGAGCACGGGAGCGTCGCAACAGCGGCGTTACCAAATGCACCAGACGGTCGTGCGGCGGGTGAGGGAACCGGGAGCGGCGCCAGAGAAGCGGAAGAAGACCCATGGATAGGTCGACCCAAATTCGGCACGGAATGTCGTGGCTGGCGACGATCGCGCTGCTGGCGAGTCTCTGCACGCTGGGAGGTTGTTCGCAGGGCGGCAGCCGCGCGCAGGCCGAAGCACTACCGGCGTTTTCGATTACATACATCGCCGCGTGGGGAGTGAAAGGCAGCGAGCCTGGCCAATTGGACGAGCCGACCGACATCGCGACGGACTCGCTCGGAAATATCTATTTTGCGGACGCGGGAACCCACTTCATCGACAAGTTCACCGGGGAAGGGCGTCCGCTGCTGGCGTTCGAGGAAACGCGGCTGAAGTATCCGGAGGAGATCACGGTTGACAGCGGCGGCGCGATTTACGTGACGGACGTTGGGCGCGGAAGCACATTTGTTTTTCTGCCGGGCGGCGACCGATATCGGGAACTGCGGCTGAAAAGCCGCCCGAACAAGGAAAATTTGCTGGGCGTCGCCGTGGGCGACGACGGCCTGATTCATATTCTGGATGCAGACGCGGGCCGGGTTTTCACCTACACTCCCCGTTTTCGGCTGCTGCGAAACTGGCAGCCGGCGGCGAACGTTCCGAATATCAGGGTTCGACCGCGGGCGATGGCCGTGGGCCCGGACGGTTACCTGTACCTGGTGGACGCCTCGGCAAACCACATCCTGCGCTTTTCGAACGAGGGACAGTTTGCGTCGCAAGTGGATGCCAGAGCAGACGGGGTCGATCGCCGGCTGAGCGATCAGTTCGCCGTTGGGCTCGGTTACATTTTCGTGATGGACGCCGATGGACGTATGCTGCACGTATGGAGCGTGGACGGCCGCCCGAAGCTGGATATTGATCTCGCGCCCGAACTCGGCCAGGGCAACCGCTCGGCACCGTCGCTTGCGGTGAGTCCGCGCAAGGAGCTGCTCGTCCTGGACCGGCCCGAGGCGCGCGTGCTTCGCTATCGGCTCAACTTCTGATATTTTCCCCGTGCATCCTGTTTTCCCGCTGAAGAGAGGTAGCTCCGATGCCGTTGTTGCTGACCGAAGCAGATGTGCAAGCCATTCTGACAATGAAGCTGGCGATTGAGTTGGTGGAGGAGTCTTTTCGCCGGTTGGCGGACGGGACGGCGGTTTCCCATCCGCGGCGAAGACTTCGGCTGACGGGGAAGGGCTTGTTGCACTATATGGCCGCGTCGGATTCGGCCGGCGGCTATCTTGGGCTGAAGATCTACACGGTTTCCCCGAGTGGCGCCCGATTTCTGGTGCCACTATTCAGCGGAGAGTCGGGTGAACTCCTAGCGCTGATCGAAGCGAACTATTTGGGGCAGATGCGGACGGGGGCGGCGAGCGGTGTGGCGACTCGCGTGATGGCGCGGGCTGACGCGAGGACTCTCGGGATCGTTGGCACGGGCCTGCAGGCGCGCACGCAATTGGAAGCCGTCGCGCTGGCGCGGAATCTGAATCAGGTCCGCGCGTTCGGCCGCAATCCCGAGCGGCGAGAGAAATTCGCGAAGGACATGACGGTGCGAATTGGCGTGCCGGTGACGGCTGTGGGATCCGCCGAGGAAGCGGTGCGAGGCGCCGACATTCTGGTCACGTCCACGACATCGACGAAACCTGTGGTTGAAGGACGCTGGCTCTCGCCTGGCGTGCATGTCAATGCGATCGGCGTGAATTTCGCCGAAAAATGCGAATTGGATGGAGAGGCCGTTCGGCGGGCGGACGTGATCGCCGCGGATTCGGTCGAGCAATCGAAGATGGAGGCCGGGGATCTGATCCAGGCTTTCGGCGAGGACGCGCAGCGGTGGGCGGCGGTCCGGGAACTTTCGGACATTGTTTCAGGAAAGGCCGCCGGCCGCTCGGGCCGCGATCAAATCACGCTTTTCAAATCGAACGGAATTGCGATTGAAGACATCGTGGTCGCGGGCCGGATTTACGAATTGGCGCGCGAGCGCGGCATGGGGCGGGACGTCCCCATGTTCCAGTAGGGAAATTGCCGGGCGGCTATGAGCGGCGCCTAAGCGCGGACGCGGCGAAGGCGTTTGGCAAGGGCTTCGTGGAGTCGCAAACGGGTTGTTTGAGGCAGGGGGGCGGGCTCGGAATCGCAGAAAATTTCAATCGTTTGCTTGCAGGTGTCCACGACGATCCGACAATCCTTGCACTTGCCAAGATGCTCTTCAATCGAGGCGCGCAGGATGGGGTCGAGGGCTTCGTCCAGATAATCCGCGAGCTCGCTGATAATCGTTTTGCACTTCACTGATTTTCTCCCAGCCGAAAGTATTGGTTCAGCGTTTGCCGCAACTTCAACCGCGCCCGCAACAGCCGTGATTTGACCGCAGGCACGGAAAGCCCAAGCGCGTCGGCGGTCTCCTCGGTGGACAATTCTTCGATGTCCCGCAACTGGAAAACGATTCGGAATGGCGGGTCAAGTTCTCCGATAACCTTGGTGAGAATCTCGGAAAGTTCGGTCTGCGCGTAGCGGTCCGCGGGAGACGGGCCCCAGTCTTCCACCTCACGGGGCACCAGGTCCTCGCCCGTGTCAATTTCTTCGTCAAGCGAAACGACATTGGGGCGGCGCTTGCGGAGCTTCATCAGCGCCTGGTTCACCGCGATGCGGACGAGCCAGGTGTAAAAGCGGGAGTTGCCCTCAAAGGACTGGAGGTGTTCAAACGCCTTGAGGAACGCCTCCTGCATGGCGTCCTCGGCGTCCTCGCGATTCTGGGTGATGTTTTGAGTGAGGCGGAAGATTTTGCGCTCGTAGCGGCCCACGAGCGTCTCAAACGCCGAGATGTCGCCCGCCTTGGCCGCCGCGACGAAAGCGGATTCGTCGTCCTTCACCACCTGCGAGGGAAGCGGGCGTCGCGCGACCGGGTCGAGTTTCGGTGAGCCCATGGAAGATTTTTCCATGGGAAAATGTTAGCACAGCTTTGGCGGGGGTTCCATTCGGACCGGCTCGCTACGAGGAAGCTGTTCACGCGCCCTCGGTGCGCCCGGTGTTCTCTTGGAGTCCTCTGCGTTCAGCTTGGATTCTAACCTTCCGCCCGGTCAAACGACACCGCTGCCACAGCTTTCGGGTCCTTGTCGCCGGGAATGTATTATGATACCGAGCGAAGCGAAAGTGCTCCAACTCAGTCGCGGTGGCGGGTTTTCGGTGCCGCTGGCCCATCCAGCAAGGCAAGAGGACCGGGGACTGCACGCGATGTAGGACCGGCTCGGAGAACCCAAGAAACTCGATGAGGACGCTGCCCGATTATCTTCGCAAAGGCATGAAAATGATCCTGGTGGGCGCCAATCCGGGCGACCGCTCGGCGCGCGTGGGACACTACTACGCGGGGCGCAACAATCATTTTTGGCCGATCCTGTATGAGTCGGGCGTGATCCCGGAACCCATCGGCTACGAAGACGATCGACGGATGCTCGAGTTCGGCATCGGCATGACCGATCTGGTGAAGCGCCCGACGCGCGGGATCGAGGAACTTGAGCGGCGGGAGTTCGCCGAAGGTCGCGTGCTGCTGGCGCAAAAACTGGAAGAGCTGCGGCCGCGCGTGATCGCGTTCAACGGCAAGATGGTGTACGAGAAATTCACCGGACGGCCCTGCAAGCTCGGCTTGCAGAAGGAACTGCTCTACGGGGCGCGCGTGTTCGTGCTGCCGTCCACGAGCGGCCAGAATGCCGGAGCGAATCTCGCGGTGAAAAAACGATACTTCAAGAAACTGGCGGTGTTGTTGAAGGGTCTAAAGGATTAGGCTGCCGCAGGGCAGGCGTGCTGGAGATTGTCCGCGATGAGCGCAACTCAACAAGCCACGAGTCCGTTGGTCCTGGAAGAGCGCTCGGGCGCGGTTCTGACTTTACGGTTGAACCGGCCTGAGAAGCTGAACGCCTTGAATCCCGAATTGTGCCGGGGGCTCGTCCAAGGCCTGCTGCGGGCGGGAGAAGATAAAACCGTGCGGGCCGTTGTTCTGACCGGGGCCGGCCGCGGATTTTGCTCGGGCGGAGACATTAACTTCATGCGCGATGCGCGGACGCGCCGAGCCGTGCATGAGTTTGAAGCGATGCTGGAGATGGGCAAGGAAATCTGCCTGGCCATCGCGTCCATGCCGAAGGTGGTGATCGCGGCGGTGAACGGTCCGGCGGCAGGCGGAGGAATGAGCCTGGCGCTGGCGTGCGACCTGCGAATCGCTTCGGAGCCGGCAATCTTCACGCAGGCGTTCGGGCAATTGGGGCTGTATCCGGATTTCGGCGCCACGTTTTTTCTGCCTCGGCTCGTCGGCCTATCGCGCGCGTCGGAGTTGTTTTACACCGCGGAACGGCTTTCGGCGGAGGAGGCGCGCAGGATCGGAATTGTAGCCAGTGTGTTTCCGCAGGCGAAATTCGACGAGGAGACGCGAAAGCTTGCCGAACGCGTGGCGGCCGGCCCGCCGCTGGCATTCCGCGACGTGAAGCGCACCATGGTCGGCGACGCGCATGCAGAACTGGAGCAGGCGATCGAGGAAGAAAACCGCCTGCAGATGCATTGCTTCGTTTCGGACGATTGCGCCGAGGGCCTGAATGCATACTTCGAGAAGCGCGCGCCAATCTTCCGCGGGCACTAAGACTCGAATTACACGCGAGCAAAACGGAGCCGCGCGCATTTATGGCAGATGATTTGCCCGGGAACATCGAGGTAACGCCGCGCGAAGTGAGCGAGCGCCTGGAGCGCGGCGACAAATTCCTTTTTGTGGACGTGCGCGAGAAATGGGAACACGAGACTGCGCGCATCGAAGGCGCGGTGCTGATTCCGCTGCGCGAGATTCCCGCAAACCTGCCGCACCTGGCAGAGGCGCGCGAGATCGTCTTCTTCTGTCATCATGGAATGCGCAGCCTTGATGCCGCTGCGTGGCTGCGTTCGCAAGGAGTCGAAGGCGCGCGGTCCATGTCCGGCGGAATCGATCGCTGGACGACGGAAGTCGATCCGCTTGTGCCGCGATACTGAGGAGGCAAGAGATGGCTGTCACCCGAAGCAAGGCCGCCAAGCGGCCGGGAAAAACCGGAAAAAAGGCGCGGTTCCTGCACAAGCCGAATTGCACGACCTGCCGCAAGGCGCGGAGCTTCATGGAAAAGCGCGGGTTCCAGCTCTATTTCCGCGATCTGGCCAAAGAACGGCTGAGTTCGGCGGAGCTCGAAAAATTGATCGGCAATCGCGACTACACACAGTTCCTGAACAGCCGCAACGAGCTCTTCCGGCGGAAGAAGATGAAGCTCAATCCGCCTACGCGCCGCGAAGCGATTCGCATGATGGCCAAGGAGCCGAATTTGATCCGCCGTCCCGTGGTCGTTGCAGGCGGGAGAGTCGTGGTCGGATTCGACGAAGAGGGCATGGCCCGGCTTTAGGCGCCACGAACGTCCGCGGCACTTTTTTCCCCGCCATCAGGAGATGCCATCTCTAATGAAGCTCGGCGAGCGAATTGAAATCTGCCAGGGCGACATCACGGAAATGGATGTGGACGCCATCGTGAATGCCGCCAACAATGACCTTCAACTCGGCGGCGGCCTCGCCGGAGCAATCCGCCGCAAGGGCGGGCCGCGCATTCAAGCGGAGTGCGACAAAATCGGCACGATCCCCGTGGGCAGCGCAGCGATCACATCGGCGGGCAAACTGAAGGCGCGCCACGTGATTCATGCGGCGAGCATGCAACTCGGCGGGGGCACATCCGCGCAGTCGCTTCGCAGCTCGACGGCGCACGCCCTTCGGATCGCCGCGCAGAATGGACTTAGGACCATCGCGTTTCCAGCGGTGGGCGCGGGGATCGGCGGCTTTCCGATGCGTGAATGCGCCGAAATCATGTTGCGCGAGGCAGCGAAACACTTCGAAGGGCCGACTTCGATCGAAAGGATTGTCTTCGTATTGTTCGACGGGGAAGCCCTTGGCGCATTCGAAAAGGCATTTGCCGAGATGGAGACGCGGGATAAACCTTAATGTTCCTTCGTAGCGGTAATTGCCCAGAGACGCCCCGCCTGCTGGTTACGCTGCACCCGGAAGCCCGCCGCAGTCAGGTCGTCACAGACCCATTTCGGCGTCAGTCGAAGCTTGCGATAGCTGCTTTTGTGCAGGGCCCATTCCGATCCGTTGCGCACGTGGATCAGATCATGCACCACGACGGTTTCGGGCGACTCGTATTCGAGGAAGCAGGTCATGATTCTATCCGCATCGCTGCGCACGGGAATGAAACGGTCGAGTCCCGATGCCGTGGGCGTTAGGTCCCGAAACGTGAGCACGATCACCCCGCCCGGAACCAGAATCCGGTAGGAATCTGCAAAAAGTTTGCGGACCTCATCCTTTCCGGGAAGGTGTGTCAATGTGTCGCCCATGCAGGCGACCAGGTCGGCGCTTTCAGGTTTGGCGAGATTCCGAAGCGCGCCGAGATCGGCGAGCAACGTCTGGATGGCACGCCCGGCGCGATGCGTTTCGAGCTCAGCCAGGAGCTTCGCACTGGTGTCCACGGCGATTACCTGACGAAAACCGATATCCGCGAGCGCCACGGATTGGAAGCCGGAGCCACAGCCGAGATCGAACGCAACGCCCGTTGAGCCGCCAGATGGAGCGGTTACGCCGAGAAGTTCGAGTAAGGCTCGCTGCTCGGAATCTTTCTGATCGAAGCGGGCGCCGAACATCCAGGTGTAGTGCTCGGCGAGCAAGGTTTCGTAGTGATTTGCGACAGGGTTGGGCGCCATTCGTCCGACCTTTAATGCGAAATTGTATCTTGCGCGCTGCTAGTTGCTATCGGTGCGTTTCTTGAGCGTGGGCTGCTTATCCGATGCGGAGTCCGCAGTCGCCGCGGCAGGAACCTGCGCGGGATTCCCGCTGGCTGTGGCCGTGGCCGGTGGCGAGGAGTTGTCGCCGTTGTACGGTTTTTGCATGTACCGGGCGGCCTCGGACTGCGCGCCAGCGGTATCGTCCTTGGAGTGCTGCGCGAGGTTGTACTCGTTGACGGCGCGTTCCCGCTGACCCAGCACGTCGTAAATCTTGCCCATGTAGATGTGGCCCCAGACTTCGACCCACTTGGGGTCGAGATCCCCGCCGAGAGCAGCGCGAAACGCGTTGGCGGCGGCCTGATAATTTTTCTGGTAAAACATCGCCTCGCCCATGCGGAAGTGCGCGAGAGAATTGGTCGGCTGGACGTCGAGCGCGCGCTGGTATTCCTGTACGGCCTCGTAATATTTGCCGAGCGTTGCCAGCGCCTCACCTCGCGAAATCGTGGCGTGAACGCGCAGGCGCGGGCTCGATTTCAGCAGGTTGTTGTTTGGGTCAATTGTGATGCCGTTGGGCTTCGGCCGTCCGAACGTCTCCAGCTTGAATTGCGAGGTGGTGCCGGTCACCAGAATTTTCTTGAACTCCGGATTGCCCTCGGTCTCCACTTTAACTTCGACCGGCATGCGAAATGTATCGAGTTCCTGATGGATTGTGCCAATGACCTGAAATCCCTTCGGCGTGCGATACACGATGTATTGGAGCGTGAATTCCGGCACGCCGGTTGAATTCAGCCATTGCGAGAAGAAGGAAACGAGATTGAGAGGCGGTTCGCCGGCCTTCGCAGGCGGAGCCTTGGTTGCGGTCAGCCTTTCAAAACTGTCAATGGTTGCGGTCTTGCCTTCATGCTGTTTATAGAAGTCCTTCAGCAGAGACGTGAACGCATCGTCGCCCAATTCCGCGCGCAGCATGTGAAAAACCATCGCGCCCTTATCTGCCACGATCGACCGGTACGGGTCTGAGTACGCGCCGATGCGATCAGCCTCGGAAATGGTGTTCGCGTCTTCAAACATCAGAGCGCCTACCGCGAAATCTTCGAGCGCCTTGTTGAGTGCGGCGACGCCGCCAGATTGCTCCGCGTACATGGCCTCGGCGTAACGCGAGAGCCCGTCAGTGATCCAAACGTCCGCGGCGGTGGCTGGCAGGACTCGATCGCCCCACCACTGGCCAGCCGCAAGCTGCGAAAGCATCCGATCGTTGGCCCTGGACGTCCATTGCCGCGCGCTGATCAGCAGGAGGCCCGGAGCCGAGTATCCAGGCAGCGAACCATCCGGCATTTGGACGACGGTCAGGCTGGGCGGGCCACCCTGCGAGCCCGATAGCGGACCGAACGTGTCGGCGAAATAGCTCATGATCTGCGCGAGCGAGCCCGCGTAAGAGGCCACCGTAGCGGTCTGCGAAGGCGGCGTGTAAAAGGAAAACTGATAGCCTTCCGCAGGCGCCGGCGTTAATTGCAAATTGCCCGCGACGAATGATCCGTTGGGTCCGGGCTTATCACAGTGGAAGACGTACGACGCCTGACCCGGCGCGCCAATTCCGATTCCGGGTTGCATCGTCGGCGGATCCGCCTTGCCGGTGCCCGCTACGGCGAAGGTATTTGGCACGATCAGGTGAAACTTGCCCGTATAACGGTTGGACGGATAGTTGGTCAGCGGAAACCAGCGGGCGGGCAACAGGAGATACGCGGCGGTTTTTTCCACCGATGCGAAGCGAATTCCTTTGGTAGGACTGTCTTCCTCGCTTGAAACCGGCCCGGAGTAGTCAAATGTCAGCGTGATCTGTTTTCCCGGCGTCGCGGTGCTGGGTAGCGCCACCGTCAGCAGCAGCGGAGAATTATTGTCTCGCGCAAAAGTGACGGGCTGCCCGGCCATCTTCACGGACGTCACGTGCAAGTCCGGATGCAATTCGACGAGCACCGTTTTCGCGACCTGGTCGGCGATGAAATCCACGGTGGCCTGCGCCTGGATGGTCTGATCCTCCGGGTGAAGGAACACTTCCACGTCGTAATTTGTCGCGCGGAACGGAAAGGAGTGGGGAGCCTGCGCCATCGCGGACGCTACGACCAACACGGAGAGCGCCAGAACAGCGGGCAATCGATAGATCTTGAGCAAAAGGAGAGCCTCTCTCGAAAAGGACAATTACCTTCCGCTTGTCTAAGATACCAGATATTCGTCCGCAGTTGCCCGCGCCCAACCCTCTACAGCATGTGAGCAAACACATCGGCAGCGCGCTCGATGGCGCCACCCGAACCCAGGCGCGTACGCACGATGGCCAGTCCCGCTTTCATCTCCTCGCGGGCTTCACGGGATTCCAGGAGGCGTCGAACTTCGGATGCCACGGCGGCGGGGGTGAAATCGTCCTGCATCAGCTCGGGAACGACGCGGCGCCCAGCCACCAAATTCACCATGCTGAAGAATGGAGTGTGGACCATTCTGCTAAGGATGAAAGCCGTGAGCGGAGCAACGCGGTAAACCACGACCATCGGGGTTCCTAGCAGCGCGGCTTCGACCGTCGCCGTGCCACTGGCGACAATGGCGCAATCGGCCGCGGCGAGCGTGTCGTATGTTTCGCCCTCAATCCGTTTCACGATCACGCCGGACCGTCCGCCCTCGGTGGAAGAGAAGACCGGTGAGAGTCCGGGCGCCGCCGCGTGTACGAATTGCGGCACGGAATCTTTGCTCATTTCCAGCGTCAGACGTTCGCACGCATCGAGGATGGTGGGAAAATTCCGCATCATTTCGCTGCCGCGGCTGCCGGGCAATAACGCCACAATGGGCCGGTCCACCGCCAGACCGTGGCGTGCCGCGAATTCCGCGCGAGTCATGGTGGGTTTCACGACGTCGGCCAAGGGATGGCCGACGAAATCCACGGGCACGCCCGCATCGCGATATATTTTTTCTTCGAACGGGAAAATCACGACCATGCGCTTGACGCGGCGCTTGACAATCCGGACGCGGCCAGAGCGCCAAGCCCACACTTGAGGGCCGATGAAGTAGCCCACCGGAATCCCATGATTTTTCAGCCGGCGCGCGACGCCCATGTGCGTTCCCGGAGAGTCCACAAGGATTGCGAGAGACGCTTTTCTGCGAATGGCTTCGCGCGCCAGCATGCGCTGTACGCGGAACACGGACGGAATCTTGTGCAACACTTCCGCAATGCCGACGACGGCGACCTCATGATAGTCGGCGAGCAGTTCGACGCCCGCCTCGGCCATTCGCGGCCCACCCATTCCGAAAAATTTCGCTCCGGTGCGTTTGCGCAAGGCGATGGCAAGGCGCGCCGCGTACATGTCGCTGGAAGCTTCCCCGGCGGAGATTAGGATTTGAGGTGGCGTCATGCGAGAGGCGCCGCGTCAGTCGTCGGCGGTCATGGGCTCAGGCGGCTGCGGGAAACCGGGCACCGCCCCGCCCGGGACAGATACCTCCAACTCCTGCTCCTTGTATTGGAGCTGGTAGAGGCGATAGTAAATCCCGCGGACCAGCAGGAGTTCCTGATGCGAGCCTTGTTCGCGCAAGCGGCCCTTGTGGAACACGAGGATGCGGTGCGCGTGCTGGATCGTGCTCAGGCGGTGCGCGATCACCACGGATGTGCGCCCGGTGAGCAGGCGGTCGAGCGCTTCGCGGATGAGAAGCTCCGTCTTCGTATCCACGCTCGAAGTGGCCTCGTCGAGAATCAGGAACTTCGGATCGTGCGCGAGGGCGCGCGCAAAGCTTACGAGCTGGCGCTGCCCTACGGAAAGCGTGCCGCCGCGCTCCGTGACGGGCGTCTCCACCCCCTGAGCGAGTGACGCGACAAATGGTCCGAGCCCGACTTCCTTAAGGGCTCGCTCGGTCGCCGCGCGGCCAATCTTTGCGGTTCCCAGGCGGACATTTGATTCCAGCGTCCCGGTGAAAAGGAAGGGATCCTGGAGCACGATGCCGAACATACGGCGCAATTCGTGCAGGTCCATCTCGCGAATATCCACGCCATCGAGCAGGATATGGCCGCGCTGGATGTCGTAGAAGCGCAGGAGAAGCTGAATAATCGTGGTCTTGCCGGCGCCCGTGTGTCCCACGATCGCGAGCGTCTGACCGGGTTCGACGCGGAATGAAACGTCTCGCAAGACCCAGTTTTCGTCCGTGGGATTTGCCCCGCCGGTGTAGGCGAACCATACGTTGCGGAATTCGATCTCGCCGCGCGGGGCGGAAAGTGTCCGAACGGTCTCGGGCGAAGTGATCGTTATAGGCTCGTCGAGCAGCTTAAACACTCGCTCGGAAGCCGCCATGGCCGCCTGCAGAATATTGAATTTTTCGCTGAGATCCTGAATCGGCCGGAAGAAACTCTGAGCGTACATCATGAATGAGATGAGAACACCAACCGCAATGGTGCCGCCGACGACACGCACACCAGCCACCCAGAAAAGCAGCGCGATACCGCTCATACTGAGGAACTCAACCGCGGGGAAGAAGAACGAAAAAGCGTCAATCGCGTCCTTATATGCTTCCATATGGATGCGGTTCAGCTCCGCGAATTGTTTGCGGGCTTTGCGTTCACGATTGAAGAGCTGGACGATGGACATCCCGCTGATGTGTTCCTGCAGGAATCCGTTGATCCGGGCGATTGCCGTGCGGATGCCGCGGTTGGCATCGCGAACCCGGTTGCGGAAGAAGTACGTCAGTACAATCATGAAAGGAAGGGGGGAAAGCGTCGCCAGGGCGAGAAGCGGATGCCACGCCAACAGGAAAACCGCCAGGCCAAATAGCTGCACAAAATCGTTCAGCATGGCGACGACACCCGAGGCAAAAAGGTCGTTCAGTGCGTCCACGTCGGTGGTCGCGCGGGTCACCAGCCGGCCGACCGGACTGCTATCGAAGAAACTCATGGGGAGGCGCTGGAGATGTTCGAAGATTTCCTTGCGCAGGTCGTACATCGTCTTCTGGCCGACGGATTGCATGATTCGCACCTGGGCGTATTGCAAGCCGAAATTCGCGAGGAGCGAGCCCAGGTATGCCAGGACAAGCCAAACGATGCCGATGACCGCAATGTTTCTTGGGATGGAATGCGCCGCGCCGGGCACGATGAAGTGATCCACCGCAATGTGGAAAAGGTAAGGCCCGAGGCTGCCCATGAACGCGACCCCAAGCGTCATGGATACGGCGACCACGACCTGCCACCGGTACGGCCACAGATACTTCATCAAACGCCGCGTGATCTGCGTGTCGTAAAGTTTTCCGAGTTTTTCTTCTTCGCGGAAGTCGCTCATTCGCGTTCCAGCTCTTCTTCGAGCAACTGTTTCTGATACAAATCTGCGTAGTAGCCGCCGAGCGAAAGCAGTTCGTCGTGCGAGCCGCGCTCGATCACCTGGCCGTCGCGCATTACGATGATCTGATCCGCGCCCTTGACGGTCGAAATGCGGTGCGCGATCAGAATCGTGGTTCTCTGCCGCATGACCTCCCGCAGTCCGCGGAGGATGCGTTCTTCGGTGTCGGTATCAACGCTCGATAGGGAATCGTCGAGCACGAGAATTCGAGGCTGGCGAAGGATGGCGCGGGCAAGCGATGTCCGCTGTTTTTGCCCGCCGGACAAAGTGATTCCGCGTTCGCCGACCATTGTGTCGAAGCGAGCGGGGAAACTTTGAATTTCTCCTGCGATGCCCGCGATCTCGACCGCTTCGAGGATGTGCTCCTCGGCGGAGTCTTCGACGCCGAAGGCGATGTTTTCGCGCAAAGTTTCGCTGAAGAGAAACGTATCCTGGGGCACGAATCCAATGGACCGGCGCAATGTTTCTAGGGAATACTCGCGGATGGGGCGACCATCGATCAGCAGGGTTCCGGGCGGAGCTTCCCACAAGCGTGCAATCAACGCAGCGAGCGTGGATTTTCCGCTTCCCGTGGGGCCGACGATGGCCAGGGTCGAACCGGCCGGGACACGCAGATTGATGTCGCGCAGGACCGCGGGGCCTGGCGCGCCGGTCGGCCCGGTCGGATAGGAGAACGTGAGATGGCGGAATTCGATCTCACCGCGAATGTCCGATTGGCCGCCGCGCGATTCTTCAGCGGCGCGTTCGTGACCCCGCCCATTTCCGCCGGCGGAGCCCTTCGGCGCTTCGGTTTGGGCTGAAGGCGCGTCCTGAATGTTTGGCTGGGCATTCAACACGTAATTCAGCCGGCCCATCGAAGCCGCTCCCCGTTGGAAAATATTCGTCACGAATCCGATCGCGATCATCGGGAATACAAGCTGGATCAAGAATGAATAGAATGCCAGAAACGTACCCAGGGAAACGCGATGATCGACGACCTCTACGCCGCCCATGCCGAGCAAAATCATGATCGTCAAGCCGATGAGCGCCGCCAGAGCGGGGAAGAAGAGGCTCCAGCTGCCGATGAGCTTGATATTCGTGTCCACGTAGTCCCTGTTCGCCCGGTCGAAAGACTCGATTTCCGGTTTTTCCTGCACGTAAGCGCGAATCACTCGCACGCCCGTAAGATTTTCCTGCGCTCTGGTGGAAAGCACGCCCAGCGCGGCCTGAATCTGTACGGAAAGCCGGTGAATCACCTGGCCGAAATACCACACGGACACCACCACGAGGGGCACGGGCAGCAAGACCCACAACGTTAGCGGGACCGAAAGTTTGGTCATGAAGTAAACCGCCAGGACGCTCGTGGCAATCGTGTTCGCCGTGTACATGATCCCGGGCCCCAGAACCATGCGCACGGCATTTAGGTCGTTTGTGACCCGCGACATCAGATCGCCGGTTCGATTTCGCGAATAGAACTCCGGATCGAGAACGAGAAGCCGAGTCAGGAGGTCGTTTCGCAAATCGTATTCAATCTCGCGGGAGACGCCGATCAGAATCCATCTCGTCCAGAAAGAGAAAAACCCTTTCACGAGCATGACCACGACGAGGATGATGCAGTAAAGACCGACCGCATGGCGGCTCATCGGCGCGTAGAACGCGAAAAGTGGATGGAGAAGGGCGCGCGCTGTCCCCGACAGCGTCGAAAGCGGTAGTGGCGACGCCTGTAGGCAATCCGTGATCGCGCCGATAATCAATTGCGGCAGCGCCCCGGCCAGCCCGGTCAACGCCAGCGCCAGCAGTCCGAAGGCCACCATGCGTTTGTAGTGAAAGACGTAGGGGAGGAGCAGCTTCAGCTGAGACCAACCCGAAGGCTTGCGTTCGGGCCGGGCTGCAGTTGTGCTGACGGGCTGTGCGATGGCACTCATCGGTGACTACTGGCGTTAGACGCGGATGCAGCGAATTCGGATTCGTTTTCAGCCGGACATCCGCATTCAAACCATGTGATTGGCGGCATCCTTGAATCCACCCAATTTGATACGAATGCGGTCATTCTATCGCGTCGCATCCCTCTGCGAAAGAGGCGTTGCGCGCTAACGTGCGGCCACAATTTCGTCCAGGCGGGCCTCGAAGTTCTCCTCGCCTTCCGACCACAGCCGCACCTTCTCTACAGGCAACGCGCTCTCGATCCTGCGCACCCAGTCCTGGAGCTTGCGGATATTTTCGCGTGTTTGCTGCTGATACTTTTCCAGGTTTTCGGGCCAGGCCATCGCTTCCAGAAAGCGCGCCTCTTCGGGGCTCTGCGCGGGTCCCTTCGGCCCGGGCCGCATGCCAAGCAAGCCGGCGTGGCCGGTGAAAAAGTGCTCGAAACCGAGATTCACTTCGAAATGGCCGCTCTCGCGCCAGAATCCGCTGTCGAAGTCCTCACCTCGGCAAAGAATTTCGACCGGCTGTGGCTCGGCCTTCGATTTTCCGGTGACCGCGTCAAAGAGCGCGAGGTCCCAGTGGCAGCCGATTTCGTAGGAGGTATCGCTGTGAAGCTGCTCCCGCACGAGCTCAATGATTCCCGCTGCATCGTGCGGCACCGCGCGCAAGTCCTGTTCCACAACCGCGGTCTCGGAAGGATCAACCGCGCGGATGGCCAGATACGTGAATCCCGGCTTCATCGCGGAGAAGGGAACTGTCTCGAGGAACTCGCCCAGGCGCTCCAGGATAAGTTCTTCGGGAAAATCCTTGCACCAGACGTTCAGGTAGGAGTGATTCGCCATAGCCGCCATTATAGCGGGGCTACCACTGGAATTCGAAATCAGGGTTGGAGGTTTGTGGGCGCGGGGAGGAGGAAGATTCCCGCGAAAGTTTGAAGCCGAGCGGGACCTACTTCTTGGCGGGGGGGGCTTCGCCGTCATCTTCGGCGTTCATATCCGTGGAGATTCCCATCAGGCGGTCCTTCAATGTGTCGCCCATCCCGGACAATACTCCGGCGATGCTCTCCCGCATGCGCTTTTCGGCGGCCTTGGCGAGCGTATCGAGAACCGTCTGCGAATGCTGTCCGAGCGTCGTGGCGGAGGCGAGCAGCCATGAATTGGAAGCATTCTCGAGGCGCGCTTTGTACTGATCAATTGACTCGTCGGTGGATTTCTTCAGTTGCTGCATCCATTCCTGGTGCTGCTTCTGGCGGTTTGCTTCGAGCGCTTCGATCATCGGGCCGAACTGCGCCTGAAGATGTACCTGCGCTTGCTCGACGCTCTGTATCATCTTTTCTTCGATGCTCTTCTGAAATGCAGTGAGCGAACCTTCGCGGTTGTACTCCATGTCGGAGCGCGCCTTCTCCAGCGCTTGGCGCGAAGCCTCTTCGAACCGGCGAAGCGATTCGCCCGTCACCTGCTGCACGCGGTCGGTGAAGCCGGCGTGCGCGATGTCCGCGTTTTCGCCGAGCTTGGCCCGTTCGCGGTCCACGACTTCTTTCGCAGCCTCTTCTATTTCCGCCTGGCTGTGCTCGACATAAGAGCGGCGGTAGTGGTCGAGCTCGGATGCCACGAGGCTCGAGATTTCGGCGGCGCGGCCGCGCAGAGCGGAGGTGGATTGCTCAACGGCCTTCTCGAGCGAAGACTGCATCGTGGTATGCGCTTTCTTCTGATACCAGTCGGCCGCTTTCGAAAGCGCTTCGTATGTCTCGTGCTGCGCCTCCGTGCTTTTTTGCTCGAATTCTCCTTCGACCTTGGAAAGCGTGGTGCGAACGGACTTCTCGAACTCATCAGGGATCTTCGCCGACTCCTGACGGAGCCGCTCAAGCGATTCCTGCACGGCCTGCTGGGATTCTCGCTGGACTTGGTCGCGCGTGGTCGTCTGAATCTGCGCGGCCTGCTCGGCAACTTTGCGCGCGTGCTCGCGGACCATCTCTTCGATCTGGGCGGCCTGGTCGTTGGCCTGTTGAACCTGTTCGCGGAGGGCGTTCTGGAGCCTCGTTGCTTGCTCGCCGGCTTCGGTTAGTCCTGAAGCGGCCCGATGCGCTTCGTCGATCTTTGGCGCCAACTTTTGATCGAGTTCGCCGGAAAGCTTTTCGAGCACCTGCTGCGCCGAGTCTCGGAGCAGCGGCTCGATTTGTTGCGCGCGCTCAGCAATGGCCCGATCGGCTTGGCGCACGGCTTCCTGATGCTGCACGGCGGCGATGTCATCGAGGTTACGACGAGTCTCGTCGATCGTGGCCCGGGCAACGTCCTCGAGTCGCGTCCTTGCCTCTTCCATGCGTGCGCGTTCCTGCTCGAGTCCGGAACCGAGTGATTCGATCTTAGCCTGCGCGCTGGCAACGGCTTCGTCGAGCGAAACGCGGATGCCTGACTGGCGTTCGGCGAGGTCGCGTTCCGCCTGCGCCAGCGCAGCATGCGATGCTTCTCCGATCTTGTGCTCGATGTTCTGCGATGCCCCCGTCAAGGCGGCTTCGAATTCTTCGTTCCAGCGCTGCTTGGCCGCGGCGGCATCCGCGTGCGCTCCCTCGACCGTCTGCGCGCGAACGCTTTGCGCCGTATCCTCAAGATCTCGCTTCCACTGATCGAGATGCTGCCGCGCCGCTTCGGGCGACGAAAGAATTCCGAGAGATGGAGAGGCGGCCTCCCTCTGTGAAACTACGCGCTCGACCGCTTCTTCCACGGCGTGCTGCAGACTGTGTGCAGCCGCCTGCTCCGCGGCCTGCTGGGCGGCCTGATCGGCCACATTGCTAACGGCTTGCTCGACGGCCCGGCGAACCTGTGCGTCCAGATTCTCCGCATTGGTGTCGCTCGCCCTGCGCGCTTCCTCGACGATCGCGGCCGTGCGTTCCGCCGCCTGCTGCACAACCTTCTTGACCGCCGACTCGGAAACGCGCTCCATCGAAACCTTGATCGCTCGTTCGACGGCATCGTGGAGCTGAGCGTCCAACTGCTGGCGGACGACTGTCATTTCGTCGTTGATCGCCGATTGCGCGCCGCGCTTCAGCGTCTTGTCGAGCGTGTCTTTGGCTTCCGCGACCATTTTGGCCATCTGTCGCGCGGTCGCGAGTTGCGATTCTTGCGGCGGCGTAGGAGCTTGCGTGGGCGCAGGAACCGGGCCGGGCATCACGTGGACTTTGCTCTCGGCGGCAGGTGTAGCCGGATGAGAGGTAACGCTCGCCGCGTGAGCGGGCGGCCCCGCGATCGTTTCGGGCGCCTTCGTCGCAGGCGCGGCGGATGACTTTGTCTCGGGGGCAACGGAAAATTCGGCCGACGCGGAAGCGCCCGATGCCTCGTCGCCTGGATATGCGAACCAATCCTCCGGCGGGAACGCGATCCCCCAAATATTTCCCGCACTCTCGAATTCGAGGCCAATCTGAAAGAGCTCGCGTACGGCTCGAGGTCGCTGAACCCAAACCACGCGGCCTTGAATAGTGCGGGCCGGGAGCGAGGCGTCGGGATGAGGAATCTCCAGCTCGATTGTCGAATTCTTGGGAACGTAATGTTTCGACTGGTACTTGCACCCGTGACAGTTGACCATCACGGTCGTGGTGCGTTCCTTGAAGGGCTGGCCGAGCGCGTCCACACCAGCTACCGTGATCGGCACGGCCTGCACAATGCGCGTGCTGCGGCGCTTCTGTGTACCGGCGTCATCCAATGGCAACGACTCGACCACGTACTCCTCCCAAGGGTAAGTTTTAAGGGTAGCACTCGCGTTTCACGGCGGTGCCCGGCGCTGGGGTGGTGCTGCGAAAGGGTAACTTCGGCCTTTCGCGCCGGACGAACGAATCCCCCGGATGCGGCTGATCGGCAAGGGCGCATTGAGCGCCGAACAATCGAAAAATCCAAGGACCAAGTGCTAGGGCGCCGTGGTTGACCGCCGCGACGATCCAAGTATCGCTTCCTTGAGTTCCTTGGCAATCCAGATTGGTCCCACGAGAAAATAGATGACGCCCTGAAAAAACGCCGGTTTGTTGCCCTCGATGCGGTGGCCAGCGAAGAGCAGAATCCATCCGCCGACAAAGAGCGCTAGGCCGGTGCGCCAGAACGTAACTATCGCCAGAACAATTCCCGCGATGATGACCGGGATCCCGATACCGTGCAGGATTTTATTCCATGCATTGGTGTGTTCGTGGTCGTACTGCGCCATGTAACGATCGAATGAGGGCATCGCGCTCCTCCGCTGGTCAATGGCTTTTGTATACGCCTGGCGGGCCGGGGAAGCAAGCGGGGCCGCGGGAAAATTAGACCTCGCGGCGGCCTTCCATCGCTTTCATCATGGTGACTTCGTCGGCGTATTCGAGATCCGAGCCTACCGGAATGCCCATGGCGATGCGCGTGACGCGGACGCCCAGCGGTTTGATCAGCTTCGAAAGATAAACGGAGGTCGCTTCGCCTTCCGCGGTGGGGTTTGTGGCCACAATAATCTCCTCGACCGTGCCGCCCTTGAGCCGCTCGATGAGACTCCGAATCTTTAGCTGGTCCGGCCCGACGCCCTGTAGCGGCGAAAGGGCGCCGCCGAGTACGTGATAGAGCCCGTTGAACTGCCGCGTTTTCTCGACAGCCTGGATATTCGTCGCTTCTTCGACCACGCAGATGATGCTCCTGTTGCGTGTGGCGCTGGTGCAGAAAAGGCAGGGATCGCTATCCGTGATGTTATTGCAGACCGAGCATTCGCGGACTTTTTCCTTGGCTTCGCGGATGGCGTCGGAAAGCGCGAGCGCTTGTCCGCGGTCCGCGCGCAACAGAAAAAAAGCGAGCCGCTGCGCCGTTTTCTGCCCGATGCCGGGCAGGCGTTTCAGCTCGTCGATCAATCGCGTGACGGAAGGAGCAAAATCAGGCATGCAAGTGCATTATCGCAGAGTCGCCTCCGCTTTCGCCAGAATTGAAACGGGTCTTTCCGGTGCGCCGTCTGACATTTGGATGATTCATTGCGCCCGCCGCTCCGCGGGAGTTACAATCGTGCGCTTTCTGGTGGGATCGTGGGGAACCGACTCTGGAATGCTTCCAGCAGCGGATAAGGGAGGAAAGACGGAATGCAAATGAGAATCATGCGACCGCTCACTATCGTGACACTTT
>Ga0209415_10004633_pt1 | contig 25094 bp, 28 predicted proteins | sample PeaSoiSIISIP2007_FD_187696 | JGI IMG/M metagenome (GOLD analysis project Ga0209415, IMG submission 187696) | Peat soil microbial communities from Weissenstadt, Germany - SII-SIP-2007 (SPAdes) (version 2) | ecosystem: Environmental > Terrestrial > Soil > Wetlands > Peat | place: Germany... | reverse complement strand
TCCCTCTACATTGTGGCGCGTACCAGTATTTATAAGATTCGGACGAAGGTTCCCGGTATCCCTGGAAGGTAGCATTTATTTTCTCGCCCGATGAGTTCTTTGGAGGGGGCAGAGATCGCTGGTTCTTTCTTTTTGCCTTGGCCCGTCCATCCGTTACCCTTGAAGGGCGGACGCACCGACACAGGCATAAATGGACAGAGAGCCAGCATAGGAACCGAGTAGCTGATTCCCTGCCCTCGGGATCAGGAAATCTTAACGTCCAACTGGGGCCGCAATGGTTGCCCCTAGGCCTTTGTTAAGCATCTCCGTTACGGCACCTATGAACAACACTCCTCTTCGCCAAATTGACCTTAAGGCAGCAGCTAAGCAGGTAATGGTTGAGAACGGCTTTGAGCCTGAGTTTCCTCCGCAAGTTCAGCAGGAGCTGGAGGAACTAAGGGCGCATCCGCCAACTATTGCGCCCAGTCCAACGATTCGCGATCTGCGCGGTCTGCTGTGGTCTTCGATCGACAATGACACCTCGCGCGATCTTGACCAAGCCGAAGTGGCGGAGCGATTACCAGATGGAGGAACGAAGATCTTGGTGGCAATTGCGGACGTCGATACGTTTGTCTCCAAGAGCTCCGCGATTGATGTCCATGCTGCAAAGGAAACAACTACTGTGTATGCGGGTGTCCGGAACTTTCCCATGCTGCCGGAGCAGCTCTCGACAAACACCACCTCGTTGCTCGAAACCGAAGACAAGCTGAGCATGGTGATCGAGTTTGTAGTCGGCAAGGATGGGTCCGTCGATTCAAGCAGTGTCTACCAAGCCATCGTCCGTAATAAAGCACAGCTTGCTTACAACGCAGTGGGGGCCTGGCTTGAGAATCAGAGTGGAGCCCCGGACAAAGTGGCTGCCTCAACGGAACTTCAATCGCAACTGAAATTACAGGATGAGATTGCGCAAGCACTCAAGAATGTACGTCATCGGCATGGCGCCCTCAACATCGAAACCATTGAGGTTAGTCCTGTCGTGCTCAACGATAAAGTTGTAGACGTTGTAAGGCAGGAGAAGAACCGCGCGACCGAACTCATTGAAGACTTCATGATCGCTGCCAATGAAGTGGTCGCTCGCATGTTGGAAGCCAACAAGGTCTCGTCGATCCGGCGCGTGGTAAAAACGCCCGAACGCTGGGAACGAATTGTGGAGCTCGCGGCGAAGCTAGGCGAACAACTCCCCACCAATCCGGATTCCAAAGCGCTCAACGATTTTTTGACGAAGCGTAAGGCTGCCGATCCGGATCATTTTGCCGACCTTTCTTTGGCGGTCATCAAGCTGATGGGACCAGGGGAGTATGTGCTCGAGCGCCCCGGTGATCCGGAGCCAGGGCACTTCGGCCTCGCCGTGCAGGACTACACTCATTCCACGGCTCCCAATCGACGCTTCGCCGATCTGGTCACGCAGAGGCTCATAAGAGCGGTGCTCTTGAGCCGGCCTGCTCCCTATTCAGACGACGAACTCACGGCAATCGCGCTCAACTGTACCTTGAAAGAAGATGCCGCGCGAAAGGTTGAGCGAGAAATGTCCAAGCGGATCGCGGCCGTAGCGATGAGCAGTAGAATCGGCGAGATATTTGATGCCATCGTTACTGGAGTGACAGTACATGGAACGTTTGTTCGCATATTGAAGCCGGCCGTGGAAGGATTATTGGCACAAGGACAGCACGGAGCAGATGTTGGAGACAAACTGCGCGTAAAGTTGATCAGGACTGATATTCAACACGGATATATTGATTTTGCGCGCGACTGAGCGCGGCTCGATCTCGGGTCTCAACGCAACCGCCCGGCCCATTTGTCAGGAACAATCCAAGTTCCACTCCTCCCGGCGCTACTTACCTGCTTGTACGGCGGGTCGTATCGCTGGAGACAAGCTAGCCTGCGCTTTCGAATATGTTCAATATGGAACAGACGCAGATGTGCCATAAGAGCTTCAATCCGGAAAGCCGATCAATGCCACAGGGGAGTGTGGTTCATCGCCATAACCTGGGTTATAGTCGGACGACGTTTTGAAGGTAAACGATGGAGAAAAAAGCGTGTTTCACTTAATTTGGTATATCCTTATTGGGCTAATCTCGGGAGTTATCGCAAAATCGGTGATGCACGTGCACATAACGATTTTCTGGACGATCGTGCTCGGCATCATCGGATCGATCCTGGGGGGCGCCGTTACCCACATGTTCTCGCGCCCGACAAATGAACGATATCATCCTGCCGGCCTGATTTTTTCCACACTGGGCGCGATCCTGATCCTCTACATTTGCTATAAGCTGAACATACATTTTCCCACGCCGAACCTCGCATTCCGATAGGACGGTGCCGAAAACACCGCAGTCTCGGCGGCGCTCGCTGTCACTGCTTCTGCTCGGTGGGCCACATTCCGGTAATACTGTTCATCACGCGCGATCACGCTGTGACCTCCTCGATTTCCCACTTTTCGATTATCCAACTAATTAGGAACTTCATATGACTTAACCGGCCAATGCAGCCCAGACCGGTCAAAAGTAGCTTGGAGAATGGAGTTGCGATAGTCTAAGGGCTAGATTTTACAGGATATGTTCCTTTTGAGGTGTGCCGTGAAAACCAAGTTGCTGCAAGTCGCTTCCACCCTAGTCGTTGGTCTTCTGCTGGCTACGGTTCCGGTGATTGCCCACCACGGTGCAATAGCCTACGACGACGCTAAAGTAGTTACCATATCGGGCACGGTGGCGAGCTTTCAGTTCATAAATCCCCACTGTATCGTCAATGTTGACGTGAAGGATAGCAGCGGGAACATGCAGAAGTGGACCGTGGAAGCCCCTCCCCCAAGCATGATGAAGCATAGCGCCGGTTGGTACAGGGACATGATGAAGGCGGGAGACCAAATCACCGTGGACTTGCATATCGCAAAAAACGGCTCGGACGTGGGAAAGATTGCGGGATCGGGGAATATGATTTTGAACGGTAAACACATACAGGCGGCATCCGAGTAAATTCCTCGGCGCAATTGACGGTCACGGCGCGCTATACAGTGTCTTTCGGTCATTTGAAATCACGGCCGAGGGAGGAAAAGTCCTGATGCGATATATATTGATGTCTTTAATCGTAGTACTCGCCTTGCTCGTCGCTTTCTTGCCTGGTACTCACGCTCAGGCCGAAAAGCAATCGAAAGCAACCAATTCCGAGCCTTTCGATCCCCATGACCTGTCCGGAGTGTGGGGAGGGCAAAGCACCGAGAACATGACGAAAGATGAACCTCCAATGACACCTTGGGCGGTGGCCAAGTACAAGTCTGCAAAGACTAACTGGTCGAACCCTCCAGTCTTAGGTGCCGAAGACAATGACCCGATTTTGCGCTGTGAACCAGCGGGCGTGCCGCGGATCTACAATGGTTTCGCTCATCCCATAAGCTTTATCCAGAGTAATGAAAAGATCGTCATACTCTACGAGGCGGATCGCGTATATCGCATCGTTTATATGAGCCGAAAGCATCCTCTACATCCCGACTCCCTATGGTATGGGGATTCAATTGGCAGGTGGGATGGAAAGACGTTGGTCGTTGACACGATTGATTTCAACGACAAGACGTGGCTTGATAGGTCAGGTCATCCGCACAGCGATCAGCTACATCTTGTCGAGCGTTTTACGCGCGTTGATCGTGATCACTTGCAACTGGATATCACGGTAGACGATCCGATCGCTTATACCAAGCCTTGGGGTGGCCGTAAAATCTTCAAATTAGAGCCCACCAGCTGGGAGCTTGAAGAATACATGTGCGATCCAGAAGACGAACAGAAGGTTTTAAAGCAGGTTATGGTGCCCGAAGCGGCACCAGCCGTTCCCAAATAGCCGTATACAGCGCCACGGTTTTGCAGAAACTAGGTCAAAAGTATTTGGTTGTCGCTGCGTCAACTATTTCTAGTTGTTGCGTAACGGCAATCGCCTTGTTTCCAGTTTGAAATTGTCTTCCCACATTCGGATAATCCCTGCGAGGTCAATCTAATCGCCTTCCACTTATCGCATCATCAAAAAGCTCAGACGCAGTAGGGGCGACCGTTCGCGCTAGAACGGTCGGGGGCCATAGTAAATTCCGCTTTTATGTGCGAATGGATTTGGATTGCGACTCGAGAACAATTTGGTTCAATCGGAGGGTCTCGGGTGTATAAATTTAGTAGGCCTAGCAGTCGAGACGGAAATCTCGGATTATTGCAGAAAGACCGGAAGACGGCGAGTAAATCACGCCGTCGACGCAGCGGTTTTCTTCGGCGCGGCGGAGAGACTCATGACCACGATGCGAAAAGCGATTGTTTGGGCGCTTCTGTTCGGGGCGGCAAGCGTAATGGCGCTGGCGGTCGCGCCAGCTCAGGCCCAGGACGCAGGAGTCGGTAAGATAACCCGGATTGATCCAGCACTGGACAAGATTATTCCTATCGGCGCCAAAGTCGAGAAGATTCGCGGTGATTTTAGGTTTATCGAAGGACCGGTGTGGTCGCGCAGCGGCGGGTATCTTCTCTTTAGCAACATTCCCGCGAACGAAGTGATGAAATGGACGCCCGACGGAAATGTCTCGGTCTTCCGCAACGAGATCTTTAAGGGCGCCTATCCTGACGGAGTGCTGATCGGCTCGAATGGCCTAACGCTCGATCGTGAGGGACGCCTGATTTCCGCTGAACATGGAAATCGCCGCGTCACCCGGCTTGAGAAAGATGGCTCGGTGACAGTGCTGGCTGATCGCTATGATGGAAAGAGACTGAACAGCCCGAACGATGTCATCGTAAAGAAAAACGGAGACGTCTACTTCACAGATCCAACGGGACTGTTGCGGAACTTTCCGGCCGATGCAAAAGACCGGCCGACGCAAGAACTCGATTTCAACGGCGTCTACCGAATTACGGCAGCGGGCAAGCTCGACCTGCTCACGAAAGATATTCCGTACCCCAATGGTATCGCTTTTACTCCCGACGAAAAAAAGCTCTATGTCGCGAACTCGCGGCTGGACAAATTCTGGATGGTATTTGACGTGAAGGCCGACGGCACGCTCGTGAACGGCCGCAAGTTTTTCGATGCGACCAACATTCCTGGAGAGGATGTGCCTGACGGGATGAAAGTCGATACAGCGGGCAATGTCTACGCCACCGGTCCCGCCGGCATTATGATTTTCTCGCCTGAGGGCAAATTGCTCGGTACGATTCAGTTCCCGGAGCTCCCCGCAAACTGTGCCTGGGGCGCCCCCGACGGCAAGACCCTATACGTCACCGCGCGGACCGGCCTCTACCGCATCCGGCTCAAGATCGCGGGCATCCGCCCTTAATGGAATCATTCCCAGCCGAGCCCTGATCGTACGTACGAATCCGCCGGAGCAAGATTCACGCGATGATTTAGAAAGGCACGCCACTAGTTTCCATTTGGGAACGCATTTCCACAAAAAACACCGAAGCCCGGGGCACAGGGGACAGCTTGGTGCCCCGTACTTTGAAGCAAGGACGTCACGGGCCCGCGCGGAAACGGAGTCGCTGATTCCCTGCCCTCGGGATCAGGAGATCTTGACGTCCAACTGGGGCGGCAGCGGTTACTTCTTGCGCTGCAATCCTATGCAAATCAGATCCTCCCAGCGGTCCATCATGAAATGAGAGAACAAATTCTCGAAAGATCTCGGACTTGATCGGAAGTATAGCAGTTTGGATTCATTATTCCTGGTGGATACTTGCGTCAAGTCTGCACCCTTCCGCCAGCGGCCCCCCAGAGACCACTGACCTGCCGTTAAAACGCTAGCTATCGAAGAGATATGGATGGCGGTGTAATATGAGAGGGCTGCAAACGATCCCCTCCGAGGCCCGGGATTTCCATTTTGACTTCCTAGCCCACCGGCAACGTACACCCATCCGCCGCAAGTATGCAACGCTCCACACCCGAATCGCTTCTCGCAGCACTTCTCGTTGTCCGCGTAGTTGGCGGGCCGCGGAAATCTTGATTACCTATATCTTGATTACGTTACCGAATAATGCGCTAATTTTAGCGGTTGCAACGCTAATAATCTCAAAAAATCTGCTAAATGGTCACAGCACCCGGCCCAAGGCGTTCAATGAGCCGTAACTGTGATCGGTCTTCTTCAGTGAGCCGCAGGAGGATCAGGCCCTGGGTATTGTCCGTTACGGCCACCGCGTTTTTTTAAGTTAGGGATATCCTCCAGACGTGAGGGAAGCCATCCATTGCGATTCGGCATTTGGAGTTCCGGCACACTCTTGGCGTCCATGACGTCATTTTCCTTGATTATGCCGCTGCGATAGAGCAGAAAAGCCGTCACGGCGTAAACCTGATCCGGTGTGAGCGTTCCCTCTTGATATCGAGGCATGGCGCGGTTGATATAGTCCCAGACCGAGGTGGCAAACGGCCAGGATGTCATAGGACCCCTTTCATAGGTCGTGTCCCCCACCAGCTTCGGAGCGAGCGGGCCCCCTTCTTTACCGGTTGCACCGTGGCAATACGCGCACCGGGTCGCATAGATCAAGGCGCCTTCCTTGGCGGTTCCCTTCCCGGGCGGAAGTCCCTTTCCCGAAGGAAGGATAGTGATATCCCGAGCCTGGATTTCTTCCGGGGTCGCGGTCCTGCCCACATTGTCATACTTAGCCATCTGCGCCGAGGCCGAGGCGCAAGCCACCAGAACTACCGCTAGCACGAAGAGATTACTAAATCGCATTGTAAACGCTCCCATCTGCCGTAACCTTCCAGGGTCGAATGGCATTCGCGTGTCCTAGCCCATGCGTTCTAAGATAGTTCGCATCGACGTCCCAGATTTTGCCCAACTCGACGAGCGACGGCTGAACCTGGCCGCGCTCATCGGTAGAGCGGGACATCAGTACAGCCTCTTCTCCGCCCCAATTCCAGGCAAACCCAAATCTGGTATGCGCCTTTGGAAGCACCGGCCCCTGGAGCTCCGCGTCCTTCCAGGTCCTGCCGTTGTCCGTGGATACTTCGACCCGGCGAATCGAGCCTGCACCGGACCAAGCCAAACCGGTGATCTCGTAGAATCCGTGGCTCTCCAGCCGCTGTCCGCCGGCAGGGCGAGTGATTACAGAATTCGCACCCATTTCGAATCGGAACCAGCGCGATTTGTGGTCCGCATACTTGCCCTCCGTTACTGTGGTGTTGTAGTAGAGTTCCCTTTCCGTGATTGCGGGTGAGTCCGCCAACTCGAGCCGGCTTAACCACTTCACGTTGTAGATTCCTTCATAGCCGGGAGATATCAGCCGCAGCGGGTAGCCCTGCTCGGGACGCACGGCCTCGCCATTTTGGCCGTAGGCTAGCAAGCAGTCGTCCATCGCTTTCTCCATTGGGATATCTTTCGAAAAGCGAGTCCCCTCCGCCGCTTCTGCAAGGATCCAAGTCGCCACTTTTTTCACGCCCACCATTTCGAGGACTCGGGACAGCTTCACCCCGGTCCAAATGCTGCAACTGGTGAGGCCGTGCGTTATCTGGGGTGTCGCTTCCGGTTCACTCCCATGCCCGGAGGTGGTTCCGTTTGCATTGCACTCGATGAAATGAGTTCGGGTTACAGCAGGCAGGCGCTTCAGGTCGTCCAGGGTGAAGATCATAGGACGGTCCACCATGCCGTGAACCAGGAGACGATGCTGCTTGGGGTCAATGTCCGGGGGTATGTAGCCGTGAGAATCGTAGTAATGAAGCGCGGCTGGCGTGATAATCCCAATTACATCCTGAAGCGGAGTTAACGCCCCAAGGAAAGGACGGCTGAATTTTCCGTTCGGGCCGTGGTGGAAGGCGCCTATGCCGCCGACGCGTCCTGTGGTCTCATAGCGGGAGCGCACGCCGTAAATTGGATCGAATTGCTGTCCCGGGGCAGGGCCAGGTGTTCCCTTGTACGTGTCGGCGGCTGCCTGGGTAAGTGCGTCCTTAAGCGACTGGCCGTTCGCGGAGGGTATCGCGATCGATCCCGCGGCTAAACCGGCCAGTGCCGCACCGCTCTTCAAGAATCGCCTGCGGTCAGATTGCTTCGGATTCATGGGTCCCTCCACAACGATTGTAGAATGTAATTCACGATTCCAGATTCCAAGTCTTCCGTTGCGCGGGAGCATAGTGCCGGCATCCATCTCACGTCAACAGTGGCAATGTTGGAGTCAGGATCCTCCTGCCGCAATCGGCGCCTCGGAGTCAGCCGAACAGGGTGACGCTCAATGCCTAGAACGACGATCTCCGAATTCTCGACGAGGACTTGCCGCCAGACATCAATCGATGCTTGCTCGAAGGAAATGACCATTGAATGCCTCTGCAAATCGCTACTAAGTCTGCAGGCGAGTTCTAGGCGCATCCGCATGTGACCATCTATCGTTGGGAGCAGCGGTCAGAAGCGCCAAGCCGTTAGGAGATTACCTCGACTTTCAACGCACCGGCCATGAGGGTCGGACTGGCTCGGCAGAGGCCGTTGCTCCTTTCTTTTTCCTTTGGCCCATCCAGCCGTCGCCCTTGCAGGGCGATCCCACCGACGTAGGAATGAATGGACACAGAGCCAGCACGGGAACGGAGTAGCTGATTCCCTGCCCTCGGGATCAGGAAATCCTGACGTCCAACCGCAGCATCAGCGGTTGCCCTAGGCGACATAGTGGCTAATTGTGACTCTTCATCGAGCTTCGACATATCTCTCGCAACGCTTTTCCGATCGCACTAAAAAAGACAAGCTACAGATTTCACATAGTTTAAACAAGTTCGTTTTGCAAATTTGCATTCTTGGTCTTTCGGCTCGCCCATACTTGTCCGTGGGCGCAAGTCTGCCTCAGCGAACGCCGCCAGCGGTAGAGCACACAAGACCCTTTGCGTGGTGGCACATAGCGTGCGGCTCAATCTCCTTCAGTAGGGCAATGGACAGATCGGCGCGCCGTCTTTCGAAGTAAGGATGTTGTATGTTTTGTCATAATAAGATTAATAAATAAATATACATACATTGAGGCAGACCAGAAACGGAGTGGGCGACTCCTCGAATCAGCGATCCCATCGTGGTGTCAAATATCTATACTACAGCAGCCGATCTCAATTTTTCCGCTCATAGCTCGCAACGAAACTGAACAAGAGGACGAAACAACCCCGCCAAAACACGAGAATTGCCATGTCTTCCCTCTTCCCCGTCTGGGATATGGCAAGGAAAAGCCGCACAAGATAAGCAAGATTCTCGAATTTGAAGGAACACGGCCAAGCATAATGCCTGGCACTGAACCTGCTTTAACGTACGTGGGCCATTTGGGAAACAGATCAAGGGCGACCAGCGGGTAGAACGCACCTTCCCAGCCCGCGGCTGTCATCGTACAGTCTTTCGCCGAGTCGTCCGACAGCGAGCAGGATTCCGTGGAGGAGAGCCTGCGGCCGGGGTGGGCATCCAGGAATGTAAACGTCGACGGGGACGACGTTGTCGACGCCTCCAAGAGAGGCGTAGTTCTTGCCAAAGATGCCGCCACTGATGCCACAGGCACCAACCGCGACTACGACTTTCGGCTCTGGCATAGCTTGATAGGTTTTCAACAGGGCCAGCTCCATATTTCGGGTGACAGGCCCGGTGACCAGGAGCATATCGGCGTGACGCGGAGATGCAACAAATTGAATGCCGAAGCGTTCAAGGTCGTAGACAGGATTGTTCAGGGCAACGATTTCGAGTTCGCATCCGTTGCATGAACCTGCATCCACTTCTCGAATGGCGAGGGAGCGCCTCAGGAGTTTCTGAATTTTTTTGCGCGCTTTCTGTCCAACACTCTCGACGTCTTCTTCGAGATCGCCGAGGCGCCGATGCACGGCGCGCAACTCCCGATGGGTACGGTCGGTATTCAACGAGTATTCCGCGGTTAGGATGAGGTTACGACGGTCCGCACTTGCCAGCTCAAATTCTTGGGTGATTCGCACGGCCTGATCGGCGGACGCTTCCGCACACAAGCCGCAGAAGACGCACAGGCCGTAGTCGACCGTGACTCGCCGCGAGTCACCCTCATCGCACACGGAAATCGCTCCGGTTGGGCAGACTTCCGCAGCGGGACGCGCATCTTTCCATTTTTCGAAGTTGAAGCTCGGCCGCCCGCGAAAGCGCTCGGAGATTTGAGCCGGCTCGGCGGGATACTTGGTCGTTACGATGCCGGTCGCGAACGTTTTCTGAATGATCTTGAACATTGGCTAGCGATCTGTCCCCGAGTAAGAAAGATTGAAACTCTTATTGATGACTGGAAAGTCCGCAATGATGTTTCCTTGAACTGCCTCGACCAAGGCCGGCCAGTTATTGAGCGAGGGATCCTTGATCTTGCAACGTTCGAGGTGATTGTCTGGGCCGGTACGAATCCAATGAATGATTTCGCCACGCCAACCCTCGACGGCACTCAACGCGTAGCGGTCCGCGGGAATGGGCGGGACTCGTGCACGGAATTCTCCGTCCAGACTCTCATCGGCGGCGCTCCGGATGATACCCAGGGATTCCTTGACCTCGTCGACTCGGACCTGCATCCGGTGGATCACGTCGCCGACCTGATAAACGGGTACGCGGAAGGAGTAGCGGCCATAGGCCGCATACGGATGATCGCGCCGAATGTCCAGATCCACCCCTGAGGCGCGTCCGGCCACACCCACGATTCCCAAATCCTTTGCCTTTTCAGGACGGAGGACTCCCGTCTGTTCCAAACGGTCGCGAGTGGATTCGGAGGAGTCAATCAGCAAAACTAAATCCTGAAATTCGCTTGCGAAAGCATCCGTTGCCGCGCGGAGTGAGACCAATTGCACGGGGTCCCAGCTCCTTCGCACGCCGCCGACGCAGACCATCCCCCGTAAGAGACGATTGCCCGTCAACTGTTCGTTTAGGCTGACCAGCATCTCCTTCAAGCGGCTGGCGTGCGCGTTCGCGACGACGAAGCCAACATCGGTCGCAATCGCCCCGATGTCGGCAACATGATTGCAAATTCGCTCGAGTTCCAAAAGGATCGTTCGCATGATCAGAGCCCGCAACGGAACTTCCATCTGAGCCGCGCGTTCAATGGCCTGACAGAAAGCTGTGCCATGGGAAAAACTCGAATCCCCGGAGATGCTCTCCGCGAGAAACACGGCTTTATGTATCGGGAGCTTCTCAAAGAGCTTTTCGGTGCCCTTATGGGTATAGAACATGCGAAGCTGCAAATAGAGGATCGGCTCGCCAGCCACCGCGAAATTGAAATGGCCCGGCTCGATGGTTCCGGCATGAACCGGCCCGACTGGCACTTGAAGGACGCCCTCACCCAAAGCGGGTCGATAGATGTGGCGTTCTCCCTCGAAAGGCGGCAGTACCGTCTCTAGCGGGAAGTCCTTGCGCAAGGGATGAACGTCCGGCCAGTTGTCATGCAGGGCGACCCTGCGAGGATTAGGGTGTCCGACGGCTTTCAAACCAAACCAATCCTGGATTTCGCGCTCTTGCCAGTTCACAGCCGGCAGTCCCGCGGAGAGCGATGGAAACTCGGGATGGTCGGCGCGCACCGGGGCTCGCACCATCAGATACCGAGTGTCGCCCTTGCGTTCAAATAGGTAGTAGTTGAAGAAGACTCCTTCCGCGGAACGCCGGTCCTCGGCGAACACGGTAACCAGTCTGGCTGCGAACTCATTTCGCAGGTATTCGGCAAGATCCCGAATGTCCGGATCGCCGACAAGAAGATAGACTTCCTCTTCGCATTCCGCGAAGATCGATTGAATCCGCGCCCCAAATTTTTGTCGAAGAGCCTCAAAGAACGTGGACATTTCTTTCCTCATCGCCGGTTCACCACAATGTCCGCTGCGCCCTGAATAAGCCGAAACAATGGAGCGGGTATCCAGAAGCCCATGACAATAACTACCAGAGCCAAGCCTACGACAGAGGATTTCTTCCAGCGGCAAGTCTCGGCTGGGGGAAGGCCCGGATCCGGGCCCAGCACAAGGTTGGCGAAGTGGATGAGGAATCCGGAGAAAATCGCCACAAGAAAAGTGATGAACAGAATGGGTAAAACGAGATAGCCTCCGCCGAATCCTGCGCGGAGAATGGTGAACTCGCTCAGGAATAAACTGAACGGAGGTGCCCCCGTGACCGCAAGAGTCGCCAGGAGAAGCGCGGCTCCGCTCAATGGCATCGAATGGATCAGTCCCCCTTTCGCTTCGCGGAATAAGTCTGTCTTCAATTGTTGCTGGACATTCCCGGCGCAAAAGAAAAGCAGGGGCTTGGTAATCGAATGAAATGTCATGTGAAGAAGCATGCCCAGGACGCCCAACGGCCCTCCGAAGCCGAGAGCAAGCACCATGATCCCGGCGTGGTCAATGCTGGAATAGGCCAGCATGCGCCGGAAGTTCTTCTGGACGAGAATGAAAGGAACGGCTACTCCCATCGAAAGCAGGCCGAAAAGGATCAAGAGATGAGAAGCAAACTGCGGGCCTAGGCATTTGGAGGTCAGAATGTAGAATCGGACGAGACCGTAAAGAGCGCAGTTGAGGACGCCTGCTGCGAGCATCGCCGCCGCCGGGATCGGCGCTTCACTGTAGGCATCTGGCTTCCAGGTATGCATGGGAGCGATGCCAGCCTTCGTTCCGTACCCTAGTAGAATCAGAATGAAGGCCAGCCGCATCGTCGGCTTATCAAACTGGGCGGCGTTTCCGACGAGGACAGACCAGTTCAGACCCGCAAGCGTTTCCGTTCCGAGGGCTCCATGTGCGGAATAGTAAGTCAGAATCGTGCCGAACAGGGCCATAGAGAGGCCAACGGCCCCGATGATGGCATACTTCCATGCAGCTTCAAGAGACGTTTCGCGCCCGTAAAATATGACCAGGAACACCGACGCCAATGTGGTTCCCTCGATTGCCACCCAAAGTATTCCGAGGTTGTTGGCGAGAGCCACCAGAACCATGGAGAAAACAAACAGGGGCGTAAGCGAGTAGTACTCTCGCAACTTAGGAATGGCAAGCGTGGTGGGCAATTCCTGCTTCTCCCGGAAAATCCCGTTTCTCTCATCCTGACGGAAATAGCCGACGGCATAGATGGAACAAACGAGTGCGACGAAACTCGTCAAGAGAACAACCAACGCGCTGAGATCGTCCGCATAAAAGAATCCATCCCAGAGCGAAACGGGGCCACTCCGGAGTACCTGAAACCCCAGGGTCGCGGCCAGGCACAGCAGAATGGCGAAGGCAGCGAGATTGACCACCTCCATGACGGGCCGTCTTCGGAGAAAGAAGGCCAGAGGGCTGGCGGCAAGAGGAACGATCAGGAGCCAGAGCAAAATCATACGTTCGCCTACTCTCGCAACTTCCGAAGCTTGCTGACGTCCATCGAATCGAACGCCTCGCGAATGCGGAAAACGAGAATGCCGAGAACCATGACCGCAACGAGCACATCAAAAAAGATACCGAGTTCAACGATCAATGGCATTCCGTACGTCAGTGAGATCGCAGCCAGGAAGAGCCCATTCTCCAGGGAAAGCAGCCCGAGGACCTGCGACAAAGCTTTACGACGATTCAGCATGGTGAAGAAACCGATCAGGAACAGCGCAATGGCCACGGCAAGAGTGTTATGCCCCAGGGCCGCCCTGACCGAAGCTTCTTCGGGATGGTAGAAGGATTCGGCGACAACGTAGCCCACCAAGGTCAGGCAGCCTGCGATGAGAATCGACAGCGGAGCGTTGATCAGAGGTTCAATCTCCCGCCGGATTCCGATTCTTTCCACAAGACCTTCCAGCAGCCAAGGAAGCAGTACCGCCTTCAAGAGGAGCGTCAGGAAGGCAACGACATAAATATGGCTGGCGTGGTTGAAGTACGCGATGACGCCGGCGATCGCGGCTAAAAGGAACGATTGCACCGCGAAAATACGGATGCTCGAAGCGAGCCAGCGCTGCCCGACCGCGGCGATTTGCAGCACCAGGACCAGTGCCGCCATCAGCGTGATGATTCGATCGCCGAACTCCGGATCTTGGAAAAAGGTCATGCACCGCCTCAGAATAAGAATGTGGAAATGAGCGCGAGCGCCCCAAAGATAAAAGAGACCATGAGCAGCTCCGGCACTCGAAACAGCCGCAATTTCGCGTTGGTGGTTTCCACCAAAATGACGAGACCCGCCAGCAAAAATATCTTGGTAAGATAAAAAATCAGGCCCAGACCAAGTCCTCGAGCCGTCCAGTCAGAACTCAAACCGAACGGGAAGAAAGTGTTGACCAGCAGCGTCATCAGCACCAGTTGCTTGATGGAAGCGCCCCATTCAATTAATGCGAGGTAGGGCCCGGAATATTCAAGGATCATGGCTTCATGAATCATGGTTAATTCGAGATGTGTCGCCGGGTTGTCCACCGGAATGCGGCCTGTTTCCGCAATCAGCACGATAAACAGCGCCGCAAATGCCAACATCTGCGACGGCGCCAGAAACTTCCAGCTTTGGCTCACGGCGACCTTTGCCATTTCACTCAGGTTCGTGGAACTTGCTGCCAAGGCCACCGTGAAAATCGCGAGCATCATGGCAGGCTCGGCAATCGCCGAAATCGTCATTTCCCGGCTGCTACCGAGACCGCCGAACGAGCTGCCTGCGTCGAGCCCACCAAGGGCCAGGAAAAAACGGCCGAGCGCCAAAAGGTAGACTACCGCGAGAACACCACCGAAGAGGCTGAGAGGGGCATCTGTCGTGGTCATAGGAATCATGAGTCCGACCAGAGCGGCCGTCACAAAGACGATGTATGGAGTCGTCGAGAAAATCCACGACGCAGTGTCCGGAATGACCATCCCTTTGTGAAACAACTTGAAGATGTCGCGGTAGGATTGAAGGATGCCCGGCCCGCGACGCGTCTGCAGTCTGGCCTTCAGAGTCTTGATGATGCCGCTGAGGAGCGGAGCAACGAGCAATAACAACACCATCTGCAGACCCGCTTTAGCCAATAGGCCGGTCACGGGCGAACTCCAAAGAGCAAGAGCAAGACAAGAGTTACAAAGATGTATGCCAAATAGGCATGGATGCTCCCGGCCTGAATGGCTCGCATTCTGATGGAAAACCACAGCAGCAGATCTTTCAGCGGGACGTACAGCCGCTTTTCGAACGTCGGCTCGATCTCACTCTCGAAACGGATCTCTTTCGGAAAATATGGAGACACATCGAAGACGGCTTGAATCTCACGGCGCGGCTGGTACAACGCGGAAAAAATCATCCGCAATGGTTTTGAAAATGCGGTAGCTGTAAATTCATTCTCTTCCGAGAGTCCGGGCAAGCCGCAGTCCCAGGTTGGTCCCCGCTTCCGCGCGAACCTCCTCGCACGGATCGATACCAGGAGAACAGCAGGAATCAGCAGGATCACGAGCCCAATTCCAATGACCGCCGTGGATACCGTGCCCCCATGGGGCAATCCCGCAGAGAGCACCAATCCATGTCCGCTAATCAGATTGGTCCCAACTCTTTGTCCGAGTAGCTGCTCAGTCAGCGTGTCGAAGACCGGGAGGAACCAAGTAACTCCAAGGCCCAGGGCCAGACAGGCCGCTGTCAGCCAGCCCATGCCCACCAGCATGGACCGAGGTGCCTCATGCACGTGGCGGGACTCGACGCTGCGCGGCAGGGCAAGGAATGTAATCGCGAAGGCCTTAACAAAACAAGCGGCGGCTAGGGCTCCCGTCAACGCGAGCATGGATCCCGCGAGCGGAAACAGGATTCGCGTCAAGCCTCCGGTCGCGCCGTATCCGGCCAAGAGACTCTGGTAGGTCAGCCACTCACTAACAAATCCGTTCAGTGGGGGGAGCCCGGAGATGGCAACTGCACCGATGAGGAAACAGAAAGCTGTCACTGGCATCGGACGAATCAGACCGCCCATTTCCTCCATGTTTCGCGTCCCCGTCGAGTGGAGCACCGACCCAGCTCCCAGGAACAAAAGACACTTGAAGATCGCGTGATTCAGAGTGTGAAACATCGCGGCGATCAGAGCTACTGCCGCGAGCTGCGGATGTCCAGCAGCGCGGAAAACCAAAGCAGCGCCAAGGCCGATGAGGATGATCCCGATATTCTCAATACTGTGGTAGGCCAGTAACCGTTTGAGGTCATGCTCCATCAAGGCGTACAAGACGCCGAGAACGGCAGAGGCCACGCCCACGATGAGCACTAGCAAACCGGCCCACGATGGCAGCACACCCAGTCCACCCAGGAAAATGCGCGCCATGCCATAGATGCCTGCCTTGAGCACGATTCCGGAAAGCAGCGCCGAGATGTTGCTGGGAGCGACCGGGTGCGCAGCGGGAAGCCAGATATGGAACGGAATGATACCTGCCTTGATGCCGAAGCCGAGGAAGAAAAAAATAAATGCGGCGGCTTGCTGGCCGTTGGACAATTGCGCTGCGGCGGTGCGAAAGCTAGCGAAGTCCGCGCTGCCGCTGACTTGCATCAATAGAGCGAAACCGAGGAGCAAGCACCCAGCATCGATGTGAGCCATGACGATGTAGAGCAAGCCGGCTCGACGGGTCTCCCGATCTTCGTGGTAAAAAGCGACCAGCCCGTAGGCAACCAGTGCCATCACTTCCCACCCGATCAAGAACAAGAAGGCATTGGCGGCGGTAAAAACGACCGTCAAGCTGAGAAGCAAGAGATGGAATAAGAATCCGAAGAAACCGATGTTCCTCTTACCCTCGAATTCTCTTAGGTAGCTGAAGGAGTAAAGGGAAACCGCGCCTGCCAGAATCGCTAGGGTCAAGTTGAAGAAACCAGCGAGGGCGTCATACTCAAAGCTGTAGGTGAAGAGTGGAATTCCTGAGGAGATCGACCACAAGAACGGCGTGCCTTGAAGAATGCCGAGTACTGCGGCAAGGCCGCCGAAGACGGCGCCTGCCAAGGCGCTTCCGCAACAGATGTAGCGGCAGAGCGCCGGCTTCTGCCAACTCGCGAGACAAGCGAGCGCGCCGCCCAAGTAGGCCGTAAGACTAAGCGCGAAGATAGTGCCAACCGGAAACGTGTTCATGAGACCTGCTCACGACGATCTGATGATAGAACTTACGGATAACTTCGTCTCACAGTTTTCCGTGCGATGGTCCGTTACGCTGAGAGCATCCCTGCACTCCATCATCTTCCCTCTGCGACTTCTCGCTGTCTTTTCCACCCCTCGGCGCACAAGCTCCAAGGCCAAACGATCTATTTTGTTATTTCCTTTGCGGAAACGGATTTGCACGATCCGTTAACTATTTAGCAGGAGAGGAATAGGGCTTTGAGACAATTCCAATTCCATTCGCATCCCGTGCAGGCTTTACGTAGATCACATAGGCATGTTCTTCTGAAGATTCGCCAGTATCATGAAATTTGCCGTCAACCCAACCGCCCGGCGGCATTTCAATCCAGTTGAGATTGGCGTCGAAAAGTTCCTGAACAGCCTCGACTGGCTCTTGCGAGGTAACGGATAAGCTCCTCCAATCCGATGACGGGGTTGCTCGTGCGACAAGTTGTCCGATCGGCACGCTTGTTTTGGTGTCAGTCGGATAGAAGACGGAATGATTCCCACTGTTGCTGAGCCGGAACCGCACAGTGAACCCAGCTCGATCTCCAGATCTATCTGGGAGCGATAAATTCAAACTCACAAGAGTCGTGGAATCCGGGCCGAGGTTTGCATCTGTCCGGTCTTCCACGCGACCAAGGTGCTCCGCTAGCACAGACACCAACGCTACTACGGCGAAGAATCCGGCGAGCTTGACCTTGGCTTGTCGTTCTTCCGGTTCGTCACCATCAGGCGGAGAGAGAAAACGGAGCCTGCCGCCATTTGGCTTCTGTGAAAGTGAAGGCTCTACCCAAGCTCGAAACGAAGAGAACTTGGGTCCGTCAATCATTGCAGTCTCCTTTTGGCCGCAGCGCCGTCTTCGGCTGTGAACTTTGACCGGCCACTTTGATATCGTCAGGCAAGTTCGCACGCCAGGCCATCAACCTACTTGACATGCGAATATTCGCAAATTAGAGTACCCATGTACAGAGGAATTAGATGCCACAACAGGTCGCCAACTTCAAAGCCGAGTTTTTCAAGGCCCTCGCGCATCCTATCCGAATTCAGATCCTCGACTGCCTTCGCAACGGCGAGAAAGGCGTGAATGAGCTCAGCGAAGCGCTGCAAATTGAGCAAGCGAACGTGTCACAGCAGCTTGCGATTCTACGAGCGCGCAATATTGTGGTCGGCCGGAAATCTGGCAGCAACGTGTATTACTCCGTCTCCGACCGGACCATTTTCAAGCTTCTCGATGTAGCGAAGAACATTTTCAACAATCATCTGGTTGGTGTACGGGACATGCTGCAGCAAATGGAGGCAGCGTCGTAGAGAAGATATATTTTTTGTTAAAGATATGCAGATATTCGCATATGCATCTAGTTCAACCTTCTGAATCGAACACCGATTCGAGACTAGACCGAAGGAGGGTTGATAGGAAGAAATGGCAGACTATTACACTCCTGCGCAGTTGGCTCTGAAGCTTGGTATCAACGAAGCACAAATCACTGAACTTGAGTCGAAGGGTTTTCTTCACCCGAAACTGAAGGACGGTAGGCGGTTCTTTCCCTCCCGCCAAGCTTACGAATTACAGGTCGCCCGGCGAATCGCGCGGAAACAGAGAGTCAGTTTGGAGCGGGCGTTCGCACGAGTGGAGGAAATGCGCCTTTGGCAAGAGCGCGCGACAGTGAGCCACAGGTAATGGCTGCAAGGGCAAGGTACTCGGTTCGTTGGCCACGCCGGTGCACGTGGCTCAGTGTGAACCTACGGCACTTCCGAGACCGGTCGAATGCAATACTCGCGTGTTGGCATAAGCTGGTTCGATGGGGGCTCATGCTGGGTCTCGCGTTAGGTGTTTTTTTCACAGCAGCCATAGTCTGGAGGGCTTTGCTGATGGCAGCGGCAGCCGTCGGGCTTGCGCTTATTCTCCAGCAACTAACTGCCCCGTCCCCTCTTTTTTGGGCCGTACCCCGAGAAGCAATGGAGTTCGCGCTGAGCACGAAAGTGCGCGCGAACCACTTTTGGCTTCATCGCACTCAAAATCTGGCTCGCGGGTTGCTTGTCTGGTCTGCCAAGGTTGATGGTTTTGCGACTCGCGACGGGTTCGTTTTAATGGGCTCTGGACTGGACGCGGCTGCGGTGAGGTGGTCCTCCGAGCTTTCGTGGCGGAGCCTATGCCAGCAATCCTACGAGGAAAAAGCCACCAGAGGCTGCAAGACAACCCGGTTCCTGCTTGTACTGTGTCTTGTCGCGGGTGGCCTCATTGTGCTGAACGTATTGCGGAGACTGGATCTTGCCAGCTCGTTCTTGTTGTTGGCAGCCTGTGGCGCCACCGGGTACGGTTTAGCGGGGCCCGCTGAAAAGTTCTTGAATCCGTGGGCCGAGCTAATTTCGCTCGGCGACGACAAAATGTGCCTGGGCTATCTGGAAGTCGAGCCATTTTTGGTTCCCCATTCCCTCTGGTCCAAGGGTTGCCGGGCATTCCGAGTGCGGCGCGTTGCAGGGGAAGAGATATCTTCAGGCAAAAGGACATGAGTACTCGGTCCGAGTTGCTGTTCCAGGCGCAACGGAAGATTTCCAATCCTTTCGTCCTGTGTACCCTGATAGGTAAGCGCACACGACAGTGGATGATGAGCAGCAATCGAGGCCAGAGCACCGCAGAAATAGTGGACTATGCCCTCAGCGAATTGCTCGCCGGAGTTCTTGAATTCGAGATACTTGGGGAGAAAGAGCCGAAAAGCAAAGCGCCTCTGTTGCACAGCCACCCGATTGCTGCGTTCAGAGAGGTACTGAAAGTGGAGGCAAGATGACGGGCCGGATCAAAGTCAAAGAACTAATGCAGAGGGAGGGTTTGAAGGGAGAAGTAGTCATTCTATTTCCTTCGCGGCACACGGGAATCATTCATGGGGATGATGGGTTCGATGAGACTTTCAGCGATGATTCGCTCGTGGTGGGATTCAGCTATGGCGAGCTGTCTGTTGGTCTGCGAGTTTCTTACGGAGTCTTTTTCGCTGCAGGGGCCAAGGTTCCCAGGGCGATTAATATGCAGGTTGTTGGGGCGGATCAAACAAAACAGCCAGTGAACTTGCGGAAAGAGTCACTCAACGACAGGTCGGCTCGGGGATGGTTTCCTCGGGTTCTAAATGTATTTCTTGACAGAAATACGTAACGAGAAAGGACCTGACCCGTGATTTCCCTAAAGTCGGCTTCGAACAACAAGGCGTGTAGGTGGACCTTACTCGGCCTTGCTGCGTTGGCGGCGATTCGGCTTTTTCAAGTGCAGGAGATGATTGCTGCGCTGGCCATATTTTGCGTTCTATTCGCGCTCGCAGCTGGTGCGGTCCTAACACTGTTCCTTCTGGATCGTGCTGGCGAGCGCACGCTGACCTGGGCAGCGCCACATATGATGCGCATCGCTCAGGCAGCACGCCGCATGTGGGCACTTGCCGCGGAGTTCAGTAAAAGGCCACTCCACCGTCCACACTTACAGACGGCCCAGACGCTGTCTGAGAAGAAGAACTAGAAAAGGAGAAAGTATGCGCGGTTCGGTGACGGAATTGATGAAGAACCGGGGCTCCGGCTGCATATTGGGAGAGGACAACTGCGTGATCTACTTCGATGAGAAGGCGCTCGACGGTTCGGATTTCAGGACGCTTTCCATAGGAGACTGGGTCGAGTACGAAGAACAGTACGGGGGAGAACGGATCCGTGCGGTTAAGGTCAGGCCGATTCCTAGACCGAATGTCGCAGCCGCTAATCGCCACTGAACAGCAAAGATGGAACTCACTCTGCCAACGAAGGAAATTAGGGAGTAAACATGAACGTGCGTCAGTTAGTGGCGCGGTTGGCGCGAGTGGGCAACTAATACAAGACCTGGAAGATCGGACACTCGAAAAAACACAATGAATAATTGGCTACCGAAATCCGTGCTCTGTCTCAAGTCCTATACGAAGCGCCTGTTCGTGGCGGATCTATTATCAGGCATAACCGTTGGTCTCGTCGCACTGCCTCTCGCGATGGCTTTCGCGATCGCTTCTGGCGTTCCACCACAGGCCGGTTTGTACTGCGCCATCGTGGCGGGTTTTGTGATTTCGGCTCTGGGCGGATCCAAGACCCAAATTGGTGGCCCAACTGGCGCGTTCGTGGTCGTCGTCTTCGGCATTGTCGCGAAGTATGGCATGGACGGACTGTTCCTGTGCACCCTGATGGCTGGCGTTCTCCTGTTGATTCTGGGGGCAACGGGTTTGGGCACGGCCGTCAAATTCATACCGCGCCCTGTCGTCGTGGGTTTTACGAACGGTATCGCGGTAATCATCGCCAGCACGCAAATTAAGGATTTCTTCGGACTAAAGATCGACAGGGTTCCGGGTGAATTTCTCGGTCGCATTCAGACAATTGCACACAATTTCTATTCGTTCTCGCCCCTGGAGACGGGCCTAGCGGTTGCGGCCCTTGCTGTGATTATCGTTTTCATGCGTTACGTGAAACGAGTCCCGGGGTATATCGTCGCGCTCTTTGTTGGTACGGCGGCGGTCATCCTGCTCAAACTGCCCGTGGAAACCATTGGCACTCGCTTTGGAGGTATCCCCTCTGGGCTACCAGCGCTTAAGGTTCCGCACTTTCGCACAGACTTACTGCGGCCTTTGATTTCGCCGGCAATCACGGTTGCTATGTTAGGCGCAATCGAATCATTGATGTCCGCGGTCGTCTCCGATCGCATGAGCAACGACAAGCACAACCCAAACGTGGAACTTATGGGACAAGGGATCGCGAATATTCTTTCTCCGCTGTTCGGAGGGCTTCCGGCGACGGGCGCAATCGCGAGAACTGCCACCAATATCCGTTCGGGGGCGAAAACTCCGGTTTCGGGAATGATTCACGCCCTGACTCTTCTTGGCATCGTGGTCTTCGCAGCTCCCCTTGCAAGATTCATCCCGTTGTCGGTCCTGGCTGCAATTCTTCTCGTTGTTTCATACAACATGGGCGAGTGGGCGGAAATCCCAGAGCTTTTGAAGCTCTCCCGAATGGAGATTGCGACATGGCTCGTCACTTTCCTACTGACGGTGTTTGCAGATCTGACGATAGCCGTGGAAGCAGGCATGATTCTCGCCGCGCTGGTCTTCATAAAGAAAGTTACACAAACGACCACGGTCTCGGAGGTGTCCGAAGAGTACGTCCGTGAAGGGCATGTTCACATCCTCCAGCACAAGGTAATCCCCGCTTATGTCGCCATCTTTAGAATTCATGGGCCTTTCCTGTTCGGAGCAACCGACAAAATCGAGGAGATCACAACGCGGTTGTCCAGCCTGCCCCCGATCCTGATTCTGAGATTGCGCAACATGACCGCGATCGATTCCACCGGCCTTCAGACACTAGAGGACTTAGCTGACCAAGTGCACGAATCGGGACGAGAACTCATTCTTTGCGGAGCCAGGGAACAGCCTATGAGACTAATGCATCAGGCTGAGTTTGAACAGCACATCGGAGGTAGGAATATGTGCGACAGCATAACGGAAGCGTTGGACCGCGCCAGTGCGGTTTACCCGGAAGTCTCGAAACGTCATCCCGTGGGAACGGTTTGATGCGGAAGAAGCACGGATGTTTTGCAAGAGTCCAAATCGGCGCTGCCGGAAGCACCACTTACCTTCAAATAAATCGCCTGATGAAACTGAGCTACCTCCAGCGATGGACCGGTCGAGAATTTAAAGCAATCGGTCCCTTTGCACAGTTCAAAATATGACCGTCGTGATGTACTCTGAACAATTCCGATGCATAAAGCTCTACACGTGGGAGTGAAAACAAAACAAGCCCTCAGGCGTCTTGCGACCGAGGGCCTGTCCGCCGTCGCTCACTTTAGGACTTCGACCTAACCCTCTCCAATCGTTGTGCCGTACGTTTTGACATAACCTTGGCATGCTAGCCGCTGCAAATGCCTTCGAAACTGCTTCATCACTGCCAACTAAATAACCGCAAATTTCGAGATAGCCAATTGCGCCCATGCAACTTGCACTCACTCCACTTCATCCGTTTCCAAATCGCTTAGGAAATTGACACGGTAGAGGGCTGCGGGTTGAGTGCGCACAGGTACAGTAGCGGGTACCTGCTTAGATGAGCTAGTATGGGCACTGCTCCGCGGCCGCTATCTGCAGTGTTACAAACATCTTCCAACTGGTCCCAACCCTCTTGAGCTAACTTCGAGCCGAAAGGTGCGGACTTTGGATCTCCCCGCTGCCCGTCGAGCCGTCCCCCTCGGAGGGCGGACCCACCGACACAGGCATAAATGGACACAGAGCCAGCACGGAAACGGAGTAGCTGATTCCCTGCCCTCGGGATCAGGAAATCTTGACGTCCAACTGGGGCGGTAGCGGTTGCCACTTGCGCATGCGCTGCAGCCGCTCGATTTGGTTCACCGTTCTCTCGAGTTCGCGGCTGAAGTGCCTCCGTTAGAGCATCTGCCTTCGAAACGAGAGCAGCGGTTTGGCTAGGGATTAAGAATCACATATAAATGCCATTTTCTCTATAACCTCCAAGCTCCCACTGTTCTTCCAGTTAATTTCCGTTAATATCGGTTCACGTTCCACACGGGGACTACTTGCCCCCCGCATTCAGGAGGTCTTGGAGAAAACGACTTCGCGATCTTTTCTGGGTGTGCTCTAGCTTACTGAGTTTGATATTTGCGAGTCTCAGACGAACCACCTTGCCGAATCTTTTCGGGGTGAGTTTCTTATGAAGTCGAAGAATACGACGCTCGAATTGATACTCAGCGTCGGCGCGTTGCGGTCCTCGATTGTAGTGAGCAATCCTACATTTCCCACCGGGGCAAAATTTGCTTTTTTCGGTTTCGAACAAACAACTTCCCGCAATGCTCGCAAATTCGGACAGGTCGCAACCTTTGCACAATGGCCACTTGGCCGTGATGCACCAATTGGTCCGATAACAATGCGCAGACGGGATCGAGCGGTTTGTCAAACTCGAATGCGACTTCAAGTTGGTGAGGGGTTCTGTCCATTGGTTGTGCTGCGATTTTCTCCCCTCGCTCCATTGCAATGAGTCTGAACTCAGTCAAGGATTGATTCGAGGAACGTGGAATTCCCTCGGAATGGGAGCCAGTGCGCGCACGTAGCACGTATATAGGATGGGACGTTGGTCCGGGTCATGCAGCCCGATTGTACCGGTGATTTAGCCCGCAGAGTCGTTCCTGAGTCAGGATAGTGTCAGAAGCCACGGGGGTGAGTTCTGAGCCCTGGCTTTTCCGGCGATTACTTTTCCTGCAGAGCCGCTAGAAAGTCACACAGATTCTGGATGCGGCGCTGTGCGGATTTCTGATTGTAGTAGTATTCAAAAAGGGGCCCCCACATGGGCATATCGCCCGATCCATGAGAGGGAACACCGGGAGCAAAGCGAAGAACTCCTGCGACATAGGCATATGGGAACTTGCCGTCGTGACGCTTGGCCAATGTCGTGAGGTCCGGCGCGGGTTTCCTAAGCGCCTTCTTCACAGGGCCGTTGCCCCTGGCGTCCGCTCCGTGACATGCGGCGCAATACTGAGTGTAGATCGCCGCGCCGGACGGTACATAGTCCGCAGGAAGCTGATTTTGATCTTGGGCTGGGTTTCCTCTGGAAACTGCGGCGCAGAGGGCCGAGAGCAAAGCAGCAAGCAGGATTGTTCGGTGCAGCGCCATGATTCCTCCCTGTTTCCATTCTGGCTTTCGCGGGGGCCCACTATTCTTCCTCGCGGAGTCCTCCATTGACGAAAGCCTTATATTAAAATGCATTCCTCTTGGTGGACAATGCCCCAATTGGGGATCCAGCGCGGACAAGCACCACGGTTCTGTCAGCAGCTCGAAGCACTTTATCGGCGACGCTCCCGTAAACCCATCTATTGATGCCAGTCCGGCCATGCGTCGTCATCACGATCCGAGCGATTTTGTGCTTGCGCGCAAAATCGAGGATCACCTCGGCTGGGATGCCCATTTCGACGGCGACAGTCACCTTCACGTTCTTCCAGTCAGGCCGGGCGCAGATACTCTCCAGATAGTGCACCGCGTGGATTCTTCGGTTCTCCCACTGCTGATCGATTGTGATCACTTCACCATCGGAAATTACATCCTCTATAGGAGGGATCACGTGAAG
>Ga0209415_10004632_pt1 | contig 25095 bp, 23 predicted proteins | sample PeaSoiSIISIP2007_FD_187696 | JGI IMG/M metagenome (GOLD analysis project Ga0209415, IMG submission 187696) | Peat soil microbial communities from Weissenstadt, Germany - SII-SIP-2007 (SPAdes) (version 2) | ecosystem: Environmental > Terrestrial > Soil > Wetlands > Peat | place: Germany... | reverse complement strand
CGCGACCGGTGGGCCGGCGGCCGCCGCAAGCTGGTCGTCGAGCCAGCGGTTCTGCTCGCCTTCGCGTGCGAGACCCGAACCGTAGAGCTGGGCGTTGACGCCGACCAGCAGCCAGTCTGCAGCATCCCGCGTCCAGCGGTCGGCGCCGAAGGCGCCGTCCCACCGCGCGAGCCGCGCCGCGTCGATGATCTGGTTGGGATCCTGGCCCGGCGGCTGGTCGCCGACATCATGGTTCCCCGGAAGCGGCAGGACCTGCCCGCGCAGCCGCGCGACCGCTGACGCGGCGAAGCCGATCTCGGCGTCGCTGTCGGGGCCGTTGATCGACAGATCGCCGTTCACGACGACAGCGTCCGCCCCCGCCGCGTTGGCGAAATCGCGGGCGATGCACCAGTTGTCCCAGAAGAATCCGTGCGTCGGCGACAGATGGATATCAGACAGGACGACGATGCGCGCCATCAGGACGACCGAGGTTGCGTTGCCGTGGCCTCGCCCGAGGAGCGTGCGAGGCCACCTGTAGCGCCGGACGGCACGCTATGAGGCGGCGATGACAACACGATGATATCGGGCCGCACGCCCGACCACCGCCATCGCTACCGACGAATTGACCTCACGTCTGCGCGGCGCAACGACAATACCGCGCCTTCGCCCAGCGTCGATCACTTCGGCTTGATCCGCGGGGGAATCTCGCCGGCGTTCGCAACTTCCTTTCGGGCGCTCCGTATCAGGGGCAAGGCGCGGCCATGCCGGTCGCGCCGGCGACGGTCGCATCGACCAACCAAGGAGCCTCTCCATGTCGATACTGAAACTCGTTGTCTCGGGCGCCTGCGCGGCGGCCGTGATGGGTGCCCTGGTCGTCACCGCGGTGCCCCAGAAGAGCTTCGCCGAGGATACCAAGATGGTCGGCGGCGCCGCGATGTATCCGACCAAGAACATCATCGAGAACGCCGTCAACTCGAAAGACCACACCACCCTGGTCGCCGCCGTCAAGGCGGCCGGCCTCGTCGACACGCTGTCCGGGCCCGGGCCGTTCACGGTGTTCGCGCCGACCAACGAGGCGTTCGACATGCTGCCGAAGGGCACCGTCGAGTCGCTGCTGAAGCCGGAGAACAAGGACAAGCTGGTGAAGATCCTCACCTATCATGTGGTCAAGGCGAACGCGCTGGCGCCCGCGATCATGAAGATGGTCAAGGACGATGGCGGCCGGCACATGGTGACCACGGTCGCCGGCAACAAGCTCGCCGTCACCGTAAAGAGCGGCAAGATCATGATCGAAGACGAAAGCGGCGACACGGCCACCGTCACGATCCAGGACGTCAAGCAGTCGAACGGCGTGATCCACGTGATCGATCGGGTTCTGCTGCCGAAGTGACCCTGTCGGCGCAGAAGCGCGCCGGCGCCGGAGCATGTCCCGTTCATGGATTCGACGGGACATGCTCATGACGGTTCGATGAATGATCTGGCGCAATGCCGGTGTTGTCCGGGAGTGTCATGCTGGACACATGAAATCCCGCATCATCGAACAGCTCGGCCAGACCGACATCCTGCTGCCCTCGCTGATTGCCGAGGGGCTGGCAGCCAATGACCGGGTGAAGGTGCGCCTGAGCGCGCTGCAGGCGGCGGCCGAGCATGCGCAGGCTGTCGACGGTACCCCGATCGACCTGACCGCCGAGAGTCGGGCGGCCGGCCTCGATCCGGCTTCGATCCAGTCATTCGTCGACGGCGCGCACATGGCTACGGACGGGCGCATCGGCGCGACCGATCTCGCCGGCGTGATCCAAGGAATCCTCGATGATGTCGCCACCATGATCCGCGCCGTCGAGGTTGGCGCCCCGAGCGCGGGCGCGGAGGCCGCCGGCCGCCTCGCGGCCATCAGGGCTCGGGATGCGCTCGAGCCTTCGAGCGACATCGACACCACCCGGATCGCGCGCCTGACCGGCCTTTCCGAGCCGGGTGGCGACAGCCTCCATCATCTCGTCATGGATCTGCACAAGGCGCTGAACCGGCTCGCCACCGGTTGCGCCGAGGAGGTCCTCGCCGGAGCTCATGCCTACGGGCTGCGGCCCGACGACAGGGCGGTCGTGGCGGCTTTCATGCGCGGTGTCGAGCGCACGCGCGCCTTGAAATTCGACCACCCGGGGCTCGACACCATCGCGACCCGCTCGGGCTCGCGGCTTGTCATCCAGAACGACATCGGGGCGACCGACGCCCATGTGGTCGTCATTGCGGTCGAGGAGGCCGGAGTGACCATCACGTATACCGATGTCCACCTCGCCCGCGCCAGGTTCTTCACCGGCCTCTTCAACGAGTTCTCCATGCAGTGGAGCGGCCTCGACCGCAAGACGGCGGAGGAAGGACTGGGGAACGACGGCGTGTTCTACCTCGTGACCGGCCGCTATGCGGTCGACAGCGCCAAGCGTCGCGACATCTTTCTCGAAGCGGTGGGCGCGGCGCTCGTATTCCTGATCGACTGGAACAAGGCGCGCAAGGTCTTGCGCTCCTGGGTCGCCAAGGACGATGCCATCCGGATTCTCGATTGGGCCGCACGAAACCGGGTCGGTCATCGAGGCTTTCTCGAGCTCGGAGGCAGCGAGTTCGTCGCCTCCGCGGTGCGCCACGCGACGCCGGCGCGGATCGGGTTCGGCGAGCGACTCGACAACGCCCTGGGGCGGGGAGCGGCCATCGATTTCCTGCAGACCGTGCTGCGCGTCTCGGCCGAAGCACTGCTCGCAGGCCAGTCCGTCCGCCTGGCGCGCGACCGGATCGAGGCGGACCTCGTCCGCCACCTGGAGCGCGTCGACAGTGCGCTGCTGGCGGTGGTCGTGCGGCAAGCGGGCTTGGCGCGCGACATCGCGGCTGCCGTCGCGCATCACGTCGCCGGGCTGCAGACGGGCCGCGAGGTCGACGGACGTGCCCTGGCGGCCCGGGCGCGCCGCATTGAGGAGAAGGCCGACAGAATCGCATTCGAGGCGCGCAACGAAGTGGCGCGCCTCGACGCCGTTCCGGCGATCGGGCACCTCGTGGATCGGGCCGAGGACGCCATCGACGAGCTCGAGCAGGCGGCCTTCATCGCCTCGCTGATGCCCGCCGGAGTCGGACCGGCGTTGCTCGAGCCGCTCGGCGAGCTGTGCGCCATCGCAACCTCGGGAGCAGAGGCGGCGGCATCCGGCGTCGAGGCCGCCGTCGAGGTGCCGGAAGGCCGCCGCGTCGACTCCGAGGATGCGCTGGCCGCGGTGGGCCGTCTCATCGACGCCGAGCACATGGCGGACGACTGCGAACGCGCGGTGACGACCCTGGTGCTGCGCGGAGGCTTCGACCTCACGACCTCGCTCTCGGTGCTCGAGCTGGCGCGCGCGCTCGAGCGCGCAACCGACAGGCTGGCCGGGTTCGGGCACCTGCTGCGCCAGCACGTCCTGTCGGATCTGTCAGAGTAGGATGGGCCATGCAGATCGTGCGCATCGGCGACGGGTCGGCCACACACCATTCGGCCGAAACCATCGGCGCAAAAGCCGCCAACCTGGCGCGACTGGCGGCACTCGGGCTGCCGGTGCCTCCGGGCTTCGTTCTTCCGGTGAGGCTGTGCGCGGCCAATCACCAAGGGTGATCCGCATGCGGAGCGCCACCTGCTCGACGGACTGAGAGAGGGCATCGGCTTCCTGGAGAGCGCGACCGGAAAGGGATTTGGCGATCGCCGCCGGCCCTTGCTGGTTTCGGTCCGATCGGGAGCCGCGCGATCGATGCCGGGGATGCTCGATACCGTGCTCGATGTCGGCTGCACGCCGGCAGCCGTGCGCGGGCTGGTGCGGATGACCGGGAACCCTCGCTTTGCCTGGGACTGCCGCCGCCGTCTGCTCGAGGGGTACGCGGAGATCGTTCTCGGTCTCGACCCGGCTTCCTTCGCGGCGCGGCTGGCCCAGGCGGTTGCACGGGAGGGTGTCGCAAACGACCGGGAGCTCGATACCGACGCCATCGAGCATCTCGCCGCGGACTACGAGGCGCTGCTCGACGATCATGACGACGGCCTGCCGGACGATCCGATGGAACAGGTCGCCGGCGCAGCCCGTGCGGTCTTTCGGTCCTGGACCAGCGAGCGGGCGCGCAGCTACCGGCGATTGCAGAACCTCGACCACCTGCATGGCACCGCCGTCACGGTCCAGGCCATGGTGTTCGGGAACCGCGGACTGTCGTCCGGTGCCGGCGTCGCATTCTCGCGCGATCCCTCGACCGGGGCGAAGCAGCCGATCATCGACGTGATGTTCGACGCCCAAGGCGAGGACGTCGTGTCGGGGCGACGGACGCCCGAGACCGAAGACGCAATCGTCCGGTCGTCGCCTGCGGTCGCCACCGAGCTTGGCGCCATCCTGGTGCGGCTGGAACGGGAATTCGGCGACGTTCAGGACATCGAGTTCACGATCGAGGACGGAAAGCTGTGGCTGCTGCAGACGCGGGCCGCCAAGCGCACACCGCGCGCCGCTCTGCGGATCGCGATCGACCTCGTCGACGAGGGGCTGATCACGCCGCAGGAGGGCCTGCGGCGGCTCGATGGCCTGCACCTCGACGCGATCGCCTGCGGGCGCCTGGTCGAACCGGGCGACCCGGCGGCGCGCGGGGTCGCGGCGTCCGCCGGCATCGCGGTGGGGCGCGCCGCCTTCGACTCCGCGAGCGCCGAGCGGCTGGCCGCCGGCCGGGATCCGGTAATCCTGGTGCGCCAGGACATCAGCACCGCCGACATTGCGGGTTTCGCCGCGTCCGCCGGCATCGTGACGGCGATCGGCGGACGCACCGCGCATGCCGCCCTGGTGGCACGGCAGATGGGCAAGCCCTGTGTCGTCGGCTGCCCTGGTCTCAGCGTCGACGAGGCGGCGCGGCGGGCGCAGCTGGCCGACGTCACGATCGCGGAGGGCGAATGGGTTTCGGTCGACGGTGACAACGGATGCGTCTATCTGGGCCATCGGGATGTCGTCACCGAACGACCCGACGCCGAGCTGGCCGAGGTCGCGCGTTGGCGTACCGCCGCCGCGACCCGCAAGCCGGTCGCGCCAGCGAGGTGAGGCGCGAGGCGTTGATCCACCTCAACGCCGCGGTGTCGCAGATGGATTACTGAAGACGCCAGGACCGGATCGGGCCGAGCCGCGACCACTGGAACGCGGCTCGACGCATGGCGATGTCATCCATGGACCAGCAGGCCGCCATCTCGGCTACACCGGCTTCGCCCGTGGCGATCGCTTTCGAGCCCGTTGCGGCGAATGTACTGCAAGTCGGATGGTACCAGCTTCACCCCGACGTGAGCCTCAATTTCCAGCTCAATCGCTGGGCCGCAACGGGTGGTCCGGCGTGGATCGCCGATGTGCGCCCGGTGCTCCCGTCGCTGCTCACCTATGACGCCTGGCGGGACCAGTTCGTCCGTCTGGGCGAGCGCGCGGCGTCGGAAGGCCGGGTTCTGCATGCGGCGCTGCACTTCCGCTGCGCCGAGTTCTTCATGGTGCCGTCCGATCCGCGCAAGGAGCCGTTGCGCAAACGTCTGATCTCGATGTTCTGCCAGACCGCCGGCATCGCGGCCAGCGCGCGCCGAGCGGTCGCCTTCGGCGATCTGCGGCTGCCGGCGTGGCACCTTCCATCGCAGTCATCGCGCGGGACGCTGGTCGTGTTCGGCGGATTCGACAGCTATATCGAGGAGTTCTTCCCGATTCTGGTGTCGCTGCGCGACAGGGGCTGGAACGTTGTCGCCTTCGAGGGCCCCGGCCAAGGGTCCGTGCTCGAGGAACAGGGCGCGGCGCTCACCCGGGACTGGCACCGGCCGGTCGGCGCGGTGCTCGACGCCTTCGGTCTCGACGACGTGACGCTCGTCGGGATTTCACTGGGCGGATGTCTCGCCATCCGGGCGGCGGCGCTCGAGCCGCGGGTGCGCCGCGTCGTGGCATTCGACGTGCTCTCGGATTTCCTCGGCTGCATGGCCGCGCTGCATCCTGGCCCCACCATGCCGCTGGTGAGCACCCTGCTGGCGATGCGGGCCGATGCCCTGATCGACAGCGGCCTGCGGAGGATCGCGCGGCGCAGTCCGGTGGTCGAATGGGCGATGTCGCAGGCGATGCACGTCTTCGGCTGCAACAGCCCATCCGCGGCGCTGCGGGCGGCGCAGGCCTTTCACACCCGCGACGTGTCCGAGCGTGTCCGCCAGGATGTGCTTCTGCTTGCCGGCGCACAGGATCATTACGTGCCCCTGGCGCAGCTCTGGGAGCAGGCGCGGGGCCTGTCGGCGGCGCGCTCGATCACGGCGCGCGTCTTCACCGCCGCCGAACAGGCCCAGGCCCACTGTCAGATCGGCAACCTCCCGCTTGCGATCCGCACGATCTCGGACTGGGCGCTGAAGACGAGCGAATGAAGCGTGCCCGAGAGCATGTTCCGGTCAGGGTGGGCAAAGCGTGAAGACCGTCCGCGCTTGTCTGTGCGACGTTCATCGCTCTCTCCCCTGCATGACATCAACAATGTCAAACTTCTACCCCCTGCAACGCGGAGGTCCTTGATCCGGATCAACGGCCGCATGTTGCGTCAAATCGCCGGCGCGGCAGAAAAAACTGATGGCGCGACGAGCCCCGACATCTTGACGCAAATCAATGCGCCGGCACCGGCTCCAAGACCATCTTGTTGCGGTCGAGGTGCAAGGAGGCAGACATGGCGGATCCGAGAATTCTCATCATCTACTACTCCCGATCGGGGACGACGCGCAAAGTGGCCGAATCCCTGTCAGCGGTCCTGACATGCGACCGCGAAGAGATCGTCGAGGCGAACAGCCGCAGCGGAGTTCTTGGCTACCTGCGTTCGCTCGTGGAAGCAAGGCGACAGCGCCCAGCCACGATTGCCCAGCCGACCAACGATCCATCGTCCTATGACCTGATCGTCATTGGAACGCCGGTGTGGGCGTGGTCGCTTTCGTCGCCGGTGCGCGCCTACATGATGGCCAATAGGGCGCGCCTTCCCGCAGTGGCATTCTTCTGCACCCTCGGCGGAGCCGGCAGCGATCGAGCCTTTGCCCAGATGCAGGACCTCGCGGGCAAGTCCCCTCGCGCGTGCTTCGCCGTCACCGCACAGGATTTGGCGTCGCGCGGCTACGAACCACGACTTGCAGGGTTCGTGAAAGCACTGCAGTCATCCGCATCCGCCGCGCCGAGCCCGAAGCCGGCGGCAAGCGCAGCGTAAAGAACGGGCGCTCGCCGCCCTCCCGGTTTCGGTTCCGCCTTTTGACGGTCTGCGACTCATTTGGTCACTGACATCATCCAACTGGCGATCGGCAGGGACATCGATGGCGGTGACAGCCGGCCGGCGATCGCCAGGACCTTGTTGATGAGGCCGGTGACCACCACCCGCCGACCGGCCCGGAGACCCCGATAGCCGATGCGTGCGACGTCGCTCGCGCTCATCACCGGCCATACGGAGCCCCTGAACAATATCGTGCCAGCGACCTTGGAGACCTGGGCGAATTCCGTTTCCGTGGCGCCAGGGCACAGCGTCGTCACGGTGACGCCGGTGCCTTTCAGCTCGTACGCGATCGCCTCGCCGAAACTGAGCACGTAGGCCTTGCTCGCACAATACACGGCCATTTGCGGGCCGGGTTGAAACGCGCCGGTGGAAGCCACCAGCATGACCCTGCCGCGGCCCCTCGACACCATGCCGGGAAGCAGCATCCGGGTCAGCTCGGTCACCGCCACGACGTCGACCTGCAACATCTCGCTCACCTTGGGCGCGTCCGACTGGTCGAACCGGCCGTTGGTGCCGAAACCGGCCGCATTGATCAGCACGTCCACGGCAAGGCCACGAGCGGCGATATCCTGGACCAGACCGGCCGCCGCTCCGGGTTTGCCGAGATCGGTGGCGATGACGGTGGAGCCGGCGCCATCAGCCTTCAGCGCCTCGGCCAGCGCGCGCATCGGCTCGACCCGCCGCGCGGCAAGGATCAGGTCGTGCCCATCCTTGGCCAGTTCGCGCGCCAGACTGGCGCCGATGCCACTGGACGCACCGGTCACGAGAGCAACGGGGCGGGCGCTGGTTTTCATGGCAAATGTACATCCTTCGCGGTCGATGAGTCCCCTCGCATTGACCGCGCCATATGTTTGCATCCTGTCCTATCTCGAGATCGGCGGTGGCGCAGACGGAATCCCGACGTGCATCGGCTGCCCGACGAACATCGACAGCACCACCAGGATCGCGACCAACACGATGAGACCCTGAACGACCCGCCGCATGTTCGCGGGCATCGCCGAGAGCTGCTCGACGACGTACCACAGGAGAATCCCCGCAATGGCGATCTCAGCAATCGACACGACCGTCGGGATGAAGTTCATGGCTGGCTCCTTTTGCGAGACGCTGCGAGCTATGGTGAGCGGTGGAGAGCTTGAACTGCCGAGACTGCAGGGTGGGCAAAGCGAAGCGTGCCCACCATAGGCGCTGACGGTGGGCACGGCGCGAAGAGCGCCTTTGCCCACCCTACCTGGTGCCGGCTCAATGGAGAGGAACATGCGCCATCGGACGTCCCCATCACCGCGTCGGAGAACCAGGTGGCGATGCCGGGCGCGAGGCACAGCAGCAGGATCGACAGCATCATCAGGCCGACGAACGGCAGCACACCCCAGATCACGTCGCCGAGCGGGATGTCGGGCGCGATGTTCTTGATGACGAAGAGGTTCAAGCCGACCGGCGGGTGGATCAGGCCCATCTCCATCACGATGGTCATCACCACGCCGAACCAGATCAGGTCGAAGCCCGCCGCCTTGAGCGGCGGCAGGATGATCGGCGCCGTCATCAGGATGATGGAGACCGGCGGCAGGAAGAAGCCGAGCACCACGACGAAAAGCAGGACGGCCGCGAGCAGCACCCAGCGCGAGAGCGCGAGCGCGACGATCCACTGCGCGGTCGACTGGCTGATGTGCAGATAGCTCATCACGTAGGAATAGAGCAGCGACATGCCGATGATGAGCATCAGCATGGTGGATTCCCGCAACGTGGCGGTGAGGATCGGCTCGAGGTCGCGCGGCGTCCACACCCGGTAGATCAGCGCGATGAGGATGAGCGCCAGGACGGCGCCGAGACCCGCGGTCTCCGACGGGGTCGCGTAGCCGCCGTAGAGCGCGATCATCACGCCGGTCAGCAGGATGACGAACGGCAGCACCCGCGGCAGCAGGTCGAGCTTGTCGCGCACGGAGAGCTCGTCGGGGCGGAGCAGCTCGGAATAGACGCCGGTCTTCTCGTGCACCGCCCGGGCGGCTCGCTGCTCGCGGCCGTAGCGCCACGCCGCATAGGCGGCGAACAGGGCCACCAGCAGGCCGGCAGGACCGATCGCGGCGAGGAACAGGCGCCCGAGCGACTGCTCGGCGGCGACCGCGTAGAGGATCATGGTGATCGAGGGCGGCAGCAGGATGCCGAGCGTGCCGCCCGCCGCGATGATGCCGGCCGCGAACCCGCCCGGATAGCCGCGCTTGCGCATCTCCGGGATGCCGGCGGAGCCGATCGCCGAGCAGGTCGCCGGCGACGAGCCCGCCATGGCGGCGAACAGCGCGCAGGCGAACACGTTGGCGATGCCGAGCCCGCCGGGGACGCGGTGCATCCAGGCGTGCAGGGCGCCGTACAGATCCTGGCCGGCGCGCGACCGCCCGATCGCCGCGCCCTTGAGGATGAACAGCGGGATCGACAGCAGCGTGATCGACGCCATCTCCTCGTAGACGTTCTGCGCGATCGTATCGACCGAGGACGGCGGCATGAACACGACCATGAACACGGTCGCCACCGCGCCGAGTGCGAACGCGATCGGCATGCCGGAGAACATCACCAGAAGGGTCGAGATGCCATAGAGCGCCCCGATCGACAGCACGCTCATGCGGACGGTCTCCGCCGCAACCCGCTCGTCAACCCGCCCATCACCTGGAGCAGGAGCTGGACGCTGAGCAGCGCCATGCCGGCGGTCATCAGCGAATAGGGAATCCACAGGGGCGGCCCCCAGGTGGAGCCGGAATGGAAGTTGTCGACGATCGCCTCGTCGAGCAGCAGCCAGGATTTCCAGGCGAAGAACGCACAGAAGGCGAGGCTGGCGACGTCGACCAGGACCTGGCGGATGCGGTTGATGCGGGGCGGCAGCAGGCCGACGATCGCCTCGATGCCGATGTGGCCGCGCCGGGCCTGCACGGCGGCCGACGACATGAACACGGCGCCGACGATGAGGAAGACCGACATCTCGTCCTGCCAGTCGGTGGCGACCTGCAGGAAGTAGCGCACGATGACGCTGTAGGTGAGCACGCCCGCGGCCGCCACCAGGGCGATCGATGCGAGGATCACCACCACCCGGTTGAGCGCGGCAAGCTCGCGCGACAACAGCCCGGGAGCGTCCTCCGCGGACGCCGGAACCGCGGGCCCGACGCTATCGAGGCCGTGCGCCATGACCTTTAAGACACGTGAACCTGCTCGGCGAGCTTGATCAGTTCGCCGGCAAGCGGCGTCTTCTCCGCATAGTCCTTCCAGGCGGTGTCGCGGGCGATCGCCCGCCACGTCTCGACGATCTTGTCGTCGAGGTCGTGCACGGACGCCCCCTTCGCGGCGTAGACCTCGGCGACCTTCCGGTCGTCGGCCATCGCCTCGCTCGTGCCGAACGCCTCGAGCTCCTGGCCGATCGCCAGGACCGATTCCTGGTGGCCTTTCGGCAGCGCGTCGAAGGTCTGCCGCGACATGATCAGCGGCTCCAGCATGAACCAGTAGGACTTGCCGCGGCCCGTGGTCAGGCTTTTGGAGACCTCCTCGAGGCGGAACGAGATCAGGCTGGTCGACGAGGTGATCGCCGCGTCGCAGGCTCCGGTCTGCATCGCCGCGTAGATCTCGTTCGACGGCACCGACAGCGTGGCGGCGCCGGCGGCCTTCAGCACCATGTCCATCTCGCGGCTGCCGCCGCGCACCTTCTGGCCCTTGGCATCCTCCGGGTTGACGATCGGCTTGGCGCGCGCGACCACGCCACCCGCCTGCCAGATCCACGACACCACCACGATGCCCTTCTCGGAGAGGAACTGAGAGAGTCGCTTGCCGACCGGCGAGGTCTTCCACGCCGCGCCCTGGCGGTACGAGCTCACCAGCCCGGGCATCAGCCCGATATTGAGCTCGGCGAACTCGCCGCCCGCATAGGAGATCGGGTACAGGCTGAGGTCGAGCACGCCTTTGCGCATGGCGGAGAACTGCGCGACCGTCTTCATCAGCGACGAGTTCGGATAGACCTGCGCGTCGATCGCTCCGTCGGTGCGCTTCTGCACCTCGGCGGCGAACCTGCGGCACAGGCGATCGCGAAAATCCCCTTCGTCGATGGTGCCGCCGGGAAACTGGTGGGAAATCTTCAGGGTCTGCGAGGCCGCGGCCGATCCGAGCCGCCCGAACGCGATCACCGCGGGGGCCGCGATCGCGCCCGCCACGAGATGGCGTCGGTTCATGCGCTTGACCATTCCACATGCTCCTTTCGGGTCCCGAGCAATTCATGAAATTTCCTTGAAAATCAATCCCGTCATGCGGATGACCCCGTTCGTCTCCGGCCGGCGATCAGCCGGGACCCCCGCAGGGCGCATATCCCGGCAGCGAGCCGCAACATCCGGCATCCTGCTCAAGCCAACCCTGCCGCACCGCAGCAATCGGGTCGGGGCAGCCGGACCCGAGCCTGACCGGCACTTGTCAGGATAGTAACGTGCGTTATATTATGGTTGGTGAAGGTGAGGTGCGATGCAGGCGGGATTTGATAACGATTTCATGTTTCTGCTGTACGATGTGGCTCGGCTGATGCGGACCCGGGCGGATCAGCGTGCCCGCATGCGAGGAATGACCCGGGCCCAGTGGGTGATCCTGGCGCGGCTCGAGCGCCAGCCGGGAATGTCGCAGAACGAGATGGCGGCGGTGGTCGAGGTCGAGCCGATCACGATTGCGCGACTGGTCGACCGCCTGGAGGCGCGCGGACTGGTCGAGCGCAAGTCGGACCCGAAGGACCGGCGAGTGTGGCGTCTGCATCTGACGCCGGCGGCGACACCGATCCTGAAGGACATCAAGAAGTATCGCGTCGAGCTGCACGAGCTGATCACCGGCGGGATCGACCCCGTCACCCTGCGGGCCCTGACCGAGGGTCTGCAGCGCATGAAAGCCAACCTCGCGACCGATTCCCGCGAGGTGGAAAAAGCCGTCTGAGGATACCTGCCGAGGATACCTGCCGAGGATACCTGCCGAGGATATCTGCCGAGGATACCTGCCGAGGATACCTGCCATGTCCGGGCCCAACACCGGAAACGCCCAAGAGGCTCGCTGCCAGTCCCATGCTTGAACGCACGATCCAGCTGGAGCGTCCGGCGACGCGACGGCGCATCTCGCGGCGCACCCTGCGCCTGTCGCTGATGCTCGGCGGCATCATCGTGGTTGCGGTCGCGGCGGCGGCTTTCTGGCTGCGCGGCGGGCGCTACGTGTCGGCCGACGACGCGTACGTGCGCGCCGCCAAGCTGATGGTGACGACCGACGTGTCGGGGCTGGTCACCTCGGTCGATGTCCACGAGGGCCAGCAGGTCAAGACCGGCGACGTGCTGTTCCGCGTCGATCCCACCCAGTTCCAGATCGCGGTCGACAACGCCAAGGCCCAGCTCGCCCAGGTCGCCACGACGATCGAGGCGATGAAGCAGGACTACCAGCGCATGCTGAGCGACATCGACGCACAGCAGTCCCAGGTCGAGCTCGACCAGGCGAACTACGACCGCCAGGAGGCGCTGCTGCGGACCAATGTCGCCTCCAAGGCCAACTACGATCAGACCAGATTCACCCTGGCGGCCGACCGCAACAAATTGCAATCGCTCAAGGCGCAGGCGCTGGTGCAGCTGGCGCGGCTGACCGGGAACGCCGATCTGCCGGTGGAGCAGCATCCGCAGTACCGACAGGCCAAGGCCCAGCTCGACGAAGCGCAGCGCCAGCTCGACCACGCGACGGTGCGCGCCCCGTTCGACGGCATCGCGACGCAGGTCGACAACCTGCAGCCCGGCACCTACCTGGTATCGCAGACCGCGGCGCTCACCAACACCGGCGCGATCGGCCTGGTGTCGACCGACCACGTGTGGATCGACGCCAACGTGAAGGAGACCGACCTGACCCACGTGAAGCCCGGGGATCGCGTCGACATCTCGGTCGACACCTATTCGGGCCGCAGCTGGACCGGGACGGTGGACACCATCAGCCCGGCGGCCGGATCGGAGTTCTCGATCCTTCCGGCGCAGAACGCCAGCGGCAACTGGGTCAAGGTGGTGCAGCGCATTCCGGTGCGCATCCGCGTCGATCGCCAGCCCGGCGATCCGGCCCTGCGCGCCGGCATGAGCGTCATCGTCGACATCGACACCGGGCACCGGCGGTCGCTGTCGGATTTGTTCTGAGGTCCGCGATGACGGCGCTCGCCGCAGTCGAAAGGCCGGCGTCGCCGGCCCGCACCATCGTCACTGTGTGCTCGATGATCGCGACGCTCATGCAGGCGCTCGACAACACCATCGCCAACGTGGCGCTGCCCTACATGCAGGGCACCTTCTCGACCACGCTCGACCAGATCACCTGGGTGCTCACCTCCTACATCGTGGCGGCCGCCATCATGACGGCGCCGGTTGGCTGGCTCTCGGCGCGGTTCGGGCGGAAGAACTTCTTCCTCGCCTGCGTGGCCGGCTTCACGGCGGCGTCGATCCTGTGCGGGCTCGCCGAGACGCTGCCGCAGATGGTGGCGTTCCGCCTGCTCCAGGGCACGTTCGGCGCCGCGCTGGTGCCGCTGTCGCAGGTCACCATGCTCGACCTCTATCCGGTCGAGCAGCGCGGCTCCGCCATGGCGATCTGGGGCATGGGCGTGATGGTGGGACCGATCCTCGGACCGACGCTGGGCGGCTATCTGACCGACATCTACAACTGGCGCTGGGTGTTCTACATCAACCTGCCGTTCGGAATCGTGGCGGTCGTCGGCCTCTGGCTGTTCATGGAGGACACCGGCCGCAACAGCAGGCTGCAGTTCGACTGGACCGGGTTCGCGGTGCTCAGCCTCGGCATCGGCGCGCTGCAACTGATGCTCGACCGCGGCGAGCAGCTCGACTGGTTCGGCTCGACCGAGATCGTGGTCGAGACCGTGCTCAGCCTGCTCGGCGTCTATCTGTTCGTCGTCCACATGTTCACGGCGGACAAGCCGTTCATCCCGCCGCGGATCTTCCGCGACATCAACTTCGTCGCCGGCGTCCTGGTGATGCTGGCCATGGGCATGGTGCTGCTGGCGAGCTCGGCGCTGCTCGCGCCCTACCTGCAGAACCTCGGGGGCTATTCGGTGTCGCAGGCGGGCCTGCTGATGGTGCCGCGCGGCGTCGGCACCATGATCGCCATGCTGGTGGCCGGCCGGTCGGTCAACCGCATCGACCCGCGGCTTCTGATCCTGTTCGGCGTCATGCTGCTGTCGAGCACCATGTGGGAGATGTCGGGCTGGACGCCCGACATCAGCGCGTGGTCGCTCACCGTGACCACCCTGATCCAGGGCGTCGGCCTCGGCTTCGTGTTCATCCCGCTCAACGTCATCTCGTTCGCCACCCTGCCGGCGGAGCTGCGCACCGACGGCACCGCGCTGTTCAGCCTGATGCGCAATGTCGGCGGCGCGGTCGGCATCTCGATCACGTCGTTCCTGCTGGCGCAGAACACGCAGATCATCCATGCGCGCATCGCAGAGCACGTGACCCCGTTCAATCGCATGCTGCAGACCGGCGGCGCCTTCCTGTTCTGGAACACGGCCACGGCCCCGGGGCGGGCGGCGCTCAACATGGAGATCACCCGGCAGGCGCAGATCATGGCCTACGCCAACGATTTCAAGTTCATGTTCATGGTGAGCCTGCTGGTCGCGGTGCTGCTGCTGTTCATGCGCCGGCCCAGCATGCACGCGGGGCCGGCCGACCACGCCGCCGCCATGGATTGATGTCGTAGCTATCGTAGCCCGGATGCAGCCATCAGGGCGTTTACGCCCGTCTTCGACGTGCTATGGCGAAATCCGGGCATGGCCGTGGCATGTCAAACGCTGCACCGACATTTAGCTCTGCTTCATGCGGGCCACGGAGCAAGGGAAGGGAACGACCGTGGACGCACGCAGCGTCGTATCGGGGTGGGCAGACCCGAGGGATTCCGGCTACGCCTGGGTGCGGCTCGCCCTCTCGGTGCTGCTCGCCACACTGGGCGGCGTCGGCATGTGGTCCGTCGTGGTGGCGCTGCCCGCCGTCCAGGCGGAGTTCGGCGTCGGTCGTGGCGGGGCGTCGCTGCCGTACGCGATGACCACCGTGGGATACGCGCTGGGCGGCATCCTGACCGGCCGGCTCGCCGACCGCTTCGGCGTCGCGGTGCCGGCCGTCGGCGGCGCCGTCGCGCTGGCGGCCGGATATGTGGCGAGCGCCGCGGCGACCGATCTGTGGCAGTTCGCGCTGGCGCAGGGCCTGCTGATCGGCAGCGGCAGCTCGGCCACGTTCGGGCCGCTGATCGCCGACATCTCCCACTGGTTCGTGCGCCGCCGCGGCATCGCGGTCGCGATCTGCGCCTCCGGCAGCTACCTGGCCGGCGCGATCTGGCCGCCGATCGTGCAGCATCTGATCGCCGGCGAGGGCTGGCGTCGCGCCCACGTCCATATCGGCCTATTCTGTCTGGTCGCCGTGATGTCGCTGGCGCTGACGCTGCGCCGGCGGGCGCCGACGCTCGCGGAACTCGGCATGGGGACGCAAGCGACCAGCGGCACGCTCGCGCTCAGCCCGGGCACCCTGATGATCGTCCTGTCGGTCGCCGGGGTCGCCTGCTGTGTGGCGATGTCGATGCCGCAGGTGCACATCGTCGCCTATTGCGGCGATCTCGGCTACGGCGCGGCGCGCGGCGCCGAAATGCTGTCGGTGATGCTCGGCTGCGGCATCGTGAGCCGCATCGCGTCGGGATGGATCGCGGACCGCGTCGGCGGCCTTGCGACCCTGCTGCTCGGCTCGGTCCTCCAGGCGACCGCGCTGACGCTCTACCTGGCGTTCGACGGGCTCACCTCGCTGTTCCTGATCTCAGGGCTCTTCGGCCTGTTCCAGGGCGGCATCGTGCCGAGCTACGCCATCATCGTGCGCGAATATTTCCCCCCCGGGGAGGCCGGGGCGCGCCTCGGCATCGTGCTGATGGCCACGCTGTTCGGCATGGCGGGCGGCGGCTGGCTGTCCGGAGCGATCTTCGATCTCACCGGCTCGTATCAGGCCGCCTTCGCCAACGGCGTCCTGTGGAATCTGCTGAACATGGCGATCGTCGTGTGGCTGCTGCTCCGCCGCGAGCGGCGGAGCCGGCAGCCGGCGGTCGCATAGCGCATCCAGGGAGGTCCCAATGAAACTCGGCATCCTCGTCATCGCCACCGCTCTCCTGCTCGGCCTGCAGCCGGGCTTCGCCCAGACGGCCACGTCCGGCGTCGACAGGCTGTACGTGCTCGATTGCGGCACCGGGCATGCGGCCGACCAGTCGCGCTGGTCGCCCGGCGTCAACGTGGGAAAGCCGTTCGACATATCCGGCAACTGCTATCTGATCCACCACGCGCAGGGCTACCTGCTGTGGGACACCGGCGTCCCCGATGCGGTCGCCGCGATGGCTGACGGCCAGCCCGGGCAGAACGGCGCGCCGAGCTGGCGCCGCGCCAAGACGCTCGCCGGGCAACTCGAGGAGATCGGCGTCAAGCCGTCGGACGTGCGCTACCTCGCGGTCTCGCACACCCATCCGGATCATATCGGCAATGTCGAGCTGTTTCCTGGAGCGATGCTGCTGGTGCAGAAGGCGGAATACGACTGGCCCTCGCCGCTCGGCGTCGGCCGCTTCAAACCCGAGCATCCGGTGACCAAGCTGGCCGGCGATCACGACGTATTCGGCGACGGCAGCGTGACGATCATCTCGACGCCGGGACACACGCCGGGTCATCAGTGCCTGCTGGTCAAGCTCCCGCACACCGGCACCGTGCTGCTGAGCGGCGATGCCGTCCACTTCAAGGACAACTGGGACAACCGCCGCGTTCCGGCGCCCAACACCGACAAGGACCAGACGCTCGCCTCGATGCAGCGCATGGCCGACGTCCTGGCGCAGAATCACGCCGAGCTGTGGATCAATCACGACAAGGCGCAGACCGCCTCGCAGAAGCACTCGCCGCAGTTCTACGACTGAGGGTCGGCGGCTGCTCCATCGTTAATGGACCATTTCCGTTAATTCTCGCATCTGATTGTCTCAGGCCGCCGATCCGGTACAAGCTCTACGGCGCGGGCAGCCGCGCATTGCCCACCGGTTGCGCGATAGCCCATGCCAGACGCCTGCTCGCACGATCCAGCCGCCGACAGCCGGTCGCTCCTCCAGGCCTTCGCGCTCCTGAGCGCCGCGTTCGTCGTGATGGCGGCCGTTCGTTACCTGTCCACCATCTCATGGGTCGACCACTTCCCGCGCGATGCCACGACGCTGGTCGTCGGCCGCGATTTTCTGAATTTCTGGATGTACGGCCTGGCAGCCGCGACGCCGGATCCCGGCCGCTGGTACGACCCGGCCATCTACAACGGCGAGCTCGCCGCGCTGCTCGGTCCCGACTATCCGGGCCAGAACTGGTCCTATCCGCCGAGCATCATGCTGGTCGCCGCGCCGTTTGCGGCACTGAGCTATCTGCAGGCGCTGGCGTGCTGGACCGCCGCGAGCGTGCTGCTCTTCGTCCTGGTCGCCCGTGCACACCTGAATGACCGGCGAGCGCTGCTGGCCGTCCTCCTCTCACCGGCTGCTGTCTTCTGCCTGATGTCCGGGCAGAGCTCGTTCGTGACCGCCGCGATGCTGATCACGATCTTCGCATGGCTCGGCCGCATGCCGATCGGTGCCGGCGTGCTGATCGGCCTGTTGACCTTGAAGCCTCAGCTCGGCCTCTTCATCCCGGTCATGCTGATCGCCTCCGGACGGTGGCGGGTCATGGCGACGGCGACGGTGACCGCAATGGCGATCGTCGGGGTGACGACCGCAGCATTCGGGCCGCAGGCCTGGATCGACTTTGTCGTCAAGGGCATCCCGGTCCAGAACGTCGTGCTCGCCGATCCGGAGCTGATCGGGACGCCCTTCAGGCCGACGATCTTCGCCACCATGCGTCTCGTCGGGGCAACCTACCCGGTCGCGATGGCGGTCCAGATGTGCTTCTCGGCGCTGGCGGTCGCCGCGGTGCTCTGGGCGTTCCGGTTCCGGCGCCGAGCCGATCCGCGTTGGCTGGCCGCCCTGTTCTTTGCCTGCTCGATCTTCGGATCACCATACCTGCAGAGCTACGACCTGCTCCCGATGACGTTTGCCATCGTGGCGCTGCTCGCGACGGGCAGGCTCGATGTGTCGGGACGGGTTCTGGCGCGATTGGTATTCTGGCTGCCGCTCATCCAGGCGGGCCTCGGCTCCCTGCATGTCCCGGGGACCGCACTGATCCCGCTCGCCTTCGCGCTGTACGCGCTGAGACGCTTGGCGGACCGCTCGGACTGGGGCCGCAGCGAACCGTCGGCGCTCACCGACACCGCCCCGGCGCCGCTCGCCAACATCGGCCCGCCGCGCCCCGCAGGTGCCGTTCCGTCGATGGTCACGGCGTCCTGACTGGACTTTGGTCCCGGCTGCTGCAGGTGGGTTCGACGCGCGGAGCCGTTTACCGGATCACCGAGCCGTCCTGGCGCGTATATGTCATCGGGTGACCGGCCTTGACCACGATGGTCTCCGATGCCCGGGTCGACTGCTGCACGTCCTGCTGGCGAAAGGCGATTCCCGCGGCAACGACCAGGATGGCGCCGATCAATGCCACCACCATGATCTTGAGGTGGGTCGTGCGGCTGGCGGTGATGAGCGAGTGCTGCATGGCGACACCGGCCCCCGGCCGGCCTGCTGGCGCGCCGCCAATTCGGCGCTTTCCACACATAGGCGTGCAGGTGAGCCGAGGCACCCTCCATCACGACCCCTTGATTGCGTGTGATCGCCGCAGGCCCGTCCGCTCCGGATTCGATGCTTGCGGCATTTTCCCTCCCAATGGCCGGCCTCCACCTTTCCGGAAAATGCTTTAGGATCAGGCTCCCCAACGTGTCCATCCGGACGCCCCGGCGCTAGTCACCGAGCCAGAACCATGTCCACCGAGGTCAAAGCGCTGTTTTTCGACGTCTTCGGCACCCTCGTCGACTGGCGGACGTCGATCGCGCGCGAGGCGAGGCGGATCCTCGGAGCGCAGGGCCGCGCGCTGGACTGGCCGGCCTTCGCGGACGCGTGGCGCGACGAATACCAGCCCGGCATGGAGGAAGTGCGCTCCGGCCGCATCCCGTTCTCCAAGCTCGACGTGCTGCACCGGCTCAATCTCGAGCGCATCCTGCCGCGCTTCGGCCTGACCGGCCTGGATGACGCGACGCTCCGCGACCTCACGCTCGCCTGGCACCGCCTCGATGCCTGGGGCGACGTCGAAAAGGGCTTGGGGCGCCTGCGCCAGCTCTTCTTCATCGCGCCGGTATCGAACGGCAACATCTCGCTGATGGTCGACCTCGCCCGCCGCAACGGCATCTTCTGGGATGCCGTCCTCGGGGCGGAGGTCGCCGGCGACTACAAGCCGAAGCCGCGGGTCTACCTCGCGGCCGCGCAGGCGCTCGATCTTCCGCCCGCCGCCTGCATGATGGTGGCGGCGCACACCGGCGATCTCGTGGCGGCGGCCGCCTGCGGGCTCCGCACCGCGCACATCGCCCGGCCGAACGAGCGCGGGCCCGGCCGCGGCGAGGCGGCGCCGAAGGGTCCGGTCGATGTCGCGGCAGCGGATCTCGAAGGCCTCGCGGATCAGCTCGGCGCCTGAGTTATTGGCGCGCCAAAGGGCGCTTACGCCCGTCCTTGAGCGTGTGAAGACATACCAGGGGGGAAGCGATGACGATGGTGAGCGTGGCGGAGTTCCGCGCTGGGGCGCAACGCAAGCTGCCCAGATTTGCCTTCGACTATCTCGACGGCGGCGCCGGGTCGGAAGCCGGCATCCGCCGCAACGAGCAGGCGTTCGAGGACATCGTGTTCAAGCCACGCGCACTCGTCAATGTCGAGAGCCGCGACCTGTCGACGACCTTCCTGGGACGGCGCTGGGCGGCGCCGTTCGGCATCGCTCCGATCGGGCTCGGCAATCTGATGTGCCCGAATGGCGACGAGGCGATCGCGCTCGCCGCGCTCGCCGCCGACATCCCCTATGCGCTGTCGACCGCCGGCACCACCTCGCTCGAGCGCATCGCCGAGATCGGCAAAGGGAATGCCTGGTTCCAGCTCTACGTGTCGGGCGTCGCGGCGGACGTCGCCGACCTGGTCGATCGCGCCGACCGGGCCGGCTACGACGTGCTGCTGGTGACCGTCGACATTCCGGTTCCGGCGCGGCGGCTGCGCGACCTGCGCAACAATTTTGCCATGCCGTTCCGCATCACGCCGCGCGTGGCGTACAGCCTGGTGACCCATCCGGGCTGGTCGTGGCGCACGCTCGCCGCCGGCCGGCCTCGCTTCGCCACGGTCGAGCGCTATGCGCCGTCCGCCGGCAGCGAGTCGATGGCGGCCTTCATGCGATCCCAGATCCGTGGACAGTTCGACTGGGCCGAGCTGAAGAAGCTGCGCGACCGCTGGCCGCGCCGCCTCGTCGTGAAGGGGCTGATGCGCGCCGAGGACGCCGTGCAGGCGCGCGATCTCGGCTGTGACGCGGTGGTGATCTCCAATCACGGCGGCCGGCAGCTGGAGTCCGGGCCGTCCACGGTCGACCTCCTGCCCGAGGTCCGCGGCGCCGTCGGGCCGGCCTACCCGTTGATCGTCGACAGCGGCGTTCGCTCGGGCGAGCACATCGTCAAGGCGCTGGCCGCCGGCGCCGACTTCGTCCTGGTCGGCCGCGCCATGATGTATGCGGTCGGCGCGCTCGGCATCCCGGGCGCCAAGGCGGCGATCGACCTGCTGGTCGACGAGGCGAGCTGCTGCCTGGGGCAGATCGGCTACGCCGACATCGCCAGCGTGAAACAGGCGAAGCCGATCAGGTTCCGCACACCGGCGGTCTGATCGAATCGATTTTCGCATCGCACCGTTACGCGTGGGCTCGCGTCGACCGAAGCCGACACAAGATTCTTTGCACCTCCCTGTCGGCGCCGGGCGTGCGTCAACGTCCTGGGGAGGAGGAGGAACCGGACCATGCTTTACGCCATTCTTTGCTACAACGACGAAGATACCGTGTGGTCGTGGAGCAAGGAGGAGGACGCTGCCGTCATGGCCAGGCTGGGCGTCGTGCAGGACCGGCTGACCAGGGCCGGCAAGCTGGGACCGTCGCTCCGCCTCCTGCCCACCACGGCAGCGACCACATTGCGCAAGACGCAGGAGCCGCCGCTGGTCATCGACGGGCCGTTCGCCGAGACCAAGGAGCAGCTGCTGGGATTCTACCTGATCGACGTCGCCGACCTGGACGAAGCGCTCGACGTCGCCCGCGAGCTTGGGGCCGCCAACCCCGGCGGGTCCTACGAGCTTCGCCCGGTGGCCCGCTTCAACCCCGATCGGCGGAGCGCCGCGGACGCATGACCGACCTCGCTTGGATCAACGCGGCGCTGACCGCCGCCCGACCCCAGGCGATCGGCGCCCTGCTGCGCTACTTCCGCGATTTGGACACCGCCGAGGAGGCGTTCCAGGAGGCCTGCCTGCGAGCGCTGACGGCGTGGCCGAAGAACGGGCCGCCGCGTGATCCCGCCGCCTGGTTGATCCTGGTCGGCCGCAACGCCGCGCTGGACGGCGTCCGCCGGCGAGGCAGGCACGAGGCCTTGCCACCGGAGGACGTGCTGTCGGATCTCGACGACGCCGAGGCGCCGCTGGCGGAGCGGCTCGACGGCTCGCACTACCGCGACGACGTGTTGCGCCTGCTGTTCATCTGCTGCCACCCGGAGCTGCCGGCCACCCAGCAGATCGCGCTGGCGCTGCGAATTGTCTCCGGCCTGTCGGTGAAGCAGATCGCCCGCGCCTTTCTGGTCGGCGAAGCCGCCATGGAACAGCGGATCACCCGCGCCAAGGCACGCATCGCAGAGGCCGGCACGCCGTTCGAAACGCCCGGCGCCGCCGAACGGCCCGAGCGCCTGGCCGTCGTGGCGGCGATGATCTACCTCGCCTTCAACGAAGGCTATTCCGCCGGCGACGGATCGACCCGCGCCAGCCTTTGCGACGAGGCGATCCGCCTCGCCCGTCTGCTGCTGCGCCTGTTCCAGACCGACCCGGAGATCATGGGGCTGACCGCGCTGATGCTGCTGCAGCACGCGCGCAGAGCCGCCCGATACGATGCGGCCGGCGGGATCATCCTGCTGGAGGACCAGGACCGCGGGCTGTGGGACGGAAAACTGATCGCCGAGGGCTTGGCGCTGGTCGACAAGGCGATGCGCCACAGACGGCCCGGCCCCTACCAGATCCAGGCGGCCATCGCCGCCTCGCATGCCCGCGCAGCGCGCCCGCAGGACACCGACTGGGCGCAGGTCGACGCCCTCTACGCCGCCCTGGAACGGCTGCAGCCCTCGCCGGTGGTGACGCTCAACCGCGCTGTCGCGACCTGCAAGGTGCAGGGACCGGCGGCGGCGCTGGAGATGATCGAGCCCCTGGCGGCCAGGCTTTCCGGCTACTTCCACTTCTTCGGCGTCAGAGCCGCATTCCTGCTGCAGCTCGGCCGAAAGGAGGAGGCCCGCGTCGCCTTCGACCAGGCGATCGCGCTCGCCAACACGCCGGCCGAGGCCGCCCACATCCGGCTGCACCTCGACCGCATCGAGCGCGACAGCGCGCCGGCGCCTGGCTGAGAAGAGAATTCCTGGGCGTGTCGGCCCGCTGCCTCCGGTCCCTCGGGCAAACCCCGCTGCCGGGAGACTCGCCTCCATCACCGACCGGAAACGTCACGTCGTTCCGAGCGGACACTACATCGGCTGCTTGGCCGCCTGGTCGCGAAGCGCCCGCCGCAGGATCTTGCCGACATTGGTCTTGGGCAGTTCGTCGCGAAATTCGACGTAACGCGGAATCTTGTACCCGGTCAGATGTTTTCGGCAGTGGGCGATCAAGACCTCGGCGGTCACGTCGGCGCTCCTCTTCACCACGACGATCTTCACCGCCTCGCCGGAGGCAGCATCAGGGACGCCGATCGCGCCCACCTCGTGGACCCCGACGTGCAGCGCGACGACGTCCTCCACCTCGTTCGGATAGACGTTGAAGCCCGACACCAGGATCATGTCCTTCTTGCGATCGACGATACGGAAGAACCCGTTCTCGTCCACCGTCGCCAGATCGCCGGTCCGCAGGAACCCGTCCGGCCACATGACCTGGGCGGTCTCCTCCGGATGGTTCCAGTAGCCTTTCATGACCTGAGGACCGCGCACACACAGCTCGCCGACTTCGCCGACCGCCAAGTCGCGTCCTGCCTCGTCGCGAATCGCGATCTCGGTGGACGGAATCGGCAGGCCGATCGATCCGTTGAAGTCCGGCAGGTCGACCGGATTCATGGTCGCGCCGGGCGACGTTTCGGTCAGGCCATAGCCTTCGATCAGCGGCCTGCCGGTGACCTTCTTCCATCGCTCGGCCACCGCTTTCTGCACCGCCATGGCGCCGCCGACGCAGATGCGCAGACGGGAAAAATCGAGCTTGGCGAAGTCCGGATCGTTCAGCAGCGCATTGAACAGCGTGTTCACGCCGGTGATGACCGAGAACGGCTGCTTCGACAATTCCTTCACGAAGGCGGGAATGTCGCGCGGATTGGTGATCAGGACGTTGGTCGCACCGAGCCTGAAGAAGACCAGGCAATTGATCGTCAGCGCGAAGATATGGTACATCGGCAACGCCGTGATGATGGTTTCGCGGCCCTCTTCGAGCAGGGGCTCGAGCCACGCGGAGGCCTGCTGCAGATTGGCCACGATGTTGCGGTGCGTGAGCATGGCGCCCTTGGGCACCCCGGTCGTCCCGCCGGTGTATTGCAGGAAGGCGATGTCCTCGGGCCCGACATCGACGGGATCGAGCGCGCCGCCGGCGCCCTGCCGCAGCGCCGAGCTGAACGAGACCGCGCCCTTGATGTCGAAGGCCGGCACCATCTTCTTCACCGACTTGACCATCACGTTGACGATCGTACCCTTGGGAAAGCCGAGCATGTCGCCGAGCCGCGTGGTGATGACGTGCTTGACCGGCGTCCTGCCGAGGACGTCGGCGACGACCCAGGCGAAATTCTCGGCGACGACGATGACCTCGGCGCCGGAATCCTTCAGCAGATGCTCCAGCTCCCTCGGGGTATAGAGCGGATTGCAATTGACGACAGTGCAGCCGGCCCGGAGCGCACCGAACACGGCGATCGGGTATTGCAGGATGTTCGGCATCATGACGGCGACGCGGGCGCCCCGCCGCACTCCCAGCGATGCTCGAAGATACGCGGCAAAGTTCCGGGAACGACGCTCGACCTCGGAATAGCTGATTGCGGTCCCCATGTTGACGAAGGCAGCCCGGGCTCCATACGTAGCCGCACTCTGCTGGAGCAATTCGCCGATCGAACGGTAGGCGTCCACGTCCACCTCGGCCGGAATCCCGGGCGGATAGCTCTTGAGCCAGATCTTCTCCATGGGCGCCCGACCTCACTGACAAGATGCATCAAAGGCAGCATCCAACCGCCTCAGCATTGACATAGATCATGGGCCTGCGAGGCGCGCTTCAAGCCGCAGGTGGCCCGGAAGCCGAGAGAACCCATGCGTCACACGGGCGAAGGTTCGCCGCCGGAAAAGATACCTGGCTCGCTGTTGGCCGACAGTCTGCGCTGGTCCCGCGACGAGGTGCCGGAGGCATCGCAGGTGGTTGTCGCCATGGTTGGCCTGACGGGGCCGATCGCCTTGGGAGCCGTCACGGGACATCTGCAATTCGGGATGGCGGCAGCCATGGGCGCCCTGGCGCTGAGCGGGGGCGGACAGCGCGAAACGGCGCAGCAGCAGGCATCGAGCATGGCCCATGCGCTCGTTGCCGGCAGCGCCGCGATGGTCATCGGCGCCGCCATGGCGCGGCAGAGCTTGCCCGAAAGCTTCGCCATCG